>JAAGKN010000937.1_pt1 | contig 67314 bp, 64 predicted proteins | sample 6206371 | NCBI WGS metagenome assembly JAAGKN01 (sample SAMN11533720, study PRJNA540317) | gut metagenome | isolation source: fecal pellets from male and female animal of same cohort | host: Peromyscus leucopus | place: USA:CA | collected 2017
TATCATTCATTAAACTTATCTTCTTACCTTCACTAAGTTTTTCAAATTTTACTGCATACTTACCAGTCTTCTCATAATCGATTTCCAACATTTTATGTTTATCATTTTTAAGTTTTAACATTATAAAACTCCTTTCGTGGTAGTGTTATATCAAAAAACAAAACTCAAGTAAAATCACCATTTTCTAAAAATGATAAACATAAAACTTCCAAAAAAGTTTTTTGATAACTATCTCAAATTTTTTCCACTAGACAATTTTCATAATTTCGAAGAAAAAAATAATCAAAAAAACTTTTTTTATATCCATAGAAAAAATACTCATAACTGAGTATTTTTAACAAATATTCTTAATCTCTTGTCTTCCTTAAAACCTTTGTATCTTCTCTAAATTCTCTTTTTGCTTTTTCAACATCTATTTTATCTTCCAAATTCAAATGTCTAACAGCACTTTCAAAGTCATCAGCCAAATCATCACCTTCGATTCCCATCTCTCTTGGCTGATCAAAGAAGATATCATTTTTACCTAACTTTAAAGCTTTTCTAATAAACTCTTCACTACATGTTTGGCCATATCCCCCTTCCCAACAGTTTTTAACATCCATAGTTTCTAAAATTCTAAACAATATTCTTCTTAAGAATTCAACATGACATAATGTTTTATATAAAGCTCCCATATTAAGTCTTCCACCATGTTTCTTTATTTGAACAATAATATAAATTAATTCTTCCTCCTCTTGGCTCATCTCAAATGTATTTAAATCAACACTATATCCAGCTTTTTCCAAAGCTTTAATAATATTAGTTATAATTATTGCTCTATGTAAAACTTGACTTTTACTAGTTCCCCAATAATAAGATAGTGAAACATGTACTCTAATAAATTTTGGTTTCGATATTCTTTCTTCTGTTTCATAGCAAAGAGGATTACCAACTGAGTAAAGAGGTATATTTAAATGTCCACCAGCCACAGTCCTAACTAATTTAAATTTATGAATTTTTCCCTTTTTAGCCCTATTTAAATCACTTTGTAATTTTAAAAATTCTTCATATCCAGGATCAATTTCTCCTATTAAGTCTTCAACCGCTTCTCTATAAGGTTTACCAGCAAAGCTCTCTGAACCGTTCTCACTAGATAATTTATAGAAAACATCACGATTCAAATCGGGATTACTCTTTAAATATTCATATAAAGCATAAAGATTATTAAAACTTGCTCTATACATTGTATAGTTATTTCTTCCTACTTTAATTTTTTCTGGTTCAAATATATTATCAGGAAACCTTCTTTGATTATTTCTAGCTTCTGACATTTTTCACCTCCTAATTTTAATTATTTTCTTTATTATTACATTTTAATATTAATTTTTTTGCTATATCAATCTCTCTTACTTCACCTAATCTATCATTAATATCAAAATCTCTATTAGGTACTCTATCAAGCCCATAGTATTCTTTAAATTTAGTAACAATATACTTCAAGTAATCTTCAGTCTTAGTTTGAATAAATTTCTCGTCTAATACTTGATCAACATCTTTACTGTTATGTCCAATGTATCTCACTATATCTGAAGCATCTCTAGTTGTAACAATACCAATTGGTGAATCAAGTCTTTCTCTTTTTGCATAAGCATCACATGCTTTTCTAAAATTAACAAATATATTGTACCAATTCTCATATTGTCCAAATATTCTTTGTTCTACTCTATTATCATACCAGAATTTAATTGGTGTCATTCTTTGTTGTACTGATTCATCCATCTTACCACGAGACGAGAACGCTTCATTTTCACCAGCACCTGAAGTATTACCAGCACTTATCATTCTAAAGTTAGGATTAATAGGTACTGTCATATCTTCAGCAAATGTCACAAATCTTTGTTCTGATGGATCCGCTAAATAATCATGTAATTCTGAGTATAAATCGTTTAATACTACCTGAGTATCCACATTACCATTATCTAACTCATCAAGCAATAATAATTTACCATAATATAATGCAATAAATGCTTGTGTTGCTCTAAATCTTCCATGTGGATCATTATAAGCCATAATACTATATTTATCAGTTATCTTACCATTATTAATCATATCAAGACCAATTAGTTTACCAACTTGTTTAATTGTATATGATTTACCACAACCACTTGGTCCCCATAAATAACACCAGTCGCCCTCTAAAATATCACGAATAATAGCTTCAGTTTTAGCGTGGAATATTTCACCCATTCTTTCTCTTTTTTCTTTTTCCTCTAATATTCTCTCTACTCTAAGTTCAAATGGAATTGATTCATCAAAAGCTGGTATTACAATTGAAGATACTCCTTGATCTGGAATTATTACTCTTGGATTAGCTGGAACGACCAATCTATCGTTACCAGGTATTATAATACCAGGAGTATCAGCATTTGTCTGTTGTGCTGTTTGTGTAATAATAGCTGGTGAAGGTTGAAGAGAAACAGCCTGTGTAGTAGAAACAACTGAACTAGTTTGCAATTCGCTAAATCTAAGTAATGCTTCTCTAATTGCATCTTCTTCTTGAGCACCTTTGAGCAATTCTTTTAATTGTGGTTCATTATCTACATAAGACCTTAATTTATCAACACTTTCTTCTGAAGCTTTTTTGATTCTAATAAGTTCTGAAGTAGCACTATTCGACAAACTTTTTGCCATTAATTTAATTTCACTAATACTTTTTTGAGCATCTTCAAGAATTGTATTAAACACTTGGTCACTACTTGTCTTTAAAGTTTCCTCTAAAGAATGTAAATATACATCTAATTGTTTTTCTATTTTTTTCTCTTGATTAGATATATATTCACGAATTTCTTTCATAGAAGAATCAGCTAATGCTTTAACATCTTTTTTTCCCTTACTTACAGCAGCACTAATCAAATTTTTAGCACTAGATATTTCAGAAGTTATATCAGTTTTGCCACTATTTATAGTAGCCAATAATTCTTCTTTACCTTCTGTTGTTAAAATATCAATTTTTTCTTCATATTCATCAACTCTTTGCTTCATATCATTTAATTTATCTATTAATGATTGAGCTTTCTCTACTTCACTAGATATAACCGCTAGAGTCTTTTCATCTATTGGATAAACACCACATCTTTTTTTTGCTTCCATCAAAGACTTTTCACTATACTTATCCAAATCCCACATATTATCTTTTAAGCCATTAATAAATGATAATAATTCATTTAGAAAAACACTTTGATTAGCACAAAAAGGACTTACTTTTGTAGCATAATCAAATATTTTATTAGCATGTACACGATTTTCACCATTCTTAGCAATTAAATTCATCAAATACAAATAATCATATCTATTTTGAAATAAAGCATAAAAACTATCATTATATAAATTTAATCCTATATACCCATTCTTACCGAAAAAGTTATTTATAATCATTTCCATTATATTTTTATAATCCTGAGTACGTTCACCTTCAGGTAAAAACTGTTTAACTACCCTTATATAGTTATTTAATTTGATTTCAATATTTGCATATTGAACTTCATCTTCAACTAAAGAAGTAATCGCTCTTACTAAATAATCAAATTCAAAAAAGTCATTACTTTTCTGACCACTCATTATTCGTGTAACATAGCTAACTAAATAATCTTTATCATCATTTTTCAAAGCACTCTCGCTCTTTATAGCTTTAATTAAGTTTTTTAAATTTCTTTCCTCTTCTGTTTGACTTGTAAAAAATCCCATTATTCACCATTTACCAATTTTAGTATCCTATATTTGTTTACTAAATCACTATTACTAATAACATTTTGTTTACGATTTAATGGTATTAGTTTTCTTCTTTCTATATCACTTATATTGTTTACATAGCAGCCATGATAAAAGTATCTGCTACAATTAGAATTATTGTAATAATCACTAGAAGTACCCTCTTTTGCAAAAGTTGTTTCAATTACAAATAATTTACCATCTTTATCTATATTTATTCCAAGAACACTTTTCATAATGCTATCAAGCATCATATCCTCAGCATTAATAGTTGCAGTTTTATTTCTCTTATAATTCTTAGAATAATACTCTTTCTTTATAAAACCACCATCAAATATATCTAAGTACATATTTTGTATTTGTATAATCTTTTCAGTATTACTTACATCTTCAAGCTTTGTATCACATCCATATATCGCTCCCCAAGGTAAGACAAACCATCTTAAATTAGTTTCCTCATCTAAATTTGCAATATTGCAAAGTGGATTTTCTTTTAACAATTCTAAATCATTATTTTTATATCCTATTGTAATACCTTTTCTAGTTACATCATGTATTTCTTTAACAACACCATTTGTAATTAAATATTTTGATACTTCACTTAGTTCATAATCATTAATATCTACCAAAACACTTATTTCATCATTTTTAAAAGTTATATTAACTCTTACACTTCTATTTTGATTAATTAAACCATTAACATAAAATTCGTAACTATTATCTAACTTTTGATATGTAAACGGAAAATAATGATCTATACCATCTATCTTTCCAATCATTACATAATTATCTCTAAAACCGCTTAATTCTGAATCAAATGTTACATTTATATCTGTATTAACAAATAATCTTTTAATATGATATTGAACTATATTTATTAAAGACTTAACTTCATCTATTTGAAACATTAAACTTTTATCATAAGATTCTTTTTCTTGATAGAAATCATATATAAGATTAACTTTTTCTAAAATACCACTATCTAAAATTTGTTTTGTATAATCATCAATATCAATATTAGTACGTAACTTAAACGGGTCTGTTAATGAATCTTCTAAAATATTTTCTTTTTCGTCGTTATATACTTGTACTATTTTTTTTACATAAATATCAAAATATTTATCTTTAGCACATAAGTTAAGTTGTTTACCACCATCATACATAACTATTATTGCAGGTACAACAAGCATTCTATTAGTCCCATTCTGAACTAGATCCCATATTTTAATGGATTCTATATTTCTAATATTATAAATACTAATTAATACTGGATCCATTCCATAATATTTCACAATAACCTCCTATAAATAAGAATCAAAAAAAGACTCTTATGTTTTAATCATAAAAGTCTTGTTCTACTTACAAAATAATCCAGATTATTATATTAATCGTCTTGACGAATTATTTAACCATTTAGGTGAAACTACTCCCTCTTAATTGATTCAATAATACCATATTTTGGGTATTTTGTCAATAGTCTAAGATATCCTGATTTCTTTATCATTATCTAAATCAAACTTATTAATAGCATTTAAAATGACCATTTCTATTCCTTTATCATCTATCTTATATCTTTTTGGATATTCTATTTCATGTCTCTTTTTATTATACTCCATCGTTTCTTCTAAACACTTTTCAACTTCAGTATCATCCATCTCATACGAATATTTATATAGTACTCTTATTGCCTCTTTAAATTTTGAACCATCAACTACTCTATTTGTTTTTGATAGTATATGCTCACCAATTTCTAATAAAATATCTTGTATATTCTCTTTAGTAAGACCATCTTTATTGTATTTACCTAATAAAGGATATCTAGAAATTAATTCATTCGTAAATTCCTTATCCAACTTTTTCAATTCCAATATAATAAATCCAATAAAATCGCCAACTGTCTTTTTAGGATTTTTATCTAATAAAATATTTAATTTTTCATAAAATTCTTCTAAACTATGTACAAAATATAATTCATTCTGAAAAAATAAATCAAGATAATTATATCGTTCTGTTCCATTAAATTCATCAGCTGTCATTAAGGCAAAATTATAAGTATCATGTTTCAAATCATTATCCCAAGTTGGATCTGCTATATAATATCCATCTATTCCATATTTAGGATCTACTAAATTAATTTTTCTTCTAGCATGTTTACCTTCTTCTACTTTTACTTCATGCGTTGTTTCAGGACTACCTTTAGATATATAATCTGGCAAAACTATAACATCTGATGGAACATCATCTAAACCTATATCAACAGAAACATTATACTCACAATTTTCTATTCCTAATTTATCAAGTAAATCACCAAGTAACTTAGAGTATCCAACACATACCATAAATTCATTATCAAGTATTTGATATAAATCACGAGATTTCTGCTTGTCATTCTCATCATCTGATTCTTTATATTCTTTAAATTGCTTAGTTACATTATATGCATATAAATACTTTTCAAAAGGACTTAGTTCCATCGCTGGTCTTACTAAATCAATTAACCTTTTTTCATATTTTAAATATGTAAGTAAATCATATTCTCTCCCTAAAAAGCTTACAACCACATTTTTCATTGTCTTAAATTCATTTATATGTTCAATTAAATATGTATTGAATTCATTTTTTTCCTCTATCTCAATCTTTATTTGACAAGTTCTGCCTAATTCATGCAAACGATTGACAATTTCAAATACTTGATGACACTTTCCAAACTTTATATTTATCTCAGCATCCTCTTTTATATATTTTATATTTTCAATTTCTTCTAACGTCAAATCTTTAGCAAAGAAAAACCACTCTATTTGTTTTAAAGAATTATATGTATACTTATCTATTAAGTATCTTCTTCTATTATAAACAATTATAGAATCAAAATTATCTTTTAACTCTGAAGAAACAGCATTTGTAGAAATACTTTCTATATGAGTATTTTTGAGTTTATTATAAACATTTTCATCAAGTTCATAAACATCATCTTCTCTACCTAAAGTCACATTTTTTATTTGCTGATTACTTATTATAGCATCAACACTTTTACTATTTATTAATTCTTTATTTCTTAAATAAAAACTTTCTCCTTTAGTTTGTTGACATATTTTTGCAATTAATTCATCTAATACTTCTTTATTTTTTTCATAATATTCTCTACAGATAGTTAAACTCTTTCCTTGAAAATAACCACCAACATAAGCAATAGGATGCAATATATCTGTATATTCTACATTAATATTATTAATTATTATACTCATATCTAATTCTACACTATTAATTTCAAAATCATTTAAATGTTCTTTAAGGTAATCAATATCTAGTATTTTACATTCAAATTTTGGATAATTATAGGCTTTTCTCGTTTCCATATTATCATCTCCATAAATTCATCTTAAATTTTATATTCAAAACTATCTTCCAAATCGAACTTATTAACAGCGTTTTGTATAACCATTGAAACACCATTACTATCAATTTTATATCTTATTGGAAATGCTTCTTCTTGTCTCTCTCTATTTCTTTTTAAAGTTTCCATTAACTTATTACTAGCCTCGACTTCACTCATTCCATAAACATTATTATAAAGATATTTAATACATTCTATTATCTTTGCTCCACTTACAAAGTTATTAGTTTTATTTATAATCTGTTCTCCAACATCTAATAAAATATCTTGTATCATTTCTTTTTCTAAATTCTTAATATATCTAGTTTCTAATATTGGATATTTTTCTATTAATTTCATATAAAACATTGGATCTAACTTTTTTAACTCTTCAATAAACGATTTAATAAAATTATTAACTTTTTTATCTGGATTTTTATCAAGTAAAAAGTTCAATTTATAATAAAATTCTTCTAAGCTATGAACAAAATATAACTCATCATGACTCTTAATATCAACAAAAGAGTTTTTATTAATCCCTAAATATTCATCATTTGTCATCAAACAGAAATTATAAAAATCATCTTCCATATCATTATCCCAAGTAGGATCAGCTATATAGTACCCATCTATTCCATATTTAGGATCTACTAAATTAACCTTACATCTTGCGTGCCCCGACTTTTCAATTAAAACTTCTTCTTTCTTTTCTTCATCATAATAATCAGGTAATACAAGTGTATCTGCTTTTAGATTCTCCAATCCATTAGCAAGCCTAACAGAGTATTCAACATTAGGAATACCAAGTCTTTCTAATAAATCACAAAATAAAGCAGTATAGCCTACACATACCATGTACTCACTATCTAACAAATTATATAATAATCTAGAACTACTTTTATCATCTTCATTTTCTTTATATTTTTTAAACTTTTTAACTATATTATAAGCATATAAATATTTTTCAAAAGGACTTAAATCCATTGCAGGCATTATCATATCAATAAGTCTTTCTTCGTATTTTAAATATAATCCTAAATCAACAGTTTCCAAAAGGCCAACATCAATCTTAGTATTTTTATCAATATCATCAATATGTTGCATCAAATATTCATTAAACTCTTTTTTTTCATTAATATATATTGTATATTTTCGTTCTTGTCCTAATTCCTTAAATCTATTCATAACTTCTACTATTTGTTTGCAATCATCAAAAAAAATTTCAATACTAGCATTTTCATTTAAGTATTTCAAATTATTTAAATCTTCCTCTGACAATTCCATATTAATAAGAAATGATAGATCTTCATTAGTTAAATATTGATAATTAAATCCAGCCACTAACTTTTTTCTCTGATTAAATTTAATCATAGAATCATAATTGTTTTCTAAATCTTTACTTACACCATATGTATCAACTATATTTATAAATCCATTATTTAAAACTTCATAATCTTTTTCTCTAAGTAAATAAACATCATTTTTTGTCCCAAGATTAATAATTTTTATATTTTTATTTTTTCCAAGACCAGTAATAAGCTCATCACTAATTAAAGAAGTTTGATAAACATTAATTTCTTTAGTATTTGCTTTCTCACAAAGCATCATAATTAATATATCTATTTCTTTTTTATGTTCATAATAGTATTCTTTATTAACTATTAAAGTATTAGATTTTCTAAATGCCCCAGAAAATACTAAAGGATGATTATCATCTGTATAAGTAACTAATTCGCCACCTATTTCAAGTATTTCATCAAATTCTATACTTTTTATTTCTAAGCCATCAGCCATATTCAAAATAGAATCATAATCTAATACTTGACATTTGAACTGCGGATAATTAAAAGCTCTTCTTACTTCTTTCATTCGAATCACCTACTATCTTACTTTACTAATTATAACAAAAAAAAGATGATTATTCATCATCTTCATCTTTACTACCTCTATTTTTAAATTGAAGTACTATTGGTGTACCAGTAAAATCAAAATTATTTCTAATAGTATTTTCTAGGTATCTTTCATAACTAAAATGTACTAATCCTTTATTATTACATCTAAATGTAAATTTAGGAGGACAAATACCTGTTTGACTACTAAAATATATCTTTAATTTCTTGCCCTTATATCCTGGTGCTTCATGTAACTTAGTAGCATCATTAATAACATTATTTAAAAGTGATGTCTTAACTTCTCTTCTATTATTTTCATAAGCACTAATTATTTCAGGCATTAAAGTATGCATTCTCTTTTTAGTTAAAGCTGATAAGAATACTATTTTTGCATAAGTCATAAATTGGAATTCATTTTGTAATAATAATTTCCATTCTTTTATAGCTTTATCTTTATCTTCTATCGTATCCCATTTATTAACGACTAATACTAAACCTTTACCTGCTTCAATCGCATAACTTGCAATATGTTTATCATGTTCAATAATACCTGTTGAAGCATCAATTACTAACACACACACATCTGATCTATCAATAGCTTTTAAACTACGTAGTAAACTATATTTTTCAATAGACTCATATATTTTACCTTGTTTTCTCATACCAGCTGTATCAATAACAATATAATCTTCATTATTATATCTAAACTTAGTATCAGTAGAATCTCTTGTTGTACCAGCAACATTAGATACTATTGCTCTATCTTCATTTAATAATGCATTAACTAAACTACTCTTACCTACATTAGGTCTTCCTATAACACAAAATTTTAATGTCGTATCTGGCTTTTCTTCTGTATAAGTAAATCCACTAGTAATCTCATCCATTAATTCAGTAAACCCTAAACTATGAAGTGCTGATACTGGAATAACATATTCAAATCCTAATTCATAGAAATAATATATTCTTTCTTCTTGCATCTTAACATTATCTAATTTATTTAATGCCACAATAACTTTTTTATCAGTCTTCATTAACATATCACGAATATATAAATCATTACTTGTTAAATCTTCTCTACCATCACATACAAATACTATTACATCAGATTCTTTAACAGCTATCTCAGCTTGGGCTTTAATATCTTTATTAAAGTCTCCTTCTCCTAAATCAATACCACCAGTATCTATAAGTAAAAATGTCTTATCTTCATAAGTTACATCTCCATAAATTCTATCTCTTGTTACACCAGGAGTATCCAATATTATAGATTTTTTTTCTTTAATAAGTTTATTAAATATAGTACTCTTACCTACATTAGGTCTACCTATTAAACATACAGTTTTTTTCATATATACCCCTCCATTCGTTTGTATTTTAACACAACTTTACAATTTAGTAAACTTGGTCTTAATTTTTCATAAAAAAGAAAAACTACTTAGTTTATTTATTCACGTTTTTAAGATATGTGTATTTTCATTATATATAAATAAAAAAAGATTCCTTATTTTTCTAAGCAATCCTTTATAATTCCATAAATCTCTTCTCTACCTTTTTTAGTCACAGATGAAAATAACACTATATTATCATTATCTTTAAGTTCAAAAGCATCTCTTAAAGCTTTATCACATTTGGCTCTTTCTTTTTGACCAACCTTATCATATTTAGTAGCAACTATAGTTACATCTAAATTATAATATTTCATAAAATTATACATAAGTAAATCATCTTCTGTTGGTTTATGTCTAAAATCAACTAATAAAAATACTCTTTTTAAGTTCTTACGATTTATTAAGTATTCTTCAATCATCATACCAAATTTCTTTTGTGTATCTTTATTAACTGATGCATAACCATATCCAGGAACATCTACTAAATAAAAATTTTCATTTACTAAATAGAAATTTAACGTTTGCGTCTTACCTGGAGTAGCACTAGTTCTAGCAAAATTCTTTCTTGATACAATTGAATTTATAAATGAACTCTTACCTACATTACTTCTTCCAACTAGTAAAAATTCATTTTTTCCATCTTCTGGATATTGACTAGTCCTTACTGCCATATTTTTTAACTCTACCGATTCAATTTTCATATAATCTCACCTACGTGCCATAATTATAAACGAAAATGACATATAAAGTCAAATAACCTTATTTTAAAGAAATCAAAAAAGCTATATATAACATAGCTTAATCTCCTAATTCTACATATCCAGCATTTCTAGCTATTGTCTGTCCTCTACTTGATAACATTGTGCTCTTTAATGCTTTAACTGTCTCATTATCATTGCCTTTTAACGTAACTATGTAATAAGCTGTAATTAAAGGATAAGAAGAATCTTTAATAGTATCATGATTTGGAAATACTCCATCTACACTAAAGAACTTCATTTTGGGATTACCATACATAGCAGTAGCATAATAGTAATATGAATAACCTATTGCATCTTTTCCATTTTCATAATTAGAAACTACATCTATAATTCCTGCCATAGTTTCTACATACTCAGTAGTAGTAGGTTCTTTCATTTTTTTACCATTCATAACAAGTGATAATATTCCTGTTTGACTTCCTGAATTAACTGGTCTTTGATAAGCAATTATTGATGTATCTTCACCACCTAATTCTTTCCAATTAGTAATTTCTCCAGTATAAATTTTTTGTATTTGTTCTAAAGTTAAAGAATCAACTTTATTATTTATATTAGTATAAAAAACAAATCCCTCATTAACTACTGGTGTAACTTCAAGTTCTACACCTGCTTCTTGTGCTCTTTCTAATTCTTCTTTACTTGGCTCAGTTACAACAATCAAATCAACTTCTTTATTAATTAACTTTGTATAAGCAGGATCCGTATTTGAATAATCTGCTTTAATATTAAAGTTATCTAAACCTTCTATATATGCATCTGTTAATGGTTGTGTTGCTAATGATGCATCAATCTTAACCTCTTCATCATATTTTTGTACTTCATTATTTTTGTTATTTTCTTCCGATTCTTTATCTAAAAATTTATCCTTAATAATAAATCCTCCAAATACTATAACTCCAACTAATAATATAGCTATTATTATATTTAATATCATATTTTCACTTTTCTTATTTTTTTCTTGTTTTTCTAATTCATTCATAACTAATCTCCTATTTATACATTATATCTCTTATATTTTCTTTCTCAATATATTCATTACCTAATTCTGCTTCTAATTCCTTATATTTTAACTTTAAAGTAACACCACCATCATCATATATTACTAATCTATCAGGAAATTTTGCTTTTTCGTTTATCATTAAAAAGGAACTATCAACCAAATCACTTATACTCTTATACTCTCCTAAATTTAGCCACTCATTTGGTATATAATCTCCAAAATTAAAATCACTATTTAATAAATCTCTAGTATTATATTCTTTTCCATTTTTATCTATTATATAAAAATAATAAGCTTTCTTTGTAAGATATTCATCTAAATAATCATATTCTGTCTTATATGACATTTCTTCATCAATATTTCCAACAAACATTTTTTCATACTTATCTATATATATTTGTTTTTTATTCTCTAAATATTTTTCTTTTTCTAAATTATAATGAGTAACTTCAAAATAAACATAATATCTATCATCTCTAAAATTTTCAACACTACCATTTACATTATATATATTAAATTTATCTTTTTTTAACTCTGACGTTTCCTGAATAAGTTTATTTTTTAATTCATCAAGAACTTTTTCATCTCCATCAAAAAAATTAAAGGTATTAAGATTATAATCTACTAAACTATTATTATTTTCTTCCATAACTTCATACATAGTCCAATCATTACCCGTATTAGTTTTCATAAATTTACGATTAATTCTTTCTCGATCTTTAGTAAAAATATTATCTTCACTCTTATATTTATCATAAATAATTACATTATCTGCCATTTTATAGTATTGTATAAACGTAGTATACCCAATGTCATAATCATCCTGACAAATATATCTTTTTTCTTCTACATCATAATCTGATTTATATTCTTTACATTTTTTATAATCATTTCCATCTATATCATAGTACTCTTTTGGATTAGGAACAATCACATCATTAAAATATAAGTTAATTCCTCCTTCTGTAAAAGTAAATAAATAATTTCCTTTATTATACTGATTAACTATCGCTAAAGCTGAATCTTCCACCTTACCATAATCAGGTTCAGGATTAGCACAAGGACCACCACTACAAACAAAACCTATATTTTTATAAATTTTCTCCATTGCATTATTGGCTAATTCACTTCTTAAAATACTTTTATTTAAAACTAAATCAGTAATTGATAATTCATCACCAGTATTTAAATCACAATTATAAACATCTTCAACAATGTCTTTAAAATATTCATCACCCCAAAAATTAGTTTTAGGAACCTTAACTATAAATTCCATAGACAGTACATTTTCAAAACTTCCTACAATATTAGTATAAAAACTATAATTAATCTCTTCGCTATTTTTATTTTTCAAAGAAAAGATCTTATCTTTAATCTTTTTATTAATATTTTCTTCTATTTCTTTGTTTTTTAAACCACTTATTATATGATAAGTTATATTATCTTCTTTCATTTCTTTATACTCTAATGAGTTAAGATCATAAGGAGTAAACAAATCAACAATATACTTTTCATCATTCTTATCTACTTCATCAATCATTGGTTGTGATAAGCCACTCCCATTTATTCTCTCATCTTTATTATATAAAAACCAAAAAGTTTCAATTCCAATTAATATTATTAATATTATTAAAACAATAATCTTACCTTTTTTCAAAATCTCACTAACAACCCTTCTTACTTATCTTAATCTAATTATAACACTAAAAAAAAAATATTAAAAAAGTTATTGAGATATCCCAATAACTTTTTTGTCGACTTTACTCAACTGTAACACTTTTTGCCAAATTCCTTGGTTTATCAATATCACATTTATTTAACTTAGCAACATAATAAGCAATTAGTTGACATTTTATAATTACTATAACACTACCAACTAAATCATGTAATTTAGGAACTAAAATTAATTTATCATAAACCTCTTTATCCTGTACTTCTTCATTTGTAATAATGATACTTAAAGCACCTCTAGCACATACTTCTTTCACATTACTTAACGTTTTAAATCGTATATCATCTTCCGTAATTATACTAAGTACTGGAGTACCTTCTTCAATTAAACTTATCGTTCCATGTTTTAACTCACCAGCTGCATAAGCTTCACTATGTAAGTAACTTACCTCTTTTAATTTTAGTGATGCCTCCATACCAAGTGCATAATCTAATTTTCTTCCTAAATAAAATACATCCTTATTCTTATAAATCATTTCAGCAACAATTTTTGTATCACTTGTATCTTCAAGTATTTTGTCTATTAATTTATCTAATTTTTTATATTCGTCAAAAATGCTTTCATCTAACATCTCATAATGTAAACCTAAATACATTGCAATCATTGATAACATCATTAACTGACAAGAATAAGCTTTAGTAGTCGCAACAGCTATTTCAACACCTGCTTTAATGTATAATACTCTATCTGCTTCTCTTGCTATAGAAGAACCGACTACATTAACTATTGCAAGTGTATCGATTCCATCTTCTTTAGCTTTTCTTAATACTGCTAAAGTATCTGCAGTCTCCCCACTTTGACTAATTACTAAAATTAAATGTTTCTTTTTGTATATATGATCTGTATATCTATACTCAGAAGCAATATCAACATTAACTCTTATATGCCCATATTTTTCTATTAGAGCTTTACCAACTAAACCAACATGATAAGCACTACCACATCCAACTATATCAATTTCTTCATAATTTTCTAAACCCTTCATCTTTTCTTTAAGAATATCTACATTCGTTATATATTCGCTTATAGTATCCATAATTACTTTTGGTTGTTCATATATTTCTTTTAACATAAAATGTTCATATCCATTTTTCATAGCAGCTTCTCTACTGCCTTCAAAAGTAAGTAAATTTTTGGTACTTACTTTCCCATCTTTATCATAAATAACAACATCATCACGATTTAAAACCGCAAATTCATTATTAAGTATCAAATAATATAGATTAGTATATTGTAAAATTGCTGGTACATCACTTGCAATAAAGTTCCCCAACTCTGAAACACCTATAATAAGTGGACTATCTTTTCTAATAGCATAAATCTTATCATCATTATCAACTAAAATACCTAATGCATAACTACCTAATAAGAATTCTTTTAATCTAGGTAATACTTTTAACATATCTTGTTCTTCATTATAAAGTTTATCTATTAAAGCAGCCACTACTTCACTATCAGTTTCACTAATAAATTCATACTCACATAAATCTTTTTTTAAAGATTCGTAATTTTCTATAATACCATTATGTACTATTGTAATTTTTCCAACTTTATGAGGATGACTATTTAATTCACAAGGTTTACCATGGGTAGCCCATCTTGTATGCCCTATCCCTATATAACTTCCAATATCTAAATTAATATTATCTTTTAAATTAGATATTCTTCCTTGCTCCTTATTAATTTTAATTTTTTCATCTATGATATATGCAACTCCTGCACTATCATATCCTCTATACTCAAGTGACTCTAAACCACTAATTATTTTTGGTAAGCATTTTTCTTTTCCAATATATCCTACTATTCCACACATAAAAATTCCTCCATACTAAAAAATATGGAGAAATGTTCTTTGTTATAATTTTGATTTTATTTTTTAAAACATTTCTAACGTTTCCACTATTACGTAGTAACACCCGCCGAATCTTTCGATAGTTACTATCCTCGTCATCCTCTTGGGACCTGGCGCTAACTTGTTTTTACTCTCCTCTTATGTAACAAGCTTATAACTCATTATATGCAAACAATAAACTTAAAGTCAAAAAAAAGAATCAACTTTACGTTAATTGACTCTTTAAAAAACTAACTAATTGGTTCTCCTGTTATAATTTCCAAACTATCTAAAATACTATCAACACTATCTAAAACTATATCAAAAACATCACTCTTAGCTTCATAATATATAATAATTAGTTTATTATCTTTCTTATAAATATTAACTAAAGCCTGAATATCATTATTTTCATATAAATAAGAATAAGAATCATATTGTTCACTAGGACTTTCCATTCTATTTATAAGGATATAGTCACTATTTTGTATTTCTATACCATAAATTACATCACTTATGATATCATTCAATTTAGTATCAATATAATTTGTCTCTAATATTTTGCATTGAATATTTAAAATACTATCTGTCTTCTTATGTTCAAGTTTTAAACCATTATTTTTATCTATTACTTTCCAAGTACTATCATAACCAACTTTAAAATCAGTACTATCATATTCTTTTATTTTTCCTTTAAAAGAATATGAAATCCCTAAAACCATTAGTAAGCTAATTATAATAAATACTATTAAATATTTCATATTTTTCATATTATATCTCCATAATAAGTATAATTATATAATTTAAATTACTTTTTATTATTACTTTATATTTATTATTTTTATATATCATTTTATTTTTATCTTCATATGTCAAAACATAACCTGATTTACTTAGTTCTTCAGTATAATTTGATAATAAATAAACTGAATCTATATTATATCCAACTTTATTTTTATATCTTAAACAAAGTATATCATCCTTATAGGATCCTTTAATTAGTGGTAAGTTTATGTTTTCTTCTATATTACCAATCATTTTAAATTCGTTCCAAGTATTTGCATCTATTCTGTTATATTCTTTCTCCTCTTCTAAAGAGACATAATAGCTCTGTTTAAATGTTTCTATTAAAGTATAAGTAATATTTTTGTAATTTTGTCTATTAAGTATTTCTTGTAATTTTTTTAAATAATCTGTACTATTAGCTATTGATAGTTCTGAATTAAGTTGATCACTAACATTTATTCCAACTACTTTACCTTCACTATTAAATAGGGCTCCCCCAACATCACTTCTATTAAGTAAAAACATATTTTTTAATTTACCATTTTCTAAGGACATAAATGAACCATAATTAATACTAAATCCACCATTATTTTTACTATTTATCATAAATAGCTTATCATCAACTTTTAATTCTTCAGTATCTCCAAGTTCTACTCCCTTACCTACATTTTCACTCACTTTTAAAACAACAACATCATAATCAATCTGTGCAGCAACTACACCTAATATTTCATAATTGTTTCCATTAACATCATTAACAAAAATATAATTACTTTCTGTTAAAAACTGTAAAAATAAAGACCAAGTAGTAACTACAATTCCTTCTCTTAGAAAAAAACCACTACCATAAGTATTAGATCCATTTCCTTTCATTCCAGTTAATTGAACAACACTATTTTTATTATCATTATATAATTTATTTAACAACTCTTTACTTACATTAACATTTTCATTATTAGTCAATGAAACTTGATTATATGATTCCCCAATTACAATACCATTTTCTTCATTATTTGCGATTTTTTTAAAATATTCATTTAAGTCATCTCCCATTTTAATCCAAGGATAATAAACTTTATATTCATTATTATTTAATTTAAACCAATAAACTAAAATTACATCTTTCTCTTCCCCATCTGCAGTTGCATCCGCCAGGTAAACAAAAGACATTATATCTCCCTCATTAAAAGCTACTGTCTTTATATCCTTTATTCTATCAGCTTTAATATTATTTTTTTCTAGTTGTTCTATATACATTTGAATAAACAAACTTCCAGATAAATTATCAAATCCATTATCTACACTTAAATACATATATTCAGTAATTTTCTCTCTTTTGGTTTGATTATCTTCGTTCCCTAATGAAATTTTAACTAAATCTTTTGATATTTTTTTTATATCATCATTGTTTATTATTATTTTATTGAAATCTTCTGTATCAATTTTATAAGTTTTGTTCAAATTTTTAGTCAAAGAACTTGATCTACTATCTATATCTATTTTATTAATATCTATATCAAAAGCATTAACATCAATTATAGAAAAGATAGCTAATGCCAAAATAAATAAAAACTTCTTCATCAACTACCTCCTATAATTTTTCTTCTAATACTTTCATTATATATTTACTAGCTGGTTTAGCATTATCACCATTTATATAAATATCATGAAATGCTTCTGCTATAGTTTCATCATAAATATATGCTCCTTTAGAATCTTTTGCCATTGCATATCTAGAAATACTTTTTCTAAAATTTTCAAAAGAAGTACCAGGATATTCATTTTTATATTCATTATAAGCTTCTGTTAATAAGCTATAACTAAATGTTCCATTGTCAAAATCTTCAATTACATCTAAAAATACAGAATGTTGTGATAATCTTATAAAATTTAATTGTTTAGTATTATAATGATTCAATAATGCTACAAAAGATAAATAATGCCCAAATTCATGAGCAACTGTTGAGCTCCTAGTAGCATTCGTCGGAAAATATCCTGTTTTAGAAGAACGCTCAACTTCATTTTTTAATTTATTAGTATTTAAGAAAGATTCTGCATTCAATATAATTTGGGTTTTAATAGCAGCAGGAAAGCCATTATTAGTATTACTTGTTCCAAAATTAAAAGCTGGCATAAAAGCTGCTATATATGATTGTTCAACATTTGCTATCGTAATATTAGTTAAATAATTTCTTGCACTAGGATAATTATAGTATATAGTTTTTATAACATCCCTTAATTCTATTGCTAACTCTTCTTCAATCTCACAAAGATTAACTGCTGTAATTCCGTAATTTGAAATTATTTCATTTTCAATCTTAATTATATTAGCAGGACAATTATCCTTTTGCTTTATACTATCTGCTGCTATTAAATTTTTAACATCACTTTCACTAGAAAAATTCATCATTTTTAAATACTGATTATCATAAACAATAGATGTTACTCCTTCACTACTAGAACCACCTTTTTGACCAGATTTAGAAACACCATTATAATCCAATAAAGATTGATTAATATTGTTTTGATTCATATAAGAACTAGAATTATTTTCTCCAAAATAATAATCTTCATTAGTTGACCTCAAAATAGTCCCAACAGCTACTAACCATAAACAAATTACAACAACATAAGCAAAGAAATTAAAAGCTTTTATTCCTTCTTTTTTTCTTTGCTCCTTTAATGGCAAATTGCTATTTTCAAAAGAAATATTAATAAAACTAATATGTTTTTTAGTTCTAGCCACATCTCCAGGATTATTAAAATATCTTGCCTCTGTATTTACATTTTCTTTTTTAGAAGATAATACAATTTGTTCTGCTTCTTTTTCTTTGTAAACATCTTTGCTACTATAAATTTGTTCTTGATTTAATTTCTGTTTTTTATTAAAAGCTCCAACTATTTCATTAGCTTCTTTTTTGATATTATCTTTTTTCTTTATCGCAATTGCTTTTTTCGCACGATTACTTGCATTAACTTTTTGTAATGATTCTTCTGTTTCTATACTTTTAATTAAACTTCTAGAAGACGTTGATATTTTACTATTTTTTAGTTCTTCTTTCTCTTTAGCGTTTTTATAGTCAATATAATTATTAAAATTTTTTCGTTCTATATCTTTCTTTTTATTATTTTTACTCAACTTAATAAAAGATTCTTTAGATACAACACCTCCAACAAGAGAAGCTTCATCTTGAATTTTTATTTTACTTTTTACAGATTTACTAGTTCTAACTGACTTTTTTTGTATTTTATTTTTATTTACTATAGAACCACAATGAGGACATATAGATAGTTTATCAGCTACTTCTTTTTTACAACTAGGACATATCATATCTACACCTCCATTATTATAAATAATTATAACATAAAAAATAACTATATCATAACTCTTTTATTCTTTTTATACATTTTATAAAAGCAAATAAAAAAGAAGAAGATTATTCTTCTCCTACTGAGTCTTTCCCCATTAGTACTTCTCTAGGTTTACTTCCATTTTGTGGTCCTATAATTCCCCTATCTTCGAGTAAATCTATAATACGAGCCGCTCTATTATAGCCTAATCTAAATCTTCTTTGAATTAATGAAGCACTTATTTTACCAGTTTCAATAGCGAACTCTAATATTTCGTTATATAAAGGATCATCAAATGATTCTTTATCTCCAGATACAGGATTGTGTTCTTCTTCAATTGCTTTATTTAAAGAATCATCGTAAGCAGCCATTTGTTGACCACATACATATGATATTACTCTCTCTATTTCTTCGTCTGTAATGAAACATCCCTGAACACGTTTTGGATGATTTTCACCCATTGGTAAGTATAACATATCACCTTTACCAAGTAATTTTTCCGCTCCAGCACAATCCAAAATCGTACGTGAATCTATTTGTGAAGCAACAGCAAAAGATATACGTGATGGAATATTAGCTTTTACAACACCAGTAATAACGTCTGTACTTGGTCTTTGTGTTGCAACAATTAAGTGAATACCAGCAGCACGTGCCATTTGAGTAATACGCATTATTGAATCTTCAACTTCTTTTGAAGCAACTAACATTAAATCAGCCAATTCATCAATTATAACAACTAAATAATACATTTTTTCTTTACTAAATGAAGGATCTTTTTCTTTTTCTTTTTCAATCCACTCATTATATGTTCCAATATTCTTAACACCAGTTTCACTAAATATTTCATATCTGTCTTCCATCATTGCAACTACTCTTTGTAAAGCTGTATTAGCTTTTTTAGGATCAGTTACAACTGGCCACAATAAATGTGGAATACCATTATAGTTAGAAAGCTCAACCTTCTTAGGATCAACTAAAACAAGTTTTACTTCTTCTGGTCTATTTCTCATTAAAATTGAAGCAATAAAACTATTAATACAAACAGACTTACCTGAACCAGTAGAACCAGCAACTAACAAATGTGGCATTTTAGAAATATCTGCTGTTTGTACTCTACCCATCAAGTCTTTTCCCAATGAAACAAGTATTTTATACTTTTCTTGATCTTTAGGAATATTTCCCAAAACTTCTCTAATCTTAACTGCATTAACAGATGGATTAGGAATTTCAATACCTACAGTACTCTTACCAGGGATAGGAGCCTCTATTCTAACATCTTTTGCAGCTAATGCTAATGCAATTTCTTTATTTATACTTAATATTCTACTTACCTTTGTTCCACTTGGTATTGCTACCTCATATTGTGTAACTGCTGGACCAATATGTATTTCTACAACAGTACCTTTTATTTGAAAATCATTAAGTACTCTCTCTAATATAATTTTATTACTTTTAGTAAAATCACTATTAATTTTAGTTTTTCCAGCTACTTCATCAAGTAAATTAATACTAGGTAAAGTATACATTCCTCTAGGAGTAGCAACTGTAACTGGTTGCTTTATTTCCACCTCTGGTTCGTCAACTTTAAGTTCTTGTGATACTGTAACAGGTGATACAGTTGGTGTAACTTGTCTAATAGGTTGAGTCATATAATCATCATGATTCCTATCTATTTCTCCTACTGATACTATAGCATCTTCCTCATCATCATAATCCTCATCATCTTCTTCTGCTCTTTGCTGACGCCTTTCATCAATTTTATTTTTTAAGTTACTAAACACTTCACCTAAATTAACGTCAAATAACATAACAATCGCTAATATTGTTAAAGCCGCTAATACTACAATTGTTCCAACTTTTCCAAATAGATTTGCTAGTACATAAGAACATCCAGCACCAAGTACTCCTCCACCTATATTAATACTTTTTTGACCACTAGTTAACATACTAGAATTGTCGCTCATTGTTCCAATTCTGCTTTGATAATTACTAATAGTAGCATTTATAATATCGTTGGGTTGATAATTATTAATAAAACCAAAATGAGCCGTCACTAAAACAACAATAATAATTATATAAACACCAAGCAACTTAGAATTAAAGAAATTAGGTAACTTTCTTTTTATTATCATAAATAATCCCATAAACAATAATAAAAATAATATTGTAAACCACCACTCGCCTACTAAGAACATAGCAAACTTTTTTATAATAGTTCCAACAATACCAAACTTACCTAAACCTACTATTCCCATCAATATAAGTAAAATACCAATAAGCTCTGGGCTATAATTAAATTCGCTTTTTTCTTGTTTTTTTGATGTCTTCTTTTTCTTAGCCATACTATCTCACCATAATAATTATAACCCATAACCTACTATAAAATCAAAAGAAAAAGAGGTATTTTATTCTACCTTAACGAAAAATCAAATTGCAAAGTATAATTGTTATCAAAATGTATACACTAATTATTAGAAAAGAATTACTTAATATTTTACTCTTTTTCTTTAATAACTTAAATATAAGCCCCTACGATGATAATTAATAGTATAAATAGTACTAAGATAATAGCAGGACCTAAATTATTGTTACAACAATTATTCATAAACCATCCTCCTTTATATTTCTTTTCACTTATATTGTATGGTTGTTTGAGGAGTTGTGTGAATATTAATCTTGTTTTTTAGTTATTACGTTGCTATAATTATAAGTATGTTAAGGAGGAAAACATGAAAAAGAAAATAATTGTGCTAGCCCTTATCGTAACATTACTATGTTCAGGGTGTGGAAGTAAAATACCAACATTATCTAATGGTGACGAAGCGGTCGTAACACTAAAAGATGGTTCAATGATTAGTGTAAATGAACTTTATGAAGCTGTAAAAGATGATTATGCACTAACAAAACTTGTAAATTTGGTTGATAAAAAAATATTAGAAGAAAAATACTCAGATAAAGTCGAAAGTGCTAAAGAAAATGCAGACAATACAATGACTCAACTTGAAGCAATGTATGGAGATAATTTATTATCTGCTCTTCAACAATATGGATATCAAACTACAGAAAGTTATAAAAATTATGTTTATATTAGTTATCTAAGAGACCTAGCAATTTCTGATTATAGTAAAGCTCAAATAACTGACAAAGAAATTAATAAATATTATAAAGATGAAATTGTTGGGGATATTAAAGTTAGTCATATTTTAATTACTCCAAAGAAAACTGATTCTATGACTGATGAAGAAAAAGAAGCTGCTGAAAAAGAAGCAAAAGAAAAAGTTGAAGCTATTATTTCAGAATTAAAGAAAACTAGTAAAAACGAAATTGCTGATAAATTTATAGAATTAGCTAAAGAACAATCTGAAGATGAAGCAACTAAAGCTAATGGTGGATCACTTGGATTTATTAATAAAAATACATTAAGCTCTACTTATGATGAATTAGTTAAAGAAGCTTATAATTTAAAAGATGGTGAATATTCAACTAAGGTTATTACTACTGAAATTGGATATCATGTAATCTTAAGAAGCGAAACTAAAGAAAAAGCTGCATTAGAAGATGTTAAAGAAGATATTTTAGAAAAATTAGGTGCAGAATATCTACAAAATAATTTAGTATCATATGTAAAAGCATTACAAGAATTAAGAAAAGAATATGATACTGAAATCGTAGATAGTGAATTAAAATCACAATATGCAACTTATATTCAAAGTGAATTAAATTATTATCAACAATTACAAACTCAACAAAATCAACAAAGTACAAACTAATTAATTGAACAAAAAAAGAGCTAAACTAATAGCTCTTTTATTATGTGAATTAACTTACTTAGACATTACTCTTTTTACTTCATCATAATTAAATCCTTTAGATACTAACTTACTAACTATTTTAATTTCTAAATCATATCCTTCATATTTCTTAGACAACTTTGTATATGCTTTACTATATTCTTTTTCTATTAGTGAATTATTTTCTTTAAATTCACTTCTATGAATAACTTCTTCTATCATCCACTTATAATATCCTAAATTACTTAAATCATAAAGTATTTTTTCTTTTAATTTATTATTACCATAATTCTTATTAGTATTTATTCTTTTCTTTACTATTTTTTCAATTTTATCTATCCATACATCATCAGTAATTTGACTTAAATTATTTACTATTTCTTCTTCATTTAATCCTAATTTAATTAAATCCTTTTTTATCTTATTAGGTCCAGATATACTTAAATTTACTTGATCTGCCAAATAACATTTTAAATATATCTCTTCATTAAGATACCCATCTTTTTTTAATCTCTCTACAGTTTCACGAACAACACTTCTGCTATAATCTTTTTCTAAATATTTAACTATTTCCTTTTCTGTTCTAAGCTTCTTAGTAATATACTTTAAAGCTTTATAATAAGCTTCTAATTTATCATTATATTCTGTTATTTCCTTAAATAATTCGTCATCTATTTCCTTCTTACGTAATAATTCATATTTAACTATTACATCATCGTATAATTTAACAGACAATCCATCAATTTCTACATTATATTTGTTACTCTTTAATTTAGTATATTTGCCTATTTTCATCCAATCACCTTAAATGATATTATAGCAAAATACTTTTTTTACATCAAGAACATTTGTTCACAAAAAGTTCATAAAGAAAGTCTACAAATTATCTTGTAGACTTTCTTTATATTTCTTACAATCTTCATCTAATGCTTTTAGTAATTCGTCAATGTCATCTTTATTATGTGTCCTAACACCTGAAGCAAATTTATGACCTCCACCACCAAACATTGCAGCAGTTTCATTTATAACAGGTCCTTTACTTCTTATATTAACTTTATATATTTCATTCTTTTCATCAAAAGTTACAAAAGTCCAAACATAAACATTTTTAATATTACTAAAATCATTAATCATATTTGATGGTGTTGCTGGATCTACATTATATTGTTTTAATATATTAGAATCAATAATAATATAAGCAAAACCATTATCAGTAATCGTTAAATTTTCAGATAAATATCCATGAAATTTGATTTCTTCATAAGGTCTTTCATATAAATAACTATAAAGATTAGTAAAATCAATTCTTGACTTATCAATTAATTTCGCTACTAAATGAAACGTCTTGCTAGTTGTATAACTTATTAAAAATCTATCACTATCTGATACAACTCCTAAATATAAGTTCTCAGCTATTTTTCTATCCATTTTTAAACCTGATTCAAGAATAAATTCTATTATTAACTGACAAGTACTAGAAGAAGTTTCATCTACCCAGTCACATTCACCGAATTCCTCTTCTGATGGATGATGATCAATTTTAAAAATTTCTTTAAATGCTGTTTTATCAACTCCATCAATTCTCGCTATATTTGGAACATCTAACGCTATAAGTAATGCATCTTTTTTAAAGGTAGTTTCATCTATCTTATCTAATGATCCATAATACCTAAACTTAGAAACACTTGTTCCAACTGCATAAACTTCCTTTTTAGGAAAAGTTAATTTTATTGCATCACGTAACGCTACCTGACTTGCTATCGCATCAGGATCAGGACTAGTATGACGAGCAATAACTATAACATCATATTGCTTAATCTTCTTTAGAATTCTTTTTACTTCCATCTTCATCATAACAGCATCCTCACCCCTTTCTTCTTTTCTTTTTTATTGAACAAATTTATATGTATCTAAAATAATCATTAATTCTTCATTTGTAGGAACAACATATACAGGAACAGTTGAATCCTCAGTACTAACAATTCCTTCTTGTTTATCACAATATGCAGCATATTCCATATTCTTATCATGATCAATTTTAATTCCAAGAGAACCTAGTTTGCTAATAATAGCTTCTCTAAATTCACGTGCATTTTCACCAAGTCCAGCAGTAAATGTAATTGCATCTACTTTACCATTTAATTTAACGAAGTACTGAGCAATATAATTAACTACTCTATCAACATACATATCATTAGATAAAATACATAAATGATCACCTGATTCCATACCACTTTCGATATCTCTATGATCAGCATATTTTTGGCTTACACCAAGTAAACCACTCTTTTTGTTTAGAATATTAGTTATTTCTGAAACATCCATTCCTGATTCTTTAGCAACATATTCTATTATAGATGGATCAATTGATCCACTACGAGTTCCCATCATTAAACCATCAAGTGGAGTAAGTCCCATAGTTGTATCAATTGATTTGCCATTTTGTATACAACAAATACTACTACCACTACCAATATGACAGTTAATAATATTAATATCTTCTTTACCAAGCATTTCTTGCATTCTTTGAGTTATATATTTATGACTTGTACCATGGAATCCATATTTTCTAACTCCATATTTTTCATACCATTCATAAGGAACAGGATAAATATAGTTTTCTTCTGGCATAGTTTGATGGAATGCAGTATCAAATACAGCAACCATAGGAACATTTGGTAAAGCTTCTTTCATAGCTTCAATACCAGCTAAGTTACCTGGATGATGTAAATGAGCAAGTTTAGTTAAATCTTTAATATCTTGAATAACTTGGTCATCAATTAAAACAGAATCAGAATATTTTTCTCCTCCATGAACAACTCTATGTCCAACAGCTTTAATCTCATCCATACTTTCAACTGCACCATGTTTAATTAATTCATCAATTAAAACTTGAGCTGCCTCAGCATGATTTTTAATGAACTTTTCTCCTCTAATTTTTTGACCATTAATTTTTGTATTCCAAAAACTATCTGGTTCACCAATTTTTTCAATGTAACCACCAATGATTACTTTTTCTTCTGGCATTTCAAACAATTGAAATTTCATTGATGAACTACCAGCATTTACGCATAATATTTTCATTTAATTAACACCTCGAAAATATTATACAAAAAAAAGACAGCTTTTGCCATCTTTTTATCGCCATTTTTAACGACTTTCTGAATTTTTATGTCTTTTTATATTCATATCAAAATCTACAATTCTTTTCTTATTTGAATCCATATTATATCCAAATTCATTTAATAATTCATATCTCTTTTTATCAAGTGGACTCATCTTTTCTAAATCACAACTTTTATAAAAGTAATCACAACTTCTTCTACGCATAATCCTTCACCCATTATTATTATGGATGAAATACAATTTATTATACTAAAATAAGTATCTTTTTATCTGGTTCAAAATTAGTAGCTTTACTAAATATTCTAGCATGCTTCATAACAATTTCACTATAATATAAAGTATTAAAAACATCTTCTTCGTCTGAAGCAAGATATTCAGCAGCAGACTTTAAAACCTTATATTTTAAACGAGAATCATAAGCTTCATATTCAGCTTTAAATCCTTCTTCATTATTTTCATAAAAATACTTTTTAATAAGATTATAAAAAGAATCATTATCTATAAAATCTTTAAAAGGACCACTTAATCTATCATAAGACCTAGACATTACATTCTTTCCCTTATATTGTCTTATTTCTCCTAAAAATTCCTTTAATAAAGATGCAGTAACATAATTCTCATTAAGTTCTAAAAAAGCAGTTAAAACCCTAGTTTCTAATGATGAAGTTACTAACTCTATAAAACCTTTTTCGTCTACCATAAATCCATTTGTCTCTTTATTTATAGTAATATGTGTAAATCCTTGATTAATATAAACATAATTATTATCTTCTTTAGAAACAGTTGCACTAATTCCCTCTAATCCATGTGACATTTCATGTGTAATGCTTAAAACATTATCAATTGTGGATCCTTTCATATAAACGACATTAGGTATTCCACCTAAAAATTTATTTTCTTCATCATATCTATAATCCCAAATAGTAATTGGATTATATCTAAAAGTTTGTTGTCTTTCTCTTAATTTGGGTGCAATCTCAAATGCTTTTTCACGATAATCTTCTTCACTAATGCATTCATATATTTGTATCGAATCTAAAAGAATATTTAATTTACTAAATATATCTGCTCCAAATACAAGATAGTATCCTAATAATGCAAAAGATAGCTTACGAGCTACTTCATATTCACAATTTGTCTTCTGAACATAGTCATTAACTATATTTATTATTTCTTCATATACTTGATTAATAATACTATAATCCATAAAAACACCCCTTAATTAGTTTCTTACTATAACACAAAAGAAAAAAAGTTTAAAGTAAATCTTCAAACTCTTCTATTTTGTCTTTAATACTTATTTTTATAACTTCATGATTCTTAATTGCTTCATAAATTAAATCTTCATAAGGTATAGCTTTTTCATATTCACGAGCTTCTTCAAAAGTCGGATTAATAACAGGATGTTCTGGCACAAATATTGTACAACAATCTTCATAAGGTAAAATACTAGTTTCATAAGTATCTATTTTCTTTGCTATATCAATTATTTCTAGTTTATCAAAACAAGCAACAGGTCTTATAACAGGTATTTTAACAGTTTCATTAATAACATTCATACTTGCTAAAGTTTGGCTAGCTACTTGACCAATACTTTCTCCATTAACTACTATCTTACAATTATTCATACGAGAAATTCTCTCAGCAATTCTATACATCATACGTCTCATTATAGTAATTAAATATTCATGTGGACAATTTTGATATATTGCTGTTTGTATATCTGTAAATTTAATAACATGTAATTTAATTTCATTATTATATAAAGATAACTTTCTTGCAAGTTCAATAACCTTATTTTTAGCTTCTATACTAGTATGAGGAGGACTTTCATAATATATACACTCTAGTTTAACTCCTCTTTTAATAGCTAAATAACCAGCAACGGGTGAGTCTATTCCTCCACTAAGCATCAACATTCCTTTACCTGCAACACCTACTGGATACCCACCAATACCTTTTTCACTATTAAAATAAATATAAACTGCATCCATTCTAATTTCTATATTTACCATCAACTCTGGATTATGAACATCTACAGTTTTATCACTAACATTTTTTAAAATAACTCCCCCAATTTTTCTGCTAAAATCCATACTATTAATTGGGAACTTTTTATCACTTCTTTTAGTAACCACTTTAAACGTTTTAAACTCTTTAGATTTAACTAACTTTAATACACTATTAGCAATTTCATCGGGATCTTTAGTAGTTAACTTATAAGCAACATCAAATTCATGAATACCAAAAACATGTTTTAATGACTCTCTAACTTCATCAAAGTTATTTCTATTTAAAGTAATAAACATTCTACCTTTATCAAATTTAACATTTACATCCATTTCATTTAATGTAAAAGTCACATTATCTTTTAATTGTTTTAAAAACAAATTAATATTAGCTTTTTTTGTAGATAATTCTCCATATTTTATCATTATTAATTTTTCCATAGCTTCACCCCAAAACTAAAATTAAGTATAACATAAACCACAAAAAAAACAACTAAATAGTTGTTTTATATTTCTACCAAGAAAAAGTAATATTATCAGAATCATTTTTGTTTTTTTCATTTTCTTCTTTTATCTTCATAAAATTTTGAGCAATATAATCTTCCATATCTTCTACTTCTACAGCATTTAATTTATTTAGATATCTAAATCTATTATTAAGTACTGCTTCTTGTATCTTTTCTTCACTAAAACCATATTTTCTTAGAGCTAAAACAATTTTTGCTTCTAAGATTTTTCCAGCTTTATTAAGTCTTTCAATCATATCTTGAGACAATATTGAAAAATCCTTGAAATCTATTGACATACTTGGTTTACCAAATCCAAAAACTATTCCGAACATATATTGAGGAAAATAATTTAAATAATTTTCCATTGAACTATAATCATTTTGAACAACATCAATAATTATAAAACCTTGATTTTTATCAAAGAAGAAATTAAGAGGCTTAGGATCTATTTCTAATCCAGAATTTTGAATACTTTGACAATCAATAACTAATTTATCATACATCTCTTGTGACGCACTAGCTCTCAACTCTAATTCTTCGACATAATCTGTAATCAATCCTAAATACTTACAAATCACTTTATTAAAATCATAATCTTTATTAGTTCTTAAATAGACAGAATCGCTATCTAAAGATTTACCTTTAGCTCTTTCTTCTAAAAATATACCTTGTGTATAACTTCCTGTATCATAAGTCCTTTTCGTTTCTGGCAATAATCTATAATCAACTATAGGAGAAATATTAACACCACTTTGTTTTAAAAACTTAAGTGTATCAATATACCAACCTAATCGCTCATCAATAACTGGCATAGATTTTCTTAATATTACATAATCATCATTATATATAGTACAAATTCTCTCATTATTTAAAGACATTTCACACATTTCATTATTTAATTTCATATTCAAAACCCCTATCTATTTTAATTATACCAGCAACTTCGTAATCCATCAAATTTTGCTCTCATTTTAAATTCAAAAAATATAACTTTCAAGTAATAAATACTTCAATCATTACATATATTTTTATCAAGGAGGACAAGTAATAAAAATGAAGCACTATGGAATAAAGTCAAAAGATGTCGAAAGTTTAAGAGAAAAATATGGTAGTAATTCACTCAGTAAAAAAAAGAATAATAGTTTTTTTAAATTACTTGTTGAATCTTTAGGAGATCCAATTATCAAAATTCTACTAATAGCATTAGCTATAAAAATAGTTTTTTTATTTAAAGACTTCGACTGGTTTGAAACAATCGGTATTTTAATAGCAGTATTCTTATCAACATTTATATCCACTATAAGCGAATATGGTAGTGAAGCTGCTTTTAATCGTCTTCAGGAAGAATCAAGTAAAATTATTGTTAAAGTTTTAAGAGATAACATCGTAAAAGAAATACCAATTGATGAAGTTGTTGTAACAGATGTCATACTATTATCTAGTGGTGATAAAATCCCTGCTGATGGATATCTAATTGAAGGAAATTTATCTGTTGATGAGTCTTCTTTAAATGGTGAATCAAAAGAAGCCAAAAAATTTGCTACCACAAGAGAAAATAATATTTCGAGTGAAAACGAAGTATACCGTGGTAGTGTTGTTTACTCAGGTATAGCCAAAATGTTAGTAACTAAAGTAGGAAGCAAAACTTTATATGGTAACCTAGCAGAAGAAATTCAAGAAAAAGAACCAATAAGTCCACTAAAATTACGTCTTAGAGGCCTTGCTAACATTATTAGTAAGATTGGTTATATTGGTGCTTTCCTAGTAACCTTATCTTACTTATTTTCTGTTGTAGTTATAGAAAATAACTTTGAAATAAACAATATAATAGATACATTAACTAACTTTCCTGTTATGATGGACCATTTAATTTACTCACTAACGTTAAGTGTTACTATTATTGTCGTAGCTGTTCCAGAAGGATTACCTATGATGATTACACTTGTTCTTTCAAGTAATATGAAAAGAATGTTAAAAAGTAACGTATTAGTTCGTCGTCTAGTAGGTATCGAAACTACAGGTAGTCTAAATTATCTTTTAACAGATAAAACTGGCACACTAACAAAAGGAAGATTAAGTGTTACAAGTGTTATCGACGCAAACTTAAATAATATGCATAAAGCATCAGATATAAAAAATAAGACTAAGTATTATAATAAATTTTATAATTCAATTGTTGTTAATAATTCAGCAATGTATAGTGAATCTGATGAAGTAATTGGTGGAAATTCTACTGACCGAAGTCTTCTATCTTTTGTCCCTAAAGAATCAATTAAATTTACTAAAATAAGTGAAATACCATTCGACAGTAAAAATAAATATTCAACAGTTACTGTTATAGAAAATAATGAAGAAATCACTTACATAAAAGGAGCTTGTGAAAAGCTTCTTCCATCTTGTAATAAATTTTTAAGTATTGATGGATTAGAAAAATATTTTCTTTATCCAGAAAAAATTAAAGATGAAATAAATAGATTAACAAAAAATGGTAATCGTGTTATTTTAACAGGTTACATAAAAGGTAAATTTAATCCTGAAAAGATCCAAGACATTGTTTTTATTGGATTAATTTGTATAAGAGATGAATTACGCAAAGAAGCTAAACAAGGTATAGAAAGTATAAAAAGTGCTGGTATTAAAATGATAATGATCACAGGAGATCATCAAGATACTGCAACATCTATAGCCAAAGAATGTAACCTCATTTCATCTCCTAATGATTTAGTTATAACAAGTAATGAATTACATAGCATAACAGATGATGAGTTAGTTAAGATAATTCCCAATATTCGAGTTGTTGCTCGTGCCCTACCTCAAGATAAAAGTCGTTTAGTTAAAGTAATTCAAAGTATGAATCAGATAGTAGGAATGACTGGTGATGGAGTAAATGACGCTCCTGCATTAAAAAAAGCTAATGTTGGTTTTGCTATGGGAAGTGGTACAGAAGTAAGTAAAGAAGCTGCTGATATTGTAATTCTTGATGATAATATATTATCTATTAGCAAAGCAATCCTTTACGGACGTACTATTTTTAAAAGTATTAGGAAATTTATAATATATCAATTAACTTGTAATATGTGTGCTCTTTTTCTTTCGATTATCGGACCATTTATTGGAGTTAATACACCAATTACAATTATACAAATGCTATGGATAAATATGATAATGGATAGCTTTGCCGGTTTAGCATTTTCTTTTGAACCACCATTAGATGAAACAATGAACGAGCCACCTAAGAAAAAAGATGAGCCTATAATGAATAAATATATGTATAGTCAAATAATTTTCACTGGTATCTATTCTGCTCTACTATGCATATTCTTCTTAAAATCGCCATTAATAAAAGTTTTAGTTCGCCCATCAAATGATAATAAATATTTAATGACAGCTTACTTTGCCTTATTTATTTTTATTGGAGTATGTAATGCTTTTAATGCTAGAACTAATCGTTTAAACATATTCGCTCACTTAAGAAAAAATGTCGTTTTCTTAATTACTATAATATTTATTTGTACTGTTCAATGCTATCTTATTTATCATGGTGGAGACTTATTTAGAACATATGGCCTTACAGCTTTCGAATTTGCTCTAGTCTTAGTACTATCTTTATCAGTAATTCCTATCGACTTCCTAAGAAAACTATATATGAAGAAAAAACATTATAGTATTGGTGTTTAAAAATATTAATAAAAATTAGTTCACAAAAAAATACTCAAAAATGAGTATTTTTAATTTGTACAATTAGACATAGCGCCTAAATCATAAACTTTTAAATAACCTAATTTAATTAGTTCTTCTTTTGCTCTTGCACTTCTTTGACCACTTCGACAATATACAATTATTGGAGTCTCAGTAGGTAAAATAGAATCAAAGACCTGAATAGAATCAACAGAATCAAGTGGAATATTCATTGCATCGTCCAGATGTCCTTCATTAAATTCTTCCACTGTTCTAACATCAATTAAACGAGCATTACCATCCTGTTCCATAATTTCTTTCATTTCTGAACAATTAACTTTACCAGATTTAATTTCTTTGCTCTCTTTATCACCACAACTACAAAGTAATAAACACATAACTCCTAATATTAATATTCGCTTCATTATTTACCATCTTTCATTAAACTATTTAATTGGTTATATTTCATCTTAAATAAATTTAAAAACTTATTTATCTCTTCGTTTGTTGTTACATAGCTAAGACTAATTCTAATAGTTGTCATTGCTCTTTTTTTATCATTATAAATTGCCATAACTGAAGTACTTAAATCTCCTGATGAACAAGCAGTATTAGTACTTATATAGACTTCATCATCTTCCATAGCATGAATAAAAGTCTCTGGTCTAATATTTGTAAAACTAATATTTAAAATATGTGGAATAGAATATTTGGTCTTATTTAAGATAACACCATCATACTTTTCAAGTTCTGCGCATATTTTATCATTTAATTTTTTTACGCTAGCTTCTCTTTTCTCAAGATCACTTAAAGCAATTCTACAAGCTTTAGATAAAGCAACAATTAAAGGTAATGGTGGAGTTCCACTTCTTAAATCATTAAATTTACCACTACCATGAATTAAAGGAATCATTTTTACTTTAGCATTCTTATATAAAAATCCTATTCCTTTAGGACCAAATATTTTATGTCCACTCATTGAAGCCATATCTACATCATGTAAACATACTGGTATTTTACCAACAGCTTGTGTCATATCACTATGAAATATTGTTGATTGATTTTCTTTTTTTATAATTTGTCTTATTGTTTTTAAAGGTTGTCTAATTCCAACTTCACTATTTACAGCACAAATACTAACTAAGATAGTATCATCACGCATTTTATTTTTCAAATCATCGAAATCAATTAATCCTTCTTGATCATTATCAACATAACTAATTTCATAACCTTGTGTTTCTAAAAAATCACAAACCTTATAAATAGAAGGATGCTCTAACTTTGAAACAATTATATGTTTTCCACGATTTTGATAAGCTAAAGCTACACCTTTTAAAGCCATATTATTGCTCTCAGTAGCTCCACTTGTATAAATTAATTCTTCTTCTTGTATATTAAACAACTCACAAATTTGTTTAGTTGCACTATTAAGTAACACTTTTGATTTTACACCTAGAGCATGGATAGAATTCGCATTCCCCATATAATCTCTAGTTGCTTTATTAAAACTTTCAAGTACATCATATGAAACTGGTGTTGTTGCCGAATAATCTAAATATATCATTTCTAACCACCTATTCTAATTATAGTTTAACCAACTCCTTAAATCAAGGAATTTAAAAAATATCCAAATAATTCTTGAAATTTTACAATGTTTTTCAATTTTTATTAACAATCTTTTTGAATTCCTTCCATACACAGCACATCTCTTCTATCAAGAAGAGCATAAATGTTTTTCTATCATTATAAAAGGATACAAATATGTATCCTTTAGCTTTTCAAATAATTTAACAATTTTTCATGAATTCCTGGTTCAATAACATTTATAGCTCTTATTGTATTTTCTAAAGCTTTTTTAAATTCACCTTTATAGAATAATTCTTCTGCTCTAGAAAGTTCAATATCCAAGTTCTTATTAACTGGTCTATATCTATTGCCATACATTATTGCTATTTCAGTCATAGCCGCTGTTTTAATAACTTCATTAGAAGTATTATATAATTTAAGAACCAAATCTCTTGCTGTATCAACTCTTATATTAAGAGTTTTAATAGAAACAGGTTTTTTATTCATTTCCTTAACCATTTCTTTTATAGCTACATTTGCCTCACTCAATTGTACATAATAGTTATTAGGAATTAAAGGCAACTTATAACTTTTAATTCTAGTCTTAGCTTTCTTTAAGATATCTTTTATTTCATCTAGTTGCTCATGAGCTCTTTGTTCATCTTCTTCTAAACTACCAAGACTCTTAAGTGCCACTTCAAGTTTTTCTTCAGTCTTGGACAATCTTACATTAAGTCTTTCCATTTCTTTACCTAATCTAGTATAAGAAAAAGATTTATTTCTATGTGCATCAACTATCTCATTATAATCTTTTTTTATTGTTATTAATTCTTGTTTAATTACTTCAATAACTTTTACATCATCATCAGTTAAATCATAACTATATTTAATAATGTCCAATTTTCTATATAAACCATTATTTATCTTTTCTAACTTATTTGCTTTAACTAAGATCTTTCTTATATACTCTTCGAATATTTTTCTAGCTTGTTTCTCTTTATCAAAATCGTTATAAATATTATCAAAGTAATCAAGGACTGTTTTTAGTTCAAATATCGAATCTTCGACGTTTAACACATTAAGTCTAGCAAAAATATCTTGAATCTTCTTTTCAGCCTCTGTAATGTTATACTCTAAATTTAAATAATCTAAATTATAACCTTCAGCTACCATTCTTTCGTTAATCAACCTAATTTCCTTCATTTTATTTGGTATTAAATTTTTACCCATTAAAATAATTGTTGGTGCTTCTTCAATAACCACACCTAAATTACCTATTAAATCATCAATACCTTTAACAATCTTACCAACTTCTTCATAAGAATTAGCTTCCATAGCAACTTCAAATGCTGCAAATAATTTATCTACATTTTCAAACTGTAATTCTAATGGAGCACAAACTTCTTTATAATCATTTTTATTTTTATTATATTTAGTAATTATTTCTCTATATTTAGTTTTTAATTTAGTTATAGTTTCCCTATTTCTTTCTTCAGATAATGTAATCTCTTTAATTTCATCCAATAAGAAATTAGCTTTAGTTTTAACGTAAAATATTTCCAATTCAGCTTTTGCAATTTTATCATTTAAAGTTTTATATTCTTTTTCATTAAAACAATCTTCTATTTCAATCAAAGCATCTGTAATCTTTGGAACTTCAACATCCTTTATTTCTTTAAATCTTTTCTGCCAATCATCATAAGCTTCTTGCATCTTTTCGTTATTAACTAAAGCTTCAACTTTATTTAACTCACTCAAAATAGAAGAAGATATAATTAAATTTTTATCTCTTTCCAAAGTAACTATTTCATCTTGATATTTCTTCTTTTCACGACGATTTATTAGATTAAGGACTATAACTATGACAATAACACTTACTATATAATATGAAATTCCTGCAAGTATATAAGTAGCTTGACTCATAATTATACCTCCTATTCTAATCTTACATTATAATAATAACACATTATGTTATCAAAATACAGATTTAATAAACAAAAATTAGAAAATAGTTTGTTAAGCTCTTTGTAAATTAACAAAAAAATACAACTACTTTGCCACATTAATGATATAATAGCAAGAAAGAAATTAATAAAATGATTAGGTGTTATTATGGAAGAAATTAAAGATTATGTTTTCTACACAATTTTAAAAGATTTCAGTGGAAACAAACTAAAAGATACTGGTATTTCATATGGAATAAAAAAAGGAAAATCTGTTTATCATGAAGCATATTTCAACGCTTTTTTAAATATAGATTATTTTCCTTGGGAAGGACTATCATTAAGTAGTGACTGGCCAACTTCACTTGAAATAATGTCAGCTGATGGTAATGTTATGATTGCTAACTCAGCTTTAGAAATAGAAGAACTATCTGAAAGAACATATTTAATATATCTACCAGATGAACCAAATCTTTTTCAAGTTTTGTTTTTAGAACATGTTAGTGAAGAATTATGTGGAATTCCATTAGATATCGGAATATATGGTAAATATAAAGATGAATTTCTAAAAAGAAGATTATCTAATGATTTTGATGCACATTCATTCTTAAAAGAATACATCTCCTATCATAAATCTAAACTTGAAGAAGCTAAATTAGCTAAAAGAAAAGTCTTGCCATAAGACTTTTTTTATTATTTTAACTAAAATCAACTATAAAAAGCCTGTTTTAGCCCATTTTATTTGACTTTATCTAAAAATAATGTATAATTAAATATGCGATGTATTTGGCAGCGCTATATGTATTTGTAAAGTGTTTATTGCCTTTGGGTGTATAAGTATCTAAGGCTGCCTTAGAGAAATTACCTAAATAAACTCCCTACATACTACATTTAGCAACCCTATATATCAAAAATATATAGAAAGGAGAAATTTTATGGCAAGATATACTGGTCCTGTTTACAAAAAATCTCGTCGTTTAGGTTTCTCTATCCTTGAAAATGGAAAAGAATTAGCTAAACGTCCATATGCTCCTGGAGCTCATGGAAATGATAAGAGACGTAAATCAAGTGAATATGGTATCCAATTAGCTGAAAAACAAAAAATCAGATTAATGTATGGATTAAATGAAAAACAATTCCACAAATTATTTGATAGAGCTGCTAAAATGGAAGGTAAAGCTGGTTTCAACCTACTTTGCTTACTAGAATCTAGATTAGATAACATGGTTTATCGTTTAGGTTTAGCTAAAACTAGAAGAGCAGCTAGACAAGTTGTTAATCATGGACATATCACAGTAAACGGTGTTAAAGTTGATATCCCTTCTTATCAAGTTAGAATTGGTGACGTAATCGCTGTTAAAGAAAATTCTTTAGAACATCCAGCAATTAAAGAAGCTGTTGAAACTTGTTTAAGTCGTCCTGCATATGTTGAATTCGATCAAAAAACTATGTCTGGTAAACTATTAAGATTACCTGACAGATCTGAACTTAATGCAGAAGTTAACGAAACACTTATCGTTGAATACTACAATAGATAGTAAATTAAAACTCAAACTTAATTGTTTGAGTTTTTTATTTCAATTCCTTAAAAATAGACATCAAATATTTGATGTCTATTTTTCTTCTTTAAAAGGTACTAATAAAACTGTACTACTATTACTTAAATCGATATTCTTTATTACTTCAATAGCTTCTTTTAACTTTAATCCTTTGTATTTATCATACATATTATCAAATACTTTACCATAAGTAATAAGTTGTTCCGCAATATCAGTATTAACATATTCAATATCATCAAAATCATTAATCAATGCAGCTATATTACATCTCATTCTTCGTTTTAAATCTTCCTGTGTTAAAGTTAAATTTTTCATTTGTTCTTTTACAATAGAAATTACTTCTTCTGGATATTTAGTTTCAATATTTATCTCAATAGTAACAACATCCTTAAATATCTCTCTTCCTGCACCAATCCCAACTACTAATTCTTTTTCAAGCAAATCTTCTCTTAAATAAGAAGTAGCTCCAAAGTTATTTCTCAAAATTATACTTAAATATATATTAAGTAATTTTTCTTCAATATCCCCAAAAACTTTTTTTGACATTTTATAGCAAATCTTCACCTTAGGAATTTCAACATTTGCTTCTATTTCCTTATATTCTTCATTTACACTATTAGGTTCCTTATATTCCTTTATAACTGGCTCTCTATATGGAAGAAAATCTTTCTTAGACTGATTTTCTTTAATAATACCAATAGCTTCATATGGATTAAAATTACCAGTAATAACTAAATACATATTTTGCGGATGATAAAAAGTATCATATATATCCTGTAATTCTTCAACTGTAGTTGCCTTAACATCATCCACTTCACCAGTTACTAATATTTTTCTTTTATCATTTTTCAACAAGGCATTATTCATTCCATAATATAGTTTATGACCCGGATTATTCTTACCCATCTTAACTTCTTCACAAATAATACCTTTTTCTTTCTCAATCAATTCTTTAGTAAAATAAGGAGTTTGAACATAATCAAGCAAATGATTTAAATTACTAGCAAATTCTGAAGAAGCGAAAACTTCATATAAAGTGAAATCAAAAGTAGTAAATGCATTAATAGAACTACCTAACTTATTAAAATAATCATGAGCTGTTTTTCCTTCTCCCTCGTTAAAATTAACATGTTCTAAAAAATGTGCAACTCCATTATGAACTTTTTTATACTCTTTTTCACCTTTACACTTATATTCAGTATCAACCGATCCATATTTAACACTTAGTGTCATATAAAAGTTATTAACTTTTTCATTAACAAGCATATAAACTTGAAGGCCATTATTTAATGTTTCAGTAAGAATCTTCTCATCGCAACCTTTTAAAATTATTTCTTGCATTATTTATCCTCCCCACTAAGTAAATATATTGTATTAAGTTTTACCTTTTTAGCAACATCCATTATTTCTTGCTTAGTAATTGTCTTAAATTCTTTAATTCTATCATCATATAAAGGAAGATTATCTAAAGTATTAAATAAATAATTATTAATAATTCCACCATTAGTATCTTCACTCATCTTAATAGAAGAAATGACTGACTTTTTAGCATTTTCTAATTCTTCATCACTAAAATCACCATCTACCATTTCTTTTAATGCCTTATTAACTAACTTAATACATTTCTTCTTATCCTTTTTATCAATACCAGAATAAACCATTAATAATCCATCATATTTTTGATACATACTAGAAACTACATAACATAAAGAGTTTTCTTCTCTTAAATATTTATAAAGTTTACTAGTTAGCCCTCCACTACCTAAAATAATATTATATAAATGAATTACAAAATCTTTTTCTCTCTTACTTAAATCATCTAAATTATAAATCATCACAAAAGAATCTTGTTCATAATTTCCTATTTCATTTATATCCTGAACTTTCTTTCTAACATTATTATCAATATATAAATTAATATCATCTTTATTAACTGTATTTATCTTAAACTTGTCTTTTATTACTTCTACAACATAATCCATATCAAGATTACCTATTACATATATATCACATATATAAGAATTTAACATTTTATTATAAGTTTTAACCAAAGAAGAAGGAGTAATATTATCTAAATCTTCCATATATCCTGCCATATAATAACTACTAGGACTATTAGAATCCATATGAGTTAAACTTCTTCTAAATGCATATCTTGTTGCATTTTCTTTTAAAGATTCAATATCACTTTTTATTCTATTCTTTATAATATTAAAACTTCTTCTATCAAATTCTTCATTTTCAATATTAGGATTAAGTAGCATTTCAATTGGCATTGATATTATATCTTCTAAATATCCTTCTTCACAATATTTAGGATTCAAAAAATCTGTTACAAAAGAAAGCATAATACTATTACCAAGTCTTGTTGTAAACCCTCTTATAAAAGAACTATAAAGATTTTCTAACTCAATAGCAACATCTCTTCTTTTAGGATATTTCTTACTTGAATGCATTAACATATCAACTAACATATTATTCTCTGTAATTTCTTCTTTAACTAATTTATTTCTAAACATTATTTCCATTGAACAATTTTTAAACTTATCTGTCTTTATAGTATGAATTCTATAATTACCACAATCATAAACTTTATATTCCATAAGCCACCTCACTATATTTATTATGTCTCTATTTTTTTATTTTATAATTAATTAAAATTAGTTATACTATTATAACACACATCAAACAATATTATATCACATTAATAAAAGAGGTCTTTATTTAACCTCTTTTATTTAATCTGCTTCGTAATACACAGGCGGATTAGCAATTCTTGTAACATTCTCAGCAATCTTAGTAGATTTACCAGTATACCTATATAAATCTCCTCTAGATTTAGAAGTACTATAATCCTTAATATAATATATTAAATCTTTCTTAATATATTCAAAAGTAAATACATCATCTTCAATTTTTTTACCTTTGCCACCATTAGTTACATAAAGACTACCTGATGTTTTATAATCTTTCATATAGTAAATATTCTTACCATCTTTACTTACTGTAACTAAACTAGTATTAATATCTTTTTCTATTTTCTTAGCCTTACCATTACTTGCAAGATATAAAGTACCATTAGAGCTCTTATCAACATCAGCAACAAATGCATATCCATCTTTATATAAATATAAATATCCTGTTACATCTTCACCAAGTTTTTTTACATCACTAATTTTTGCTCCATTAATTTTTACATACTTAACTTCATTTTTACCATTAATATAGTAAATTTCTTTGTCATCAAATATTTTAACAGTTCTAATACTAGTTAACTTATTCTCTATTTTTACTTCATCTTTACCTACCATTTGGTAATATAAAGTATATTCACCATCTTTTAAAGTAGAATAAACAACTTTTTTAGCATCAGCACTAGCATCATTAACATTATAAATATCCTTAGCAACTTTAACAACATCTTTTCCATCATAGTAATTAATTGATTTAGTATCACTATTTTCTATATAGAACAATTTGTCACAGGAATTTTTATCACAATAATAGTTTGTTACATCAGATGCAATTTTTTCATCTTTATCTTTACTTATATTATATTTATATAATTCCTTATCTGAATTTATATACAATACATTCTTAGTGTCATTACTAAAACGCATATTTGAATCATATGACTCAGTTATTTTCTTTCTATCATCTTTTTTTGGATTAATACTTCTTACATAAATTTTATGTTCTTTCTCATAAATTATTCTACTATCTTGAACACCTATTACTTCAGAAACATCTGATTCTATTTTTTCAGTTTCTTTAAAATTATAAACTTTTAAATTAGCTTCATTGTCAAGAATAATAACATATTTGTCATCATCGCTAAATTTATACGTTTTTACATCATCAGCAATTTTTGATGTTGAATCTTTATCCTTTGAATCATATAAGTATAAAGATTCATCTTTTTGAAACAACACATATCTATCAGTATTATTAGCATATGTTACATTACTAGTACTTTCTCCTTTTGCTAACTTCGTTGCATCATCAGACTTCTTTATTTTTGTATTCATTAAGTATAAATCTCCATCACTGTTATTATAAACAACTGGATATTCAACATCTTTACTACTAAATAAATTTATCCCTAACACAAAAATTATAAGTATTAAAAAAGCTCCTACTAAATATTTAATATCAATTTTACTATTTTTTACAATAGTCCTTAAATTACTTAAAACTAATTTTCCTGTTTTATCTAAATTCTTTTTGATTTTTTTAGCAGGAACAATTAATTTATTTTCTTTATCATCTTTCATGATATTCTCCTTACTACTGCGATTACTATCGCTATTTAAATTATAGTATTTTAATCAAATAAAATCAATTACCTTTATTTTCTATAATATTATTATACTCACTTACTATAAAATCATCAGTCATACCAGCAATATAATCTATTACTTTTCTCTCATCACTAGTATTATTTAAATAGTCTTCACTCATATCATTTAAATATACGGTAAAAATATGTCCTTCTCTATTTTCTGTTTTGATATCTTCTAAGCATTTATCAAATACTTTTCTAAACATATCTTCGTATAAAGCAAGCCTTTCTTTACTATTAGCTTTAGAATAAATGTAATCATAATTAAATTGTTTTAATTTTTTTATGGCATTGAACACTTTATCACTCATACATAAATAATCTTTATCTAAACTATTAGTAATTAAATCTACATTAATAGTATTAATTATTTGCCCATTTGTTAAGCCTAAAACAGAAGATATTTCATAAGGTATTTCTTCTTCACTAATAACTCGCATTCGAATAGCATCTTCTATATCTCTTCCAATATATGCAATAATATCAGATACTCTTACAACACATCCCTCAAGGGTCATTGGAACTAAATTTTTAACTGCATCAGAATTCTTATATGTATCTTCATATTCTGCTAAAAATTCCTCTTTAGTTTTATTTTTAGGACGATATTCTTGTAATTCTAGTTCTCCATTATGACACATAATAGCATCTAATACTTGAAGTGTAATATTACTACCTAATCCATTGTTTTCTAAAGTCATTAAAGTTCTAACACTTTGAACATTATGATTAAAATAACCTTCTCCGCATTCTAAACTTATTCTATTTAATATTCTCTCTCCTGCGTGTCCAAATGGAACGTGGCCTAAATCATGACCTAAAGCTGCTGCTTCAATTAAGTCTTCATTTAATTTTAAAGCTCTTCCAATTGTTCTAGCAACTTTACTAACCATTTGAACATGTGTCATACGTTTACTTATATGATCGTTATTATTAAATGAAAATACTTGTGTCTTATCCATATATCTTGTATATGAAAGAGAATAAACTATTCTATCTGCATCTCTCGAAAATGGTGCTCTAAAATCATCATCTATAACACTTTTAAATCTATATGATTCCTCATCTCGACAAGCATAAGGCGCTAAATAATTATTTTTAATCCCCATATTCTCTTTTATTTTATTTATCATATCATTCATAAATTTCACCTACAATTATTATATCATTTATCATACTACTTGCCAAAACATCCTTTTTCTTTAGCAACTAAATCTATATCATTTTTTTCACATAAACCTTCTATTTGTAACATAATATCCTCTGGCGTAGTTAAACCATAAAGATTCAAAATAACATTAGATGCGTACAAATCAGTATGTTCTACATATAACTCTCTAAAATATTTATCTCTCTTCTCTTCTCTAATTTCTATCTCTTCTTGACTACTGCCTCTATCCAATAATGATTGACGCCAAACATCAAGTTCACTATCTTCATAACCTCTATAAATAAATATTGGCACTACTAATTCAGGAAAATCTCTACACATTTCTAAGTAATTTTTATAATTAGGACATACTACCATCGGAGACATTCCATTATTTAATACTTCTTCTAGGTCACTTTTCTTTATTCCATAATATCTCCCTGGTTCAGCACCTTCATAATAGTAATCTAGTTTTTTTATATCATCAACTGACACAGAAAATATTGAAGAAAAAGATTCCTCTCCGTCACGTGGGCCTCTTGAAATATACCTTTTAACTACTGATATTCCAGGATACATATTTGCTATATTCATAACAAAATCTTTACCAGATCCACTATCTCCAACCATTAATATAATTTTTTGCATACTTTTCACCATCTTTATTATATCAAAACATCAAAATGTTACACTAATAACTATACATTATCTTTTAACTCCTTGTTATAATATCTTAATATACTTCGAATTAAATTTCTATGTTAAAATACAATTAAGGAGAATTATTATGGAAAAATTTGTAATTATTGAAATAGGAAGTACAACTTCTAAAGCTTATCTTTATGAAAACAATGAAGTTATTGACTTAGAACGTCGTACAATAGAATTTAAAAATCACTATAAATTAGAAAATAAAATAGCAGATGATGATAAAAAAGAACTATTTGAATTTGTTAATACTAACAAACTAGAGAAAACTTATGTATTTGGTACTAGTATTTTTAGAAACTTAAGTGATTCAGAAAAAGAATCTTGGTTTAAAAAATTCAAAGAAAATACCAATCTTGATTTTACAGTCGTAACACCAGATATGGAAAATGAATTTACTGTTTATGGAGCTATTGCTAACATTGATTATAAAGGCAAAATTGCAGTTATGATTGGTGGCGGTGGTTCAACTGAATTATCTATTGTTGAAAATGGTCAAATAATTGAAAAAGCTAACTCTTCATTCGGTGCTATGGATACAACTGATATGTTCCCCGAGCTGAGAACAGACAAAGCTAAGACCGATTATGACTATATGGTTGAAGAAACTAAAAAATTAGTTAATATTCCTAAAAATAAAGCCGACATTTTAATTCTAGCTGGTGGCGATTATATATACTACTATGAAGAATTAAATTACCCAGTTGAAAGTAATAAATTTTATGAAAATCAACTACAACCTTATTGTTTAGATATAAAAACAATGGACATTCTTGATCGTAAGTTCTTCTATGAAACATCTTTAGATGAAGTATGTCAAAGAACAAACAATGACGGATGGTGGCGTGGAGCTCGCGGAATGCGTCTTTGCGTTAAATCTCTTGTTGATATCTTAGATGTAAAATACATAGTCCCAACCCGTATATCTATGGTCTATGGCTTAGTTGAGAAAATCAAAAATAATGAAATATAAAAACCATAATCATAACGATTATGGTTTTTATTTATCTAAAATAATCCAAGTTTGCATACCCTTTTTATTTACCTTAAAAGGTTTTAACTTTATTAACTTATCTATAAACATTAAAGTAGCATAAGAAGAATCTTTCTTCTGCTCCCAAAATTCATCACTTACACATAACTCTCCATTATATTCATCTTTAATTTCATTAATTCTAACTTCAGTTAAATCAATAAATTTAATATCTTTAATTGTAAAATATGCAACTACTCCGCCACCTGATTTTTTTACAACAACAATATCGTCTCTAGATATTTTTTCATATGGAGCAATTCTCTTCTTACTTATTCTTGATTCAATAGTCTTCTTACCATTCAACATAAAAGTAAGGCATGGTTCACTAAAAACACCTAAATGTATTTTTTTATTCTTGATTTTTTCATAATCTTCTTCACTCAATTGGATTTCTAAATTACGCAATATCTCTTCTCTCATAGCTTAATTTCTACTCCACTTTCACAATGTTCATAGAATTCTTGCATCGACATATTAAACTTTGGCTTCTTATACATATAACATTTTAATCCTTCCAAATCTTCAACTTCTTCATCCAAAATAAACTTATTCTTAACATCAAAAATCAAATCATCTATCGAATCATATTCATATATCCCCTTATATTTTTCCCAAGAATGTTCAAACCAGTAATATTTTCCTTTACTCTCATAAGTTAAAAATGTATGAGCAGGATTATTATTATCTTTATCATAATAAACAATAAAATATGTCTTTAATCTATTTCCCATCCATCTTAAATAATATCTTTCAAGTTCAACTTGATCTATACAAAGTCCACATTTTTTCTTTATCGTTTCTTTTGGTGAAGATAAATAATATCTTTCATAATTATTACTATTTACATAAAAATAAAATATATTATCTTTATCAATCCATCCATAATCAATTAAATCCATTATATCCAAAACTTCTTCTGGTTCTAAATATTCCCAAAATCCTAATTCTCCATTAGCTGGTATTACTTCATCAAACTTAACAACATTCTCCATCAAAAATCCATAACCAGCTCTACCTTTTGTAGCTCCATAAACTAATTCATTTTCTTTTATTAACTCATCTTCAAAATCTTTAGTCACTTTAACACAATCAGTTATTTCTACACTACCTAAAATTGCACTTGTTGGATAATCTAATCCTAAAGATTCAAATCTATCTAAATACTCAGTTTCGATACCTTTACTAGCATGTATTAAAACACGTCCACGAAAATTAGTCTTCCAACTGCGAAACTCATAATTTTTATACCCATTAATAATTATAGAAGCCCAAGGTTGTCTAATACTTAAGACTTTCATCCTAATATCCACCATCTACTTTAATAACTTCACTATTTATATATCTTGCATCATCGCTTGCTAAGAATGCGATTACTTTAGCAATTTCTTCTGGTTCAGCAAATCTTCCTAAATATATTTTACTAGTTTCATCATCAATTAAATCTTGTGGTAAATCTTTATTCATTTCTGTATTAACCCATCCTGGAGCGATTGCATTTACATTAATATAAGGTGCAAACTGTAATGCTAAATTATGTGTTAAATTTATTAAACCAGCCTTTGATGCATCATAATCTAATGATGTTGGAAAGAATGCATTAATTCCATTAGTACTAGAGATATTAACTATCTTACCACTCTTAGCCTTTAACATTTCTTCGCCAACTCTCTTAGCTACTATATAAGGCCCTATTAAATTAGTATTAATAGTATCTCGAAAATCTAATATAGTTCTATCTTCGAACTCTTTATCAATCGCTATACCAGCATTATTTACTAAAACATCTATTCTTCCAAAAGCACTAATTACTTCATCAACCATTCTATCAACTTGTTCTTCATCTCTTACATCAGCTTTTATAGTTAATGCTCTAACACCATATTCATTCTCAATTAACTCTTTTAATTCGAAAGCTCTTTCTTCTTCCTCAATATAATCAATTACAACATCATAACCACGACTAGCAAACTCTATTATAGTTGCACGTCCTATTCCTCTTTGACTCCCTGTTACTATTGCTACTTTTTTCATACACTTACTCCTAATCTAATTCTATTATTTCTAAACAATCTGGCACATATACATTACCACTAAAATACGCTTTGGCTTCTTCAGTATATAAATCTTTTTTTCTATTTCCTAAGTTTTCCTGTGAATGCCATAAAACTAAATTTTTAACTTCTAATTGTTCTGCTTTCCTGCTAGCTGAAGCTACAGTATCATGATTTTTCTTATAAGGTTCAAACTTTTCAATTTCACTTTCCAAACAATGAGCCTCATGTAACAAATAATCTACGCCTCTAATTTTTTCATATAATGATTCTTGTAAAGGCTCATCTCCATTAAAAGCTAATGTCTTACCATTATTTAACTTAATCATAAAACCATATTGTTTATCTCCCCTAGCATTAATATCATAAATATTAACATCATAATCTTCGACTTTTATAATATCGTTATCTTTAACTTCTTTAATAAATATTCTTTTATCTAAAAATGTCTGCTGCGAAGGTACCAAAATATTTGTAACTAACATTCTAACTATTCTAGCTACTTCATCATGACAATATATATTTAAATCCCCTTCATAGCTACCTTTAGCCATTGCCATATTAACAGCTCTAAATAACCATAAGATTCCCAAACTATGATCTGCATGACGATGTGATATAAAAATATTATGTATACTATTAATTTCTACATTAGCATGTTTTAGTTGTCTAAGTATTCCTATTCCTCCACCAGTATCAACTAAAAAATCTCCTTTATTACTATCTTCTAATACAAAACAAGTATTAAACCCTTCAATAGCTGTAGCTGCACTTGTTCCTAAAACAATAATCTTCTCCATAAATTACACCCCTAAAAACTTCACGTATCCATTTTCTTTACTATAGCCTAAGTTATCATAAAATGAATTTGCTACTCTATTATCTTCTTCTGCGATTAAACAAATAAAATTACAATTAATTTCTTTAGCTAAATCTTCAATATAATTAAAAAGTAAAGTTCCAATTCCTCGTTTTCTATAACTTTTCTTTACTCTAACACTCCATATTGACATAAAAGGATTACAACTTTCAAATATATCTTGATGAATATTAACATAAGCAAATCCAACTATCTCTTCATCTAATTTAGCTACAATCATCTTATAAAAATCATCATTTTTTATTTTTTCATATACTTCTTGCATCTTATCTAAATCAGTACTAAACTTCGATTCACTATCATATAAATCAGCAACTATAGTTAAATCTTCTTTTTTTAAATCTTCAAACTTTAACATTTTACCAATCCTTAATAAAACTTTTTCTCCCAACGTGTCGCTTCATCGTCAATATTTTTATCAAAATAGAAAAATTCACTATTACCAGACTTACCTAAAAATATATCTAACATCTCTTTAAAATCATCTGCTGTCTTAGAATTCATTATTTCATCAATACTCATCCAAGTATTAACGCCTTCATGACTTCTAGAAACTAATTCTCCACTAAAATTGTTCGTTTTAAAGAATATTACCACATATCTCTTATTCTTTTTAAAATCATACCAATCTTTAAAACCGCAAGGTACTACATTACATATATCTAAACCAGTTTCTTCCTTTACTTCACGTATAACTGCAGGTACAAAAGCTTCACCGACTTCAACATGCCCACCAGGAAATGATATTCCATCCCAATCATTCTTATCCCTAATTTGAACTAATACTTTATTTGTCTTTTCATCTACAATCATACACATATTAGTAAGTTCAATTAATTCTAATTCATGCTTACTCATAAACACACCTAAATATGCCTTAATAATTCCTTAAATTCATTATAATTAGATTCACTATTTAAGTGACCTCCACCACTTATAACAAATTGTTGAGCAGCAATTGTATCAGCAAATTCTTTCTCAACATCATAATTAACATATGGATCATTATCAGAATAATAACAAACTATTTCACTTACATAATCTTTTACATCAGATAAATTATCAAAATACATAGATTCATTAACATTATCATATTCTTCATTAATTCCTAAATAATTATTAAATCCACATACAAAAACTACTCTCTTAACTTTAACTCTATTATTAACTAAAAACTTCGAAACAAATACTGGTGCTATAGAATGCGCAAATATAATAGTCTCTTCATTTACTAATCCAGCATCGACATAACATTTCATTACTTTCTCCCAATTTTCATAATTTTGTATACCTACACCAGTTGGCATATCAGGAGTATAAACAACACCACCACGATTTTCTATTTTCTCTCTTAGCCAAGGAATCCAATTTGAATATGGACTACCAAAACTACCATGCATTAAAAAATAATTAGTATTCATAAAATCTCTTCTTTCCATTTCCATTATTATAGCATCAATATATATAGTTTTAACAATTAAAAAGTATAATATTTTTATATTATACTTTTTAATATATACCAAGATATAGTAATCACTCCTGAAATTATAAACAGTAATGGAAATGGTCTTATTTTTAATTTTTTAACATATCTATCTATTAAAAAACTAAAAATAGATATCAACCAAAAAAACGTTGTTGGATTATATTCCATAGATTTTCTAAAATTGCCAGTCAAAAGATAAATTGTCGCTCGTGTCATACCACATGCAGGACAGTCAATATTTAAAAATGCTTTAAAAGGGCATACAGTTCCACAAAAGAATTGCATAACGAAACAATAAACAAAGATAATTATTAATGCATATCTTAAATTATATATATCTTTTTTTAACATATTACCTCCTAAGCAAAAAGAAATTTGCTAAAGCAAACTTCTTAGATTATCCAGCAATATTTGGAAAAATAAACATTGTACAAATCATGCCTAAAATTGCGATAGCAACAACAATAAAAAACACGCAGAAATATGATTTCGCATAATTCTTTAAGTTAATATTTTTTGTTCCACCAAATGCAAAAACAATTAGCATTATAATTCCAATACATGGTATTGAAAATAGTAATTGATATCCAAAATATTCCCACATTGATAAAGGCTTATATTCTGGTGGAATATTTAATCCACCTTGAACATTATTATTAACATTAGGATTTGGTACATTATTCATTACCATATTATTTTGATCCATAAACTCTCACTCCTTCTATTATAATTTTATCATTATATTTATTTAGTGTAAATTTAAAAATCAGACTTTAAATCGTCTGACTTAATTTTATTACTCTTCAGTAATAATACTTAGTTGTCCACAAGCTGCTCCAGCTTCGATTTCTGCTTTAGTTGCAATTGCAATAGCATAATCATAACCGCTCATCTCTAATTCTGCGATAATTTTCTCCATACTGACACCTCCTTTTCATCTTGAATATAGTATTCTACTCTTTCCATTCCTAAACTCTCAAGTACTTTAAAATAATCACGATAATGCTTACTAAACCACACTTCATATCTTGGAATAACATATCGGTACCATAAAATATCTAAAATAACATTCTGCTTAAAATACTCTTCTCTTACATCAATAATTTTAATCTCCCCATCACTCTTTAAGTACTTTAACAAACACTTAAAAGTTCTCTCCATATCAGGTATATGATGAACAACATTTCTTAAATAAAACTCATCTACTGTATTCTCGTGACATCCAAGAATAATATTATTATCTTGATCATAAACATAATCTAAATTTGGTAAATTAGTAATATCACATATCTTATAATCTTTATTTGGATTATACCCACTACCAAAATCAATTTTTAACTTTCTCAAGTTTTTTAATCTTTTCATTATCAACACTACTTTTTCTTTTATTTAAAGAGCAATTTCCAACATGTTCACAATAAGTTTCCCACTTACAGAAATTTCCTATTGGTGTAATTATAATATCTGTATCATCATAGCCTGTATAATTTCCAAATACACCAAATTGATGTCCTTCCCAAACATAATCATAGAAATTACATCCATCATCTAATATCTTCTCTGCTCCTAATTTTATTTGGAAATCGAAATCACCATATCTTCCCATTAAATCTTCACAAACAATTACATAAAAATTATCACTTAATATAACTTTTAATAATTCTACTAATTTATCTCCCGTCGATTCTTTACACTTCGGAATATTAATTCTCGTATTTGGAATATACTTCTTACATAAAAGAGCTTGCTCTCTTCTTCTCATATATTGTTCAAGTGAAGAAATAGATATAGCAACTTCTGTAAGTCCAGCTTCACTATATTCCTTGATTCTTTCTTCATTAAGTAAGATTCCATTAGTAACTAAACAAACATCATCAGTTACATGTTCACGTGTCAACTTAATAAAGTCTACTAAATCTTTTCTTATTGTTGCCTCCCCACCCATAATAGTAGCTCTCTTTAGTGTTCCAACACGTCTCATAGTTTCTCTCATCTTCTCGATATCTAACTGTAATGGAGTCTTATTAGGTTGATAACAAAAATAACAATTTCCATTAGGACCACTTGATTCATTCATATTACAATTTAAATTAGTAATAATTCTATATCTAAATATATTATCTCTTGTTGCCATTACACTAAATTCACTCCTTCTATAACACCTTTACCTAAGTTATTACCATCACTTACAGCATTCTCATTTATTGGAGATAACTTAATAAAGAAATAATCCTTATCAAAATATTTATTTAGCTTATCAATATCAAAATCGTCAGTATCAACTAAAGTTAAATTAATAGTTGTTTTTAAATTACTCTTTGTTCTAATCTGACCTAATTCTTCTATAGTTAACTTTCTAACAAAAGGAATTAACCAGTTTCTCTTATTTTCATCTAATGAATGTAAAGAAATCTGTAATGTAATATTATCTTTAATAAAACTAAAGTCACTGCCTCTAACCCCAATTGTTGAGATATAATGATGAACATTCGGATACATCTCATCAATAATCTTAATTGCTTTCTTAACTTCTTCTATGTTTAAGAAAGGTTCACCCATTCTAGTATAATTAATCTTAAATTCCTGTGAATTCTTTGGATCATAATTTGGATTCTTATCTAATATAAACTTAACTTGAGCAACAATCTCCTCAGCAGTTAAATTTCTATACTTTTTCAACTGACCTGTTGCACAAAACTTACATCTAACAGGACATCCACTCATACAAGACACACCTATCATCCATCTCTCATCACGACTACCAATTTCATAACTAGCTAGTTTATTTTGTTTTTTACCAATTGCATCTTTTGTATAATATGGTAAAAAAGTATCTGTAACTTCTAAAGGATAATCATCCTCAGTCCTAAGTGCATATACTATTCCATTAGCAAACTTTCTTGATTTAACTTCTCTTAACATTTTTATCTCTTCTTTCTTTTTTATATTTTATTAATATCACTTTCTAAAAAAAATTTGTTTGTTACTAACATTATATTAATAACATCGCTGTTTGTCAATATGTTTTTAACAAAAAATTAATATCTATCAGTTGTTTAATAGTTGTTTAATAGTTGTTTTTAAATAATGAATGAAAAAAGAAGTTCTTATCAGAACCTCTAATTTTTATTAATATTCATTTTTACTTTATCATATACTGGTTTACCAGTCTTCTCATCAATATATTCAATATGTTCATAATCTTTACTATCAACTGGTAAATTCTTACTTTCTAATCTTTTCTTAATAATACCATTAACAAATGAATAAAGTATAGAGAATATCGGGACACCGATAATCATCCCTACCATTCCAAATAATCCACCAAATATCAACAAGGAAAATAACACCCAGAAACTACTTAATCCAGTCTTCCCTCCTAATATCTTAGGTCCAATAATATTTCCATCTACTTGTTGTAAAATAAAGATAAATATTAAAAATATAATACATTTACCAGGATCAACTAATAAAATTAAAAATGCACTTGGTATAGCTCCAATAAATGGTCCGAAATATGGAATAATATTTGTAACTCCAACTATAACAGATACCACTAATGCATATGGCATTTTTAAAATTACCATTATAATAAAACATATAATACCAATAATTAAACTATCTATTAATTTACCTGAAAAAAATCCACCAAACACACGATCTGTATAAGTACAATTTTCAAGTATTACATTAACTCTTTCATTATCAAAGAATGTATATAGTAACTTTTTAGTCTGTGCCTTAAATTTTTCTTTATCAAATAATACATAAATTGAAATAATATACCCAATAACCAAATTATATAAGAATTTTAATGTACCAAATATACTATTGCCTAATATAGTCATTAAATCATTAAAGTTACCATTATTAAGCCATGTACTTAAAAACTCTGAAAACTTTCCAAAGTTATCGTTAATAAAGTCTCTAGACTCCTGACTACCACCAAATAGATTTATTAATAATTCCTTACTATTACTTAAATAAACATTAATATTAGTGGCTAGCATTTGCAAACTCTTTAAAATCTCTGGTATCAAAAAGCTTATACAAGTCATTATTAAACCAACAAATATTATTGTACTTGTAAATAATGATAAAATTCTTGATGCCTTACCAGTATTTTTTTCTTTAAAAATTTTTCTTAGTATTATTTTAAATACATTATCTTCCAGAAATCTAACTACAGGATTCATTATATATGCTATAGCAAGACCATATATAAAAGGCATCAATATAGTTACTATAGTACTAATAAATCCTGTAATATAATCCCATCTGTAAATTGCAAAGAATAGCAATATCAATGCGGCACATACACAAAATAAAGTTACTCCCCATGCAATATATTTATTTTGCATCTTTTCTTTCATTAAAATCATCTCTATCTAACAATTATTTCAATATCACTTTTTGGATAAGTTGAACAAGGATGAATATAATTAAATCTTTTATCAGCCATTGTTCTTTTATCATTTACAATTTTTACTTCTCCTTTAACAAGTTCACTACGACAAAAACCACAACTACCATTCTGACACTTACTAGGAATGTATAGCCCACTTTCTTCAATAGATTTCATAATTGTCTTGTTATTATAACATGGTATTTCATATTTTTCACCATTCATATACACACCTAAATTATATTGCACTACTTTTCTAATATTACATCTAGGTAAAAAACTATCATACCTAATATATTTCTTAGGAATTTTCATATCTTTTAATTCTTTATCTAAATATTTTAATAATCCTTCACTACCTGCAATAAATATACTTGTATTTTCTGGTTCATAATATTTTTTTATTTTATCTAATGATACAAAACCATGTAAGCATCCTTCTATTTTCTCTTCACTTAAAACCAAATTAATTCTTACTTTATTAGATAAACTATTATATTCTAATAATTTCTTTTTAAATAATATATCTTTATCGTACTTTTCACTATAAAAAACAAATAAATTATAATTTTCTAATCCATCTATAACTGATTGAATCATTGAATATATAGGAATAATCCCATCATCTGAGACAACCGCAATGACATTTGTTTCATCTCTAATAGTATCATAGTAAAACTCTCCAAAAGGACTAGATATAATAAGTTTATCCCCTTCGATTACTTCATTAAATAAATAACTAGAAATTATATCTTCTTCATTATTTCTAACTGTTATATTATATTCTCCTACTAAACTACTAGAAGGACTACTAGAAATACTAAAAGGTCTAGTATAATTAATCCCATTTATATTAACAGTAACTGTTATCTTTTGCCCAGCTCTAAATAATGGTAATTCATTCCCCTTTAAATTATTTAATACAATTGTCTTAAAATTATCACTCTCTTCAATAATTTCTTTAACAGCCACAAGTATTTTATAAGGATTCATTTCCATAGCAATCATATTAGTCTTATATTTAGGATTAATAATCATATCGCTTCCACTATTCAACCAAGCTTCTCTATCTACAGCCATTTTTTTTATTTTTTTCTCATCAAATGATTTTAAAGCACTGAGTTTTTCTTCCATTATTTATCCTCCTTTATTGACTTCATTACTTCCTTTGCTCCTTTTAATCCTGAGACAAAAGAAGAATTATAGCCGTAAGCATCACCATCAAATCCACCACATACATATAAACCGTTAATATATTTTTCATTTTTTCTATTAAGGATTCTTGGTAATGTGTCATCCATTCCTTTTAAACTATAACCATAAGTACATCCTTCTGGACTATCATTAATAGCAGCAATATTTATTGGACTTATAATTTCCATTTCCTCAATAAAGTCAGCAATTTTAACTTTAGTATATTTTTCAAATATATTAATTAATCTTTGAGTTATTTCTCTAACATCTGTGAAATATCTTTCATTCTCTACATAATCACCAAAACAGTCTTCAAAGTAAACCGTTGTTAAAGTTATAGCACATGTCCCCACAGGTGAGATATCATTATTTGCATTATTATGTACTATAGCAATTTGATTACCAGATAATAATTCTCTCATTCTATTATATTCAACATCACTATCTAAAGATTGATATATAAAATACATATAACTATTTAATCCTAATTCATCAACACTTCTATTAATTCCCAAATTAATAGTAAATGTTCTACCACCAAGCTGTCTTCTATTAACATTTTTTAAAGCTTCTCTTGGCACCAATGAAGGGTCAATTAATTTCCCATAAACATTATTTAAACTTGAATTAACAATAACATTATTAGAAAAATACGTTGTTCCATTTTCTAACTTAACTCCATTGATATTATTCTCGTCTACTAATAATCTAACTACTTTACTATTAAGTAATAAATTTCCACCTCGTTCCAAAAAAGCATTTGTTAAAGATAAAGAAATATCATAATTATTATAAGTAGGTACGACATATCCATTTTCAATAATGTCCAATAAGAAAGAAGCATATGTTACAAAAGATATTTCAGTCTCACTACACCCAAGTAAAACCCACATTCCATTTATTATTTCTTGAGCTTGTAATGGTATATCTAAAGCATCCATAACCTTACTAACTGAATAACCAGATACTTTCATAAAGTTATTATAATGTTCTTTTATAAAAGTAAAACTAACCTTATCTTCATTATCATTTATATATTTCATAGCTTCTCTACATTCTAAAGCTAAATCGAAAAAAACACGCACTTTTTCTAAAGAACCTGGAACTAATTCATCCATCTTTTTTATGTACTCTTCAATACCAAAAGGCATATTAATTCTTTTATCTCTAGTTACTATCTCAAACAAATTTGGTACTTTAGAAAAAGACACATCACTAGAAACACCACAATCATTTAAAATATCTTTTAATTTATAATCACATTCACTCATATCATTCAAATATAAATTATGAATAGAATTACCAAACTCAAATCTACCTATCTTAGAATATCCTGATACTCCACCAACATTATTATGTTCATCTATTAATAAAACATTTAAACCTTCATTTAATAACGATAGTGCACTAACTAAACCACTATTTCCAGTTCCTACAACTATTGCATCATAATTATTCATAATACACCCTCTATTCTCACAATATTATAACACACAAAAAAGAGCAATACTATTGCTCTTTTAATTAAATAATCCCTTAATTAATTTACTTCTATTTATACGTAAATATATACATTCTATAAACATTGCTAAAATCATTGCCAAGGCATAACTTCCTAGTAAAAACTTATATTGTTTATATACTGGCATAAACAAAGTTCCTATACCAATTAATATCGAAATAAAAGTTGGTACCATTACTAAAAATCTTTGTTTTATTATTGCATTATCATCTGTTTCATTTTTTTCTATAAATCTATAATCAAGTATTATTGCTGTAAGACTTATAAATAATAATGATATAAAAGGAATCAAATAACTATAAATAATTCCCCATTTACTTAATTTTAAGAAATACCAAACAATACTACCATTTATTAAAACAAATATACTACCAATAAAAACATTAAGCATCCATTTAGATAATAAAATTTTACCAATACTTACTGGCATTGTTCTTAATATTTGCATATTGTCTTTTTCTAAACTCATAGAAGATACTGCTGATCCTTTTAAAGTAACAAACATACAAAGTAATGTTGGTACATACAAATTAATATACAAATCAATATTTTCTTTTTCATATAACCAACTTACATCAAAAATACTTAATCCAATAAATAATAAAATACTAAAAAGCAATGTTCCTCCAAAAGAATTAAATAAATAAAACTTATTATTAAATAAAGTCAATAATTCCTTCCTAAACATTCCAAATACTTTATGTAAATTTTTACTCTTTTTATATTTAAAAGAACTCTTTTTCTCGATTCCTTTCAATAAAGAACATATTCTTAAATAATTATTAGAAATAAATAAAGTATAAATATAAATAATTAATAATGGTATTAGTATTAATCCTAAAAAACTTATAATACTTTCTTTAATTAAACTATTCATAAACAAATAGCTTAACGGATAAATAAAATAAAATTTCTTTATAATATTATCAATTAATTGATTAACATCTCCACTTCTAATATTTCTAAAGATAATAAATAAAATAAATAAGCAAATCAGTATTATAATAAATTTTACTATTTTATATAAAACATTATTATCATTTTTTAATTTAAAATAATCATCAACATAAGCTATTATAGTAGATAAAACAATAGGTACTAATGGTACAATTAAAATACTTAAGATATACATCATAACAAAGGTATCACTTAATTCTTTTATAAAGTATCCATAACTAAGTATTGATGAAACCATTATTATCCCAGTAAGTAATAAATTTCTTAAATATATTATAAATAACTTACTAAATAAAATTTGTTGTCTTGTAACAGGAAGTGAAAATAGCATTTCATTATCCTGATTTTTAAAAATTGTAGATTCTATAATACTAAGATTCGTAAAAAAACAAAATAAAGTACTTATAATAAAACCAGTTCCTAAAATTAAATATTTATTATCTAAATTTAAAAATAAAAATATTTGATAAAGAAAATATCCATAAACAAGAGCAATAATCCCAGTTATAACTGTTTTCTTTTCTAAATTACTTTTAACCCCATCTAATCTAGCTATTCTAATTTTGTTTATATCAAACATACTTAGTAAATTAACCATTATTAGTTTAAATAACTTATTCATCTTCTACAACTAACTCCATAAATATTTCTTCTAGTGTTTTATCTTTAATTATTCTATCCATATCTCCATCTACAATTAATTTACCATTTTTTATTATTGCAATTCTATTACATAGTTTTTCTGCCACATCTAATACATGTGTTGAAAAGAAGATTATTTTTCCTTTATTGGCTTTTTCTTTTAGTATTTCTTTTAGTGTATATGAAGCTTTAGGATCTAAACCAACAAAAGGTTCATCTAAAACATACATTTTAGGATCATGCATAAATGCAGCAATCAAAACTAGTTTTTGTTTCATACCATGGGAATAACTACTAATTAAATTATTTAATTCATTATATAATTCAAATTTTAATGCATATTCTTTTATCGCTTTTTCTCTTTCTTTATAAGTTAATTCATATATATCTGCAACAAAATTAAGATATTGTATTCCTGTTAAATGCTCATATAAAATAGGATTATCAGGTACATAAGCAATCATACTTTTATATTTTATCGGATTCTTTAAAATACTAACTTTATCAAGTAAAATATCTCCTTCTGTTATATGATTAATCCCCACTATTGATTTTATCGTGGTTGTTTTACCAACTCCATTACGTCCAACAAAAGCATAAATATCTCCTTCTCTAACAGATAAATTAAGATTTTCTATTACTTTTTTTCCTTTAAAATATTCCAAACTATAATTCTTTATTTGCAACATTAAAAATCACCCTTATCTATTACTTTCTGTATTTCTATCAGTGCATTATAAAAATCACGACTATTTTTCTTAAATTCTGCAGCTCCAGGCACAAGTACATTACTACTAAATAAAGCTCTAACCTTCACTAACCTACCAGTTTCTGAAATAAAAGACAATTTAACAATCCTTATATAAAAAAGCTTTCTAACAGTTATATACCTTATATTATCTAACATAACTTCGTAAACTTCTTTTTCTTTATAACCTATATGTTTAAATTTAACATAAACAAGTCGATTTTCTGTTAAAGCAAATCCAGCTTTCCTAGTATATAAATATAAAACAAAGATTATCAAAGAAATAATATATAAAAAATAATATAAACCTAAATTTAATCTTGCTATAAAATATTTCAAAAAATCAAAAATAAAAAGATAAATTACAATTAGTAAAATGGTATTACCATACCAATTAGCATAAACTACACTTTTTATTTTCTCTTCACTAAATCTCTGCATTTTATTTTTAAACATTTCAAAACTAAAAAACATAATACCACCTAAAAAAATTATATCATATAAAAAAGTATTATCACTAATACTTTCTCTATTTATTATTAATATCATATTCTTTTAGTATCTTAGATAAACTACAATCGTCATCATCCTCAATTACTTCAAAAACACATTTTCCTTTTTGAATTATATCAGCAGGATATATAGCTCCATCTTCAGTAACTAAAAGTATTTTATCACCATCTACTCCAAAGCATAAATAAAAACTACCTATTGTAACTTTTTCAAGTAACGTTTCTTCTCTACCAGTATATTTTACTTTATAAAAACATTTAAATTCTTTTTTCCTTAATGCAAGCAATGCTGCATAAGTATGCTTACAATAATAATTAGCTTTGCAATTACACCACATAAGTACATATCCATCACTTACTGGATCTAATACAACAAGATGAGAACCTCTATCTTCAACTATCGCCATATATTTATCTTTTACTTTTTCTAAAAATGTAACATTACCAGCATCGTAAAGTCTTGTTCCAGCTTCAATACTTATTGGTCTAAACATTTTTATAGAATCGCCTTCAAACAAATCAAATTTTACTGGTTTAGTATAATTAAATTTCTCTTCAGTACCATCAAATTTAGCAAATATTTCATTTAGAAAAACTTCCATACTTCTTGGTAAATATGCAAATATCATTGCCAAAGGGTCAATTAATTGTTTCCATTCTAAAGGTAAAAATCTATCAAACACATATTCTCTAGGTTCTTCTTTAAAATAACTCAATATTTCAACTCTATCACCAATAATACTATCATCATAACTATAAGAATTATCATATTCAACAATCATCATTTTTTCTGCTATTTTCATTGATAAATATTTTGTTACCATTTGTACATTGATAAAATCCTCTATATGTTTTTCATCAAAGAAATTTAAATCTACCCAAACAATCTTATAAACAGATAATTTTTTTATATAATCAAATCTTATATAAATATTATTATTGTTATAATTAGACAAGTAAATAGACATAACAAGTTCATGTCCTTTTTTCACTAAATATTCATTAACTTTATCAAATACACTTTTATTTTTATCTCTATTAAACAACATTTATACCATCTACTTTTTATTATCTTTTTTTAAACTATTTTTTATTTCATTAATTCTATCATTATATTCTTTTGTAATTAATTCAACTTTTTTATTCTTTTCTTTTTCTAATGTTTCTATCGCTTTTAAAGCACTTGTTTTTACCTTTTCTATTTTTTCTTTTAAATACTTTTCACTAGCTTCAAAGTTAAATGCTGAAACAAGCCTTTTATATAATCCACCACGACTAAGTAACAACTCTCTTACCTTTTTAGTAATTTCTTCTGTATTATCTTTTTTTACTGCTTTAGTAACATTTTTAAATCCACTAATTACTTTAAATGAAATACTTAAATCTGTTACTAATAAAATAAATAGAATTCCAGCAATAACATTTAATACAGCCATATTTACTCTATTTAGTATACCTAAAAAGAATGGATTTAATACATACATTACAAGCAAACCAAGTAAACCAAATGCTACTAAGTTATCCAAGCATATTCTTCCATTAATATTAAATTTTTTATGAGAATAATCCCACCATCTGGCTTTAAAAAGTTTTTCCATCAAATAACCAGTAAAATATTCTAGGAAAGAACATACTAATACCGCCATAACAAATAATACTAAGGGATCTTCAACATACCTATTAAGTAATAATTTAATTAGAATTACTCCAACACCATATATTGGACATATAGGTCCAATTAAAAAACCTCTATTAATTAACTTTTTTTCATCATGTAATGCAACACATACTTCCATACACCATCCCAAAAAAGCATATATAATAAATAAAAGAAATATTTTAGTAATTTGCACAACTTATCTCTCCATTCAATATAAAACTAGTTTACCATATTTTATTACTTTGCACTATTTATTATAGATTCCATTTTTTCTAATATCTTAATTTGGCCCTTAAATATTTTTTCTTTTGCTTCTTCTAATTGAAACCATCTACCTTCATCCATTTCAGGAAATTCACATATATTCCCAGACATTGGAGGCCATTCTAATTTAAAAGTATTTGATTTCATTTTAGAGGGATCTAAATCACATTGAATACCAAAAACGGTTACAAGTTTGTTTGTAGCCTGTTGTTTTAAAGACCCAACAAAGAACAAATTATCCTTTTCAACCTTAAACCCTGTTTCTTCTTCAAACTCTCTAACTGCAGCATCTATTGCTTTCTCATAAGTATATTCACCTTTACAAATACTCCACAAATCTTTTCCTTCCCAATAAGGTCCTCCTGGATGCTCCAAATAAACACTTAAAACCCCATCTTTAAATCTATATGGCAGAATACCAGCACTTCTCTTCATCATACAATATCTACTCCTTCCTAAACAAAATAGCTACAACACCATATTCTTTTTGCTCTTCTTCTGTATAAAATCTTTCCATCTCTTTTAGATACATCTCTTTAGTATATTCTTCTAAATATATTCTTTTCATATCATAATGATTAACTAACTCTTTAAAATTATCATAATATTCTAAACCTTCAACTATAGCTTTAATACTTTCATCTTCTAAAGGTCTTTTTAAAAATATTAAAGTATCTCCAACTTTAAGTTTTCTTCTCTTTTCATCGTTTACTCTTACTTCAACATTCTTAATACCAGATTTTACTATTTCAAAAACATCTGGATGTAAATGAACTATCATCTCCATAAAAATATTCCCACCTTTACAAACTCTATAATAAAAAACTAAAAAACAAATATAACCATATTCCTAAATTAATTATATTCCACAAATAAAACTTTATTTTCTTTGTTTTATGTCTAAAAGTAACCATTCCAAATAATGCTCCTAAACATCCACCTATAAAGCCAAAAAAGAACAAACATCTTTCACTAACTCTACTTAAATTCTTTTTAGCAGCATATTTATCCATACCATAAACAAGAAAACTAATTATATTAATTACAATTAAATAATATATAAAATATTTCATTATAACACCTTATATATTATATCACGTCTATTAACTATAGCGAAATAATGAAATATAAAAAATCAAAAAAGAGCTTTTTTTAAGCTCTTTTTCTTTTCTTTTTCTTCTTAGAAAGCAACTCACTCTTTAATAATATAAAGCTAATTAAAGCAATTGTAGCTATAACAATTGATAATAATATAGAAACTTTAAATATATTACCAACATTAACCTTACTTTTACCAATATTTGGAGTTTCAATTTCCAAAGAAATCTCTTCGACTACAGGATTTGCTATTACACCATACTGACTCAAATGAGTAGTCTCAAATACAATATAATCATCTTCTAAAGTACCATCAATATATTCAGATATTTCTCCCTCATCATTTACATATATTATTTGATAATTTTCATATTTATCTTTTGGACCATCAATTTTTATCTTTATTGTATATTTTCCATTTTTCATAGAAACTTCTTTTTTACCATTATAAACACTCACATCATAAAAACTTACTAAATCTTTATTTGTAATTGATTGAGAAACTTTAGAGGCAACTTCCTTCTCTCTAAGATCCTCCTCTTTTAATTTATATTTTTTATTTAGTTTTTTTTCAGATATTAATATAACATTGTCTGTTTCCAATTTACTGCTTTCAGTTTTTTCTACTTTTTCTTCCTTTTTCTTTTCTACTTCAGGTTTTACATATTCAATATATCCAAAACCGTCAATTACAGAAGATTTCAATGTTGTTTCAATATGCTGACTTATCCAAGACTCTGTAATAACAACTGATGACATTTTTAAATAATCAACCGCTTGTTCTAATGCATAATCTTCTTTTTTTAATTCTTCAGGCAATTCATTAACTGTTTTTAGCGATTCATAATCTTCTTCAAATTCTAATGTTGTTCCCTCATATATTTTTTTGTCACTATTTAAAACTGTTTTACCTTTATAAACATAACGATAAACAGATTCTCCATTAATAACTTTTTTTACAAAAGAATTTTGTTTAAATTTTAAAGATCCACTACCACTTACTGTAAATTTAGAATCACTTATATGTAATAAAGATATATTATTTTTTCCTTTTATATCGACTATTACATCATATTCATCCCAGTTTGTAAAATAATAAGCATCCAAATTATTCAAAACTATTGTATTTCCTTCGCCTGAATAATATATAGATTCATTACTATTACCAAATTGACTACCTTTACAAATATATTTTTCCTCATCTAAACTTGAGCTTAATTTAAATGATACTAATACTTTGCAATCACCAACTGTTAACGCATAGGTGTTTATAATACCAATAAACATTAATAGTATAGCAACTACTAAATATCTCTTTTTCATAAAATATTTCACTACTTTCTTAAAAGGGAATGAGTTAATTATAACACTATTATGGTAAAAAAAAAGAAAAATTATTCTGTTATAACTTTTCTATATACCTAATTTGAATTACTATAAGCCACTCTAAGAACTTCTTCATCTTCTAAAACTTCTGTATTAAAGTGCTGAACTTTGCTTTTCATTTTTGCAACTTCAATTATATTGCTATCACTAATTGGTATAGCATATAGCTTTTTTCTAAAATCAAATAGATTTTTCTTAAAAGACTCTACATCGTCCACTCTAATAATTCCCATAACATATTTATTAATTATTTCAAATCGCATTTTTTCAATTAAAACAAAGTCACTTTTCAAGTCTTCTAAAGTTATTTCAAATACTCGTATATTTAATACTTTATATATTAAATCTACCTTACTACTTATTGATCTAATAGCTTTCATTATCAAATCCTGCTCATCTTGTTCTAATACAGAAACATCTTCAAATACAGAAAGTTCTAATAATATCTTATCAAGTTTTTCTATTATTCCATTATTACCTTCTAACGCTTGATTAAATATTAAATCAACTTCTTTTACTATATTAAATAATTTATTCATAAATCACCTAGATAAATAAGGAAATAACAATTATTAAAGAAACAAGCATAAGTCCAACGCAAAAACTTACATTATATATTTTTTCTTTTTTTGATTTATCAAAATAAACATTTGATGGATCATTAGCATCAACATATATATTTTGTTTATCTCCAATATTTGGAACATGTTTATTTATAAATTCAGGTGCTCCTACAGTATACATACTACCATCTATAGAATAATGATATATAACTTGATAATATTCTTTATTTGTATTAGGATTTTTAACCAAATTTACAACCTCTCCTTCTACGCATTTAGAATATACTTTAAATAAACTTTTCTTGTTTATATACATAAATATCAAAGTTACTAACATTAATAAAAAAACACTCATACATATCATAAAAGTTAGAGCCTCCTCTTTATCTAGAACTTTATAATTATACAATCCTAAAGCCAAAGATAGACTTACTCCAATGCTAAAAAACAAATATCCAGAAGTATTTTTATTAAACATTATACATATCCCATACAATAATGCTCCTATTCCTGCTATTATTCCCTCTATAAATATATTGTTTCTAAAAATAGCAATAAATACAATAGTAATAACTCCTATAGAAAACGCTAAATTATTTAATAATTTTTCTTTATTCATCTAAACATCACCTATCATAATTATATAACATTATATTTTATTTTTTTCACTTTTTTTTATTACTGGATCAAAACCATAACCACCAAAAGGATTACATCTAAGAATTCTTTTTATCCCCAACCAAATGCCATTAAATGTACCATATTCTATAATAGCTTCTTTCATATATTGTGAACATGTAGGTGTATATCTACACATTGAATGACAATGTAAAGGCGTTACTTGATATAAATCTATTATTTTTAACAAAATCCTTTTCACAGCATCACCTTAGTAACATTTTAACAAAAAAAAAGAACAATTAATAGTTCTTCTTACTTAATACAGCTAAACTTTCTTTATTCTTAGCATGTTCTTGTTTTACATAAGCAAAAAAATCATTTATTACTTCTTCGCTAAAACCATGCTCTACTAAACTTTCAAACAAGAAGTCTTCTTCAAGACATTTATAAACTTTATCTTTCTCAGACCCAAAATAATATCTTAATTTTAAAGCATCATCAATATCTTTTATTTCTTTAGAATCATCAAGATTTACTACCTTAAAATATTTACCATTAACATTTTTTCCATTAACATCAGGCCATCCAGTACGTGTATCATCTTTTTCTAATTCTTCTAATTCTTTTTCTTTTCTTTCAAGTAATTCTTCTTCATACTTACACATTTCTTCGTACCCTGCTATCACAGATAGAGTTGGACGAGTTGAAAGCGGAATTAAACTAAAAAGATTACCTAATGGAAAACCATAAGCGTACATACCTAAATTATTTTTCAACTCTTGAAAAATAGAATTAATATCATTAGTACCAGCATTAATACAAGAAGAAATACTAGCTATAATAGGTAAAACTGTTACAGTCGCATTAGCTACAACAGCACATACTTTATATGTTTTTAAATTATCAACACGACTTTCTTCTTTGAATTTCCAATTAAAATTATCTTCTTTTATTCTCTTCCTCAAATATTCAATTCCGTTTCGAACAATAAATCTTTTTTCAATATTATCTACATAATCTACAGCATCATGTTCCTCATTTTCTGTACGATATGCAACTATTCCACCAACATACATTAATTGTTTAATCATTTAAATCACCTAATTTATCTTTTTTAAATATAAATCTTCTTGTTCATTTTTAGTAAACTCTTGTTCTACAAAAATCATATAGTCTGTCATAGATTCTTCTAAAAAGCCTTGATTTTTCATTGTTTCCCATAAAGTCCCATTTTTAAACATATTATATATTTTATCTTTTCGAGCTCCAAATTCGTATCTTAATATCAAGTTTTCTTTATGTCTTTTTATTTGCTTTGAATCATCAACTTTAATAACAGTGGAATTATTGCACTTAGGTTCGTTTTCTTTTCTATCATCTTGCTCTAATTTTTCTAGCTCATTTTGTTTATTTTCTAAAGTTTCTCTTTCGTATTGAACCATTTCATAAGATCCAGCAATTTCACTCTTAGAAGGTCTAAAAACAAGCTGTAATCCTGCTAACATTTGGCCAACTATTATAGTTACGGGCAATGCTGTAACAACAGTACCAATATAAGGATCTAGATTACCAAATGGTGTAGAAACATATTCAGCATGTCTTCCAATAAAAGTAACCAAACTAAATGCAAAAGGAGCAGCTACTGACAATGCACCAGTTATAGGAGCAATAATTTTATATGAAGTCCAACTCGAAGCACGACTAAGAATTTTATCATTATATTTTTTTTCATCATTTTTTAATGAAGTTAATAAAAATTCAATTTCGTTTTGAACAACAAATCGTGCCCCAATATTATCATAATAAGGAACAACCTTTTCTATTTCCTTTTCTCCTTTTGCAACAACATCACCATTTACATAAACGTAGCTTTTTATCATAATAAAATCCCCCTAAAATAATAAAAATTATTATATAATTATTTTTATTAAAAGTCTAGCAGTTATTTAAACATAAAATATTATGCTATCTTGATAAAATTACCAAATAAAAACTTCCTTAAAAAGGAAGTCTATTATCAAAATGGTCGAGAAGACAGGATTCG
>JAAGKN010001051.1_pt1 | contig 67296 bp, 72 predicted proteins | sample 6206371 | NCBI WGS metagenome assembly JAAGKN01 (sample SAMN11533720, study PRJNA540317) | gut metagenome | isolation source: fecal pellets from male and female animal of same cohort | host: Peromyscus leucopus | place: USA:CA | collected 2017
TATCTCTTTCGGCAGGAGCGAGAGAATGTCGGTGAGGATGAAGATTGGCAATTTTGATTCCCATCTGACCTTTTCGGTCAACTGCTCGTAGACCTTAGTTGATGAGCTTGCCCTGCTCGCATCAACGCCAAGTTCAATGAGGCGTTGGGATTGCTCGGAGGTTAGTTCGGATTTCATTTCATTTTACTTCTTGAAAGGTTATAACTTTTTTAGCGAAATATGCCCGGCACTTCACCAACTTGCCTTTCTTGTCGCGCTCATGGTCGGTAAACCTTATTTGGTATTCATCCAGCAGAAAGCGGTCGCAATGGGTTTTGCCAGACAGCAATAAGTCAACAAGAGCCTTATTTATCACCAACTCATCTCCTTTGGCGCGTGGGATGCCGTTCTTTGGCCTCGCTTCTTCAAGCAGGCCATGGTCGCGCAGTCTCAGCAACATATCTCTTGCGCCGTTGAGATAAATGCTCCACAGGTGGAGTTTGTTTCTGAGCAGATTAGGGTCGTTGAGCAGGTTCTTAATAGTCGGGTGCTCGGGCTGTGTCATATCGGGTGTCGCTTTCAAGGTGTTTGATGCCGTGATAGTGCGGGCGCTTCTCTAACTCCTGGTGACACGCGGAGCATAGCACCATCACGTTCTCCACCGCGTTGCGGTTAGGCTCGCCCACGTTGAGCAGATGATGCAGGGAGCATCGCTTGTCAATCGGCTTGCCGCATATCTCGCAGCGGTTGTCGGCCATTTCAAGGCGCATGTCGCGGCAGATGTCGCGGGTACGGCTGCGGGTCTTTCCAGACCTTCTGGCCACTTTCATCGGCTCGTTGCCAATGGCAACATTCCAACCGAAAATCTTAAACCTCTTTATCATTCCTTGCTGTATTTTTCGATTACTGCTTTGATTTCTTCGATGCACTGGTCGCGGTCGGCGGGGGTGCGGAAATATATGTTGCCTGTGTAGTCCTCTTCTTCATCCCCATTGGCATCGACTTCGCCCCAATGGATGCAAATAAAAGGTTTCTTCTGCTCCTCCTTCCACTTCATCCACGCGGTGTAAGGGTCGAGCGGGTATTGCTCGTAGAGGGCGCGGGAGGGGAAGAAGACAACTGCTCCCGATTTCTCTCTACGGCCATCAAGAAAGAAACAATAACTTGGGTGGTCGTTGACAGCTACATAGATATAGTCAGTGATGGCTTTGAGAGTGCAGTCTCCAACAATTGGAGAATAAAACACGTCCCCCTCGTATCCTTTCAGCAGCTCGGCCAAATTCAGTTTTTTTGTTTCCATATCTTCGGTTGGTTTTATTTCGGGTTCGGCTTAGTGTTCGAGACAGGTTTCAAACCAGTTGCTGTCAGTGTTCTTCAAACGGATAGACTGAGCGATTGATTCAATTTCATCCACAATACCAACATAGTCAGGATTCACGGTACCGTCCTGTATGATTCGCACCTTGTCTCCCACCTTGAACTTCGGCTGAGGCTTCTCTTCCTCGCAATACCGCTCCTTGAACTCGGCGAGGGTGATATAGCTATCAACAAAAGTATATTTATCGCAATACGTAATTACTTTGCTACAGCCATTCAGAGAATTGTATATATGGATGTATTTAACTTGCGATAAATTTGGATTGGGGATGGGAGCGTATTTGTGATACCACTCATACCCACCTTCATGCAGAATGGCAAGCAGCTCCTTGGCTTCAACCTCAGTTGGGGTATGAACTACGGTGTTTTGAAGGATTGGTTTGAGTTTCATTTATTTTTGGTGGGTTTTATGATTTTTGTTGTGCTTGCGGAGGGAGTCGAACCCTCAATCGCGGCAGGTCCTACGTTGTTCCGAAGCCTTCTGAGATTATACTGTCTGCTTCGGCGTATCTTTCACGGATTCCGTCATCGTGGACTTCGCAAGCTCCCATCGTCTTTCCGATGCGCCAAGGCGAACAATGGTACCTCCAAGATATTAAGCCTTTAAGGCTCGCCTTTCCTTACCACAATAGTATCCTTCTTTGACATCCCCAGTTTTTTTGGGGGGGGGGGGATTAAAGTTAATGCCGAGGCCCAGGGCTGTCAACCATTTGGATTAAGGCCATTTGCACGGAAAGAACTTTGATATAGATGCGCTGCAAAGACATGAATTGCTTAGAAACGACTTTTCCTCCGGCATATAAAGGGATTAGTCTTGAAAGTTCGCGGACAGGCCTCGAAACGATATTTCCGATTGCATGACCAACTAATCGCTCAACTTCAGCTCGCTGTTCATCAGCATATCGAAGCAACGCCTGAAGAACAATATGACAATGGTAGACAGCCGTGAGAAACAAAATCGAATTTTCATCCATTTCGGGATATTCTCGCATCAGGCTGCCTCTGAGACTGAGCTGGTAGGTCTTGATAATATCCTTTACTCCCTCCTCGAATGTCAACATATTATCATTCTCCAATTTGCGATAATCAGCACCAATGAATTTATCGTGTATCTTATCATACTCTCGCATCAAAGATTTAATCTTACGATTCAGGGCTTTGGTTTCAGGTCTTCTCTCCCATGCTGCCATCGTTGTTACGGTGTCGGCATAATCCCACACCAATTCGCTTATCACGCAGGGGATGTGAGCGAAGCGAAATAGCCCCTCATAGCCGAGGATGTCTGCGAGGACTTCTTTGGCCCTCGTCTCCCTGCGTCTTTTCTCACAACGAATCTGAGCCAACGCTGATTGGGGTTCTGACGCTATAGGCTGAGAGATATTCCGATTCAACACCCGCCCGGGATCAGAAATGTTATACGTCGGTATGCAGGGCACATCGCTAAGTATCTCTTCAAAGATTTGGTCTTCGATTTTCATTTATCTGCGATTATTTAGTATTATCAGGCAGCAAGTAAAGCAAATCCTCCCACAATGCCATGTCGAGCTGCTCAGTCTCCGGGTCGTAAACGCCACAAAGAACTATTTCTTTGTCACTTTCATCCACAACCATAAATTCAAATTGCTCTATTCGCGGCGGTTGAATTGCCTCGGGGTCAAGAGCTCGACGCACACGACTCCTAATCTCCCGAATTTCAGCAGAGGTCAAAGAGCCAGTGTGCCGCTTGCGCTCATCAGCGATGGCTTTGCCCTGCTCCTTTATTAGCAAGGCATCCCACGCGCGAGATTGAAGCTGAAGCACTGTATATAGATAGAGATTGTTCAGGAAATTGTGCCACGCATCCTTGCCCTGAGCGAGAATCACGATAGCCAAAGACCTTTGAATAAACAATTGTCTTCGCCGTTCGATCCAACTGAGAAGCTCGGCATCCTCAAGATTCTTTATTATCTTAAACACTCCCGAGATCATGGACAAACGCTGAAGCTGAGCCTTGTTGCGCTTGCGGGTTTTTACTGATTTGAATAGGTTCTTCATTACTTACCGTGTTTGTAGTGTTAGAGGCATGAGCAACTGAACAAGTGAGTCGTCATCAAGCGCAGGCTTTATCAACGCTGGACGAGAAGCCGAGTCCACGCAAATAACAACTTCCTCTGAACGAATATTTTTAAGCAGGGATTGGAATTTGAAGGCATCAAGTGCTACTTGAAAGCCTTCGGGGAGTGTACACTCCGAACAATGGAAAACGCTTCGACAATCTTTCATGCTGGCTGGGTCTAACGCCGATAAATACGTCTCGTCGGCATCATGGTGCAAAACGACAGTTCGAGAAGTAGTCGAGGCTTGAGCTAAGGCTGAATCTAAGACGCTTTGCTCCGCTTTGAGGTGATGGGCACAAGCCACTGGAATTATGCGCCTATAGTCAGGATATGTTATTGGCGAGACAGAAAGACTGACAAGTGTTTTTTCTGCCGAGAAATCGACGCTCTTCCCATCAAATCTAATAGTCACGTTTTCTGAGCCATTTAGCGCCGAGGTTAAAGCTGGGATTAGCGATTTGTGAAGAACTATCCGCCCTGCGCATCCACTCGACTGCAATGCCTCCTCAGAAACGTACTTTTGGACAAAGAGCCTCACAGTGTCGGTTCCGACAAACGCTACTCCTTCGGAAGTCACGTCGAGCAGCACAGTCTCACACATCTGCATTGCATAATTTACTGATGTGCAAGTGCTCGCAGCGGTTAGTGCGGCAATGGCAACGCTGGATGGAAGTCTAAGCTCGCAGACTAATTCTGCATCGGCTATGGGTTTCTTTTCAGGGAAATCAGTAGCCGGGAGCGATTGCATCTTGAAAAATCCCTTTGAATGTTTTACTTCCGTGGCATATCCAGCCGACGGATCAACAGCCAGTTCAATAGGCTGGTCAGGGATGGTCGAAATCACATTAGAGAGATAAGCTATATCTATGCAAAAGGGCGTGAAATCTTCCGTTTCCACCTCTTCAAAATCAAGTTTTACGCTCGATCTTGATTCCGGGCGCGCGCAAACGAGTCGGAACTCGTCGCCAAATTTTGCTACAAGGGCGTAATTGAGTATCGCCAAAACATTTTTCCGATCAAGCATATTCTTGGCTATGCGCATTTGAGAGAGAAAAGCCGAGCTTGAAGTTTTGAATTTCATATATTTCGATTTGAGATATTATTGTTAGAACGGGCAGTCACCATCCCAGTCTGCCGATGAATCTGTCACAGGCGCAGTTGAAAAATTTGCTATCGTCACAGCGGGAGGAGTAGGAGCAGCAGCCTGAGGTGCGGCGGTGGAATCGTCAATCAGGAAGCTGTCGCCCATTTGAAATGGCATGAGACGGCTTATTTGCTTAGACAAGTCAGTGCCTCGCACATCCTCTTGCCCGGCTAACTCGGGATGCTCGGCCAAAATGCGTTTTTTTAGAGCTTGGCGAATTTTCGTGCGTTTCTCCTCCGGCAAGATATAGCATTGGTGCCACGCTGGAACATTGAAGGGGGTAATAGTTTCCCCTGCCGAGATTATTCGATTGCGGATAAATTGCAGATAGCTTGCATTGCAAGAACGCTGTTGAAAATTGAGAAACGCGCGGAGTTTCGACTGATTGCACTTCCCGTCAGGGCGAGTATCAGGCTTGACCTCAATCCCATTTATTCCCGTTGGGATGAAAATCCCTTGAACAGATGAGCCATCCTCCCCTACCTGAGCATTGAGGAAGCGAACGCCGAGGAAAGCGCCAAGGTCGATTGAGCTTCGGTATCGTGCCATAATGATTTAAATTGAATGTATTAATGTATTGATGTGTTAATGTGTATATGTATGTATGTAACAATGTATGTATGTATGTATGTATGTATGTATGTATGCGTATCAGAAAGGCAAATCCTCTTCTTTTGCGGGGGAGAGAGCTGTGCCAGTAGCCGCAGTGGCAGTGAGGGGAAGCCGCTTCCGCTGACGCGAGTCGAGGTATGCTCGCCATCGCAACTTTTCTTCCTCCGTGAGACTAACTACCTCTCCCTGCTCGTCAAGGATTGGCGCAGGGTCAGGCGAGGAGGCAAAACGCTTATACACTACCAATAAATCGTCATAGTCTGCGGGAACTTCGTCTTTGCCCTTGCGATAGAAATACATCGCATGGGATGTGCGGCCAAGCTCCCTTACTTGCTTCGGAGAAATGGAGTCGTCCTCTTCCCATTCTTTGCCGGTGAAATACCTTCGGGTGCGCCACGCCATGTGCCTGAAATAATTAATTTCGGCGAGGGCTGAGAGGACTGTACCATCTTTGCGTTTAAACAATTGCGGGGGATTTACAAGTATATTGCACGTCTCGCAGTAATCAAGGATTCTTCTTCTAAACGCCTTCGGCGAAAATGAATCAGTCTTATTTTTTGAGGCTTCAGCATAGGTAGTCTTATATTCCTCGAGCATCGAATCAAGGTCTTGCGGCGTACCAAAAACGTGCTCCTGGGCGAAAAACACCCTCGCAAAACGGAGAAATGATTCGCCGAGCGACTGGGCCAGTGCGCGCTGAGCCATAAATTTCTTCTGCGCATCAACCTTCTCATCATACTTCATAACAAACTGCACGGCGAGAGCGCAAATCATCGCTATCTGATTGCGCGACGCTACCGACAGCCGTTCAGGATTAGTAGCGTTGAAGTCAGGCATGATGTCTGATATATATCGGGCAGCTTTGTTTTTCATAACATTCTGCCCGGCAAAGCGATGGGAAAAACCGCCAATGCAAATGCGGCGCATGGTGGAGTCGGCCAAATCTGAGATGGGATAGTTACTGCTGACAACATGACCAGGTGACTCGCTGAGGGGCACAGATATTCTATCGTGATACATCGCCCTGACAGAAAAGCCGCCAGTGGCATAGTTGTATAAGCGGCTCAGGTCAAACGAGCCAGGCGTATCTTCCCAATGCACGATGCGGTGGCAGCGATGCTTATAGTCGGCAAGATTAGTCGCAAGCTCTTTGTTTTGGGCAAGGTCGCGACAGTCTACGTTGAGAATCTTTGCGGCGCATCCCGCAAAGATATATACAAACGTCGATTTGCCGGAACCACCCTCCGCCCGATTTTCAAGCGATACCTCGTTCTCCATCAAATACGCCACGCAATTGCTTTTGCTCTCGCGATAACGCCAGAGCAATCGGCCAAGGCAAAACAGCAGATTGGCAAAACGATTGTCAAGCTCAAGCTGCTCCTCGCTACTAAACGCCTTGCCCTCATGGATAAGGGATTGTTCTTTCTCCCAATCCTCGTTTGCGAAACCGCGCAAAACACGCAAAACTGGCCACATATCAACATCTCGCTTGCCCTTCCAGTCGACGACCCAACGATGGCTTTGAGCCCAAAGGGCGAGGTCATTTTCTTCGGTCGTCAGCTGCGAAATTGTATACAAGGGGCGGCCAACATCATCTTTCTGAGCACGTTTCTGCTCGATTCTTTCCTTCCTTCTTAGGTATTCGGGGTTTTCGGTTATCGAGAATGGCGTATTTTTAGGGAGGGTTAATTTCCAAGGTAGCACTTCACCGCGCTCGACGTTAAATTTGAGTTGCTCGTAAGGAACCAAGCTGATAGCGTCGGGAGTTATGCGCAATGCGCCGTTCTCGTAGAAAAAATGCTCAAGTTTAGATCCATAGCCATCGGCATAATTCAGAGGAACTGCCGGCAGCGAAGCGATAGTGCGCTCGTTTATCTCCTTATTTGCTCGGCGCACACCTTGAACCATGGCCTCATATTCATCGGGGGCGGAAGCGAACGAGTCATTATATTGCCGCGCATAAGCGATAAGCTGATTGATAGTAGCCTGTACCATAGACGGCGGGTCGAGCTCATCAGCAAACGGCCCGTCGATGTGAACATACCGACCTATCTTATCAGATTCGCCAGCTCTCACGTCGCGAGCAAATCCAGCCGAAGCCATAAACTCCCACAGAGTGGCCGGGTTGATCGTGTAAAATATCTCTTTGATGTTGCCATCTTTGTCTCGCTTTACGCCTCGGACGAATGGCATCGACGATAGAGCCGACGTGATGCTCGACGAGAATAATTTGTTCAAGTCTCCGTCGTTTTGATAAGATTCGCCCGGCAGCATTTTATAAGCGAGGGAAAAATCTCTCACGGAATCAACCGGCTTGCAAAATACGCGAGTTGACCATAAGCAGGCTTTGTCAGATATTGTTTCAGGGAGGGAGGCTCGCTTCACATCCCTATAGCGTCGAGAGACATTGCGAGCGTTACGCGCCGCCTCCATGTTAGAGGGGAAAAGCGTAATAATCTCATGGGCAAAACCCGAGAGCTTATTGTAATGCACTGAGGAGAAAGGCACTTTCCCATACGTCCAGCACACATGATACCATCTGCTGCCAAATTGCTCAGGGTAGGTGTATCTCAGCGACTTCAGTCGATAGTAGGTTGTGACGGCATCGGGGGCCGACGAGCACATAATCACAGCATTGACTTTTAATAAAGAGGTTGCAATGGGCGATTCGACGAGGACTGTTTTAATTTTGCCTTTCTCTTCTAATTCTTGCCATATTTTCTCTTTACGACGGATCGGCTCGGTAGGCTCGATGTCAGCCACAGCCGAAGCAACGCCTGTCGTCTCCGAGTTTCTATTTCCCATTGCCTTCACAAAAACGGCATCGCCCGCAAGTCGTCTGCTTATCTTTCCCTTTTTCGCAGGGGCAGAATTATCAAAAACCATCGAGGCTTCTTCCATTGCTGGACGGAAAATTGATCCAGAATGTTTGAATTTCAAATATTCCTCATTGTCTATCGGCTCAGCCTCCGCAAAGCAAACAAATGCGGGATTCCAAGGCGTAGAAATTATCGTTTCGCTCTTCAGCTCGCCGTTGCGCTGCGTAGCCGGAAGAGTTGCGCTTGCGATAGAGAAGATATTGAAGTCTCGCTGAAGCTGCGACGGGGCGAAGCGCCATGGAGATTGCGTATTCTCGCAATCAAAGCCATAATGTATTTGCCCATGTAAATCCATATATACTGCGCAGCCGAGGGCAAATAAATCTTGCGGGCTAAAGTCTGCCTTGATTTGGAAAGAAGTTTCGCCTTGAGGGGGTGCGTTCGTCCTGAAGTCGCGAGCGTACATCTCGGGATATAGTGATTTCAGTTTAGCCCTAAGCTCATCCGTTGGCAGATTATCTTCATTGCGAGCCATTTCGCAGAGCTCGATGCAAACATGGCGTAAGTCTTCGCCTATGCAAATGAATGTGTGATTGGTGTATTCGTTCTTTCTCCACCAAAAGCCTCTCCCGGTCATGGCGGCGTACAGCTCGATTGCACCATACCCGCCTCGATTGGTTTTTGGGCAGTACCAACGCCTGACAGGCCTGCCGTACAACCCTCCCATTTCCCGCTTAAATATAATAAACGGATGGTCGCTCGCCTTGCACAAAGGGCATAGGCAGGCTATCCGATCAGAATCGTTCTGAGTCGGAAGCGGCTGCACCAGCATTTCCAGCGGCAAAGCGGCAATTTCGTCTATGAGCGGGTCAAACAGCATAATATATATATCAGATGCTTATCGACCGAAGGATTGACCACACGGCCAATGTCGTAATAGTTGCATCGTACAAAGCATCATGCTTGCAACCATCCACTTTCACATCTGGACATAAGAATTTTACCACATCCTCCTGACTCACATCGTCGGAAACAACTTTCCCACTTTTGCAAAATGCTATCGGAGGGAACACCTCGCGGATCAGCGAGCGCGAGTCGCGAAGATTAGTGTGTTTTACGGGAAAATCGAGATTATATTTCTTCATGGCGTTGCGAAAGATTGGTATATCAAAATCAGTACCCTGCGCCCAAAGGATAATGTCTTGCGCTCCTGTATAATTCTTAATTTCATCAAACCAAGCGAGCAACTCGACCAAAGAATCTTTCAACGGGTAAATTTCCGATTGGCCGAGAACCACATCCTTAACGGCGGCAGGGAGATTGCTCCACCAGTGAGCCGTTTCAACGTCAATGTCGAAGCCATCGTAAATACACGAACGCAAATCAATTGCAACAGAAAATGGCAATGGTTCTTCTATGAGCGGATTGACGGTTGAGCTGCGATTCCACGCAACGGCGGCAATCTGAAGGATGGCTGAATTGGGCGACGTTGCGAGTGTTTCTAAATCAACAGTAACGTCAATTGAGTTATTATACATATTGTGATGTCGTGTGTTTGTGTGTTTGTGTGTTTGTGCGTTTGATTGTGTGTTTGCGAAAGACTTCAATACAAGAGGCGGATTACCAACAATATTCTTCTGCCTCTGAAAATATCGAACATAATTCCGTTATCGGGGGATGATTGGCTTTAAAAATGGTTTTCCCTCCCTTTTCCACAAGCACATCGCCAGTGACAGGATACCACATAATCTTTGAGCCTGCGGGAGATTCCCTTACCAAAATCAAGTTTTCAGTCTCGTCGCTTTCAACAAAAATCCTATTCGATGGAGCCACAAGAACCAGTTCTCCCTTGTATTCCTTTACTGCAACGTAACGGATTCGCACGGCCGTGTCAGAGTGTGTACGAAAATATAGTGCCATATAAACGAATTTATCTGACACATCGAACGCACGAGCAATTGCCTTGGAAGCGTCGGCTGTTACTTTTATATATTTTCCGATTTTCGACATTTTGAGCTGATGTTGGGTAAAAGAGGGATCAAATGCAATATTGCCATACTCCCTAATTTTTGCTATATTTGGCGAGTGTTACCATGGTAACATGCTGCAAATATATAGCTTTTTTTCGACATATCAAATTTTTTATAGTTTATTTTCGATATTATTTTACAATGACAACTTTTTCCGACAATCTTAGCGCTTTCTTAAAAAGAGAAAAAATCAGCGTTAGAAGCCTGGAGCAGCGCATTGGTTGCTCCAATGGAGTATTGGCGCGCTGCATCAGCAAGCGCACAGACATCTCGAGTACCTGGGTGTCGAAAATAATCAATACTTTCCCAAAACTAAATCCAACGTGGCTGCTTACCGGCGAGGGAGATATGTACAAACAAGGTGAAGCCACGCCCGAAAAACACAAATCGGCAGAGTCTACTTCCGCATCAGATAATCTTTTATTGCAATATCTCCGAGAAAAAGACGATGAAATAGGTCGGCTGAGAGAAGAAATTGGGGGATTGAAAGAGAAACAGAAAACATTGGAGCAAAATGTGAGAAAAAACGACTACCTGATTGCGGAGCCTGCCGAGTTTTCAGGTGCGGCAGAACCATAAACCTCCTCGATAAAGATTCACTGAGAGAGCTTGCCCGACTAATTTGCCTCAGCAATTGAGGAAGTCGTCAATATTCATCCATTTAACTTCCCCTCCCGAAATTCCTTGCAAATAAGATTGTATTAGTATTTTCATATCGTCTATTTCCACAAACGAATAGTTGGGATAGATAACCTTAGCCACAACCCGCCAGTAACTATAGCCATTGCGCCGGACAATGTCATGCTCCTCGCTGACAACAGCACATTTCGCTATTCCCCTCCCATTCCCGATAAGAAATTCAAACAATGTCTTGACAGTCGCAACATCGACATTGCGAAACATGAAGTGCAGATCAGAATCTGCTACACCACGGAAATCGACAGAGGCAGCGATTGTGGGCGGTATGCCAAAGGGTTTATTTGTCATGTTTTTCTTGCGACATGATGCTCATTCTTCCTCAAAAAAGCATCAGAATTGTAATTATTTTTGTATTTTTACGGCGAATTTCAGATTTTAACAACGCGAAACAAAGATTTACTCTCGCATTATGCAATATTCATTCAACTACGGCTATCTCAAAAAATTCAAAGAATCGAACAAACTAACGAAAAAGGATTTGCTCGAAGCTCTTGGCACAGCGGATGGTTTCACGTTAGGGAAATGGCTCGATGGGAAATCGCCCGTACACATCACAGCCCTGCTGAGAATATGCAACTACTATCAAATCTGCCTATCCGATTTTTTCATCGACGAGGATGGACTTGCAGCCGATTTTGCGCCTAAAGCTCCTCTCGACGAGACCCCTACCCTACCGACTGACTTCGGCAACGAGGAGGTGCGGAAAAAAGGGATTGTCGAGACGAAAATCACCGAGAGGAAAATCACCTCTGCCGCACAACTCGCCGCTGTAGAGCGGGGGCTGGCGCGACGAGAGGAGCAGTTGGTAAGGAACGGCAAAATCCACGAGGCGGCGACCTTGGATTCAAACAACATCGACGAGCTGCGCATCAAATTAGAGCACAGCGAACTATTGCGAAAAATAGAGGCTGATTACAACAAGCGCATCGCTGATCTTACCGACAGATTTGACGATGAGCGCAAGCGACTGCTTGCCATCATTGAGAAGTTGCAAGCTGAATAATTTGTCAATTTCATTGAGATGTAAAACTGCCTGCGTTGCCAAGAACTTAATCAACCTCTACCATTTTTTCTTTGCTTTTATATTCCGCTTCAGAAATAACCTCTAAGTCGGGGGAGCTACATTTCAGTTTGCAATGGACATAGAAAGTCGAGCCTGCATTGAAGAACGTCGGCGTAACATCCATTGCCACTACTCGCCTATCAGGCCAACAACCAAGGACATCAACAAGCAGTCGAACATCTACGACAGGAAGACGCAACCTGACGCACTCTGCCTCCACGGCTTCTTTAAATTGCTCGGGGCTTGAGCTGGCAGGCTTCTCAAGATTCGCCACCAAGCAAAACTTTTTCCCTTTAAGCCGCTCTTTTAACTTATTCAAATCTCGACGCTTTTCTCCTGTCAACTTATAGCCTATCTTTTTTGCCCAAATTTGCGGGGGGAAGAGCGGGAAGGCTTCTTCGAGGGTGAGCACCCCCGACAGTATTGGCGAGCCGCAAGGAAGAGAGCCAATCCCTTCGTCAGTGTTCAATACTGCCACATCAAGATTTGTCATGCAGTTCGGTTCGTAAACGTCAACGTTGATGTTTTCAAGTTTGCGCCAAACGCCAGGGTCTGGGGCTTCAGCAAATTCGAGGAAGTCAACGCCGCCGGCAAAATACTGCGCCGGCTGAACGTAAGAAACTGCGCCATACTTAGCGGCGTAAGCCTCAGCTGCATCATCGGCACTCACCGCCTCTTCAGCAAAAGATTTGAGCCTTGCCCCGGTCGGGGAGTCGGCTGCGCATTTGTAGTAATATCCCATATTTAAGTAGTTTTATGGCACAAAGATAATCAATTACACCATAAAACAAATATTTTATTTGTTAATAATATAGTTTTTATTTGTTGTTTCAAGTGCTATAATTATATTTATTGCAATATTTAATTTATCTTTGCCAAATAAAACATACAGATATGGCAAAAAGAAATAAAAAGGACGACCTCGTTGATGAAGAGAAATCAATCGAAGCTTTTGTGATTCCGCAGCGGGCAAGTGCCTTTATAGAAGCCTATCAGCCATGCGCTGAAAAGATGGCAACTGAAACATTCGATGAGACAAGACTTCGCAATTTTTTCAAAGCCTACCCTTTGTCGCTGGGAGATCCACTCGCTATATATTTAGATATGCTTGCCGTGGCCGGATTCAGGCTCAAAATATCCAGCAGTGGAGATTTGGCAATATTCGTCACGGAAAAAATAGTCAATTCCAAATCTTTAACATTATGAACATGAATAAGAACACTGGGCATCGATGGACTGACGATGAAATCTCATATTTGGCAGCGCATTATAAACCTGAGTGCAAGGCGAAGAGCATTGAGGATCTTGCCGAGCATTTTGGTGTCAGTACGACCGCCATCAAGAATAAAATTACGAGGCTACAAGCCAAAGGAACTATATCTCAGAAGGAAGAGGTGAAGGGGAAAGAAAACAAATTCCGCCGCTCGGCCATACTGGCATTGCCGCAAAAAGTAAAAGACATGATTGTTAAGAGAAAAGATTTCGATGGAACGGGCATCCCCGCCCTCCTGGATCAATACAAGAAAGATCTCGCTTTTAATACAACCTGAATAAGCACTGGGGCAGGGGGATAAAGTTAGACTCGCTACCTTCACAGGCGGCGAGTCTTCATTCCCATTTTAAACCTAATCAATCAGCTTTTTACCTTTCTTTCTTTCTTTAAGCCAGTCTACAAGCATCAGCAGCAGGGAGATCGCGAGCAGCGCAGCTCCAATGCAAGAAACAGATACCCAGGGTCGCGAAGTTTTGCGCATGGCTTCCTCCGAGGCTCGCTGTGTATTAGTTTTAGACACGGCTAACAATTCTTTTTTCAGGCTATCAATCTCTGAATACAAGCACTCCAGCGTGTGTATTAACTGAGAATACTCGTCATGTGACTCTACCTCTTGCTTAACATCGGAGCTGCGAATTATAGAGCGTTGCTCTTGCCGCGTAGTTGACCCAGCACTATCGGTGCTCGTTGAAATTGACTCTACGACTATTTCGCGCTCTGCCTGCACCAGCCTTTCGGCAATAAACGATTCCCACCTCGACAACATATCCGACTCGAGAACCAACGAATCTAACGCCCTATTCGCTTTCGTAGACGATGCTACAGAATGGAAGCTGGACGCAGAAGACTCTTCAACTTTCTCCAATGTTTTTTTTGATGTGCGGCAACCTCCTGTGCCCAATAACGCGACAAGGGCGATAGCACACACGAAAAAAAGAGTAAATACTTTATTCATCTCATAATCTTTTTACGATGCAAAAGTAATTACTCAAGATATAATGGCCGCGACAAAAGCCAAATAAGCCGCAGGGGGGGCACTTTAAACCGATGTGCTGTTGCATCCCCCACGCAGGGGAGCCGATATACCATCGCTGCGCGCTAGAGCTTCTCGCTAATGAGCTATGTCCTTAATATCTGCATACGATTTCCATTAGGATTATAAGAAATATGAATCCAACTCGGAACACCTTTAGAATTACATTTTTCAAGTACACACTGGTCAAAATGTATACGCTCAGATTTTAAGATGTCCTCGATCTGTTCCATACCATCAAAAACAATATCTGCGGCATAACCAAGAAGATGTTGAGAATTTGAAACACCACTAACTCGTTTATTAAGGATAGGGTTGCGAAGGCCTGATATAACACGTACTGGTTGGCCAATATGCAACCTTATGGGAGAAAGAACAAGTGTACATAAATGACCGAGATTTAGTAGCTTCTCAAAATCAAGATAAGCCAATTGTTCCTCAAGGGTAGAGTGACTGCTTTGCAAAAGTTCAGTCAACTCAAAATAAGGTGCAAGTAACATAATTAAAAAGTATTAACAGTTTTCACTAAATAAGGGACCTACTCATGAATAGTTAGGAATGTCATCACTTAGTGCTAAGGATTCGTAATTTAAGTTTCGCAAGCTCAACTTAAAGTTTATAGGTTGATTGGAAGGATTATTTGCATCTTTTGCCCATTCGAGCTCAATCTTGCTTTTAATATATCTATTTCCATATTATTTATTTTTTTAAGGCAAAGCCTCTTATTATAGAATTATACATTTTTCTCCCCATCACTTCCGAGTAAAGTACCGAAAATTCTTCCCTGATTTTTGCGTTTTTCGGGTCGAGCTCAAATTTCTCAAAAGCCTCCATCGCCGGCCGGTCGGGAAACTCAATGAATATGCCGCCTCGCTGGCCGCCTATGAATTTAGCTTTGTCAAGCCACTCTCTGTATTCGGGAGGGCATCTTTTTAGAAGCTCGGCGTACTCAGCCGAGAACTGCCCTGGCGAAACCTTATCGTAATCATCATCTTTAGCCGTTCCCGGCTCAAACAGCCTCTGCTGAAGCGGTTGGGTTGATTTCCGTTCGGAAATCCAGTCATTCAACTGTTTTTTTATGAATGAGGCTGCGTCTTCGGGATAAAAACGCTCGAGAATTGAGGGGAGTCGCTTGTAAACAAACTCTTTGAAATCGGGCATATCGCCTTCCCCTACCCTACTTACAATTTCTGCAAGCTCATCCCTGTTCAAATCGCCACAACGTTTTACGAGCGTATTGATCAAGCGAGTACGCACAGCCTTCTTGCCTTTAGATTCAATTCTCTTCACGCCGGCTTCTGTCGGTATGAGTGTGAAGTTAATAGAGTCGGGTTCCGACCTCGGCCCTCCCCTATTTTCGGTATAGGAGAAAGTATAATCTATTTGGCCTCGCTCGCTCATTTTGTCAAGGTCTTTTTTGGCCCGATCAAGCACAAACATTCTGAATCTGCTGTATTGGTGGTACGGGTCGGAAACTACCATGCCTGTGGTCAATTCCCTTCCTAGAAGGCCGAGATATTCCTTAAGCTCAAGCAATGGAATACGGCAAAATCCCGATTTTTCACATCTGTTTTTTAGCAACGCATAGAGCATAGTAGTGTAAGAAGTTTTGCTGTTCCTCGCTATGAAGCGGGGATGCTGAACATATCCATTGCTCATGTTAAATATACGCTCTATTAAAGCCGGATTAAGATACAGATCAGCCCATCCACGGCCAAAGCAGTCTGAGGAACCTGGCATATCTGTAACACCGTGGGAAAAAACGTGCACCCAAGCCTCCCTGACGCCCTCGGTAGTAGGGATAGCGATGCGCAATTGGATGTTTTTTATGTTTTCAACTGCCAATCTGATCCTCCCATAGTTAGAGGATATTTCATAGTCGCTAAATTTGATGCGTATCGGAATCTTCAAAATGGGGTCCGAGGGAGCTATCAACACGCGATTGCTTATGTTTGATTTCAAATTACGCACCTCATTAAAAAAATCTTTAATGCGACATTGTATTTGGCCTGAAACTTGAAGTAGAATATCCTGTTCGACCTTTGTCTTGCCCGATAAAACGTTCATGTAGGAGAATGGGGTGTTGATCCACCTATCCAGCATCCCCTCGTCTACCTTCACCAAACTCTTCTCATTTTTCTCATTTTTCATCGCCATCTGTATTTGAAGGATTTATGGTCGCAAATTCCATAGGATATAATTTAGCCGCATATTCTACTAATCTACGTTGTATGCTTTCACTCGATTCTGCTTTTTCAAGTTTTTCAAGGTCGTCGAATACGAGCGCATACAAATAACGTTGAAGCCGTGCGCCTTCTTCAAATTGTATGCCCACGCCGCTCTGCTGGTCGAGAAACATCACCTTCCCTTTATCTTTAAATATTTTTATATCCATACACTAATAAAATTTAGTAGAAGAAAAAAGCTATCAAATTTTTACACTAAACTATCAAATTTTTACACTAAACTATCAAATTTTTACACTAAACTATCAAATTTTTACACTAACCACCAATACAACATTGATTATCAAGGCTTTGACACACTCCCAATAATACAATAGAACAAGTAACAAAACCTATATATATTTAAAATATTTATTTTAAAAAAAATTGGCTATTGTATATTGTTATATTGTGTATTGGGCAAAACATAACTACCAAATTATCAGGATAATAAACGCTGTTAGTGTAAAAATTTGATAGTTTAGTGTAAAAATTTGATAGTTTAGTGTAAAAATTTGATAGTTTAGTGTAAAAATTTGATAGCTTTTAGTCCATATCATTTTCCAGCCTCTCGATTAGCTGCATTGCGGCCATGCGGAAAAAGTCGTTTTTTGTCACATCGTGTATGTAACAATAGTGGCCGATGCGCTTGCTCAACTCTTCCGGGATGCGAAATTGAGCCAGCACCCAGCCGTCGCCTCTCGTGCGGCTTGTTCCTTTCTTCTTGGGTAATGCAAGCGTGTCAGAAGCGGCGGTGGCAGCGTCGGGCGCAATCATTTTCTCGCTTATCTCCTTGCGGGCGTTGCTGTTTTTAAAATTAAAAGCCATATCTAATAATTTTGTTGGGTTAGCAGTTCGTTTACAAAATCGGCGTAGTCGGCCGCGGCTGTGCAATCTGGCGCATAATCAAATATATCCTGATACATAGCCTGCGACTCCTTGATTTTCACGCACTCGCGGATGCGAGGATAAAGATGGCCGTAATCCTCCTCCCTGATACATTCTAAGATGCTTTTGGCGAGATTGGTTCTTTCGTTCGCTTTTGTCACGAGTACGCCCTTCAGCACTAAGCCATGGTTGAGCTGAGCTTTGACCATCGACACTGCTTTTAGCATGGGAGGCAAGCCTGAGACTGATAGTGCGTCAAGCCCCATAGGAATGATTACGCCAGTGGCAGAGCCGAGTGCGTTGAACGTGAGCTCAGATAATGCCGGAGCACAGTCGATGAGCACGTAATCGAACTCCTCGATAACGCTACCATTGGCGGCGTTATCCTCGTCCATGAATTTAAGGCCGTTGCCGAGAAGCTGATTGAGCACGAGCTTAGGATTCATTTGCCTAAACAAATCAGGCTCAATACGAGCGAGGGCGGGCGATGAAGGACCATAATACAAACCAGCCTTGCTCTTATAGACAGGGAGGCGATTATTGTAGCCGTCGAGCATCGCGTTGTAGACAGTTTCACTCACAGCAAACTGCTTTTGCTTGTCATTCCATCCCAAGAGGCTCGACAAGTTGCCCTGCGGATCAAGATCGACGCATAATATTCTGTATTCAGGATGTGAGCGTAGGATGCCGGCGGCTGTGTTTTGAACGGTAGTCGTCTTGGCTACGCCGCCTTTGTTATTGACGAAGGCCAACACTTCTTTCAGTCTTTCCATTATTTCTGTATTAAGATTACAAATTTAGCAAAAGTTGTGATTTATTTGAGATGGGGATAAGAAAATTTGGAGAAATTTTCTGATTTCGCAGACTCACTATAAGAAGCTATTCACGCTTGCGTCCAATTCTATCCTCTTCAATGATCCTTGCTCGGCGCAGACGCTCTGCTTCGATGTCATCGTTTGCGAACCTTGGAGCACGGCTGTGCTGGTATTCAGGGCGACGAGATGTGTCAATATAGGGCCATACGCCCACTCCTCTTTTGGGGGCCATGTCGGGTTTGGCTGTCTCATCATAATCCTCACACCATTCCGGCATAAGCTGAATGTCGGATGCTCGGGAGGCGAGTGGGCGACGGCCTTCCCTTGGCCAAACATTTTGCGCCCATGCGCTCATGCGGGCGAGGGTGTCAAAAACGCCGCCAGGGCCATCCCATTGCACTTCTTCGGCGGGGATGTCGTCGAGACAGCCGAGGAGTTCGAGGTAGGCGTTTAATCCCGGTATTTTAGCGATTATTCGAGGTTCGTCAAATTCTTCATCGTATGTGCGCGGCAACTCCTCGTAATAGCCTTGAGGAGGATTTTCGATAAGCTCCTTGACCGAAAAGCCGTAGTGTTCAGCTGCCTTCGAGAGCAAGGCTGCCTGTTCGCGCGTTGAGAAATAGGCGTAACGGCGAGACTCATTCTTTTCGGCTATGCTGCGCTGTTTTTCGTTGAAGGCATCGCTCCCCTCCCTATATGCCGGGCAGGTCTTGAACGACCTTATTTTGGCGACGAAGTAAGGTGCGGCAGTAGAAATGATGCAGTCGCCTAAATCGCTGCGCTGAAGGTGGCCTGTTACGATAAAAGGAGCGTTGCGACGCATACCGCAATTAAAAGAAATGTTGGTGTCAGGAATGTAAAAAGGCAAAGATCTCACCCTATTTGTTTCAGATTTCATTGCTGAATGTATTTATGTATTAATGTATATATGCAATAATGTATTAATGTAATAATGTATTAATGTAATAATGTATTAATGTAATAATGTATTAACGAAAGTAACCTAAATCCATAGTCGGTTACTTTGAAAATGCCCCATTGACAACAGGCAAGATGAAGAGAGCTACCGCTAAGCAAGCGACCACGGCAACCGCTTTTAAGGCAACTGAAGCCATGGAGAATAATGCGTCGAATCTACCGCGGCGAGGCTGCTTCTCGGTTGGGGCTGGCTCGGGGAGGATTGATCCCGAGGCCTCGGGGTGCGCGGGGGCCTCAGGGGCTTCAGATTCGGCGACCAGCCCTATAATTTTCGGGGTAACACCATTTTGGAGCGAGACCCTAACCAGTGAGCCGTCTTTCGCACCAAGTTCATTCATACATTTTTCTGAGAATAGATTCACCCGAGAGATTGTGCGGCCACTGATTTCGACCGGGTTGACGTGTGCGACCGGCGTTCGCCGACCTGATTTCCCTACTTTAATCTCGATTGAATTTATGTTTGTGATAGCCTCTATGGTCTCAAACTTATAAGCGATTGAGCCTTTTGGATGGTGAGCGGTAAAGCCAGCGGCATGATAAGCCGCTAAGGAATTAACCTTAATGACCAAGCCGTCAGTGGGCCATGCCAAGCCGCTGCGAGCTTCGACAGACTCCTCTATCAAACGAGGGAGGTCGGCTGCGGCGCAAGATTCATAGGCGGGAACGGTTAAGAACCCGAGACCAGCCAGTCTATCGAAGGCGGTAGAGAAGGAATCAATGCCGTCGGCAATACTCTCCCAAGCGAGGAAATATAGTGATTTAGCAGATGCGCTATAAGAGCTGTTGCAAATGGCAGCTGCGGCCGTCCTCTCGTCCTTGAAGCCTAAAAGGCAGTGATGGCCGTTAGCGCATACGATTTCGCCGCGCACTTCTACCCTACCCGATGCGGCAATTGTGGAGGGCACCGAGCTCATGAGCCTCACATGGCGCATGATGTTGCGCCCCTTGCGGCCGTCGCCTCGGGTGGCAGCGGAGGTAAGGCGACCATCTATATAAACGAGCGAGCAACTTATGCCGTCGAGCTTCCATTCCACATGAAAGGAGCCATCACCCATGGGTGATGCCGACTGCGCAAAACGCTCAACAAAACGCTCAACAAAACGCTCAATTTCTTCTATTGAATGAGCCTTTTGTTGGGAAAGCATAGGGATTGAGTGGTCGACTTCTTCAGCTTCGGGGGTAAGATCACTCCCTACCGTCTGCGTCGGGGAAATCGGCGAAATTGCGTCGGGGTGGGCGGTTTCATAAGATTCTATCTGCTTAACTATAGCATCAAAATCTGCATCTGATATGGGTGAGTTTCCGTTGACGTAGTAAAGGGAGCTTAGCCTGTTGGCTTTTTCAACAAGAAGTTTGTAGTCTGAATAGTTCATCGCTTTTGTTTTACGGCCTCGGCGAGGTCGGTTGTGTTATTAATTACTCTGCAAATATAACGCTTATATTTGAAAGAAACAAATAAAAACGATAAAATATTTGAAAATAATTTAATAATTTACATTTATTCATTTGTACATAAATATATGTAGCTATGTATGAATGTGATACTGTATATATGTATGAATGTAATAATGTATAGATGTAAAAATGAAAGTATGTAGGCGGCTGGAAAAATTGCTTTATAGTTTGATCTCAAAGGGCGAAATCCCTTCCATCGTGCGAATAATAGACGTTTCTATTTCCCTCCCATAGAAGTCGGCGAAATAGCGTATAAGTCGCTGCTCCAAATGGCGCATCTCCATCATGATTGCAGGGCGATGGGATTGGCCGTCGGCTCGGTTCCAAAAAGAAACATAACGATTCTTGTAACGAGCTTTTTTGTCGGCTTGAACATCAGACCAACGTGTGCCTTTGCCTACGCCCATGTCTACGTATCGCAAGTAATCATTGAATCGAATGGCTATTCCCTCATTGCCGGGAGTGGGCAATACGGATGTTTCAAAAGAAGTAAAACCGCTGCCGGTGGAGTGCCATCGACCCAGCCGCTTGCGCTCCTGGTTGATTTTAGCATAGCCGGGGTAGACCTCTACAGGCCAAACATGCTGAGTCACCATATTACCCATGAGAGCGCGAAGCAAGTCGTCTGCAAATAAACGCAAGGCCTTGTTAACGCTCGTTTTGGGATTCTCTATCTTAACAGCCATATTCTTTTTTAGGCAAATTTAACCAGCACGTACAACCCCACCGCGACAATCGTATTCGCATACATACATATTTGTATGTAAATATGATTGTCGCTATTAGCGACGGTTGAATATTACTTCTCGTCGGTTACCACCTCTACACCTATAGCTGATATGAATTTCCTCGGGATAACCGGCCTCGTCGATATGCTCAAGATAGCATTGATCGAAAAGAATATGATTATCTTCGAGAAACCGCGGTAAAGAACGCATTGCCTCTTTTTCAAAGACTATATCAACCGCTTGTCCGACAAAGTGTTGATAATCCTTTTCTATATCTATATCGTTGCTAAAATACCCTGTTATAGAGTCGCATACACCTCTTATTATGCGAATAGAATTGTTAGGTGCAAGCGATGTTAGAATAGGCTGAAGAATGGCGTTGCTGAGAGCTGTCAGGTTAATGAAAGCGTAAGTATCATTGCAATGCTGCATTAATCCCGGCAAATCCTCTTCGTCAATGTATGGGAAGAAGTCGCCGACCTTAAAGTCTGGCGATAGATGATAATCAAGTTGTAAACAGTCGAATTCCATTGTGGTTCTATTAATTGGTTATATATGTTAATATTTTACAAAGTGAACATCAGTTCAAAAGCTCGTAGTTAGCGACGGGGATTGATTTCGTGATAGGCGTTCATTTTGCTATGCTTTGCAAATGAGCTTTAAGACAATATAGGATTTTATTCTGCCAATTCCTTAAATTCGCCGTTTTCGAGTGTATTGAAAGCCGTCGCTGGTCATATCTTTGTTGAAGCCTTTGTAGGCTTGGATTTTATTCTCATTCATATTGTATATTATTTAATTCGTATTTTACCTCCATGTTTACCACTCAAAATGAGTGGTGTTTGTTTAAGTGTTTGTTTAAGTTGGAAATTTAAGCACTTTTAGCCTCAAAACAAAGTAAAATGCTAAAAAATTTTATTTATATTTATTGTAGCATACATATAAGCATAATTGTATGTAAATATGAATATATGTATTAGTGCGCACGATTATGAGGCGGACTTCCCCTGATTGGCAAAATTCTCTGATTTTTCATGCGCGCTATAAGAGGCTTTTTGAATGTATGCGAGGCGCAGAGATATGCGCAGCTTTTAGGCGAGCGAAGCGTAGATCTGAGGCTGCGGGCGGCGGTGTAGGGTGGCAATGGACGACGCGAATGGCCGTGCCCGAAGAATAGGGGCGACAAACGCCCGAGGTTCAACAAGTTGTGATTTTTCATGCGCGCTATAAGGCTACATTTAAGCACCGCGGGAGGCGTGAACGACTTGATGGGAGGGTAGGGGAGGCGGCGCACCAACGGGGGCGTATCGACAAGGACGCAGGGCGCAGCACCGCAAAGTCGGGTGGGGCACATAAGTTGATTATGTTGTTTATTTGCCGTCTGTGAGGCTTCCTCCGTGTCGGATTTGCAATCCTTTGCCCGAGGTGTCTCGGGGTTCGATTCATCATCGGTTGACTTATCTTCCACTTTCGCTATTAGGTTGCGGACTGCCGAAATGATCGCCTTATCGATACTTGATAGCGATTGCCGGGAGCTGTTGTCAATTATCGTGCCGCCAAGACACAACTCATCAGACATATCCATCGTGCGGACCAAATCTACAAGCCCGAAGTTGACGGCCCAACTTTTGAGTGCCGGATGTTCGAGTTTATATTTATATACAAACAAGTCTGTAATGCTTGAAATTTCGATCTTAGGCTCGTTCGCCTCCTCGGCTGACACACTCTCCACTTCTGCCGATTCCGTTAAAATTCGGGGTGTTTCGGCGGCTTGTGCGGAGTGCTCGGCGTATTCATCGGCTTGCGCTTTCAGTCGTTCGGCTATCTCGGTCAATACGTTGGCCGTGCCGTCTATATTCCGAGAAGTCAGTTTGCGCCCCCAAACGGTAACGCGGCCATCCTCCATTAATGCAGCCTCGGTTACTTTCTCGCGCATGAATCCAATGGTCCGGATGTTGATTTTGTAGCCGACGGCCTTCAGCCAACAGTTCAATTTGCTCCACCGTCACGGCCTTATGCTCCATAAGGTTTTGCTTGCCTATTGCCAATTGCTCGGCGTTGTGGCGTTCCTCGGCTTCCTTGCGCTCCATCTCGCGGCGTTGTGCTTCCTCGGCTTTCTGCCGTTCTTCTTCCTCGCGTTGCTTCAGGTATGCTTCGCGGCTTGCCAATAGCGGTGCAACATCTTCGCCCAAACGGCGCATTACCTCTATTTGCAGAGTGTTAATAAAAGCGTTGTTTGCCGCTTTCTCTTTTAGGATAGTACGGAAGTTTGCACGGAAGTCGATTAACCTTTCTTTCTCCTCGGGGCGGTTAATTTGATTTTCTGAATGCGCAATTTGAGAATACCAAAATACGCCGTTATCCTTAAAGAAAAACGGATAAATCGTATTGTCCCATGCGTCCGTGTCTTTGGTGTAATATATACCCTCTGCAAACTGTGTCAACGTTTCCCACTTCTCGGTCAGGGTGTTGCCGTCTGCCTTGTATTGCAGAACTTTTGCGCGGATTGTGCCGTCCATGTTCATTGTCGGCTTCTTCGGCTTGCGCTCCGGCTTCTTCAGCTCCATCACTGCCGGAGCAACCGGTGTGAATATACGGCGGTGCATCTCCTTGTGGTAGTCTGAGAGGTTGAGCAAATGCCCTTCGGATATGCTTTTGAGGATGCGGGGAAAGCGCTTACAAACATTGTCAATGCTTGCTAACATGGCCTGAGTCTCGCGCCACTTGATGCCGTTGTACTCGATTATCAAGTCTACCATGCCGGATTTTTCAGGCGTTACCAATAGACCGGGGCAAACCTGCGCGGCCTTGACTCGCTTCTCGATTAATTCACCCTGTTTGTTGCGGGTGAAAATCTTTGTAGAGGTGTAGTTTAATTCTTCCATTGTAGTGGTTTTAATTTTATTCCCGGAGGGGGGCATAATCTCCATATTGCTTGCATACATACATATAAGAATGTAAAAATGTAAGTATGTAAGCGATGTAAACTTTTTGACATTTGTAGATTTCTCTGATTTTTCGCACGCGCTATAAGATGCGCTTTTTTGCTTCTGTTGTGGTCATTTTCGCGTTTGTTTTGTTCGGTTGATACTTATTTGTTGAGTGCTGCCGCCATTCCTTTGCAGTAGGCTAATAACTCGGTCGGGCGCATTGTCGGCGTTCTAAAACTGCCGTGGGCTGATTCCGCCCAACATTTGGGGTATATGTCGCGGCAAGTGTAAACCTCGACTTCGGCGGCGGTCAGGCGTGCCGTTACTTCCTTTATCTTGTTAATGATTTGTTCGCGTTTCATCGCTTCTAATTGTTTGGGGTGATACTTTTTTATTGTCTGAGGAGAGAAAAGCGGGGAGAGAGGATTTAACGGGGCTGTGCCTTCATTTTACATTGCCACCGTCGCGTAACGCTTGACCCAGCCAAGCAATACCGCAAAGGATCATAATTATTACTGCCATGGTTTTTGTATGCTTTGAGGTTAATATGCCGTGAAGTAAACACGCCCGGAATACAAATTTAGTGGATGCTCAGTTACTCGCACCATCCCTGGGTAGCCGTCGGAAAAGTCAGTGTATTCTTCACCTGTGTAGTAGTGGTTGCGGCTTGTAAATTCCTCCCACGCTGCCATGAGCTCGGCCACGTTGTCGGCGGTCGTGTGTCCTGTTATTTCAGGCTCGCCCCAATAGTTGCGGCTTTGCGTGAGCTTGACGGCCACGCCCGGGCATAGTATCGCCAAAATGTTTTTAACGTCTGTTTTGGCCATTTTCGCGGGCTTGAGTTCCTCGAACCGTTTGCAGTAGTCCAGGCACTCGCGGCGGCGTTTCTCGATTTCCTTCCGCTCCTCTTCCTCGCGCTGCCGCTTGTATTCATTTTGTTTCTCCTGCTCCTCCGCTATCTCTTTGGCGAACATTTCACGCCAATTCACCGGGAGCGATAAATAACGCGGGTAGTTGTACCCCTGCGCGTCAACGTAACACCAGCGGCCACCGGGGAGGAGGCAAAGCGTCACAAGGTCGTAAAACGTCTGAAGCTCTTCGCCTGAATACTCCCACGATTTTTTATCTTCCACCGCATCCGACTGACTGCCGCCGGGGGCGAAATCAAATTCGCCGCTGTCGAGTTGATCAAATGTTATATTGACGACCTTTTCGATTTTGGCAAGGTGCGGGCGCACCATCTCGGGGCAGTCAACGCCCAGCCATATAGTGCGCTGCGCGCCGCCGTCATTTTTGAAGGCGTTTTGCTGAACGGTCACGAAGTCGCCGACCTTCAGGGCTGCGCCCTGTTTGTGCGCGTTTGTGTCGCCATGTGCGCGCTGTTCGGCGTATAGTGTGCGGTTGATTTTGTTTGCTTCCATATCTTTTTTTCTGTTGTAGGGTTAAACTTATTCGTTGTTATCAAGTTCGGCAAATAATGCCGTCGCCAATTCTTTGAGGCGTTCGACTTCTTCGGCATTGTCGGGGCTCAGGGATATAGCCCGGTTGTAGAAGTTATTATATTACTTAATTCTTGCGGGGTAGCCAGTAGGGGCGTTAAAAACCTGCGTAACATTTGCGTGTTACCGGTGTGTAATAGGCGCGGTCGCTGACTTGATAGACGCAGTTAAAGCGGTCTAATATGCGGTATCTATAACGGCGTTCTATCTCACTTATACGGTTAAATCGTTCAATCGTCACACCATCAATAAGGCGGTTGTATTGTGCGGAAATATCCGCCATGCTCTTTTTGCGTTTTACTTGCATTGTCTTTTGCTTTTATAGTTTATTAGTTCCCGCCGTGTGAGTCGAACACACGCAAAGGCCGGGCAATTGAGCCACGCCGGGCGCAGGAGGTTTTGAGGATTACGCGGCGTATAAATAGCCGTCATTCTCTTGCAGCCATGCAAGAAGGGTTAACACTTCATCGTAATTCTTGAAGATATAGAACGCGTCGGATTTATCCGGCTTACAGATTCCGGCGGCGGCACACTCTTTGCGCCATGCGTAAACGCTTAGGCCGAACATAATACAGTCGTTAACGCTCTTTTCGTTGTGCTTGTCGCTTTCGTTGTGTTTTTGATGTATTCGGCGGCTTGTTGGATATTGTCAAAGGTTTTCATTTCGTCGGTTGGTTAAGGGTGATTCACTTGTTACATTGGGATTCCGGCGTAATATGCCATCCATATAAGGGTGGCCAACGCTTTCCAAAAAATAGCCCCGGCGGCGATGATGCCACACACCGCCATGATGGTTAATGCTTTGCGTTTCATGCGTTGATATATTCGGCGTTTTCGATTGCGTCAGAGATATAGACACTTGCAAGATACGCGGCGGCCTGTTTGCGGTCTGATGACGTTACGGGGTTAGTCCATCCGCTTGACTTCATGCCCTTGATTGATTCGCGGATGATGTTTGAAACCGCGCCGGAACTTGCAAGCGTTGAGGCGTTGAGTTGTACACCCTTTGCGACTTTCTTTGCAAGTGATTCGACAAGATTCTCAACATAACGGCGGTAAATATCGCCATCGTTTTCAGCGGTCAGCACTATGTTCGTTGCTGCGTGGGTCAGTTCCTCAAATGAGGGAGAAAGTGAATTAACACCGGTGTTAATGTTTGTTGTTGTCATAGTGGATTGAATTTAGTTTTAGGCCCCCTTGGCGGGGCGGTTGTTATTACATTTGCAAAGGTAGGCATTTTTTTTTAACTACCAAATAAAAATCAAATTATTTTTAAAAAAAATACAAAAATAATAGTACATATATATAATATACAGAAAAGCGGGGCGGACAATCAGGCGACGGATGAACGGCGATCCCATCGGCCGCAGCGCATCGGCGCATCTACTAAGCCGCCGCCCCCGGATGCAGCCCCCGGCTACTGCCTGGGCCGGCTGCCGGTCTTCCAGCCTCGGCGGCTGTGGGATGCCAGCAGCTGCACCCCCGGCGGCATATCTGCGCCCCAGCCCCGGCGGGGGCGAGGTGGTTGCGTACAGTGTGGCGGCGGTCTCGCGTGAGTTAAGGGCTTGTTTTTAGCTATGTTTAAACCATAAAACCCGAAAAATCAACGTTTTTCGGGCTTTTATGGGATGTGGTAAACAAAAGACCCCATCGTGAACAGCCCTATATATAAGGGCGCAACGGGTCATTTTACGGAGATTTTTTTTAATTGGTCAAGCTGACGAATTTCTCCTGTGTATGTATCAATGTATGGATGTGTTAATGTGTGTATGTAATAATGCTCTGATGTATGAATGTTTGTATGCAACGAGGCACTCCTATTCAGAAATACTGCGCGTCACAAAACGTGTGCCGCTAATTTCCAGAACCAAATAATCGCGAATCCAACGAATCTCGTTTGAATCAACGAACATTACAAGCCTCATGTGCTTGCGTCTATTGACCTTTAGGCAGATGCAGCGACCGCTCTCAACAACACCTTTGCTTGTTATATATTTAATAGTAAAAGGCACACGCTGCACCTCAGTTCGCGCTACTGAAGAGGGTGGGGTATAGCCCTCGGTCACAATCCCGGTCGAAGGGTCGCGCCACGAGAATTTTTCGCAAAAGTCGCGAATGTGAAACCAACTCAGCGTGGGAGTAGCGTAAGGCATAAAAAATCACTTTAGCGAAACGGATAAAATAGAGTTGCAGCGGGGGCAGCGAAAATCGCCGTCAGACAAGCCTTCGCCAGGCTCGGGTGTCTCGAAAAACTCGAAGAAGGAGCAGCCCATCGCATCGGCAAGCACCTTGAGCTGCGCAATATTAGGATTACCGCGCACCAGGCTCGAAATTGTTCCGACGCTGACATTTAATTTCTCAGCTAAAGCTCTTTGTGACCAGCCGTATTTTGCCAACGCTTTTTTGGGGCAATAAAAATCGAGGTTCACGTCGTCCGACAGTTGTTTTATCTTAGTTTTTTCAGTTGGCAGTGGCATATTTTTTCATGTTTAAAGTACGCGAATATACGTCAAAAAAACCACAAAACACTACAAAATCTAAATTTAAATTAGATTTAATTCGATTCGCTCGTCGATTCGACTGGCTCATCACGCTTGATTTTAGCATCAGGCTCAGGCTCCTGTTTTGCCTTGTCAAGGTTTCTTGGATGTAGAAAAGAAGTCAGCGAGGCAGTGAGGGCCTTAGTCTCGGCAGCAGCTTCGGAGCCGAAAGATGCTACGTAGTTGCGAAGCCCTGGGGCAGGGTCGGGGAGCAATGCCCCACGAAGAGCAACAACGCCAAAATCCCCCTTGGCAATGATTGCGCCTTCAACGATTCTGTTGTTGGAGTAGCACGAGGGGGCGATATTTAAATCGGCCAAGTCATGCAGAATAATTTCAGACTGACACGTCGCGGTAATGATGCTCAATGATTTCAACCAATCCCTGCGAATATACCATGCGAGAACACGCAGCACTTCGACACTTATTTCGGGGCAGAATATTTGCAGCTCGACTTTATTGCCGGCAAGGCAAGCTATTGATTTTAATAGAAGCTCAAATGTCACATCACCGTTTGTTTGAAAAACGGCCAGCCGATTGGCTGAAAGAAGAGCAGGGATTTGCTTTTCTGCGCAACACGGCTCTACCATGAAAAAAGATTTATTCATAAAAAGATTTTGATTAGCAGTTTGAGTTGTTATATCTTTCAGGCATCACGCAAAGCCGGCGTGGCGAATAGCCATCGATCGACAGCCCCATGATATGCCAGTCGGAAAATTTCACCGGCATACTCATCCACTCGGCTTTGTCGAGCTGAAGCCCTCGCAATCCCTGAATGGTTATTGGGTCAAGGGGTCGCCCAGTTACCGGGCAAACTGAAGTTTGTCTCAGTTCAGACAAATAGGCGATCAAGTCTTGAACCATCTCGTCCATGAGCAGATGCTGATCTGCCGTGAGAGCTTCATCTTGACGAGATGTTTGAGCGAGTGAGCGTTGCTCTGCTTTTGATGCGAAGTAAATCTCATATCGATATTTGACAGCCGACCTATTTTCGCCAATTTCGGCATCGACGAGGACAGAAAACAATACGCACGGCGACTTCAACACGTTAGCTTTTCGGGCAAATTCGTTATCTGTGCTGATCGTCTTGATGCGGAAAAAACGCTTATTGGCTGAGTTGCGTTGCTTATCATGCCCTATAGGGGAATAAATTGAAGCCCAGTTTTCTACTATATTGTCAAATCGGAAAGTCATTATTCGGAAGCTAAGGTCTTGTCTATTTCGGCTTTGTCCATATCGATGTGCCGCGACATTTTATTCGCCAACACTTTCTGCAACAGGCGCGCCCACGTTGCGCCCTTACAACTGCTCTCGTTCTCAAGGATTGAGACGGCGGTGCAAAAAACAAACATAGCAGCAACATACTGGCCAAGGTGAAGGTCACCCAAATGCGGCAGTAATTTGAGATCGACGACGTTGGCCAAGATTATGCAAAGCCACAAAACGAGTAAATCGGCAATCATCTTTGTCATGTGAGATGATTTTAGCTTGCCGTCTGCGCCAGACTGCGGATATTTTTGCCTGATTCGACGATTAAGCCGCCATGCTGTTATACAATCGAGAATCACGGCAAATACGCAAATCATAGCGAACGGGAACGTTGGCTCAAGGTATGCCCACAATGACCCGAACGCCAGCGCAGCGATTCGGGGCAGTGAGGAAACTGCGCCAACAAACCAATCGACAGTTATTTTGAGGTATTCGTTCATGTTGATGTCTGTATGAAAATATGTTTGGATGTATATATGAAATAATGTGGCAATGTAAGAATGTAATAATGTATTAATGTATCAATATCAAACTGCCAAACCTGAGAGGGGAGAGCCGTTTATGTCAAGTCGCACTGAGAATGAAACTGATAGCAGCGACGATTCGGCTTTGTTCACGCCGTTTATCGTATCTTCAGGGATTAAATGGCATGGAATCCAGTGCTCATCAATTAGAATCCAAACATATTTTGCCATTAAAAACTCGTGGATGAACCACGCTTGCCAAAGCTCATCAAGCGGGGGAGTGCTCATCTTCCAAGTCTCGTAATCATCGGTCTTTGTGACGAATCCGCGAGAGGATGAGCCAAAAGTTTGCTGAACGGCCCTGATGAATGTTTCGGTGGTGCAATTCACTTCGACGTTGCGAAACGTAGCCACGCTAACGCTTTCGAGACAGCCAAGGCTGTTGACAAACCGAAATTGGTAACGGTCTCGTTGCCCGGCGGGCAAAGCGAATACCCATCGACCATTTATGGCCTGCCACCCCTCAGATGAGATTGCCACGACTTCGCTTGTGGGGCCGCTATCAATTTGAGCCTCGCTCAATGGCTTCAGAAAAGAGCGAGGGCACACCATCGTTTCGCCGACAGCAACAATTTCAGGGAGCGATTGAGGCTTACGGGTGAAGTGCTGCGCCAACTTGTTGCCGCCGCTGATAAATCGCTCGTAGTCGGTGTATGCGCCGAGAAGCACTCTCCCACCTATGGCAAAGGTAGGCTCAACGTTGTCGTGAATTTCGCCATTTTTCATATACTCGTCGCAAGCACTCAGGCTGTATGTGACGTAGGGATATTGAGCTGGGGGAGTAGGCTCATACTGGTAGCGGTCGGCCACGGCTCGCAGGGCCGAGCTTATGTCGAACAGCAACACTTCACCGCTGTCTGCGGGAGTAGATAGCGTCAAAGTCGTGCCTGAGTCAGCCCCGACGCTGAGGGCGGCAGTCACCGACAGCTTCACGCGATGAAACGAGCAGTTGTCGCTGAGACGTGCCGCTGTGACCTGATATGTAATCGGAGAGCCGATTAGTGGCGACCCGCTTTTTAAGAGTAATCCTTCAGCCATAATTTACATTATTTCAGCTTCAGTCGTTCCGCTGTGCGAGCGGTCGAGTGTTGTCATTACCTCCCTTTTTATATCCCATACGAGATGGGGATCCCAGCCGTTGAATCGGCTGGCTACCTCTAAGGGTTTAAGCATTATATTTTGAGTAGGGGAGAGGAGTATTTGGCGGAGCAAGAAACGCTCTCGGATGTCTGTGCCGCTGTTTGAGCCAATAAGCGATAGTGGGGTAGAGCCAAGCAAGCGAGCGTCCAGACCCATCGCCATAAAGACAATAGAAGATATTTCTGCTGTCTCTTTTTCGTTAGCGTCTGCGGCACTTTTATTAGATGACTCAATCTCGATTACCTCAAAGCTCTTATGCTCTTTGCCGTCGCGGCCCTGGAAAGTAAATGCGAGGAGTGACTGCCCGGCGTTGTTGCGATTGGATAGCCACGTATTAATAGAAGAATAAAATTCATCTCTTACCTTCTCTATCGACTGAACATTCCCCTCGCGATCTTTTTGCATCGACAGTTGCTGAAGATACTCGTGATTAAGATAAATCACTCGGCCTATGATGTTGGAATTTTTCTTTCGGTTGAATCGATCTGATATAATGGTTGAGAGGTATTCGTAGATGTCTCCTCCGAATATACTATGCCACGCAGGGGTAGGGTAGTAGGGGCGGCCAACTGTAGGATAAACCGATGGGCAAACAAATCTCGTCGGGCGAGCTTCGACCGGGAGGTTTTTTGCTCTCGCATCCAATATTTTATTCTCAAGAGAGATGAGCGGCGCGGATGGGCTTAAGGCCGGCAGCGCATTTACGACCAACGATTCAGGATTAGAGGCATCGATGAAAGGAGAGTCGTACCAGCGATTGGAGCAATAGACAAAGTTGATTTGCCCATGATTGTTCATGCGCTCAAGCCGCGTGGTATGGCATGGGCGGTGAGACAGCCCGACGACCTTAGGCTTCCATTGAGAAGTTGGCACCGGCTTGCCTTCCTTATCTACTTCATGCTGGTTTAATTGCAGTTCAGGGAAACATATATTAAACATTATTTGGTCGAGGCACAGCGCAAGCCATGTGTGAGCAAGGTTGTTCCTGTCCATGAATTGCTGAAGCTCCGCGTTGGTCTGCTCCCACGCCTCGTAGTCAGATTTCAAATTAGCAATCTCCTTTTTCAGATTAGCCTTGAGTTCCGACACGGTATCGGTTTCAGCCTCTGCTTCCATCAATGGAGATAAACTCATAGGAGCTATCTCTTCGGTATAGTTTTTTGATATATTAGCCAATTCTCGCTGTTTATCGCCTATCTTCCCGAGGAGGTATTTGCCGGCATCTTTGTAACGAATCTTTTTCGTTGAGATGTTGCCGCCGATATACTGTGTGACATCATACATAGGCTGCGGGCCGAGACCCGCAAGCATATCGCTGTTAAACTTAACCCCCGCCGCAGTATAGGGGAGAAGGTTGGTAAGTAGAGAAACGACATTTGGAAGCATATTCCCGAATCCCCATTCTATATAGCCAATGCCGGGTGTGCCTATTTCATCCGCTCCCGACAGATTCTCATTGCCGCTTGAAAAGTAAAGGGAAGGCACAGCTCGGCGTTGTCGAGACCCGGTTTCGGTCGAGCCGGAGCGCAGCTCCGAGCGGATGAGGTCACCCCACGTTTGTTCCGGGCCGCAAAGATCAGGCGCAACAGAGGGCACGCAAAAACCAGGATTATACGGAACAAAACCATCATTCCGAAGCTCAGAGGCCGCTCGTCGGAACTGCGAGGCCCCGACTACCCGCCTGACGTTTGGATGCTGTATTTTATTTTTTTTTGGCATAGCTCATATTTTATTTAAGGCAAAAATAAGTTAGTCGGGGAGGATAACCGCGACAAAAGTTCGCTTGCCCTATTACTTCTTTTTTGAAATCTTTTCAATCTCTTCGTTTTGCCGCACGATGTCTTCCATTTGTTGTAGAATGGCTGTGTATGGCTCCCGGTCAACATCCTCTGCATTAATGCCGATATACTTTTCCAATGTAGCTGTTGTTCGAGCATACATCGCAAGGGGGTTAACCGGCTTTTTGGGTTTTGACGGCTGTTTTTTAAATACTTTGGGATAGGTTTTGCTCAACCACTGCATGGTGCCGCTCCACCACAATAAAATGATTTGCCAGTCAACGTCAGAAAAATTACGAAAGTATTCGAGGTTGTCGGTAGATTGATTTGACTGGTAATGAAAATCTTTTCTCACTTGCCTCGTGCTTTGGTCTACAAAATTGATTTTAGCGTCAAAAATAGTTGACAGAAACAATGCTTTGGCCGTTTGCACATTGCTCTCGGCCTTTAATAAATCAGATGGCGAAACCCGCGTGCCCTGAGCCAACAGCTCGACCAATCTGTTTTGTTGAGTCACGTAATGCTCCATGTAATCCTGTGCGAATCGGTAGCGTTGCCACGAAAAACCGTCGAGCATAGGAGCAGGGCCGCGAAATCGCTTTTTTCTCAGTTTATACCACTTACTCGAACGCAACCGAAGTTCATCAAACGGGAATAGCACAAATGGCGAGGCCCCGTCATTCGACAGCCAGTCGAGCATACCGCTGCAAGGGTGGGGGGCAGGGTCGCTCTTGCCCACCCAAGAATAAATCTGCCAAAGATATAGTGCGAATGGTTTATTGTCGTTGCGTAGCTTATTCACAAACTTCTTTAATCTCGAAGCACGGAAACGCACTAACAAGTACTGCTCTTCCACTGGAACGCGAGGATTGATAGGCGATACTACTTCAAGCTCGGTAAGATAGAGGAAGGCAGCAACTCGGTAGCTATCCATGTCGAAAGGACGCAACCGATTTGACTTTGCCGCCATTTCAATCATAATTTGTGATAGTCCACGTAATTGAGCTATCGAGCAACGATTATAAGACGTTGGTATCGTTAAATTTATCTTTCTTTTCTGTTTAAACATACCCGGATTAAATCACAAAAAATTCGACTTCAAGATTTTCCACGCCGTTTCTTGCCGACACAGAGTAAGACAGCTTGTTGATATATCCTACAAGGCCATTTATTCGGTATCTTTCCTCCCAATGATTTACCACGTCGGCGAGCTGCGCCGCGGCGCAATCGGCAATCGTAATGCGATATTTGCGCCGTTTAAGAATAAAGTTGGCGTATTCAGACATGAACGAGTCGAACAGGCCTCGTGTTTTAATTTTGCGCTCGACAACACCATCCGGCGAGACAACGTCAGGGTCGATAAGGGGGGATTCTGCCCACGCAGGTTGTTTCCACGACCGAATTTTAAGGGAGAAACGCTCTTCGCCGGCTGTGGCTTCAATGCCCGGTTTAACGCCATTATAGTCGAAATCGTTCCCAAACATATCGATTGAATCGGACGTAAGGGCGTAGCTGCCATGAACCGTGCGCCATTTGCTATTCCCGAAGCCGTCGTAGTTGCCATCATATTGCTCGGTTGTAGATTCGGTGCCTCCGCCTCGCATCACGCCAATTGTCAAGCCCCAATCGTAAGACTGCAAGGGAGAGTTGCCATCTTCAGTGCTACTCGGGTCGTAGTTTTCGACGAGATTAAGCACCATATCCACCGACGCATCAAAGATGTTAGAGCCTAACGACTGCCTCACCTTTTTTGTCAAAAATTCATGTTCCATATCTTCATCGACATAGGCCGACAAAATAGGCTTCATCAATTCGGGATTGGTGTTAAGCTCATAGGTAACGCCTTCGTCGTCGGAATAGGTGCCAGTGGCGAGAGAAGACTCATTATTATAATTAACGTCGTTGAGCATCAAGGGCATGAAGTCGCTGCTCATTTCGATAACAAAATCCTCATTTTTCTCCGAACAATCGCCTAATTCTACGCCTTTGAAGGCAGCGACCTCGAAAAGCGCCGGCTTCATTTCTGCAAACGACTTCGCATCAGCAGAAATTTTGATGCGGTAGGCGTTGCCTGTTCGCTTATCTATGTAGACATTCATATTCCCTGAAGCGTTTAGCATTTTAGGCAATCTGAATATTTGTTCATAGATTTGATTGGTGACTGTCGATTTTTGAGGATAATCGATGTAATCGTAGTCTGTGTTATAGTCTTTTTTCTTTTGTTTAATGTTGTTGTATTGGTCTTTGGGAGATGATTCCTCGGCATATTTCATTCTAAAGCCTGTTATCTTTTCCGCAACCTTGTGCATTGAAACCACTTTGCCGGCAAAATCGATCGGAGGCTTAGAGCTGCGAAAAACCTCCCTGATGAAGTATGCGCGCACGTGCTTCTTCTCATCGTCTATATTGAATCTTATGCCAAAAGAGTTGTAAAGAGAGTCGATGACTGTCTGAACGCTCACGTCGGGGAAGTTGTCGCTGTTGGCGAACATCTCCATAATATCGGCAGAAATCTCTTTCGCCAGCAGTCGAGGATGAATTTCTATGCGGTCGCAGTGTTCGCCGACTTTCCAATGAACATAATAGCTCGAAGATGAATAAAATGTCACTTCTTGAACGGTCTGAGGTTCGCCGACGTTAAAGACGAGCTTGCCGCCACAGCCACGGCTTTCAAGCCATTCATTGATCTCCTCGATGGATTTAAAAACACGCCCTTTTTTGGTCTGCTCGTCAAATTTGCAGTGCGTAGTAAAGAAGCAGAGACGTTTTAAGTCTTCGACCTTCAGAAGCTCTGAGTTGTCAAATGAATAGCCAAGGTGAGCAAAGAGGCAATCGAGGAAATACAACACATAGAAGCAGATTCCCGATTGAGGACGGTCTGCATCGAGTACCCAATACGGATAGTGCGAATTTGGCCCCCAGTCGGTTTTCAGTTCGGCAATTTCCGAGGAGGTTTCATCTCCATTGTCTTTGCTTAGGCCGAAGTGCTTATAGGCGATGCGAGCATTGCAATAAGGGGCAGGGTAGGGGTCGGAGACGTTAATATAGCTTTCCTTGACCTTAGGCTTAACGACTTTGTTCCCATTCGCATAAGAGACGATTGAATCACGCACGGCGATTTCTTTTTCGCCGTTGACGACGCAGAGGGCCGGGAATGAGAATCCAAGAGCCTGCGGGGTGAAAACCATATTGTCAGTATTGAAGGTGCCTTTGGCCGTCTGACGCAAAGTGGAAGAGCCGAGGCTTTCAGACTCCTTATATTTCATCTTTGCCGTAAATTCAAATTTGGCATTGACTGTGACGTTGCCGATTTTCTCGCCGATTTTGATTTTATCCTTGACAGGAATATCTCGGCAAGTCATGTCTCCGACGAGGTCAGCAAGGCTGTGCTCAGTTGCTACCAAATTCATAGACAACGAGCCGGCAACCTCCTCGTCTTCTGATGTGACAAGCGAGCCTGAGCGAAATGGCATACCGTCAACGAGAAGTCGCATGGGCGTGTGCTCAAGCTCGACCGGGCGATCGATGTTCATTGGGTCATCAATATTTCCAAGCAAAAAGCGATTCCCCTCCATCGGCATTTGCACGGGATAGGAAAACATCGAAACATCGTTGAACAGCGGGTTTTGGTCGTCGATGTCAATGGAAAAATCGTCGGGCAGCACCAGGCTCCCACCTTTGACGTTAATGGCTATATGGCTATTCATAAATCGAGAATCAATTGAGAGCTGTTGTACAACTCAATTTTTGAACGTGTGAATGAGTGGATAATCGCATTGTTATATGCAACTATTCTTAAATGGCCATGGTCGTACAATTCACCACCCATAATAATCGCCGTCGAGCAGTCGTGAGTTTTTATTGCCCCAAAACCTTCAACTCGGCTATAGTCGTAGGCGATTGCCGTTCCCCGGCGAAGGCGAAGCCGGGAGTCGCCGCGGCAAGTCACTTCTGCTTTATCGCAGAAGCACTCGCCCCTGACTTTCCCGTCTAACGTGACTTTGGCTTTGCCAAGCACTATAACCCTCGGCTGCTGGTCTAAAACCTCAAGGTTATGGCCCATATCCCCGACGAACACAAGAGCAAGGGGAGAATCGGTCGGAGATTCATTAAAATAAACGCCGGCCGCGTTGGCATAAGGCTTCATCCAGCAGTAATTCTCGCTCATAACACAAATAAATTCATCGGGAATCTGCTCTGCAACTGATTGCCAGTATCGGCGAAATACGCCAAATGCCGCCGTAACGCTTGCCGCAGCCTGAATCTCGGTTTTGAAGTTCTCGCAGTTGGTCGTTTTCAAACGCAGTTGGTCGGCCAGTGTCAGAAATTGATCCAAGTCTTTATCTCGCTTAGACATCATCTTTTGTTTTTTGTCGGTGGTATACCTTGTGATTATTAAGCGGCCACTAAAATTCGGGGGAGGGCGGGTAGCCTGCGGTGTGGTCGTAGGCGGCGATGTCCGCGGCTGAGGTGAGCGCGGCGACGGCGGCGCGGTGGGCGGCGGTGGTGTTGAAGCACTGCTTGGCGTAGACTTCGAGGGCGATGAGCATGCGCTCGGCCTCGTCGATGGGGAGGTCGTAGCGGATGCCCTCGTGCCATAGGGTGGTGTGGGTCAGCCCGGCGGCGCGCTCCTTGCGCATCGAGTCGGTGATGGAGATGCGCAGGGCGTTGTCGAGCCAAAGACGGCGACCTGAGAGCGTGAATGAGTTGACGGCCTCGGAGGTGTCGTACGCGTCGATTTCGGCGAGCTTGGCCGCCTTGGCCTCGCAGACCTCCTCCCAGTCGTCGGGCACCTCGGCGTAGTCGGCCTCGGTGTCGCCGGGGAGGGCGCGCCCGCGGCGGAAGGGTGCGTCGCTCCCCTTCCTGATGATTCGCAGCCCCGAGTCGGAGCTGACCTCTTTGTCAATTATCTGTATCATGTCGATGGTTGTTTGGTTAGTAGTTGGTGTTAAGTCTTATGTTCTTGCCCTCGGCCAATCCGAGCAGGGCGTGCCACTCGGCATTGTCCTCGTCCATTATGCGGGCGTAGACTGCGGGGTGGACTGAGAAGTCGAAGCCCTGAGCCAGTTTCTGCGCGTTCTCAATCGCATATTGCAGCGAGGCGAGCGATATGAGTGGCGAGCCGCTGAGATGGGGATTCGTCTTCAGCCCCTTCAGCCGCACCTCGCGCAGGCCGCTGTTGCGGTAGAAGCCGTTCCATTCGCTCACAGCCGACACGTCGAGCGGGGAATATCGGTTGCCTACCTCCTCCACCGTATGCTGACAAAACGTGTTATTAAGCCCGTTGACCCTAAATGGGGTAAACCACCATCCGTTGGCCCAAGCGTTGAACTGAATTGAGATTAACCCGAGAATGTCGTTCTGAGAGAAATTAATTGATGCGTAGCCCTGGCCTCCGTTTGCGCAATTTTCCCTGATTGGGAATAGCGTCCTGACAGGCCTCACCTGCCTTGAGCCCATGCCCTGATAAAGTTTGGTCGAGCCGTCGTAGATGCGCATCATTTCCATTGCTTCCTCATAGTCAATGTCGAGTATGCCGTTACATTCAAAATAGCCTGTGGATTCGTTGTAGCCACCCGCAGTGCCGACACTTTTGCCATTGGGGTCACAGCCGAGCTCGCAAGCGAGGTTGAAGCGGTCGATGAACAGCTGCGGAGGGCGTGTCCAAGCCGCGTCGCTCTCCTCAAGCTTTGCCCGCTCAGTCGCCGTCACCTCCCGCCAGTCGTCGAGGCTCTCGTCTTTGCCAAGAATCTTGCGGGTGACGAACGTGTGGAAGCGAGTGGCCGCGCTTTGAGTGAGGAAATTACCCCCCCCCGATATGTAAATCTCAGTAAATGAGCCTATTATATTTGTTTCCATAAATAAGTGATTTTAAATGGTTGCGAATGAGATGTTTTTAGCTTCGGCGGCGGAGAGCAGGGCGTGCCACTCGGCGTTTGACTCGTCGGTCATTTTGGCGTAAACGTCGGGGTGGACGGTAATGATATGCGCCACCGAGCCAGTATGGCGCGGTATAAGCTGATTCTTAAATGTCAATAGTGACAATTTCGGCGAATCGGCGAGCCACACGCCAGTCTCATAATTAACATTCAGTTTAATCTCTTCAAGTGCCGAGCAGCCAGCCCAAATGGTTTTATCTACAGCCCGGTTACCGATGCCGTTGGGAGACCAGATAGTCGCCGACCTGAGCTTAGAACATCGGTTGAAGCAATTGGTCAAAGGAACGATTAATATATCGGATACCACTTCGACTGAGCTATTCATAAAAGTTCCTTCGCAGTTGATGATTGAGCTGCCGAGGCTTGCCGGGAGGTGGGTACGAATATCACTCCGATAATACCTCATACCTACGGTTCCTCGAAACATCCTCCCCGCAGAGACGATTTTCACCATCTGCGAGTAGGTTATATCGGTCAGGCCGTTGAGAGAGTATAGCCCTGTGTTTTGGTCTCGCTTGATGCCGAGACTTGCGACGTAGTCGTCGAGGAAAGCGTCGACCGTGATAAGCGCCTCTCCCGTCCACCGCTGCTCGTTGTTGGTCGAGCGGTTGAGATAGAGCTTACTCTGCTCGGGAGCGATGCCATACTGCGTCTGAGTGCCGTACTCCGCCGAGCCAGCCCAGTTGTTATAATACTTGCCGTCGGCGAAGGCCACGAACGTGTTGCGCTTGGTGTAGAAATGAATCTTCTCGGCCACGCTTACCGATTGCTGCTGAAGATTCCCGACGTTGTCTGTCACGCCGTCAAACCCCGAAACGTAAACCCTCGCAGGCAGATTCGCCATGGGCACCTTCCGCTCCGAGTCGAGCGGGGCAACGCCATTCGGCCAACCGATGGTGGTGAGGTCGATGGGCTTCAGGGCTGATTTGGTATATTCCGACACGTACCACTTGCCATCCGACAAACAATAGAATAACCGCCCGCCATAGGGCACGACCCCGGCGGAGGTTGGAACGCCAAATTTTTCAGCGTCGAGCCATAAGGTATTGCCATAGCTGCTATTTAAATCCTTAGCCCAAAATTTACCGCTTGTTTGATTGAAATAGCATACATAGTCATACCCAAGCCGGGCGTCATCCAAATCTTCGGGCGGAATCGAATCGTTGAATCCTTGGAATATGCAGTAATCCGAGTCAATGTCGGCGATGCGGGCGAGTTTAGAACACAACACATCAAATGCAGCATCCAACGCGGCTCTCGTGGCTATGTTTCTGATATTTTCTGCCATAGAATGAAATTGGGAAAATGCGGGCGGGGCGGCAGGGGTGCGCGGCCCCGCCCGCGGTTAGAGCATCGGGTTAGGCGAACACTTTCTCGGCGAGAGCCTTGCCGTCGGCGGCGGTCATGCAGAGGGCCTCCAGTTCAGTGGCCTTGACAAACGTCTCGTCAACGTAGGTCTTGTCGGCCTTCTGCGTCAGGTCGGCGGCGAGGTTGGGGTACTTTTTCTTCATCTCCGCGTCGGAGGTGGCTGTCTGAAGGGCGGTGATGTCTTTAGCATTATCTTGTGCCCACCCGGCAGCGTTGTCCATAAAAGCGTCCATCTCCTCCTTTGTGTAGACATTCTCCGCCTTGGCGTAGGGGGTAAGATCGATCGCGGTCTTATACTCGCCGATTTTCTCCCAGCCGTCTGCCGTGTGGATGTATTCGGTGTAGACGTTCTGCTCGCCGTCGGGAACATTCTCGGTGTTGCGCACGAGGTAAATCTTCGTGTCGTCGATGTCAGCGGTCGGGAGCGACTCGACGATTTTGTAGAGCGTGAGGTCGATGGCAATGTCGCCGTCGCCCTTGATAGACTGGCCGTTGATGGTCTTGAGCTTCAGCGCGTCGACCTTAGCCTGCGCGCGGGAGTCGATGTTGGCGTTATCGACCGATACCACGCCCGCAGCCACGCTCAGCCCGTCGCCGACCTGCATCACGCCCTTCGACGTTTTCGTGGCCGCTGCCACGTTGGAGGGGTCAACCTCGATGCCGTCGAGCACCACCGACAGCGCGCCCTCCGAATCGACGTTAAGGCCGCTGCCCGGCTTGACCAGACCCGCCTTTTCGGCCGTAGCCGCGCCCGGAAGATTGTTTTTCACCACTTTGAGAGCCTCCTCAAGAGCCTCGTTCGTCACGTTTTTTTTCGTTGTTTCTGCCATTGTTTTTGAAAGTTTTAAGGGTTATTAGTAATGTTTGTGTCTGAATCTTCACCGCCGAAAATCTTCAGGGCGAGTTCTCGGCCCTCCTCGGCGGTCATGCCCTCGTAGATGTCTCCCTCCGATGGCGTGAGATTGCCGACGCGCTCCTCCAGTTTGTTGATGCGGCGAATGAGCTCGCCGTCGCCCACGGTGACCGAACCTCCGTCGCAGCCGCAGCCCGCCGAGACTATCTCTATGGGCAGGAACATAGTTTCCGTTTCGGTGCGGAAGCCGTCGGCATAATTCTCGTCAGGGATATGGATGGCGTATTTGATGGCGAGCCTGCCGGGAGGGAAATGGGCGTTGTCGCAAAACACCCTCACCATATCGTCGGCATCAACCGCACAATTTCTGCACTGCCCGCCCTGCCTGCCGAACGGGAAGCGGGCGAGCGATTGGCTCAGAGGGAAAACCCACCCGTCGAAATCGCTTTGGCCTACTCCGGCGAGGCACACCGCGAAATCGAAGTCGCTGCCGCGGTTTATTTTAGTTATCGTTAAGGTCTTCATGCTGATATATGCTATTGTTCAGAAATCGGTTTGTTGAAATTATTGCCCACCCAAGGTGATTCGATTATTGTGTCGAACGGCTTCGTTATATCCTTGTATGTCGGCGTGCTGGCCGAGGGTTCGGGAGGTGCCACGCTCAAGCGTTGTAGCGTAAAAACTGAATCGTCAAGCTTTATAACATTCCAGTATGTTGTCAACTTTTCCTCGTCAGTGGCTTGTGGGTCGTCGGCGGGAAGTCTCCACCCTGTGCAAAGGTAGATTCCGTATGCGTAGTGTGTTATGGTCTTGCCGCCGTCGGTGCTTGACGAGGAGGTGAATTGAATGGAGTCGGCAGCGTTGCCGATGTCGCCCTCCTGACAAATCTTGACGAGATTACCCATCGCCTGGTCGGAATTTCCGAAAAGAGTGAGCTGCACACCCTGACGTGTGAAAAATGTGCCTTTCCCCATGACGAGGATTCGCAATTCGCGGCAAGTTCCTGGTTCGAGGGCGGGCAGCGAGAAATAGCCGCCGTGGCACACGTTCATCGACTTCGTGAGCATCGGCGCATTGTCATAGTCATCTGTATCGTCGGGCTGACGAACGGCTCCGAGCACAAGCTCGTTGGCGCACAATGTTCCAGACACCAACGCGTCCTCGGCCTTCAGGTAACCTGATTCCGTGATTTCCACCTTCCTGTTGGCGGTGACATAGCCGCTCAGATTGATATTCTTTGCCGATATGTTGAACGAGGCGGGGGTCTGCTCCACAAGCGACACGAGATTGCCCTGAGCGTCGAACGCGTACATGGCATTGCCCTGAGCCGTCGTCATTATGCCTGATTCCGAGGTCACGTTGCCCTGCTCATCGAAATTCTTCGCTATGAGCTTTATGCTGTCAGCCGTCTGGTCGATTTGCGTCTTCAGGCTGCGGTAGCCTTCAGGCAGCGAATCCTCGGGGGCTGCGGCCCAAGGGAACAATTCGGTGCCGAGGGTCAGCATAAGGTCGCTTATGGCTATCTCCGTCCATCGCCCTATATACGCCCCGACAACGCCGAAGCGCACCACCTGCGTGCCCTTCGGCCAGCCGTCGGCCACCGCCACCAAATTGAAATCGTAAAAATCTTCGCTGTCCGCAGGGGCAATCAGCTGCACGATATTGGTCAACAGCTGGTCGTTTTCAGGACGGCAAATCGCGACGTTTATCGCTATGGGCTTCGCCGAGCGGTTGGCGAGTCGAAAAGACAGCTTGTGAGCGTTCGGGTATTTTATGAGCTGCGAGCGCATCCCGACGAAATAGAATACCTCGAAGCCAGCGTCGTCGCGAGGCGAGGTCTTGAACACCACGCCGCCGTCAGCGTCCTCCTCCATGGTGTAAGGGGTTACGCTCTCATGCCCATAACGCCAATTCTTTGTGCCTTGGTTGGTTCCGAGCAAGAGATTGCGCCCTGCATCCGCGAATATCATAGGCTCATCGACCATGCCAGTCACATTCTCGACGGTAGATGCGATGCCTTGGGCAGTCACGAGCAGCGAGGCAATATCCTTTTCATTGGCGGTAACTTTGCTCGCCTGAGCCTCGATTTTCTTGTCGGTGGCCTCGAATTTCGCATCATAATCAGCCCTCAGAAAGTCAGCGAGCGTTATGCCGTTTTCCAGCAGAAAATCGCCGGTGAACTTATTCCCATTCGGCGATATTGCCGTTTTAATATTTCTTTCATTAAGGGAAAACGTATTGATGCCCGCGAACTGAAAAATATAAGGCGCGCCCTCACCGTAAGCCGATATTACCACCGCGCACTGACGCTCTGGGTCGGAATCGTTGCCTAAGGTGACGATGGAGTCGCCCTCGGCTGGCGTTGACTGCGCCACCGATTCGTCCATCTCACCCGTTCTGTTGGACAGCAGAATCCAGTGCTCCTTGCCGTAGCCGTCGGTTTCCGACGTGCCGACTGCAACGACCTTGCGCCAATAATAGCGGTTGCCTACATACCCTTCAGCATCGCGTTCGAGGTTGAAAGTCTCGCAACGGGCAAGGTCGCCGACAGCAAACTGATTGCTGACCGCGAGGCCATCGTTGTCGGCCGCGTTGAAAAAGCATTTATAGCCGACTACCGAGCCGCCTTCAACCACCTCCTCCACGCGCGAGCATCGCATCCCCGCGGGCGTGACCGCCTGAGAGCCCCCCACGTGAGTCTCCTCCTGTATCTCAACCTCCTTGGCGCGAAATTTCACGCGCGCCGTCATGTAGTCGGTCTCGACATGGATGCGCCCCGTCTCGTCCACCCAAATGGCGCCGCCCGAGACCCCGCTGCGGAAATCCCCGACAGTCAGCCTCTCGCCGACAGCAACCTCCTTGCGCGCCTCCAGCGTCTCCACCTCCGCGTTCCCATCAGCATCGATAGCCGCGCCGCTGCGCCCACTCGTGAAATTGCCCACTCGCAACCCACTTAGGAATGTAATAAGTTTTTGAGCTATGCCTGGTTTTTTAGAAGGCAAATAGCGTTTGCTTACGAATAGCGGTGTTACAACCGAATCGTCGGAGTCGTCGGTAGTCGGCTCATCACCGCTATCCGTAGCAACGCCCTTCAATGTGTGTTTCCCAAGAATTAATTTAGAAATAGTGGCAGAAGATGCTTCTAACTCCTGAATAAACGCATAGCTTATTCGTTTCAGGAATTTGACCATGTCTGAAGCGGCGTTCCATTCCCACCACGATGAGTCGCCTCCAACCATTATGGCCTCGTCTGTTGCAAGTGTGCCGCTCTCCACGTTCGATACCCAAAAACGATTTCCCACCACGCCATCAATCTCGCTGGGAGAAATTATGCCGCGGGTGTTGATGTAAAGGTATTCTGTTAGGCCGACTTGCTCGCCATAGTCATTCACACCATATATATCAATGTGTTCATGGGGAAAAACGACTTGAGCAACAGTGTCGGCTCTCGCTGATTTCGGGATAGCGATATAAACATAACGCTGCTGGTTGTCGTGAAAAATTGTGGGAGATGCAGTGAGAGTAAACCGTTTGTAATTGTGCGCGTTATCAAAGCCTAATTCAGGGATTCCCTGCACGTGGCAGATTATAGCACTGCCTGACGAACAATTCGCATGAATATAATTTGGGTCGCCAACCGCATTTAGCTGAATATAAATTGCGGTTGGTGAAAACCAATAGTCGGAAATGCGAGCTTCAGTCATATTTTTAAACGAGGCCGGGGGTTACGAATATCACTGAATTTTCAGCGTTATTTTCATAGCGAGGAGCGACAACGCCCGATGCAGCGTCGTGCAGTGGGCTGTGTTTGAAAGAGTCAGCCAGTTTCCCCGAGAAACTTTTGTTATGCACTTTCAGATAGTCGGAAAGGCGAGACGTGAGCTTGATTGCTTCGTTGCGAGCCAAGTCGGCTTTTTCATTTGAACCTTTATTTAATCGAGATTCCAGATATTTCGCAATGATTTTTCGTGTAAAATGCAATATTCGTGCGGAATGGGGACTTGGATCAACCTCGCGGCTCCATGGCAACTCAGCCAAATATTCTATCAGGTCTTCACCAAAAACAGGCGAGACAATGTCTTCTTGAATATACCGCAGCTCGGGAAGCAACTGAATAAATTTCTCTCTCGATTCGTAGATATTCAAATAATCTTGTAGCACGACGGCTGAAGGGATTATAAGACTTTTGACAAGATAGAAATACTTGCTTTTTCTCCACAACTCACATATCTCTGTCTTCTCCTTAGAGGATTGGTCTGTTGACTGAGACCACACTTCAAGCAAGCAGAGTAATCCATTGATGGCTGAGTGCGCCTCTCTAACGCAAGTCTTCTTAAAATCTGATATTAATTCAGACGAAGCTGTTTTGTAGTCGTCGGTCGCGGCGACGTTTACGCCGGCCCCGTTGACACTAACAGCCTGAATCCCGATAGACCGAGCCAGCGCATCAAAGGCAACCGCGCGTTGGCAAAGAAAAAGTAGTTGCATAAAGAGGCTACGCTCATCCCCCATTCTAATAGCAGAGAGATATGCGTATATGTCGATTTTCACATGGCGATTGTAGTATTTTTGAAGCGCAGCGTACAATTCGATACCCAGTTTTTCCTGAAGAAAATCTTGCTCAGACGAATTGACAAAACCAATCATCGAATCTATTTCGTCAAGAGCAATGGACGGCGAAAAAATTCTCAATTCATCAATAGAGGAAATCAGCATGGCGGTAGAAGTTTGTTCGAGCAAATTTACCACCGACTCAGGCAGCAAGCGCGACAAAGAAAAACTCGCAGCGAGGGGCTGCGAGTTCTGTTTCATTCAGGGGGGATTAGAGCCGACGGAGGTCAGGATCAGTCTGAACATTGAACGAGGGGCAAGCCTTGGCGGCAAACTCATTGTGGCCGTGAATGGTCGAATTGGGATAACGATGCTTCAGATCCTTGCAGAGTTTTATGATTGCCTCGCGTTGAGCCTGGGTGCGAGTGTCTTTGCCCATCCTGTTCCATCCGCTAATAGAGCGAGGAGGGCAGCCCCCACAATAGCACACACCGATAGAATTTGCATTTTGCCCCTTCGTGTGCGCACCAACCTTAGATTCATCTCTGCCTTTGTGGATTTTTCCGTCTCGGGTGATGTACCAGTGGTAGCCGATGTCTGTGAAGCCGCGTTCAAGATGGATTCCCCGGATTTGATCGACCGTATAATCCTCTCCTTCGGGAGTGGCCGAGCAGTGAATAATGATTTTGTTGATGAATCGAGTGTTTGTTTTAGACCCCCCGAGCGCATCCCACGTTTTTGTGCCAACGATTCCGTCTGCAACAAGGCCTTGACGTTTCTGAAATTCTATAACAGCCTCTTCTGTTATAGAGCCGAAGATGCCGTCGGCGATTAAGTTTAATCGCTGCTGAAGTTTTTTGACACTTGCTCCGCGGGAGCCTTTACGAATTGTTTCCATTATTATATTGTTTAAAAGTATTATCGGGTTGGGAGGCAAAATCCGGCCAATCCCAACGAAAAGTATTTTGCGCCTATCCATAGCGAATCGAACGCATCCGTTGCGTCTGTGCGAAACTCTCTCCTCACTGCATCATCGCCTTCCTCGCTAAGTTTCTCTCCGCCTTTGTCCTTCTCGAATCCATTTTTGCCAATCTTAACATCAGCCAACTCAAGAGCAACGATCAACGCCTCATTGTTTTCCCTATTGATTCTTATCGATGGTAGAATATAACCAGCCAAAGCCGCATTGATTTCATTATATTTCGCTTGGTGGTGCATGGGATTGCCCATGTCAATGCCGCAGACAATCCACCCTAATCGATTCAAGGTGTCTATCACTATTGCTCGAGGCTCTGTCTCTCCAACCGGCGTTTTCAAATACTTGGCCGTTGAATCGTAAAAGAATTTCACCTCTCGGCAATGCTGCTGGTGGGGTTTAAAGTACCTATGCCAATCAAGGCATAAATCGCGCAGCGTTCTCTCGTTCTTGGCAAAATGAGAGGCTATATAATGTAGGGCTTCAACACCGTCGCGCTGGTAGGTTTGCCCGGTCACAAGCCAATTGATTTTCGCGTTCCAGTCTCCGGCGATCATCAGCGGCAAGGTGTCTACAATGTCGCCGTCGAGAGAGCAATCTTTTGTTTTTTCAAGAGTGTCAAAGTCTACTGTTTCGTATTCTTTTTCAAAATGAGTTCCTCCTTGAGTTGATTTTGCTGTCTTGATTGTGATATTTTTGTCAATAGCGGGGCAATCCTCAGGCACATAGCCATGCACCCGCTCAATATCGAGCTTAAAGTAAAATCCATCATTGATTTTCACGCGTTTATCGTTAAGAATCGATGTTAGAAAAACGAGGGGAGGCAAGTCGCGTTTCATTCGAGCGATGTATTCCGAGCCTAAAACATCGATATTATCCAGCGCGTTAGCTCGATAAAAGCAAAAAGCATTGCGTTGAAGTTCTCGCAGCCTACGATGAAATCGAGGAGATTTCATAAACATATTCATCTCAAAATCTTGCTCGGGAGATAAAAGAAAGTCGTGGTCATACAACAACTCCGCATCCTCAATATCTATCAATTTGTATTTGACACACTCTCGGAGGATGCGCTTTGAGACCAGACCTTTCGTGTCAGACAAAATTGCAAAATGGTCGAGTCTCTTTGCGATTCGTTCGGCAAGAAGTGTTATACGATTAATTTGTTCAGGAGGTAACACGTGGATTGTGTGCCCACTGCGTTTAGCATTGCGCAGCAGCTCATTATAGGCTATCACGCTCTCGCTGTACTTGAGCAACTCATCCTGAACGTAGCGGTATGTCTTGCCGGCGAATATGCCATTCTCAATTTCCAAATCAAGTTTCGCTTCTTCCTTCTCAAGCCAATTGCCTCGTGCGGTGAGCGACGCGTCAGAAGCGAAAAAAGTGGATTTGTACAGCGGATTTAAATCACTAAACGCCTCGTCGCCGGTTGGATGGGTAATACCTGAAAGAGCCGGCATAACCCACTCATCGATACGGCTTTTTGACATAAATTTACATTCATCGCCAACAATAGACGTAACCGACAAACCATTTGCCGCTCCTTGGACGGCCATCGACACAAGCTGCCATATTGTGCCGTTCGCAAACCAAATCACATTTTCCCAGGATCTCGGCTCAATGATTGGTTTGGGATATTTGGCGGGGATGCGACCCCAGCCAAAATGTATGCCTTCCTTATATCCGAAAAACCGCTCTATGGCAGCGATTGTGCCGGGAACTGTTCTCGTGTATAGCTGCTTTCTCGAATTTCCAAGCCAAATATTGGTTGAACGGGGGAGGGCCGAACTTACGTTTTTTATCCTCGGGGCGATGCAGCCATCGGTCTTGCCGAAGCGACGAGACGCAAGCAAGCGCACGTCGCGAGCTCCCGAGTAGTAGATGCGTTGCTGCATCCGATTCATGTAAACATCGCGGACACTCATTTTTTCAACCAACTTGATTTTCAATGAATATATCCTTATCTTCTTGCTCGTCGTCGAGGCTGAATGGCTCGAATGAGCCATCCTGACTTTGGATCATATCGATTACGTCTGCTTTTGATAGACCATATTTACGTCGCAGACTTTCGACATATTCAGGCGCATAATTCTGTCTATCGCGCTTGACAATGCTTACGTCGCCGGTGATGTTAATTTGCGGCACAGAGATTTGATCGGCTGCCGTTTCTTTCGACTTGAAATTATCGTAGAGCTGCATCTTTATGTCAGAGCCTGATTTGACAGCACGGCTGTCGCCCATTTTCATTCCCTCCCTGATTAGCCAATCGGAAGCATCCTGAACCTTCGCCTTTTCGATGTCGTCGATAGGAACATTGAAGCGAGAAACGAGATGATTCAGCACAGCAACGTCATTTGCTATCTCGGTGATAGTGCGCGGAACACCATGTCGAATATTCATGGATTCGACATAACTGACCGCAGTCGGATCTCCCAACTCGGCTTTTTGCAATAAGATAGGGTATTCCCTGTTGGCGAGTCGGCGCATCACGTCTGATGGTCGTATTTGCTTATTCTGAAGCCATATTTGATAAGCCTCGTAAACAAGCAATGCTCGAAAACGCTGCTCAGGCTTCATAGCCATCTTTTCAATTGGTACTCCGGCCAAAATCCATCGCTCTACTTTTTCGAGGTAATTCTGAGAGGGCTTGCTCATATTTTTAAGAATCAGTTCCTTTGGATTTTCGAGAATTGTGTTTTTTCTACATCGAGAGGCTTTATGTTTTTCTCATAGTCCTCCAATGCAGCCTGATACAATGGGATGTATTTATCAGCCTTATCGCCTATCAGCTCGCGCAGTTCTTGCAGTCGGCGTTCCATCCCAATTACCCTTTTTAATGAGTTAGGCTTGTCTGTACGCCGTAGGTATTTTATGATATTATCGGCTTTGGATTTTCGTTCCTTATCCTCTTTCCGTTTGGCAGCAACGGAGGGTGATTCGCTGTCGATCAAAGAGATTGCCTGACGTTTGAAAGACTCCTTCTCTTCCAGTGATAGCTTATCCCAATATGGCCGAAGATATGTGCGAAGTTCCTTGGCGTTTAACTTCGATTTCGTGCTCATTTTTGCGATAAAATTTGAATCTTCTTTCAATCGAACATACACCAATTGCAATTCTGAATCGATGCGAGCATATATCTGCTCAACCTTTTCCACCCCGTTTGCGGCCTTTTGTGCAAATTGGGCTATATCGTCTGCTGGACGGCCATCTTCCGCCATCTGTTTTGCTCGTGTGCAAGCCTCTTCGTATTCCGACCGCAGGTTGCGAATCGAATCAGACAGTTGTTGAAGGTCGGGAGATAACAGCCAACGAATTTCAGCAATCGAGGGGCAGCGAGAGCTTGATAATGGTGTCGCAATGGGAGGATAGGTGGTTTCGAGATCCTCAAATAGAGCCGGGGAGCTGAGTTGCTCAATTTTTTTCGCCGCTGCGCGCGCAGCTGACTCAGCTCTCGTAGGTCTGCCTACGTGAGAAGTCAGAAACTCCTTTGACGTAGGGTCGAAAAACGACGAGCCTAACTTTTGCAAATCGGCATTTATGCGATTGACAAATCGGCGCATTAAATTGATTCTGCGGCGATAATCCTTTGCACGTTTCGTCTCGCTTACGAAATTACGGCAATACTGAAATGCAGATATAAGCTCTAAGCCGTTGTTAAAAACAGCAGATAAGTCTTTAGTCTTTTGTGGATTATTTTCAATAATAGCGAAATCGACAAGCCATTGCTGATAGCGTGCTATCCACTCTTGGCGTTCAGGCAATTCTAAATCAGAAAACTTTCTCATACTCATTAAAAAATCTGTTCAATCACAAAATTAATATTGCATAATAAAAATTAAGCGACAAAAAATCAGCCTCGTCAATTTAATGGCGAGGCTGATTCGTGAACAAGATTAAGAGCAGGGGCAATGGAAGAGTGTGTGTTTATTCTCCGACAGCTTCAGCCAGAAGCGAATCCCAGCCTTCTTTAGGCTCGGTGATGAGATACTTGCCATAGAGGGTAGGCTGTAGCGTGTAGGTATATGTCGTCTGTCGGTCGTCGGTCGCAGCAGCGCCAGTATCGCCTGAGATGCCATCGCTGTCGAACTTGCCGCCGTAAACGGGATCGTAGACAACGTAAGAATCGTTATTGTCGCGAAAGATAAAGCCGACTTCATTATTGTTTAGCGCACGATTTATCTTGGCGGTTTCTGCATTGTCGGAGGCGAGCGCAAACGAAAATTCTTGCTTGTAGCCGGCGCGTTTGCCAAGCGAAGAGTCTTTGTGTTGCACAGACTCTTCTTTGCATTGCAACTTATAAAGTCGTTTCCCAGGCTTGAACGTCGGTGTACTGTACTCGTTTTCAGAACCTTCAACGATGGAAAGGGGTGCCTGGAGGTCAGATTTGATGAAGACGTAAACATCCACGCCAAGACCTGCGAAATTCTCCATGCAGTTATTCTCGTCGAGCCAGTCGGTGAGGGTTGGGCAATTTACTTTTGGTGCCATATAAAAATTTTTTTGACGATTTGTAAAGCCGAAGTGGAGATTTTCTCCACTTCGGATTAGCGATTACTCCCCTTTCTTAACGAGAATGGGGGAGAGTACGAGGGGGAATCCTGTGGCAACTACGTTGAGAGGATTGGCAGTTGCGCCATTGTTCCATCTCTTGAACTCATAGCCCTCAGCGGCAGTAACTTCTACCGTATTGATAGATTTGTCCGCAACCTTCTTGGTTACTGAGTTTTTGTCGGTCACCTCCTCGCCATTGATGGTGATTTTTGAAACTTCTCCCTCCTGAGCCAGGATTGTGATGGAAGATTCTACACCATCGCCCGAGAGGGGATTGCTGGTGATAGAGCCATTAGTCACTGCAAATGCGCTTGAAAGAGGATTCACGATTCGGCAACCCTGAATACTCTGAATCTGGAAGATTACATCTTGAGCGTCATCGTCTGAGCCGAGCTGTACTTTAACGAACGTTTGATTACTGAGCGAATCAACGCCATACTCGAAGTTGTCGGGGATGGTGAAGACGAGACGGTCACCTTTGCCGAAAACGTCGGTAGGAACGAAAGTGAGGCGAGGCATTTCGGGGATGGTAAAGGTTCCGTCCTCATTGTAGTGAACTTTGGCATAGCCATGGCTCTTGTTGGCATAGCCCTGAGCGATGTAGACGCCGCGGTTAACGTCGCAGTAGCAGAGGAGCTCGCGGCGGCGCATACGGGGGTCGAGCTTGAGGTAGATTTCCATCACCGTGTCGAAGGGGGTGGAATCGAAATCGCTCGCATCGGGAGCCTCGATTGCGTCACATTCTATAAGGTTGTGGTTGTCTACAGATACAATGCCAGCCTCAATGTCTTTGGCAATGAGGGTGTGGAAGCCGTCGTAAAGGGCTAATGCCCCGGTTTCGCCTGATTCGCCCTCCTTGTTGTCGTCGAGAGCCATATCGCCGAAGAAGAGACAGTCGGCAAGGTCTTCTGCATACGTGCGGAGAATTGCTTCGCAAGCAGTTGTTGAGAGAGGGTAGTCTCCGCCCGGCTTGCCGTCTGTGCCGAAAGCTGTCTCAACGTAGTTGTCGATGTTATCGACAAAGCGGTTCCAAGAGAGCTTTGCTATAAGCTCACGCTCTTTGAGGAAGCCAATGCCACTTTGCATCTTCTGCCCTACGACTTTGCGACGAGTAGTGCCTCCCTTACGGACGAGGAGCGTTTTTACGTGTTTGTACTGAACGCCGGAAATCACGTTGATCCTGAGGCGTTTCATTAAATCAGGGTCTACATAAGCCGGCCCCATTACGATTTGAGTGCCGACCTGTGTGGCCACTTCCTGAAGAGCATCTAAGCCGATGAAGGCGTTTTTCTCTTCTCGACCTGAATTAGTGGAAACTTCTCCAGCCATATTCTTTTGAATTTAAATTGTTAGATAGTTAATTTCATTTTTAGATTTTGTGAGCGTCGAGCCATTCTTTGCGAAGCCGAGCATTTTCGGCGGGTGTCAGGCGGGAGTCGTAGGCAGGCATGGTGCCAATGCTTTTGAGAGCCAGCCCTGTGCCGTTGTTTGCGGGCGACGCGCTCGATTCGATAGTGGGAGCGGTAGTCAATCTCTCGATTGTAGCCGTGAGATCGGCAATTTTCTGAATGGCTTGCTCATTTTCATGTTGAGCGGTTTTTAACGCATCCTGTGCCGCTGCGAGGGCGGATTCATGCGACTCAGAGAGAGATTTAATTTTCTCGTTGTGAGCAGCGAGAACCTCAGCCATCTTCATCTCTGCGTCCGCAATAGACCCCTCATACGCACCGAGACTCTCGGCAAGTGTGTCAAGCAATTCTGGCGCTAAGAAAGTGCCTTCGTCTGTGACTACAAGTTCGTCTATGCCGCAGGCCTTAGCTACTGGTAAATACTTTTCGTTCATAGCTTTATTTTCTTTTTGTGGTTGTTTCTCAGAGGCCGGGGAAGCGGCAAAACATTTTGTAATGACATCTGATAGTGTTGATTGCTCGTCAACGAGTATGCCAAGCACATCTTCAGCGAAAAACACTTTGCCGTGCAGATGCTCGTCTTTGACATTAGGACATTGTGCAGCGACATCTTGTCGAAATTCGCGACCATTGGCGGCAAGTTCGGAAACAAGCAGCTCGTCATTATTGTCGTTGACTATGTCACGATAAGATTTATTTTTGTCGAAAGACTCGGGATCGTAAATCTCGTGATACGTTTCGTTTGTGAATTGGTTTTTATCTCCGCTCTTTTCCGAGTAAAAGGCGGCGAGTGTGCCAATGCAGCCAACCTCGTTCTTAGGGTGCATATAAAAGCGACGGTCGCAGATAGCGGCCAGGTACATGCCAGCACTGCAACAGTTGCCGTCGATAAAGGCGTATACAGGCTGCCCTTTTGACTTTGCATATTCGACCGCCTGTTTGTAATCGTTTATGACCCATGAAGATCCTCCCGGCGTATTGATTACAAAAATATGCCCTTTGCAATTTTTATTGTTTGCTGCGGCGAATACCATGTTGCGGTGGTCAATCGAGCCGTAAGAGCACGCCCCTCCGTTTCGAGTTATAGGGCCATCTATTTCAACGACATTGACAAAAGGGTCGTTTAGCGAAGCGAGAGAGTAGACTGAATGTGCGTCGCCCGATTCCATGACAGCATAATCGAGGATGCGAGAGCCATCATTACGGGCAGCATAAGACGACTTTTTTGAAGGTAAGTCGAGTTTTGTGCCCAGTTGAATGTTCCGTTCGATAATTTCTCGATAAGCCCTCACGCTTTCGGGTGACATCATCCAAAACTTATTTGTTAAAATTTCAAATAATCCATTCATATACTTATGTTTTACGATTACAAATTTAGATATATGAATAGCTTGAATCTGACCTAAAAAAATCGAATTAAGCAATATTTAGGGAAGCAAGAAGCGACATCCTCCCGGACATCGCTTCTTAAATACAGAAATTTATGGAGATGATCAATAACGCAAATCTAACGGAATCAATGCGGAGAGAGACTTGTTTTTCAAAACAATAGACGTAGTGGCTGTATCTGACAAAGTCTCTTCAATCTGAGCGTCTGAGGTGTTTGGCAATGGGAACGAGAGCAGGCGAGAGCCGTCTGCACAAAGAAATTCAATGCAGAAATCTATTCCCTGCAACTCGGATATTGCCCTTTCAACAAGGCTCTTGCGCCCTTGCAAGGTTATATCAACCTCAATATCAACGATATACCCACTAATGCTCTTAAGCCCTTTAATTTTCACGACGGGTGCCTCAGCCATCAACGCAGCATCTGCGGCTTCGCGAAATGATGCGGTCAGCGTCGGAGATACTACGAAAGTGCGAGTTATAAAAAAAGATGGTATTGTAGGGGGGCGGTCAAACGAGGCCTCCGAAGCTGGGTATAATGCAACTTCGGTTACATTATTTAATATTAATTCTCTGCAATCAAGATGATCCATAAAAGCAATTGGTTGAATCTGAAAACCGCAATCGAACGTCAACGTAAAAACGAGAGGCGGACTTGGATATTTAACAATATTTAACTACAATTTTGGTTGTTGCCATGCAACTTTCTTTAATCTTCATATCGGGGCAGCCCACCACGCAATTCATGCTCGTCGATGCGCGTCACCAGCTCGTCGCCAACAATCAGCGGAGATTTTGCATAAGTTGCTGCTTCTTTTTCCCATCGAATCATCAACCGGCGAAGCGACTCTCGCTCTCGCTGCTCATGGCCGACAGGAATATCGTACATCATTAAGAAACGCTCTATAATCTCAACGTTAGATCTCTCAAATCCCTGACTCTTAGCAAAAGCGACGTTGCGCTGCTTGAAATCAAGGAACGTGCGAACGAATGTTTGGCGAAGCAGCCGGCGCAAATCTCGGGCTGCGTTTGAATCAAGAGCCATGGTTGCGTTGGAACGAAGAACTCGCCCGGAACAATAGACTTCCCGAGGAACTTCGATGCAAAGGAAATCATAAGAATTGTTACGAGGGTTATTTTTTAGGCCTTCAAGCGCACAATATTCGGCGTAGGATAGAGGTGAATCTACTTTCCTTGATAATATTTGCTTTCCTCCCTGCGGTTTCCTTCCGCACAACATATTGTTCCAAGCCGATGAGGAATAGCACGCGGCTCTATGCTGCTGCGCAGCCGGGATTATCCGTAAAAAGTTTGTCAAGATGACGTATTCTCGTGTATAAGGAGAAAATCGTATCGGCCCTCCTGTTGGTATGGAATTACCATCGCCATCAGCTCGAAAGAAAGCGGCAACATATTTTGAAGTGCGTAAGTAAATGTTAGTCACGATGATAGGGGTTGTGTTTTATATTCTTATTTTACACAATCATTGTTATAGGAAGAAAGTGGTAGGGGATCAATTACGCAATGTCACGCCATAATCACGGCAAATCGAGAAAAAGGTTCCCAGCCCAATCCTATCGGGCTGCATCAATTTGTCAAATTTCCTATCACATAATTCTGAATTGTATTTACTGCACAGCGCAGATACTCGATGGAAAAAATGCCGGCCGTATGGCTCGGGTAAATTCGCAAGTGAAAGGCCAACTCGGATCCAATCGCCATAGCTATTGGTGATGTCGATGCCATATTCCTCGAGTTTTTTCACCAATATCTCCACTCGCTGAACAGAGCTTTCCACCGAGGGTATATTACGTGAAATTACACAGCGGCTTCGACGGCATATAATCTCATTGGCCGCGGCATGAAGCCCTGTGTAAGGTGTTGCAGCGGGGTTCACATATGGGCATGAATCGTAAGACGCAAATCTGACGCGAGTAACATCTCCGCATTGTCGGTCTACGGAGATTCCAAGCGAAGCATATTCTCTCATCAGCGATGCAAAATGCTCCCTGTGGCGGTCAGGAAAAGCCAAAGGGATAAGTGCAAAGTAGCCAGTGCCACTGCAACTGCGCATCAGGAGGGCTACCTCGGGGCGTTGACGCAAAGTACGAAGCACAATGTTCATACTGCCCAATGCAAGATTATCCTGATTGTCGATGTCGATGCAAAGGAATCCTGTATGCTGAGCCAAATGGCTCGCCACTCGCGACTTCCTCTCCATGCGATTTCGTTTCGCATTATACTCCTCGCGAATTTCAAATAAACCCGAAAGAGTCGCGGCCGGTAATCGCTGCTTGGTCAAAATGTATTCTTCCGATTTCTTCGCAGCCGGGCCAAACTCCGCAATAAGGGAGCGCAATCGCTCCACTGCTGGACGCCAACGTTCAGACAAGCAAAAATCTCGTATGGAAATCTGCTGGATAATTTCGCCAGTTTCCTGATCCACGAATCTGCCGTAATTGTCGAGGGCATCGCGGTAGACGCTACATTTTTTGTCGAGGTTTATAGCCATGTTTGTTCGAGCATTTTATCGTCGGAGGAATAGTGAAGCTAATGCTTCTACCCCCGAATTAACGAGCAAAAGAGAGAAAAAGCCGCTCAAGGCCAAAAAGAAATTCGACCAAAATAGTGCCGATAAGCAGACGAATAAAACGAAAAAACATAAAAGAGCCGGCAACTCGATTTTGTAATTCTTGCCAAATAAATTTCTTCGCCACATCTCGTCTTTATTCCAATTCTCGTCTTTTGCGTATTCGATCGACACAAATCCCGATGTGAAAATCAAACCGAGCACTGCCCCGACGAAAAATGCCAAGCCAACCAAAGGTTTGAGGTAAAACCACGTTGCGACGACATACGACAACAACAACCAATTGAGAATTGCGAGATATATTTTCATAAAAATATGGTTTTATTTAGCAAATATAAAGATATTATTTGTTTTTACAAAATCTAATCACATTAAATATTCCTCAAAAAGTTTCTGCTCCACATCCGCTCCACGCTTCATTTCGACATTGCACCCCTCCCCTTCCCGACCTGAGACTCAAAAACGGAACCGAGCAGAAAAATTCCAGGATCGAGATGCGTTTTCAGAACCGAGATTTTATGCTCGACGATTTTTTCGGTTACGAAATTTACCTCTCGGTTATGGAAAAAGGGCTTCGGTTACGTTCGGTTCTGATTCGGTTACGGGAATATCTTTCGTAAAGTATTGTTTTTCAAAGATTTAATAAACTCGGTTCTATTTTATCTATTTTTTTTTAAATTTTTCAATGCGTGAGAGAAAAAAATAAAATGTTGAGTATATAGCCTCCCCGCTCTTGCTGCCCTCCCCTCCCCTCAGGCTAACTGTTTGAATATCAATTCTGAAAACGGAGTTTTCGCCTATGTGCTCATAACTCTTAAAGGTGCGGGAACGACGATTTGGAGAAAAATTTTTTCCGCAAAAAAAATAAGTTCTCAAAAAACGGCCAAAAACAGAACCGAGATTAAAAAACGCCTCCGAATAAAACATCGGAGGCGTTTTTCTTTATGCTGCTCGCAACAATTATAGAGTAGGGCTGTATCGATTGACTGGAATCCACGTCAATTTCGGGAAGTAGACGCTAAGATTTTCCTTGGTAATGACAATTGTATCGAAATCGGTTTCCCCCATATACATGATTCTGAGCCGCCAAGGGAAAGCAAAAACCTTACCATGCGCATAGCCAACATTAGGGGCATATCCTGAGCTTGATTTGCCCGGGGAGAAAGGGCCTGTACACTGGAGGGTCTTAGGTTTGATGTAGTCTTCCCCGCCAGCTCCTTCGGTGACAACGCCTTGCGTGACACCCGAGACCACATCTCCGACGCTGTTCACCATATACCAATCGACAAACACATATTTGATTTCTTTGTCGCCGGTGACCTTGAATTTAGATTCAAGTGACTTTCGGCCCGGGAATTGCCCAAACGGTTCGTTTTTCACGAGCTTGAATTTGCTGAAAGACACTTGCGCCGGAGAGGAGACGGCAACCCCGAGCAAGAGTACCAACAATGCTAATAGCTTTTTCATTTCAGTAGATGATTTGTTAAAAATTGACTATGCCACAAAGATAACAAATTTATACACAAAAACAAAAGATGTTCAGCTCGCTGCTCACGACCATAGACGGCTGCCGGAATTGCGCTTCATGAAGGCGCGCCCGTCCTCCGACGCTTGAGCCACGCCTCCGCGCCCATATTTGTTTATGTGCGCGCTGATTCCATTCTTTTGCAGCGTGGATAGAACAGACGACAATACGCTCATTGTAGCGCGCAGCTGCTCGATGTCGGCGGAGGAAAGGAAGGCCGCATTGACGTTAAACGTATCGACGTTGCCTTCGTCGTAGGCTTTGTATGTGCGTCCTGAGCGCAACTTGTCGAATTTTACTATTTCGGCAAGGAGGTCGGGGCGAGCCATCATCATCGCTGCGGTCGTCTCGCGCCCGATAACCATTTCAGGGCCGCGCTCGGCCACGAGGGCCGGCTGGCCGTTGATTAGCGTGGTGATAGGGTCTTTTACCAACCCGGTTGACAAATCTTTTGCGTCCTTGGCGGCGTAAACCCTCCCATCATTGCCAACAACAGGATATGTTTTCCCATCCCGAACGCCGCGGAACGATTGTACGTTGCCAGCATCGTACGTAAGCATGCCGCTGACCAGCTTTGTTTGAACAGCCGAAGTATCTGAGGATGCGCTGCCACCAAAGAGATTTGACACTTTCGACATTGCGAAACTGAGCAAGCCATTCAGCAAGGCTGTGATGACGGCGACAAGCGGGATACCCCACCAGCCTAACTTGCCAATAATCTCTCCCGCTCCTTTCGCTATATTGAGAGATGTCGAGGCTTGAGCTTCTTTTGCATCGGTCTGCACCGACTCGGCAGTGCTTTGAGTCTGTATGTTTGTAGTCTCCGCAGCTGCTTTTCTGTCAATGTCAACCAATCCTGTTTGGATTGTTTCGTGGAGGGTTTGGCGAGCAGAATCGCCTTGGTTCTGAATGTTGGTCATTTCGCCCTGGTGCTTTGAGGCTTCGAGCGAGGTGAGGCGGTCGTGAGCTTTCTGCATGATGCGACGTTTGACGTAATCTTTCACAATTTCGCCCGTTTGCCGCAGCATATCGTTAATCATTTCTCCCACGGCTGCCTTTAGTGCTTTTCGCCCGGCATCTGCATCTGACGACATCATAGCGAAGGCCTCCCCCACTTTTGATCCGAAGTCCTGTACGGGCTGAGTCAGCGAGAATAGCCAATCCATTTGGCTCTTGATGTTCGCCGCAAGGCCTTGGGTTAGCTCCCATTGTGCCTCGGCTATCTTCAATTCTTGCTCATGGAGCATGGAGGCTGTGGCTCCGTGAGATTCCATGAAATCATAGTATGCTTTTGCAGCTGCAATCTTCGCTTTGTAGGCTTCGATTTCCGGGTCAACTCCAAATTCGGAGGCAAAACTCATGTTCCCGTAAACGCCATAGGCCGGGAGCGAGTCGTCAGCTACGGTCGAGTGTTGGAGCATCCCGTCGCGGTAAAGCTCCATTTTCCGATTAGTGCTGTCAACAGCCTTTTTCTGAGAGCTTCGATTCCATTTAAAATCAATCAGTTTCTTCGTGCGTTCCTCCGCCTTTTTCACTGCCTCTGTATAGTCGTCTACATACTTGATTAATTCTTCATAGAAAAGTTGCAAGTCGGTGCCCGCTGCGTTAATCATCCCGTGCAGGGGGGTGCGGGGCAAGGCGAAAACATTGTTGCCGAACAGCAGCATAAGGAGGTTGTTGCGCCCAGCCTCCGAAGTCACGTCGCCAATAGCTAATAAGTCGGCGAAATTATCCCTCGCGTTTTTAAACACGCGATCGATGTCTTTCGCTCTATTTTTCAGCAGGGACTCGGCAGGGACGCCGCCCACTGAGAGCGTTTTTGATTGCTGCTCGTCGAGATCGAAGTAACCAAGTTTCGTCATGCTCGAAGAATACTGGCTGTCAACCTGAGAAGTGTAATTGTCTGTCAACAAGATTTTCTGACGCTCGCGCAAATGCCGCATCGTGGCAGTTTCGTTAGACTTTTCATTGAGAGAAGCATTTTTCCAAATCGCATCGAGAGCCGCATTGAGGGGGAGGTCGAGCGCGGTAGATAGTGCCGCTATCTTTTTGTGAAGAGCGTTCAAATTGTTTCCGTTTATGGCATTGAGCAGCGTCTTGCTCTCGTTGTAGCCGACTTCGTCGTCAGCTTCAATCATATCTTCCACCATCGTTTTTTTAAACGCATCCCATTCTGTTTTGATTCCGACAATTCCCTTGCGAGCGTTTGACAACGCAAGATTTTGCCGAGCGGTAAGATAATCGGTGGCCGATTGCACGAGAGCTTCATCCCACTGCTGCTCATTGGCGGTTTTAAGCAGCTGAGTTATTTGACGCTGATAGAAATTCTTGATATTATCTATAACAGCTTTCGCTTCATCTTGCGCCTCTTTGAGCTGGTTGCGCCTTTCCTGTTTTGCCTGAAGCTCGGCTTCTTTCGCAGCCTTAATCGCATCCTTATCGGGGGCGGCGCGGTCGAGGCTGCCCAAATCGTCAGGCTGCATAATATCGTAATCAAGCCAATCGCCGATTATTGGATCAAAAGCATCGTCAAAACGTTTCCGTTCGTAATTAATTCGATTCATCACGCCGTTCATTCGCCCTATTAGAGATTCAAGTTGAGCAGCCTGAGCGTTATCTATGCTCGTTTCGACCGGGAGACGTGCGGTATCTCCGCCAACCTTTTCGACAGGGCGAGCCATGGCTTTGTCTTTGACTGAGGGCACTGTCCGACCCATCATTGATGCGGCCACCTCTTTTGCCGATTTGCCAGATGCGAGAGCATCAGCAACCCAGCGCGTGTCATAAGCCGAGAAACGAGGCGTTTTGCGTAGTAAATCGCCTAAAGCCAATGTCGCATCGCTGAGTTGCTTGTTCAGAGACGGTTGGCCGTCTGGGCCTTCCCCATTCAGAACATCCTCAATGCCCTTGGTTTTGAGCTCGAGGAATGTTTTCTTCCTGATTTCATCATTAAGCAAGCTGTACGATCGCTTCAGATCATCTACCGTCTTTATTTCTATGCCCAACTTGTCTATATAGACTTTGTATTCGCGATTAAACTGCCTAATCAGTTTTCCCCTTTGCTCTGTGGTCGTATTTGCGTTTGTGAGCACAGAAACATAAGATTTCAATCTGTCAGATTGCTTGCGGTACGCTGTTTCCGCTTCTGCCATATAATCTGCCACCCGCTTTTGGCTCTCAGCTGCTTGGTTTGATGCCTTGCAATAACTATATATGGCAGCGACAACAGAAAGGATTACCGCGGCAAGAGCGGCGTATACGTTCAGTTTTTGTGCGGCATTGACCTTCGTCTGAGCCGCAGCCGCGTGCTCAGACGCAACGGCCTGTGCCTCCGTCGCCGCAGCCGTCGCAGCCGTCGCAGCGGCATAGGACGACTGAGGGGCTATTGCCCCCATCACCGCAGCCGCAAGGGCGGAAAAGACGGTTTTCACGCCCGATAGTATCGAGCCGAAATGCACCCAAAGGGCCATGACTCCCCTGAATGTAAGGGCGAGCATTAGAGTGGGCAGGATCGCAATAAGTGCTTTCACGAGGGTTAGGATCACCCACAACGCCAATTTTGCCGGTCCCATAAAGGCTGCGCTCGAAGTCAGCGACACCGACAAATCATACCACGATTTCGCCAATTCCTTTACGTTATCTACGCCCTCGGGATTGACAAACGCCTTCTCCCAAACGTTTGAGGCTCTTTCCATAAGAGCCTTTGCTGTTTCTTGCTGAATGTTGTATTCATTGGTAACAGCTGTAGCTTCTCGAAACGCATCAGCTGAAATATCGAGGTGGTCGCGCAACATATCGACGTTTTGCGACATTGTGACCATAACGTTGACAAGTCGTGCGCCATCCGACCCTAAATCCTTAAATAATGGCTTCAGCGCGTTCATATTGCCCTGCTCTTTCATTTTCTCAAACACGAGCACCATTGCGTCAACAATATTGCCGCTCTCGTACAAGCGAGAGATGGTGCCAGGTTCTATTTTCAAGGCTTTCTCGATAAGGTTGTGGTTCGTTTGCAGAGAAGAAATAAATTTGTTGAAGGCCGTAGATGCAACCTCGGGCATGAGATACATAGAATCTGCGGCGGAACCGAGAGCCAAAAGCTGGTCGGTGGTGATACCCGAAACCTTAGCCATACCTGTAAGTCGTTTGGCAAATTCTACTATGTTGTTGGCGGTGGCCGTTGACGTTGCTGAAAGCTGGAACATCGCCGAACCTGTGGCCAGCATCGATTTTTCCACGCCCATTTTCGGAATCAACCCCATCACCTCTGTAATTTTAGACAATGCTGTTAGTGCGTCATCGCCTAAGTCTTCTTTGAGGGCCATGTTGACTTGATTGGATGCGCGAACAAATCCCTCAAGGCCTTCAACGCCATACTTGCCTATGCCAAGTTTTGCGCCGGCGTAGGCGATGGAATTTAGTTCCTCGATCGTGGTTCGGGTGTCGACCGTGGCAAGGCGGGTGGATAAGCGGTTAATATCCTCCATCGCCAATCCCGAAACTTTGCGAATGTCTGCGAGCTGGTCGCTAAACTTGAGATTAAGGTCTATCACCTTTCGGAACATCTCGGCGACCTTGCCCATCACCATCGTCACGCCCATGTACGAGCCAACGGCTTTAGCCGCTCTCATAAACGCTCCATGGGTGCCGTTGGCTGCTTTGCCGACGCTGTTTATCTCTTTGCGAAGCATGGAGAGCTGCTTGCGCTTGTCAGCAAACGCCTGTGTGTCACGGTTGAGCGATTCCATCTCTCGCTCAAGCTGTGCTGCGGCTTTTTTTAGTTCGGCAAGAGGTGCGCTTTTGAGTGTGCCCACCACCCTATTGACGTTTACAACGCCGCCTTCCAATTTCTTTATCTGGTCGGTGAGAGCTTTGTACTGCCGGCGCAGCTCGGGGAGCTTCCCGTTGCTTTCGCTGACAGTATTCATCTGCTTTTTGACCTCGCGAAGTGCCGATTTTAGTTGCGACAGAGTACTGCCGGCAAGGTCGTTCATTACCCGCCCGACCTTATTCATGTTGATTTCAGTCTGCTTGATCGCGGGGGAAAGCTCGCTTATTTCTTTCTTCAGCTTACGAGCTTCAGCCGTTTCTCCTTGCCCCGCATTTACGAGTTTTTCATATTCAGTTGTCAGCCTCGCAAGCTCATTTCTCATCGCTTGCAGCATTTGCTGCGCTTGTTTTGAGTTGCACGTGACGATTACTTCCGTTTTTCTCGATGCCATAGCTATATTTTGATTTACGGCAAAAATAAAACGGCAGCATCCACGAGTAGAGACAAACGGCTTTCAGGTTAATCAAGTCCGGCGAAAAGAGATAATTGCTTTGGGGGAGGCGCAGTCGGCTGAGCCATAAACTCAGAGATGAGCATATTTCTGAATATCAAATATAAGCAATGCACGACGATTGAATTACCAGCTAATTCATACAAAGCGTTATCGCTTAATCCCGATGCAAAAAGTCTGTCAATGTCATCGTCGTATACATCCATAAGCCTTAAGACCTCGCGCGGAGTAAGTCGCCTAATACGGTAGTCACTGACAACGCTGTAGTCGGGGGATTCGACTTCCAGTGTGCGGCTGATTTCTGAAGACTCTCCCCAGTTATCGTTATTATCCACCACCATCGGGATATGTCCTCCACCCATTCCGGCGGCGGCATTGATACATGGGGCTGGGCCGTCGGTAGAGCCTCGATAGGCGTGTGCTTGCATAGAGCCGATAACTTGATCGGATTCTATCTGCACGCCTTCTCGCCGAAATTGTTTTGCGAGTTCTGTACGTCGTGAGGAAAGTATTTTTGATTCCATGATAGGTATAATTAAAAAATTGTTGGATTGCCATGCGGATGTTGTTATTGCCGGACAAACATCTCCGTTGAGGATGCCACTGGGAGTCTTTCCGCGCCCGTAACGCAGAAACATATTGCTGGGGCGGGCTTTTCTTTTTCGATGCGACATTAGGCGAACGACCTGTAATCGTTGGAGAAACATATCCATAGAGCTATTTGCCCGGGGTGAGTAAAATTCCATCTTTCACGCCGTTGTATGTATCGACATCCCGAGGAAACTGTTTTTTACCGGCATAACGTTCGTAATATAGGAGATTCGCACCAACCGTCGTAATAGTCGGGCAAATGTCGCCATTCCCCTGCACCCGGCCTCTGCGATGAGTTGAGCTGGGGTAAGAGAAATCAAACACCATACCGGGCAAAACATCGACATATCCCTTTGCTGTAGCTTGCGGGATCCTGATGGCATCGGATTTTAAAATTCTTTCATTTCTCATTTCGGCAATTGGATAAATGGATCAGTTTCTCTGTTCCCGTATCGCGAAGTGATTGCGGCGCATGGTCGCTCACGGGCCAATTTCGCCTCCGCAGGGATAAATTTTATATCGTGAGGGCTGGATTCAGGGGGGGGCGATATACTGGAATAGCGTCCTGAAGCCGCAGCCTTCGGCTTGTTTGCGGTCACAGTGGCGTAAAATTTTTTGCACACGATCTTCTGAGAGGTAGTATTTCTCGTCAACGTTCTCTTCCAACACGTCTCTCACCTTTTTTTCAAGAGGGAATGTCTCTGGGAATTTGAAATTGCCCATCGGGTCGAGAATCGACACCATGAAAACTCGCTCGCGATTTTGTGGCACACCATAGTGTTTCGCGTTCATAACTTGGTAAAAACAGCGATAGCCCTGCCCCTCCAGCCACTCTAGCCATTTGTTAAACACAGGCATATTTTTCTTTTGAAGAAGAGCCTTCACGTTTTCCATAAGCAAGAAACGAGGCTTCTTGGCCGCAACAGCCTTTTTACATTCCCAAAGAAGAGATGAGCGTGTGCCAGCTCCTTCTGCGAAGCCTTTTTGCAGACCCGCCGAGGAAATGTCTTGGCAGGGAAATGAATAGGTGAAAAGGTCAAAGTCGGGAACAGCCCCCCAGTCGATCTTGGATATGTCGCCATAATTGGCTACATCAACCCTATGCACCGCAGCATAGGCTTGAACAGCCTTATTGCTGATCTCGCTAATTCCGACAACCTCAAAATCGAAATCGGGATAATCGCGCTTCAGCCGGGCAAGAGCCATGCGTTGGCTCCCATAGCCCGCAAAGGCCTCAAAAACACGGATAGGTTTATGGCACAAATTATTCATCATAATCAAATAATGTTTTTGGTTTTTCGTCGGGCAGGAACAGTCCATTAACGGCAAGCACTTTCCGCAATGCCTCGCGAAACGTCACACCATTATTGGTGTAGTTCATAACCATGTCATAGCACTTGGGGTACTCGCGGAGCAATATCTTGAACCTCTCATCGTCCTTGAACTGCGCACAGAAGCCGCAGCCCATGCACCCGGTTCTCTTTGCTCCTTTGTAGTAGATGTCGGCTATCGGGACGTTGAACTTGGCGATGTAATCCCAAATGTCCTGTTCAAGCCAAATGGAGAGAGGGCGTGAAGCGGGCTTATCACCAAACACATTGCAGCCACCATCTCTCACATATCTCCCGGCTCTCATCTTGCTTTCAGAGGCCATAATACCCATTATAGGTCTGCGCCCCGCTTCTTTTTCAAATCGGAGAAAAGGCTCTTTTTTTTAATTTGGTGCAGCACATAGGCGATGTTTCATACGGCTCGTCAATTAAGTATCGCCATTTTGTACCCAAAGCAAAATAGCCGTCACCTAAATATATCGAGGCTGTTTTGCTGGTAGGATTGAAGCGGATTTTATGAATTTTATCAGAGTGTTCTTTCCCAACCAACGGAAACCCATACTTCTCCCACACTTGCCGAGGCGTGAACTTCGGGCGGATAAACTGAATGTTTGCACCCTCGGCTTGCGTTTGTTTCACGAAGCGGATAATGTCAGGGTATTCGTTGCCTGTGTTGCAGAATACTCCGAGGATGTCCGGGTATAACCGCCTCGCAAGGTGAAACAATACCGTCGAATCTTTACCTCCGCTGAACGACACATAGACCTTATCCTCCCCTCCCATGCGATTAACGAAAGCCTCAATCGTGCCGAGCGAATGGTCGATCTTTTGTTCCAATGTCCATCGTTGCCGCTCTCTGAGCAGTTTTTGCGTCATGGTATGCTGGTTTTTCATAGAAACTCAAAAGATTTTTTTAGAATAATCTTGGTTCATTCTGATAGGACAAAATTCTATCTTTAGCGGCATTATAGTAATTACGGTCGATTTCAATCCCCAGCAATTTGTGGCCCAGGGCCGAACACGCTATCGCAATGCTCGCGCTTCCGAGATGCGTATCAAGAATTTTCCATCCTTTTTTTGCAAATTTACTCAGCAGCCACGCATACAACGCGACAGGCTTTTGTGTCGGATGGATTCTCTTTTCATTAAGACGTTTATTTCCCTGCATTACCCTCCCCTCTCTAACGCTTTTGCCTTGGAGCATCCCATTCCACATGAAGGGAAACAGGCGCACAGAGGAGATGAGATTTGTTGCTGCAATTTCGCAATCGGAGAAGGAAGAGCTTCCATTGCATTTATCCCAAACAATTCGGCCATGGGCGAAAATGTAATCGAAGTAGTTGCATCCCCACACTATGTAATACTTCGCCACACGTTGTAGCTCGGTGAAGTATTCCGCCCGGGGAACCTCCCACCGCTCAGATTTCTGATATATTCTTTGAACACCAATATCGCTAACCCTTTTGCCATAAAATTGCCGGCGTTCAGGCCCTGAAAAATAAGGAGGATCAACGATGGCAAGGTCAAAAGCGTTGTTTGGCAGCCCTTTTAAGACTTCCATGCAGTCGCCCAAATGTAAGGTTATATTGTCGAATTGTTCCATAATTATTTAAGTAAGGCTGTAGCGGTCGTTGAACATTATCTTTTTCATCGTTCTAACTTTTTGATTGCTCGGTGCGCATCAGTTCAGGGATTGTCGTGGATATTGCCGATTATTTCAAACCGGCTATCTGTTCCTTTGAGGTAGAATGTAAAGTTTGTGTTGCCTACCAGCGAGTGAAAACCATAGTACAAGTATCCGAAAGCACCATATTTAACAACTACTTCCATCGGATTTGACTTGCATCCATTTTCACTCCATTGGAGTATATCCCCCTCGTAAATCTCCTTGCCGTTGCGGTCATGAAGTCCGGTGAACTGGCCGATGGTGTCAGCTTGCACCCACGGCTGAGATTTGCGATTGTGGATGGCGAATGTGTTGTCGCCGTAGTCTATCAGGCTACCATAGACCCAATGGCCGTTAGCAGTTGTCTTGCCGCGAAATTTAATT
>JAAGKN010000304.1_pt1 | contig 67204 bp, 51 predicted proteins | sample 6206371 | NCBI WGS metagenome assembly JAAGKN01 (sample SAMN11533720, study PRJNA540317) | gut metagenome | isolation source: fecal pellets from male and female animal of same cohort | host: Peromyscus leucopus | place: USA:CA | collected 2017
GTGAGCTCATAGTTGTCGATGGGGAACTGGTCGGTATCCCAGCCGTTCTGATAGTCGCCGCGGTTAGCGTCGATGCTGCCGAGCATGTTGTTGTCAACAGCCACGCAGAGCTCGTGCTCGAAGGTGTGGCCGGCGAGAGTGGCGTGGTTAACCTCGATGTTCACCTTGAAGTCCTTGTCAAGACCGTGAGCCTTGAGGAAGCCGATAACAGTCTCGGTGTCTACGTCATACTGGTGCTTGGAGGGCTCCATGGGTTTGGGCTCGATGAGGAATGTGCCGGTGAAGCCTTTTGCACGGGCATAGTCGCGGGCCATGCGTGAGCATTGTGGCAAGATGCTCTTTCTCGCGCTTCTGGTCGGTGTTGAGGAGGCTCATGTAGCCTTCGCGGCCACCCCAGAACACATAGTTCTGACCGCCGAGGGCGATAGTGGCGTCGATAGCGTTCTTGATCTGGACACAGCGCGGGCCACAACGTCAAAGTCGGGGTTGGTGGCGGCGCCGTTCATGTAGCGGCCGTTGCCGAACACGTTGGCAGTGCCCCAGAGGTTCTTGATGCCGGTCTCTTTCATGAGGCCCTGGAGATATTCTGTAATCTCCTTCATTCTCTTCTCATAGTCATCGATATCGCAAAGATCGCCGATAAGGTCGGTGTCATGGAAGCAGAAATATTCGATTCCGAGTTTCTGCATGATCTCGAAGCCTGCGTCAGCTTTCTGTTTGGCTACGGTCATGGCATCGGCACCCTCGTTCCAGGGGAATTTCTTTGTTCCTGTGCCAAACTGGTCGCCTCCCTCCGCGCAGAGAGTATGCCACCAGGCCATGGCGAATTTAAGCCATTCCTTCATGGGTTTGCCCATGATCACTTTCTCTGCGTCATAATAACGGAACGCGAGGGGATTATAGCTGTTGGTGCCTTCAAATTTGATTTTCCCGATATTAGGGAAATATTCTTTCTTTGCCATTGTTAGTAATGTATTTAGGTTGGTTATTAATGTTGTTTATCTGTTATTGCATGTATTTTCACACACTATTTTCTCAGCCTTCGGCAAGCTTGAGGGCAAGCTCCTTTTTCCAGCGTGCGTAAGCCTCGAGATAAGGGGTGCGGTCTGCCGCGGGTTCGATCACCTCAAGCACCTTGAGCGAACCGAACGCCTCATTGTTGTCTTTATAGATTCCCGCGCCGATTCCCGCGCCCTTGGCAGCGCCGGCTGCACCGTCGGTGTCAACGAGATCGATTGTGGCTCCCGACACAGAGGCCAGAGTGTCGCGGAAGATGGGACTGAGGAACATATTGGCTTTTCCGGCGTGGATCCGCTTGATGTCCATACCGATGCTCTCCATGATCTCCATGCCATACATGAACGAGAACACGATTCCCTCCTGGGCAGCACGGATTATATGGTTGCGGTTATGGATATTGAAGTTCACACCGTTGATGCAGCAGCCGATCTGACGGTTTTCGAGCACACGTTCCGCACCGTTGCCGAAGGGAAGGATTGTGACTCCCTGGCTTCCTACGGGCACTTTCGCGGCGAGATTGTTCATTTCGGCATAGCTTATGCCCTCCGGGGCTACATTGCGTTTGATCCAGGTGTTGAGGATTCCGGTGCCGCTTATGCAGGTCATGACACCGATACGTGTCTGTGATCCTGTATGGTTGACATGGGCGAAATTGTTGACACGTGATTTCGGATCATAGTCGACAGTGCCGTTGATGCCATACACAACACCGGATGTTCCGGCGGTAGAGGCCACCTCTCCAGGATTGAACACATTGAGTGAAAGAGCGTTGTTGGGCTGATCTCCGGCACGGTAGGTCACAGGTATGCCGGCGGCGAGTCCGAGTTCTGCGGCTGCGGCTTCCGTCACACGACCCTGTTCGCTGAAAGTAGGTTTCACTTCGGGGAATATGGCGGGGTCATAGCCGAAATATTCCATGAGGAAGGCTGCCGGGGCATCATTCTTGAAATCCCACAGCATATACTCTGAAAGGCCCTCGGGGTTGGTGCATATCTCTCCTGTAAGCTTCATGGCAACCCAGTCGCCGGGGAGCATCACCTTATAGATCTTCTCGAACACAGAGGGTTCCTCCTCCTTGAGCCAGCGGAGTTTTGCCGCTGTGAAGTTGCCGGGGGAATTGAGAAGATGAGGGAGACATTTGTCAGCGCCGAGTTCACGGAACGCTTTCTCACCATAAGGCACACCGCGTGAGTCACACCATATTATAGCGTCGCGGAGCACGTTGTGGTCTTTGTCGACAGCCACAAGTCCATGCATCTGATAGCTTATGCCAATCGCCTTGATATCTTTGGGATCTACGCCACTCTCCTTCATTACGGAGGCGGTGGCTTCCTTGAGGTATTTCCACCAGTTTTCAGGGTCCTGTTCCGCCCAGCCCTCCTTAAGGGCCTTTATCGGAGCCTCACTCTTGGGAAAGAAGTCAGAGGCAACGCATTTTCCTGTATGGGCATCCACAAGAGCGGCCTTAACTGATGAACTGCCTATGTCGTATCCTAATAGGTACATCTCTTTTTAATTCAATAAGTAGTTGTTGGTCTGTATAGGTTTGTCCGGTAGGTTGCCGGAATCTCATGTAGGGTATGATCTTCGTTCTGATAAGATAAGAAAGGGGCGACCGTCTCCATCACGGTTAAGGGCCGCCCCTTTCTCTTTATTGTCACAAACCTTTGCCGGAAATCATTCAGACGCCCGACTCAGGTCTTTCGTAATCTGATTTTCTCAGAACATGGATTTCACCTGGTTGTAGACATTGTCTGCGGTGAAGCCGAGTTTCTCGTCGAGCACCTTGTAAGGAGCTGAGAAACCGAACGACTCGAGGCCCCAGATTTTGCCGTCTGTTCCCACAAGACCGAGGAGGTTTACGGGAAGACCTGCTGTAAGGCCGAATTTCTTCACGCCTTTGGGGAGCACTTCGATCTGATATGCGGCAGGCTGGCTGCGGAAGAGACCCTCAGAAGGCACTGACACAACTCTTACTTTCAGACCGTCTTCACGGAGTTTCTTGGCACCCTCCACAAGTGTGGACACCTCAGAACCGGTAGCCACGAGCACTACATCGGGATTGGCGTCGGAACCGGCCACGATATATCCGCCCTTCTCTGCCTGGCTGTAGTCGTTGCCGGCGGGGAGGTTGGTGATGTTCTGGCGGCTGAGGATCAGCGCGGTGGGAGTGTAGATATTCTCCATGGCAAGCTTCCAGGCAACTGTGGTTTCCTCGGCATCGGCCGGACGGAGCACAAGCACTGAATTTCTGCCGTGATGGTTCTTGAGTTTCTCCATAAGTCTGATCTGAGCCTCCTGTTCAACAGGCTCGTGGGTAGGACCATCCTCACCTACGCGGAATGCATCGTGTGTCCAGATGAACTTCACGGGGAGCTCCATAAGAGCTGCCATTCTCACGGCAGGCTTCATATAGTCGGAGAATACGAAGAATGTGGCGCAAGCGGCGATCACACCTCCGTGAAGAGCCATACCTATGCAGCAGCATGCCATTGTGAGCTCAGCCACACCTGCCTGGAAGAAAGCGCCTGAGAAGTCGCCCTTCTGGAATTCGTGAGTCTGCTTAAGGAAGGAGATTGTCTTGTCGCTCTCTGAAAGGTCGGCAGATGAGCAGATCATATTGGGCACCTGCTTTGCAAGCTCTGAAAGGACAGCGCCTGATGCGTTGCGGGTAGCGTCGTTCTCTTTCTGCACCACCTTGCTCCAGTCGATTTCGGGAGCCTTGTTCTCAAACCATGCGGCCACTTCGGCAGCCTTCTCGGCGTTGGCGTCAGCCCATGCCTTCTCTTCGGCTCTGCGCTCTGCCACGATACCTTTGAGGGCCTCCTGACGGGCGGCATAAAGCTGTTTTACCTCCTCGAAGATCACAAACGGATCATCAGGATTGCCGCCGAGGTTGATGATGGTGTTGCGGTAAGCATCGCCGCCAAGGGGTGCGCCGTGGGTCTTGCAGCAATGCTCGTAAGAGCTGTTGTCGGCCTTACGGGCACCTTTGCCCATCACACACTTACCGATAATGAGAGTAGGACGCTCCTCCTCTTTCTTGGCGGAATCGAGAGCCATGCGGATCTGATCCACGTCATGACCGTTGATCTCGATTACGTTCCAGCCCCATGCCCTGTATTTCATGGCAGTGTCTTCGGTGCTCACTACCTTGGTCTCGGTAGAGAGCTGAATGTCGTTGGAGTCATAGAACATCACGAGGTTGTCAAGGCCGAGAGTGCCGGCGATGCGGCCTGCACCCTGAGAGATCTCCTCCTGAACACCACCGTCGGATATATATGCATAGATAGTCTCTTTGCCGAAACCGGGGTTGCCGGTTCTCGCGTTGAGGAATTTGGCAGCGATGGCTGCGCCCACAGCGAAAGCGTGGCCCTGTCCGAGCGGACCGGAAGTATTTTCCACACCTCTGGCAATATCAAATTCAGGATGGCCGGTTGTGGGGCTTCCCCACTGACGGAGTTCCTTAAGATCGTCCATTGAATATTTACCGATCATTGCAAGCTGCGCATAGAGCATCGGGGCCATGTGACCGGGATCGAGGAAGAAGCGGTCGCGTGCGTTCCAGTTGGGATCCGAGGGATCGAATACGAGATATTCGCTATAGAGGACATTTATAAAGTCAGCTCCGCCCATGGCTCCGCCGGGATGACCGGATTTTGCCTTTTCCACCATCGAGGCCGCCAGTATGCGGATATTGTCGGCTGCTCGATTCAGAATCTCATTTTTCATATTAGGTTCATTTTTTTCATGAATATTATTTACAGTCTGCGTTTGGGTGATTTCGCACCGCAAAGATAGTAAAACTGATTAATAAAAAGGTGTAATTTTTGTATCATTTAGTGTATCTTTGGGTATCATTTCCAATTTTATTATATTTTTTCTTATCAAAAACTCACTCGTTTATATCATTTTAGGGCTTTTATCTGTTTCGGGACAAATTTATGACCGTTTTTTTACAAAATTTTCCTTCCCGTTCTTTGTTTTATTTTTAGATATTTTTTCTCTATGGACATTGTTTGGTTAATACTCGGCCTCCTCCTCATTCTGGGCGGGGCCAACTGGCTCACCGACGGAGCATCGGCGCTGGCACGGCGCTGGGGGATTTCAAATCTTGTGATCGGTCTGACTGTCGTGGCATTCGGCACTTCAGCTCCCGAACTTTCCATCAGCCTAATCTCGGCCTTCAAGGGGAGCGCGGCTCTTGCCATCGGAAACGTGGTGGGAAGCAACATCTTCAACGTGCTTGTGATAGTGGGCATGGTGGCATTGCTGCGCCCGATTGTGGTGGAACGTGCGATTATGCTCAACGAGATTCCTCTCGTCATCCTCTCGTCTGTAGCGCTTCTTGCCATTGGCTGCGGCCCGGAGCTCGGCATGCCGGGACCGAGAATTGTGACCCGGCCCGACGGCATACTCCTCCTTCTTTTCTTCATAATATTCATGCGTCACACCTTCTCTCAGGCCAAAGTCACCCCGCAGGGCGACCCGACTGAGGTGAATGCCGAGGAGAAACCCTCCATGCCTCTATGGAAGGCAACCCTATGGGTGATCGGAGGACTCGCGGCCCTTGTCTTCGGCGGCGACCGTTTCGTGGCCGGAGCATCCGGGATAGCAGCATCTCTCGGAATGAGCGAGGCAGTGATCGGTCTGACCATTGTAGCCGCCGGAACATCGTTGCCCGAGCTCGCCACATCCGTCACTGCCGCCCTAAAAGGTAATACAGGAATCGCCCTCGGCAATGTGATAGGATCTAACATCTTCAACATTTTCCTTGTGCTCGGCCTCACAGGGACCGTAATACCCCTCCCCTTCGGCGGTATTACCGTGCTCGATCTCCTTGTCATGACCGGAGCCGCCATTCTTTTCTGGATTTTCGGATGGTGTTTCGGCAACAGAGTCATCAAGCGCTGGGAAGGAGGAGTGCTTCTTCTCTGCTATATACTCTACGTGGCCTACCAGATAAGCATAGCCTGAAACAATCACATACATTTAAAGTAAGAAGCCGGTCTCGATGTGAGACCGGCTTCTTACTTATGTTTGTAGTCCTCAGACAATCAACCCATGACTGTCATAAGACCACTTTATATGTCATGTCTGGTTCAGAGCACAATCTTAAGTGCGTCATAAGCACGCTGTGCTTTGTCGCGGGCCTCCTCCACACTCGCCCCGCGAGCGAGGATCACACCCATTCTGCGATGTCCGTGTACCTCCGGCTTTCCGAAAATGCGGATCTGTGTTCCGGGCTCGGCAAGCACGTTTTCCAGGGAGTCAAACTCCACACAATCCGTGTCACCCTCCACCACTATCGCACGCGATGCGGAAGGACCATAGAAATCGATTGACGGAACGGGAAGACCGAGAAGCGCTCTGGCATGAAGAGCGAACTCCGAGAGATCCTGAGAGATCATAGTCACCATACCTGTGTCGTGAGGACGGGGCGAAACTTCCGAGAAGATCACTTCATCACCTTTCACAAACAGCTCCACTCCAAATATTCCGTATCCTCCGAGAGCATCGGTTACCTTCTTGGCGATTTCACGTGCCTTTTCAATCGCGCCCTCGCTCATAGGCTGGGGCTGCCATGAATAACGGTAGTCACCGTCAACCTGCACATGCCCAACAGGTTCGCAATATGTGGTGCCGGAGATGCTTCTCACGGTGAGAAGGGTGATCTCATAGTCGAAATCCACAAAACCTTCCACAATCACTCGTCCTGCTCCTGCGCGTCCCCCCTCCTGAGCCTCCTTCCAGGCCTTGTCGATGTCACTCTCTTTGCGCACCACACTCTGTCCATGGCCTGACGAGCTCATGATAGGCTTCACCACACAAGGCATGCCGATCTCTTTGACAGCATCCTCGAATTCCTCGCGGGTCGATGCGAAACGATAGCGGGATGTAGTGATTCCGAGTTCCTCGGCTGCGAGACGTCTGATTCCCTCTCTGTTCATGGTGAGCCACGCCGCTCTTGCGGTGGGAGTCACGTTGTAGCCCTCCTTTTCAAGTTCAAGAAGAGCCGGGGTGGCGATAGCCTCGATTTCGGGGATTATATGGTCCGGACGCTCAAACTCCACATGACGGCGGAGCTCGTCGGCATCAAGCATATTGAACACATAAGATCTGTGGGCCACCTGCATGGCCGGGGCATCGGCATATTTATCGCACGCGATAACCTCCACGCCGAGGCGCTGAAGCTCGAGTGCAACCTCTTTACCAAGTTCTCCGCTGCCGAGAAGCATCGCTTTTCTTGCTTTCGGTGTGTGAACACTTCCTATTTTTGCCATTGTCTGATTCTGTATGATAGAGTAATTGTAACTTTTTCGGATAGCTATGCCGGAATATTTTCATTCCTCAGGCTGTGTCTGAAGACAATTTCACGGCTATAAATACCTGAATTTCCGTATTTCACCGCAAAATTACAAAAAAAATAAAAAATTTTATCTTTTTCCGTGAACCATTCACCCCCCTGATTTGTCTTATATATAGAAAATCGTTTCATGATGTTAGGTTAGTTCGAAAAAGTATTATGGAAATTAAAGGAGCCGCTGATGTGAATCAGTGGCTTCCTTGCTTTTAGACCCCGTTCTCCGGCGACAGGCAGGTGCATTTTTAAATTCCCTCTTCCTATATTCCGTTTTAATGTGTTATATTTGCATGAAAGTTGTCTCCTCCACACGTCATTTCTCTAAAATCCGATTTTATGTCCGCCACCCCGCACACCACCGGCTGCCACGGCACTGAAGCCTGCGACTGCACCTCTCATATCGAGCAGGCCCTGCTTGGGGCCGGAGTGAAACCCACGGTAAACCGAATCCTTGTGTTCCGTCAGCTTTTGAATGCTGAGAGCCCGATGAGCCTCATGGAACTTGAGGATATCATCGAGACTCTCGACAAATCAAGCATTTTCCGTGTCCTTGTCACTTTTCTTGATCATGCTCTCGTGCATGCAGTGGAAGACGGCAGGGGGATAGTGCGTTATGAAGTGTGTCGCGGACATTCCCACAGCGATGAACCGGACTCCGACCTTCATGTGCACTTCTATTGCGAGAAATGCCATAAAGTGTTCTGCCTTGAGAATGTTCCCACTCCGGAGGTTTCCGTGCCGGAGGGTTTTGATGTCCGTTCCATCAACTATATGATGAAAGGGATATGTCCGGCTTGCGGAAGCAAGTGACCGCACCAGCCTCCGTCTGTTCCGTTTCAAAGGCCGAGACCGAACATCACTCCCACAGTCAGCGGCGTAAAATTCAGGCCGGGGGCACGCATCACGCCGGCGGTTGAGTAGCGCACATAGAAACCGATACCCTTGTTGAAAGTCAGGCTCCCGAAAAGATCCACCGTGAAACGTCTGGGGCTTATATCCTTGGTGAAGTCTTCACAGCGGTTGCCGTCGGCATCATCATAGACTGTCTTCAACGACCCGTAGGTATTGAAGTTGAAAATCGGACCGCATTTCAGATAGAGAGAGGTGGATGGTATGCTCAGACTGTAAAGCAACGGGAACTGAAGGCTGAATATCTTGAGTCTGGAGAATCGGCCGCGCTCCCCGTTCTCATACTTTCCCCATTCAAGACCTTTCTCGGCATTGGCCTGAAGGAAACGGTCGGATGTGCTTATCTTATAGTTTCGCCAGTCGAATCCGATGCCTAAGGTGAATGTATGCCGACGATATTGATAGCCGACGGCAATACAGCTCAGCCAGCTTATCTCAAATGACTTTGACCATTGCAGTCCGTCCTCACCTTTCATGGCGGTGGGCTTGCTGAGACCTACACAGAGTCCGTCGACATCCAACATCCAATAACCGCGTGAAGGATCTATATTGCGACGCCACCCCAGAATGGATGTCATGTTGTAGCCGATGGTTCTTTGCCGTGAGCTCACACTTCCTTCCTGCGGATATGCCGCCGTGACAGAGGCCTCGAAGGTCTCATCCCCTTCTATGCCGTCAACAGTCACGGTTGTTCCCACGGAATTCTCCGTGATAATCACTTTCGAAGGATTCGACACATGAAGAAGAGTGTCAGGCTGTTCAGCCGGAACTACATTCTGAGCTGAAAGATAATCCCCAAGCATAATCATCGCCAATGGGAAAAGGATATATTTCATCAATCGTATCATAATATTCTGCATTTAAGATTTCTTCATCATTTCTGCGTGCTGTTCAGAACTTGAAGTCAACACCCATTGACCATCCCTTGAAACTCGGGCCATAAGCCTCCTTGAATAACTCCATCGGCGACCATGTGGCGTAAAAACCGACTCCGTCTAAATAAACCGCGCCGAATGCACTGACCGTCAAAAGATTCTGCTGAAATCCCTTGAAATTCTCCTTATGCCTTGTCTTTCCGTCATCGATTCTGGTGAAAGCCGTGGCATACGTATTGAAATCCACAATTCCTCCAAGAGACATTGAAACACATCCGGATATCCTCTGGCTATAAAGCACCGGGAGATGGAATGACCATACATCAAGCCTTGATTTGTCAGCTCTTTCCCCATCCGGCATTGGCATTAGGGTGAGTTTATCCCCGTCTTTGCCGTAACCGTAACCTTCCGCGGCAAGGAAACGTTTCATTCCGAAACCCACGCCGATGTCGAACTGCGCACCACGGCGTTTCCATGAGATTCCGAGTATTTCTCTGATTCCCACCTCGAAACAGTTCTTCACTCCCCCTTTGTCGGAATAATTGAACCTCCATCCCCAGTATATGTGCTGAAATCCCGCTATATCACGGTAAACTCTTTCCGAACTGCTACGCTTACGCGATTCCTCCTCTATGTTTCGGGTCTTGATGAAAGGGAAATCCATTCCCCAGTCATCTGGGAGCTCCCTCCCCAAAGAGTCGGAAGGAGTCACATCCACCTCATAGATGAAAGTTGAAGGAGCATCATCTGCAAAACGTGCCACCACAGATGTGGTGTTGCCGTTTCGGGTCACGGTCACCATGCTTGCGTTTTCAAGCACCTTCACCGTGTCGGCCGGTTCCTGAGCCATACATAAAGCACCGGAAGCCGCCATTGTCAAAATCAAAAAAATCCTGTTCATATAAGAAATTTCAAGTATTATCGAATCAATAAACTCCAATCCCTACTATCTCAGACCCCGGCATTACCGGAATCTACTTCCCGATCACAATGCGTTTCACGGCGTCAGGTCCCAATTCTCCCTCAAGATAGATTAGTGTCACTTTCTCGCGTCCTGTCGGACGGCGGTTGAGATACATCAGATATCTCCTTCTGTCGCCACTCCCTCCCAGATAATAAAATCCGAGATAAAGCTCACCTTTCTTATACGACACCTCCTTCTCAACGGCCTTGCTGCCGTCACTGGCCACTGCCACGGCAATCCTGTCAGCCAGACTGCTGTCGTTCTCCACGGTGATACTCTTATATTTTGAGAGTCCCCTTGAACTCAGCTGCTCCGCACTCATGGAAATCAGTGTCACATTAGGATTCTCAGCGCTCCGCTCACTGAAAAACGGAGCCACCTCCAGTCCTTTCTGTGCCCGGGCAGATGCCATGCCAAGAGTCGCCAGAATGATTATCATAAATATCCTTGTCATGTATGTATCAGTTATTTTCATGGTTATCATCTTCATCAATTTGTTCGAAAGCAGTCCTGAAGTCTTCAAAGTCGGTATTGATCTGGTCATCCACATCTGTTCTCGCCTCCTGAATATCATTAAGCTGTTCCATCATGAGATTCCTGACAAATTCCTCGTTCTCTATCCGCTCTCCGCCCACATAGGCGAAGCATTCCTGACTATCCGATGAAGCGAGACGGAAAGTAAGGCTCACAAACAGAGCCAGACCAGCCACTACTGCCGCCGCCGACGCAACCCACCACCAGCCTTTACGCTGCCTTGTCTTCGGGGCAGACACCCCGGAGAGGGCTCCGAAACCCATCACCGCAAGTGCCTCGTCGGCAAGAGGATCATCACCGGGGCGCATTTCCAGTAATGCTCTACGGAGTGCCCTCTCCTCGGCCACACTGCTTTCTCCTTCAAAGTAGCGTTCTATCTCCTTGTGCAATTCCTCTCTGTTCATACTTCATTGAATTTTTGTTGTCGGTAGATTTCACGTAAAGCCTTTCTGGCTCTTGACACTATCATTCTCACATTTGCCTCGCTCAATCCGAAATGGTCGGCGAGTTCATCGAATTCCCAGCCGTCGCGCTCCCTGAGGAAAAGGATTCTCCTGTCGCGCTCCGAAAGCACCTCTTGCGACAGCCGTTCCACTCTCCGGTAGGTGGCTTCGGTCTCTTCGGCACTCTCCTCTCCGGCATTGTCTCCGATCTCACAGATATCGGATGCCGGATAAGCGTGCCGTCTGCGCAGAGTGTCTATCGCTATGTTGCGGGCAGCCGTGGCCATGATTCCGTCGGCCTCCGCGTCGTTTCGAAGTCTCTCCCTGCATGTCCACAGACGGCAGAAGGCTTCCTGAAGCGCGTCGGCACAGTCATCATCGCTCTCGCCCGGCAACCGAAGCCTGTTGCGAAGTCGTTTGAATGCTAATGTCAGTTTTTCTCCGTTCATCTGTCTCTTATACGCAGGTTTTCCCCGTTTGCAACAAACAAGAGTAAAAAAATTCAGGAAACCCCGTTCTTCCGAAGTCTCCTGAATATCCAATATGCTGATTTCCTTGCAATTTAGAAATACTATTTTTTTAAAGAAGCGATAAAGATATCCTTCTTCTCGCAGTGTCCACGTCTATTACCCTCACCTCAACACGTTGTCCGAGTTTCAGCACGTCAGAAACGGCATTCACCCTCTTTCGTGACAACTGAGAGATATGGAGCAGACCGTTCTCCTTTATTCCGAGATCCACGAATGCCCCGAAGGCGGTGATATTGTTGACAATGCCGGGGAGCATCATTCCGACTGCTATGTCCTCAAAACTCTCCACACCTGCCTGAAAAGCATCGTCATTCCGGTCAAGACGTGGATCACGTCCCGGTTTGCGGAGTTCCGCCACTATATCGGTCATTGTCTCCTTACCGCCGACACCCTCTCCGGCAAGAGCCTCGACATCTATGCGCGATAACAGCGTGTCATTGCCGGGAAGCTCGTCTACCCTCACGCCGAGTCTGCGGGCCATCTCCTTTACTATATGATAGCTCTCAGGATGAATTCCGGTATTGTCGAGTGGTTCCTTACCGCCGGGGACACGAAGGAAGCCTGCCGCAAGCTCGAATGCCTTGTCGCCAAGACGCGGCACCTTGCGCAGATCCCTCCTTGTGGCAAAATCACCGTTCTCACGCCTGTAGTTCACGATATTCGATGCCAGTGCAGGGCCGATGCCCGACACGTAGGAAAGCAGTTTCTCCGAAGCGGTGTTGATATCCACACCCACGGCATTCACGCAACTCATCACAGTATAGTCAAGAGAATCCTTGAGTTTCCCCTGATCCACATCGTGCTGATACTGCCCCACTCCTATGGATTTGGGGTCGATCTTCACAAGTTCTGCAAGCGGATCTATGAGCCGCCTTCCGATCGACACGGCTCCCCTCACCGTCACATCCTTATCAGGAAACTCCTTCCTTGCAAGTTCCGAGGCAGAATATACCGAAGCTCCGTTCTCGCTCACCACAAAAATTCGTGACGGCTCCGCTATTCCATAATCTTTCAGAAACTTCTCTGTCTCCCGGGAGGCTGTGCCGTTGCCGAGAGAGATTGTATCGAGGCGGTGCTTCTCCATAAGCCTGCGCAATGTGCGCGCCGCTCCCTCGAAATCAAGCCGAGGAGGCACCGGATAAATCACCGTATCCTCCAGGAGGTTCCCCTGGGCATCAAGAGCCACGACCTTGCAACCGGTCCTGTAGCCCGGGTCTATGGCAAGTATGCGGTGTCCTTTAAGCGGGGATCCGAGCAGCAGCTGACGAAGGTTCTGGGTAAAAATGTCGATTGCCACACGGTCGGCCTCCTCCTTGAGCGATGCCGACACCTCATTCTCCACCGAGGGCCTCAGCAAACGCTTCGAGGCATCGCCCACAGCATCAGAAATAACACTGGCACAATCTCTCGAGGCATGCTGCGGCACGAAAGCGCGGCTCAGGGCTTCGTCGAGACGCGAGGAATCATCGAGCGAGTATTTCACTTTCACCATTCCTTCTCTCTCCGCTCTGCGCAGGGCGAGATACTGATGAGACGGCATCCTTCTCACCGACTGCGAGAATGAACCATACTGCGCCATTGCCGAGGCCTCAAGCTCCTGCTCCTTACCTTTCACCACAGTGCATGCGATAGTGGCCTCACGGTTATAGGTGTTGCGGGTGATATTGCGCAGGCGTGTGGATTCGGAAGCCCATTCGGCTATGATGTCAGCTGCTCCGGCAAGAGCCTCATCCTCGTCGGCCACACCGTTCTTTCCGGCAAACCGCGAGGCCGAAGCCTCCACATCCGATGCTTTACCCGACATTATTATCTTTGCCAACGGCTCAAGCCCCTTCTCCCTTGCGATTGTGGCCCGTGTACGCTTACGGGGCTTGAAGGGAGCATAAATATCCTCCACTCCAGTCATGGTGTCACATTCCTCAAGGCGACCGAGTAGCTGAGGAGTCATCGCTCCCGCCTCCTCTATGGCATTCCTCACGAAATCCTTACGGGCCTCAAGCTCGCGGACAGTCTTCAATGTCGACTCTATGTCTCTCACCGCCACTTCATCAAGCGAACCTGTGCGCTCTTTGCGGTATCTGCTTATGAAGGGCACTGTGGCACCCTCATCAAGCAAATCGGCAACAGCTTTCACTGCTGTTGCCGATATTCCCAGGCGTCTGCTCACGCCTGCATAGATCTTTTCTGAATTCATTACAGAGATAACAGACAGGCCGATACGTTGCGGAAGATGCGGTATGTGAGATCCAGCTCGTCGGCCTTGACAAATTTCTTTCCGGTGATGTGCTCGTAAAGCTCTATATATCTTTCAGACACGCTCTCGATGAATTCCGGGCTCATCTCGGGCACTGTCTGTCCCTCCTTGCCCATGAAGCCATGGTCGATAAGCCACTGGCGCACAAATTCCTTGCTGAGCTGACGCTGAGCCTCTCCTTTTTCGAAACGCTCCTCATAACCCTCTGCATAGAAATAGCGTGAGGAGTCGGGGGTATGGATTTCGTCAATGAGTATTACCTCTCCGTCTCTGAGTCCGAACTCATATTTGGTGTCGACAAGAATAAGACCCTTTTCAGCAGCCATCTCCGAACCGAGTTTGAAGAGCTTGCGGGTATATTCCTCAACCTTCTTATAATGCTCCTCGCTCACGAGACCCTGGGCGATTATCTCCTCGCGGGAGATGTTCTCGTCATGGCCTTCCGCAGCCTTTGTGGTGGGGGTAATGATGGGCTCGGGGAATTTCTCGTTCTCACGCATTCCGTCGGGAAGCTTCACTCCACAGAGCTCACGGCAGCCTTTCTCATATTCTCTCCAGGCGCTGCCTGTGAGATAGCCGCGGATGATCATCTCCACGGGGAAAGACTCTGCCTTAAGGCCCACAGTCACCATAGGATCGGGCACTGCAAGTTTCCAGTTGGGCACGATAGAAGCGGATGCGTCAAGGAAGTAAGCTGCTATCTGATTAAGCACCTGACCCTTGTAAGGGATTCCCTCGGGGAGAATCACATCGAAGGCTGAGATCCTGTCGGTGGCGATCATCACCATCTTATCGTTGTTCACTGTGTACACGTCTCGAACTTTGCCGTGATATTCCGCCGTCTGTCCGGGAAATTCAAAGCTGGTCTTCACCAAAGTTGTTGCCATTGTCGTTATGTTTTATTTTATGACTGCGAAATTACTCATTTTTCATGACATTTCTACTCTTTTCGCTCATATTTTATCATGAAAACCGCTTCCGGCATAACGATTTCCACCTTTTCAATGCTTTTTATGTCGTTATAATGTTTGATTCTAAATATTTTTGTATAAATTTGCAAATCAAATATCAGTAATTATTGCATATTTATTCAATTACTTCATCTATATTCATGGAATCTAAAAAATTCATACTCCAGGAGAAGGATATCCCAACCGCCTGGTATAACGTGCTCGCCGACATGCCGGTGAAGCCCCGCCCTCTTCTCAATCCGGCCACCAAACAGCCACTTAAAGCAGAAGATCTCTTCCCTGTCTTTACTGAAGAGGCTGCCCGTCAGGAACTCAACGAGACCGACACCTGGATCGAGATCCCCGAGGAGGTCCGCGAGATGTACCGCATATGGCGTCCCACCCCTCTCGTGCGCGCCCGCGGTCTTGAAAAAGCTCTCGACACCAAAGCCCATATATATTTCAAGAATGAAAGCGTGAGCCCCGTAGGCTCCCATAAGCTCAACTCTGCAATTCCCCAGGCATTCTATGCAAAGAAGCAGGGAATCACCAATATCACTACGGAGACCGGAGCAGGACAATGGGGTGCCGCCCTCTCGCTCGCTGCCAAGCATTTCGGCCTCGACCTCGCTGTCTACATGGTGAAGGTGAGCTATCATCAGAAGCCTTACCGCCGTTCCATCATGGAGACTTATGGTGCGGAGGTGATCGCCTCTCCGAGTATGTCGACAAAGGCTGGCAGAAAGATCATCACTGATCATCCCAATTATCAGGGCTCACTCGGAACGGCTATCTCCGAGGCCGTGGAACTCGCCACCTCTACCCCCAACTGCAAATATCTGCTCGGATCAGTGCTCAATCACGTGGCACTTCATCAGACAGTGATCGGTCTTGAAGCCGAGAAGCAGATGGAGATGGCCGGTGAATATCCCGACATCGTGATCGGATGCTTCGGAGGCGGCAGCAACTTCTCCGGAATCTCATTCCCGTTCATGCGTCATAATTTCTCCGGCGAACACAACACTCTCTTCATCGCTGCAGAACCGCAGTCATGCCCGAAACTCACACGCGGAGTGCTTCAGTATGATTTCGGAGATGAGGCCGGCTACACTCCTCTTATCCCGATGTACACACTCGGCCACAATTTCTCCCCGGCCAACATCCACGCCGGCGGTCTGCGTTACCACGGAGCCGGATCGGTGGTGAGCCAGCTCCGTTCTCAAGGCATGATTGACGCTGTCGACATTCCACAGACCGAGACCTTCGAGGCCGCGCATCTTTTCGCCCGCTCCGAGGGAATAATCCCCGCTCCTGAAAGCAGCCACGCCATAGCAGCCGCCATCCGCCAGGCCAGAAAAGCCAACGAGGAGGGCACAGCTCCCGTGATTCTCTTCAATCTCTCGGGCCACGGTCTCATTGACATGGCGGCTTACGACCAGTTCCACGCCGGCGACCTCTCAGACTATGAAGTGCCTCAGAAGGAGATTGACGCCAACACCTCCACGCTCGAGAATCTCCTCTGATAAATCTCCATATCTTATTTACAGCAGACAGGCTTGCCCCTCTCCGGAGCAAGCCTGTCTGTTATACATAGGTGATTGTCTATCTATCGTTATAATTACTTCATCCGAATGTAATTCAAAAAACAAGAGGTAAATTCTTATTTATTCCATATCTTTTTACGGTATAATCAATGTTGCTTTCGATTTTTATCAATAATTTTGCAACCGATAAATCACTCCCGGCTTTTATCCTGCCGGGTTGGACTAAAAACATATGTCATGAAACCTCTTAACAACTCTACAGTAACAACCCGACATAAACACCCCGTAAGAATCCTGCAATTCGGAGAGGGTAACTTCCTTCGCGCATTTGCAGACTGGATGATCGACCTCGCCAACGAAAAAGGAGTCACTGACTCCGATGTGGCGGTAGTGTCACCCCGCTTCAAGGAGAACAACGGGATCAAAACCCTTCAGGCTCAGGACGGACTCTATCACGTCTGCCTCGAAGGTGTGGAAAACGGTAAACCGAAGACTGAATCAAGACTTATAAGCTGTGTTGCCAAGGCCTTCTCCCCGATAGCCGAACCTCAGAAATATGAGGAGATAATTCTCTCCCCGGAACTGCGTTTTGTGATCTCCAACACCACAGAGGCCGGTATCCGTTTCGAGGCAGACGATGTGACAGCAGACGCTCCCGCCACATTCCCCGGGAAAGTGACATCTCTTCTCCTCCGCAGATTCCGCCACTTCAACGGCGACCCCTCCAAAGGACTCATATTCCTCTGCTGTGAGCTGATTGAAGACAACGGCTCCACACTCCGTGAATTTGTGATCAGACACGCCAAAGAGGCCGGTCTCGAGCCTGAATTCATAAGCTGGGTGGAGAATTCATGCATATTCTGCGACACCCTTGTTGACCGTATCGTGCCGGGATTCCCTGCCGATACCATTTCAGAAGTGAAGGAAGACCTCGGCTTCGACGACAACGCTGTGGTGAAAGGCGAGCTCTATCATATATGGGCCATAGGCGGAAAGGATTATCTCACCGTAAAGGAGGAGATGCCTCTTGACAAAGCCGGACTCAATGTGCTCTATCTCCCCTCCATCAAATCATTCCGCGACAAGAAAGTAAGAATCCTCAACGGCTCCCACACAGGCATGGTGCCCGTGGCGCTGCAGCTCGGCTGCGAGACAGTGCTTGAGGCATTCAACAATAAGATGGTGAACGATTTCATCAATTCAATGGTGGCGAAAGAGGTGCTCCCCATGATTGACGAGGATCCCGAAGAGCTCCGCAGGTTTGCCGACGGCATTCTCGAACGTTTCTACAATCCCTACGTGCGCCATCTCCTGAAATCAATCTCACTGAATTCCCTCTCGAAATGGGAGGCAAGGAATTTCCCCACCGTGCGCGACCAGTGGGAGAAAAACTCCCGGCTCGCCGATCATGAGCTCTTCACTTTCGCGGCACTTCTCGCGCTCTATGCTCCGGATTCATCTTTTGAGGCCGACGACAATGCTGATCATCTTGCCCTTATCGAAAAAGCATGGAAAGAGAATCCCGATTCTCTGGAAAATACCGTGCGTCAGATTGTGGGATCAGGAATCTTCACCATCGACTTCGAGGCGGCGGTGCCCGGATTCTCAAAGGCGGTGGCAGGACATCTCGATTCTATCCGCACACTCGGAATGGAAGCCGCGCTTCGCGGATTTATCGATTCCCACAAAGACTGATATTAATCCTCACAACACGCTATGAAAAGGATTCTGAAAATCAACGATGCCGACAATGTAGCGGTAGTGCTTGCCGATGATGTGAAAAAAGGTGAGTCTTTCGAAGGGGTGGAAATCGCCTCCGACATGCAGCGCGGACACAAATTCGCACTCTGCGACATCCCCGTAGGACATAAGGTGATAAAATACGGCTATCCTATCGGACATGCCACTGCCGATATAAAGGCCGGAGAATGGATACACTCCCACAATCTCGCCACCTCGCTCGGCGAAGATCTCGAATATACCTATTCCCCCTCTCACTACGAGGCTTCCGGCATACCCTCCTCCTGCCCTGAAGTGCAGGGTTATCTCCGTGAAAACGGCGACATGGGAATACGCAACGAACTCTGGATCATACCCACTGTGGGATGCATAAACGGCCAGGCCAACATGATAGCCGACCGCATCCGCAAGGAGTGTAACCTGCAGGGTGTGGACGATGTAAGAGCTTTCACCCACAATTACGGATGCTCCCAGCTCGGGAAAGACCATGAGAACACCCGCAGGGCGTTAGCTGCCCTCGCAAAGCATCCTAATGCCGGAGGTGTGCTTGTGATAGGACTCGGATGTGAGAACAACCAGATAGACGTGCTCCGCAAGGAGATGGGTGCGTTCAACGAAAAACGTGTCAAGTTTCTTGTGGCTCAGGAAGTCGAGGATGAAGTGGAGACCGGTTTTGAGATCTGCAAGGGCCTTCTCGAAATCATGAGAACGGACCGTCGCCAACCGCTACCCGTGTCAAAACTTAAAATAGGACTCAAATGCGGAGGATCAGACGGACTTTCGGGAATTACCGCCAACCCTCTTGTGGGCCGTTTCTCCGACTGGCTTGTGGCCTGCGGCGGCACAACCATTCTTACGGAAGTGCCGGAGATGTTCGGAGCGGAGACAATCCTCATGAACAGGGCCGTAACCGAAGAGGTGTTCGATAAGACAGTGTCGCTGATCAACGATTTCAAAGACTATTTCAGATCTTATGGTCAGCCCATCTATGAGAATCCCTCTCCCGGAAACAAAGCAGGAGGAATCACCACACTTGAGGAGAAATCGCTCGGGTGCGTGCAGAAGGGTGGCAAATCTCCTGTGTGCGGAGTGCTCGGATATGCAGAGCCGGTGACATCGTGCGGTCTTAACCTGCTTCAGGCACCGGGCAACGACCTCGTGGCCGCCACGGCCCTCGCCCTCTCCGGATGCCAGATGGTGCTCTTCACCACCGGACGCGGCACTCCTTTCGGCACCTTCGTGCCCACCCTCAAAATCTCCACAAACTCAAACCTGTTCGCCCATAAACCGAAATGGATAGACTTCAATGCAGGAGATATTGTAAATGATGAGCCTTGGGATTCCGCACTCCGCAGGCTTATCGACAAGGTGACGGCCACAGCTTCCGGAGCCGCACTTCATCATGAAAAAGCGGGTGCCAAGGAGATCGCGATTTTCAAATCGGGAGTCACTCTCTGACAGTCTTAAGGCCTGAATGGGCGTTTTTACACTTATTCAGGCAGATAACAGGCGTTGCAAACAATCCTTTTTTATGCTCTTTTTTAAGTTTTTTGAAAAAAAGATGATAAATCTCATTGTCAGTTAGAGATTTGTAGCTAACTTTGCACCCCGGAAACTAATAACCAACAATTATGACTAAAGCAGATATAGTAGCAGAAATTTCGAGATCAACCGGTCTGGAGAAGGCCGCAGTTCTTGCAGTTGTGGAAAGCTTCATGGATGTTATCAAAGATAACATGGCAAAAGGCGAAAATATCTATCTCCGCGGATTCGGCAGCTTCGTAGTTAAGGAGCGCGCAGAAAAAGTGGCCCGCAACATCACCAAGAAGACCTCAATCATTGTGCCCGCTCACAAGAAACCCACCTTCAAACCTTGCCCCGAATTCAAGGAACAGGTAGCTAAAGAGGCATAATAAACCGCATTAATTCCGGACCCGCTGTCCAACAGGAGTTTCATCCTGTCAGCATCCGGATTTGAGAAAGGCCCGGCAGAATCGATTCTGCCGGGCCTTTCCATTTCCTGTGATTTCGGGAATAATACTGTCTGGAGGTTATAATCTGTCCATCAGTCTGGACAACTGTTCCCCTCCTTCTCAAGGATCTTCACGAAGCTTTCCGGGAGTCTAACATTATAAAGACATAATGCCTCTTTGAAAAGAGGGGCGATCTCCTCATCCTTGAAGCCGGCAATGCCACATCCGATACGTGTCACATAGAACGTGGTCTGGTCCCACTCTCTGGCAAGTTCTATGAAATCATCCACATAGGGTTTGATTGTCTCCACTCCACCCTGCATCGTGGGGATGGCATACGATTGTCCCTGCATACCCACGCTCTGGCCCATTATGGCTCCGAATTTCTCCAGAGCCACTTTGGCCGCGCCCCCGGCATGATTGCCCTGAAGGTTGCTGCCGAACACAAACACTTCATCCTCTCCGAGCGAGGTGATATTCTCCGGTGTATATTTCATGGTCTATATAGCTTTTAATTCTGACAAAACATTGTTTCATATCCTCTTAAGAAGGATCATCATATAGCGGGGTCGAGAGGTATCTCTCCCCTGTGTCGGGCAGAATAACCACAATTGTCTTACCTTTGTTTTCAGGCTTGCGTGCAAGTTCAAGGGCGGCATGAAAAGCGGCTCCGGAGGAAATACCGACAAGCAGACCCTCCTCTCTCACAAGCCTGCGGGAAGCGGCCATAGCCTCCTCGTCGCTAACGGTTATCACACCGTCCACCATCTCCGGATGATAATTGCCTGGCACAAATCCTGCGCCGATACCCTGTATCTTGTGCGGACCGGGAGTTCCTCCTGAAAGCACAGGTGAACCTGCGGGCTCCACGGCATACCCCTCGATTGACGGATTGTGACTCTTCAGCCCCTCTGCTGTGCCACTCAAAGTGCCTCCGGTGCCGACAGAAGAAACAAGTATATCAACACTGCCGTCGGTGTCCTGCCAGATTTCCTCGGCCGTGGTCTTCACATGTGCAGAGGGGTTTGCCGGATTTTCAAACTGCTGAAGTATTACAGACCCCGCGATCTCCTCATTGAGTCTGCGGGCCTCGGCTATAGCCCCTGCCATACCATCCTTTCCCGGAGTAAGCACGATCTCCGCGCCATAAGCCTTAAGCAGCTTGCGGCGCTCCATACTCATTGTCTCAGGCATGGTGAGGATCATACGATACCCTTTCACGGCTGACACCCATGCCAGACCGATTCCGGTGTTGCCGCTCGTGGGCTCGATGATGGTGGCACCCGGCTTTATCACACCCCTTTTCTCGGCATCCTCTATCATGGAGAGTGCCACCCGGTCTTTCACACTTCCTCCGGGATTGAACGATTCAATCTTCACAAGAAGCCTCGCCTCAAGATTCTCTGACCTTTCAATGTTACACACTTCAAGAAGTGGCGTGTGTCCCACAAGCTCGGTGAGACTTTTTGATATTTTCGACATAATGCAATTATCGTTATTGTCAAGCAACTGACATATTAATTCCGTTGTTATTCCTAACAGACGCAAATGTATAACGAAAAGTTCATTCTCACAACAAAACGTCGTTGTTTATGCATTTGTCTTTTTTGCCATGCCTGCTCTCAGAGCACATTATTCAATCCTTTCGATAAAGGAAACGGGCAAGACCGAACAGATAGCGTCTGAACCCGGGAGTATATGCGAGAAGACGTTCAAACCATCCGAGATGTGCCGACACAAACTTCACCACAAGCCCCACATAGACCATGGCGAATAGAGTGCCGATGCCGATCACGTTCCATAGCCAGCCTCCGAAGAAAAGATAACAGCTCGCCACGGCAAGAAGAACCAGGGTCATATCGACCCATATCTTCACTTTGGCAAACGGACGGCCTGTGACCTCACTGATGGTTATTGATATACCCTCTCCCGGCATGGTGACCGACCCGCATCTCACCTCCATGGCAATACCGAAGCCCATGACTGTGCATCCGAGAAACTGTGCGAGAATCTGCATCGGCAGAGTGTCGCAATCAAGAAAAGATGTCAGGAACATGTTCAGGTCGATAAGCCATCCGAACACAAAACCTATCACTAACTGAAACAGCTGCATCGGATCGAACCGCCGGCGCAAGATCAGTATCTGGCACACAACCAGCACAAAATTCATGGCTATGGTATAGCCGCCGATTGTCCACGCAGGAACCACTCCTTCGGGTCCTGCAAGCGAGAACACAAAAGGCAACGACGATATGACGCTGCTCCCGAGCGAAGACTTCACACAAAGCACAACTCCCAGCGTCATTATATATAATGAAACCAGGAGCAGAAGATGTTGCCAGATGAAAGAGAGGATTTTTATTTTTCTGTCTGCAGATAATGCCAATATCATTATTATTGTTTTTAAAGAATAGTCTCGAGTGTTGTTTTCTGCGGCACAAGTCCGAGACTCTCGTAGAATCTGAGAGCCGACTCATTGCAACTCCACACGTTAAGCGTGATGTTATGGAAACCGTTGCATGACGCCCATTCCTTTACATATTCGTAAAGTCTGCGTCCCACATGCTTCCCTCTCTGCGATTCATCCACACAGAGATCATCTATATAAAGAGTGCGGAACGGTCTCAGATGACGGTCGGATGTATGGTCCTGCACAATGCAGAAACAATAAGCCTGAAGATTGTCATTCTCATCGGTGAATGCAAACACAGGGGTTGATTCATCTGCAAGTATAGCCTCCACATCGTGAGGCTGATATTTTGTGGATCCCGTGATGAAAAGGTCAGGACGACCTGCCGCATGCACATCGTTCACCTGATGCAACAGGCGCATTATTGACTCAATATCCTTGGATTCAGCTCTTCTTATCATATCATTCATCTAAAAACATTCATGCTGTCAGTGACCGTTTCCCCGCTACGACAAAACAAAATTACGAAAATTCCCCTAACCACGCAAATCCAATGATTCTTCCACCCTTTACATTGCCATTTAAGATATTATCGCTAACTTTACGTCAAACATCAGGATATTGAGATCAGTAGGCGAAACAAGTGATATAGGATGAACTAATACCGGTATAAGTCATGGGTATGGAATTTCTTAAACATAAAGGTAATTACCGTGAACTTAGGTGCTTTCAGTTGGCTGAGCATTTATATGACATCACGTTTGTATTTTGCGAGCGGTTCATCAAGCCTGGAGACCGGACCAAAGACCAGATGATTCAGGCGGCCCGAAGCATCAAGCAGAATATTGCCGAGGGCAGCTGTGCTTCCAATATGTCTACTCAATCTGAGATGTTGCTCACAAACGTAGGTAAAAGCAGTCAACAGGAACTTTTGCTCGACTATGAAGACTACATCATTACGCGCGGTCTTAGAAAGTGGGAACTCGGCGACAGAAGTCTTGAAAACGTACGCTCCCATTTGAAAAACAGAATGAGTCGCGAGTATATGATTGAAAAAGCCCAAGGCTGGAGCGAAGAGACACTTGCAAATGTTGCCATAACCCTGATTCATCAGTGCGACAAGATGCTCGCCGGTCTATTGGAATATCAAAAGCAAAAATTCCTTCAGGATGGAGGTGTCAAGGAGCAAATGACAAAGGCTCGCCTTGATGCAAGAATGAATCAGAATTCTCAAAGTGCGCCGAATGTTCAGAGTTCTCTGAGTTCTCCGAGTTCTCTGAGTTCTCAGATTTCTCCTACATGCCCTGAATGCGGAAAGCCAATGCTCAAGAGAACGCAGAAAAAGGGGGTAATGCAAGGTAGGGAATTCTGGGGATGCAGCGGCTATCCGAATTGCAAAGGCATAAAGCCAATTAAAAGCCAGGAATAATATGGATTTATCGGGAACAATCAGGATTTATCGGGATTAATCGAGTTAATCAAATCAAAAAAAACTCAAATATACTATCTGCATTATGAAAAAAACTATGTTTCTCATTCTGATGCTGCTGGCATCAATGACTTCGTTTGCTCAAAAGGAGATTGAACAGGGAGCCCGGTGGCTCGACACTGCCGGAAACCCGATAAATGCCCATGGTGGCGGCATTCTCTATCATGACGGGAAATACTACTGGTATGGCGAATACAAAAAGGGGGAGACTATCCTCCCCGACTGGGCAACATGGGAGTGCTATCGCACGGACGTGACCGGAGTGGGCTGCTATTCCTCTCCCGACATGGTCACCTGGACATTCGAGGGGATAGTGCTTCCCGCCGTTACCGATGATCCCGAGCATGACCTTCATCCAAGCAAAGTGCTTGAACGTCCGAAGGTGGTCTACAATAAAAAGACCGGAAAGTTTGTGATGTGGGCACACGTTGAAAGCGCCGACTATAGCAAAGCGGTCGCCGGTGTGGCTGTAAGCGACTCCCCTGTCGGACCATTCAAATATATTGGCTCCTTCCGTCCGAACGATGCAATGAGCCGCGACCAGACCATCTTTGTGGATGATGACGGAAAGGCTTATCAGGTTGCCTCTTCCGAGAACAATCAGACCCTCTACATCAACGAACTTACCGACGATTACCTTCGTCCCACAGGAAAATACACACGCAATTTCATAGGTGAAAGCCGTGAGGCTCCCGCTGTGTTCAAACATGACGGAAAATACTATCTGCTTTCATCCGGATGCACAGGATGGGATCCGAATCAGGCAGAGCTTGCTGTGGCTGACTCGATAATGGGTGAATGGGAAACAATCGGCAACCCCTGCACCGGCACCGATGCCGACAAGACATTCTATGCCCAGAGCACATATGTGCAGCCCGTCTACGGCAAAAAGAACCTGGTTATCGCCATGTTTGACCGCTGGAACAAGAAGGATCTCGAAAACTCCCGCTACGTATGGCTCCCCCTCGATTTCAGCAACGGAAAAATCACAATTCCCTGGCGTGAGAAATGGAGTCCCGCCGACTACCCCGACAATAATTAATCCAATACCGACTCAATCTTAAGCCGATAAAAAAGCCAATATGGTATGATTAAAGGGGTATTCCCTTATTACCATATTGGCTTTATTCTATATTATTACTTTATTATTATATGCGGTGATCATGTCTTTCTGTCCAAGGTCCGCCGCCGCATATGTCGATTTAGTCCTATATCTAAGCAAAATAATCCTAATGTTTTGAACAATTCACCCGTTATCTTTGCAAAAACCTCGCTCCTATCATCATGAAATAACATTCCTATTATTACAAGACATGAAATATCTGAAGAATATAGTCATGCTTTGTCTGATGGGGTTTCAATGCCATCAAACACAAGCCAAATCTAATCTTTTCATAGATAATGGCGACAAAGTAGTGGTGCCTGTCAGCGGTGGAAATCTGACATTAATTCCGATGGACGACAATGCCATCAGGGTAAGATTCTGTTATGAATCTCCAAAAATGCAGGACCTGATATATCTGAATAAAAAGAATGTAAAATATGATGTAGCCGTCGACGGGGACAAGATAACATTGCAACTGCCTCGTATAAAGGCGGTAGTAGACAAGAACATCGGAAGAATCGATTATTATTCCGCAGACGGGAATTCAATCCTGTCTGAGTCTACGAGAAATCTTGCACCTTCGGAAGTTCAGGGAGAACCTACATATATAGCAACCCAGACATATGAATCTCCTGAAGATGAATCACTTTTCGGGCTTGGTCAGTTCCAGGACGGAATCCTTGACGTGAGAGGTCTTGAAAGAAGATTAACACAGGTCAACACTCAAATAAGCGTTCCGATGCTGGTCTCGAATAAGGGCTACGGCATATTGTGGAACAACTATGGCATGACTGAGTTCAATCCATCGTCAGATTATATAGAGCTTGTCAAGACAGACGCCAACGGAAATAAAGAGAAAGTCAATGTCACTTCTACCGAAGGCGGCAAGGTAGAGATCCGTGAAAGCAATGAATTCTCAGGTACTCTCATAGTGCCCGAAACAGGTTCTTATTCCATTATGCTTGATGTGGGACAGTCAATGGCAAGAAAGCATGACCTTTCGATTGGCAGCGATAAAGTGTTTTCAATAAGCAACGTATGGCTTCCGCCAACCACATCGGGCATTGTGCATCTTGAAAAGGGGGAACACATTGTGAAGGCAAGCCTTGAGAAGAATGACAAACCTCGTGTTTACATCCGTAAGGTTGACAATACCACAACTTTCAGATCTCCTGTATCGGAGGGTGTGGACTATACCGTCATGGCGGGAACGCCGGATGAGGTTATATCCTCTTACAGGGATCTCACCGGAACAGTGCCGATGATGCCTGAATGGGCGTTAGGCTACATACACTGTCGTGAACGTTTCCACAATCAGGATGAACTTCTTGCCACTGCCAATAGGTTCAGGAAAGAGAAGACTCCTGTCGATATTATAGTTCAGGACTGGCAATATTGGGGGAAATATGGATGGAATGCGATGACTTTTGATGAATCGCTCTATCCCTCGCCCAAAGAGATGACAGACAGTCTTCATGCAATGGACATGAGACTGATGGTGTCTGTATGGTCCAAGATAGATCCGTGTTCGGAAGTCGGAAAACAGATGCAGGAAAAAGGTTATTTCATCCCGGAAACATCATGGGTGGATTTCTTCAATCCGGAGGCTGCCGATTTCTATTGGAAGAATTTCAGCAACAGGCTATTGCAGCCGTATGGCATAGACGCATGGTGGCAGGATGCGACAGAACCGGAGAATGATGACCTCACAGGGAGGAAAATAGCGGGTGGCCGTATCCCCGGTGAAATATACCGAAACACATTCCCGTTGTTAGTCAACAAGACTGTTTACGAAGGTTCAAGAAAAGACGCTCCCGGAAAGAGGACTATGATTCTTACAAGAAGCGCCTTTCCCGGTATGCAAAGATATGCCACTGCCACATGGTCTGGCGATGTGGGCTGGGACTGGGATGCTTTCCGTCGTCAGATTGTTTCCGGTCTTGGAATGTCAGTTACCGGCCAGCCCTGGTGGACGTATGATGCCGGAGGGTTCTTCCGTCCGGGAAATCAATATGACTCAAAAGATTATCATGAACTGATGATGCGCTGGATCCAGACTTCTGTTTTCCTTCCCATGATGAGAGTGCATGGCTACATGACGGATACCGAATACTGGAATTACGGCGACCAGGTCACCATGCTGATGAAGAAGGCATTGGCGTTGCGCTATAGCCTGATGCCGTATATTTATTCAGAGAATGCCGGTATAAGTTTTGACAATTCCACTCTTCTTCGTCCTTTGGTCATGGACTTCGGAAACGACTCCGAAGCAATGAAGATAAAATATGAATATATGTTCGGACCTTCATTGCTTGTGTGTCCCGTGGTGGAACCGGGAATCAAAAAAATGAATGTTTATTTGCCTCATACTGATGGCGGATGGTATTCATTTTCCACATCCCTACCGATTGCAGCTTCAGGCTGGACAGAAGAAAACGTGTCTGAAGAGAGCATACCGGTATTTGTAAAAGCCGGAAGCATTATTCCTCTGGCCACCGGCTCTCCGGAATCTGTTCATGAGGCACTGACAGCACCATTGAAAATAATAATATACCCCGGAGCTGACGGACAATTTACTCTATATAGTGACGATGGCGTCACATATAATTATGAGAAAGGTGAATACTCACGGATAAATCTGAATTGGGATGACTCGTCATCCGTCTTGACAATTTCATCCGCAGATGGCAAGTATGACGGCATGGCAAAAGACAGAGATTTTGAAATAGTAAAGATATCCGGAAACGGAGACAAACAGGAAATACGGAAGATAGGATATAAAGGGAAAAAGACAAAAGTCAAGTTCCATAAATGAATGCATGTATCTTCATAGGATAGTCTTGGAGAGCGTATTTTTTTGGAACGCATTCTCAGATATATTCCTTAACGAACTCATATAGTCAGTTTTACTCAATTGAAAGGGCGCATCAATGATGAGCCCTTTTTGTTTGCCTCGAGATCCTTATGTATGCGACATTGCGCCAGATATCTTCATATGCCTTCCCTCATATCGAAAATGTCCTATACATTATCGAAATACTTATAACCGTTAAGTATTTTTAATAGTAATTTTGCATAGTTAAAAATTCAAAATAATAACCATGAAACGAATCAACTGTTTTATTATAGCATCCTTATTACCTTTATTAAGTGTGGCTCAGGATTATACCGTGAAAGTCTCCGAGTCAAACGAGCCCATGCAGAGTGGCAAATATATGCCTGAATGGGAATCACTTTCTCAGTATGAAGTGCCAGAATGGTTTCGCGATGCCAAATTCGGAATCTGGGCTCACTGGGGCCCTCAGTGCGTTGAAGGATCAGGCGACTGGATGGCAAGGTCGCTCTATATCGAAGGCTCTCGTGAATATAAACACCATGTTGAGAACTACGGCCATCCTTCGGAATTCGGATTCAAAGATATCCTTCCTCTGTTTAAAGCAGAAAAGTGGGATCCTGACTATCTTGTAGGCCTTTATAAGAAAATCGGAGCCAAATATTTCTTTGTGCTCGGCAACCATCATGACAATTACGATCTTTGGGACAGCAAGTATCAGGAATGGAATTCAAAGAATATCGGACCTAAGAAAGATATTCTTCAGGGCTGGGCAGACGCCTGCAAAAAACATGATATGCCATTCGGTGTCAGCCTGCATGCCGACCATGCATGGAGCTGGTATGAGACTTCGAGAAGATACGACAGAAACGGCGACAAGGCCGGAGTGCCTTATGATGGCAGACTCACAAAAGAGGATGGTAAAGGGAAATGGTGGGAAGGACTTGATCCTCAGAAACTATACGCTCAGAACCACCCCGACAGTTATGGCACATGGAGCGACGGAATGATCCATTCTCAATGGGCATGGGGCAATGGTGTTGCAGTTCCGACAGAGGAATACTGCACCAATTTTTACGACCGCACTCTTGATGTGATCAACAGGTACAATCCCGACCTCCTTTATTTCGACGTGACAGGTGTTCCCTTCTATCCCATAAGCGATGCCGGACTCAAAATAGCAGCTCATTTCTACAACCATAATCTTGCTACTAAGAAAGATTTTTCCGCAGTAATGTTCGGTAAGATTCTCACCGACCAGCAGAAAGAGGCTCTCGTGTGGGATGTGGAAAGAGGTGCGCCGAATAAGATCAATGATCAGCCATGGCAGACCTGCACATGCATCGGCGACTGGCATTATAAGGATGATGTCTACAAAAACAACTGGTATAAATCGGCTGCACAGGTTGTGAAGATGCTTGCTGACGTTGTGAGCAAGAACGGCAATCTGTTGCTGAATATTCCTTTGCGTGCAGACGGCACATTCGATGAAAAAGAGGAGGAGATAATCAACGGAATCGGAGACTGGATGGCAGTAAACAGCGAAGCCATATATTCCACCCGTCCATGGCACATATTCGGAGAAGGACCAATCGCAGACTCTGACATAAAACTGAATGCTCAGGGATTCAATGAAGGTGCCTACACTAAAGCCACTTCAGAAGAGATACGTTTCACCCAGACTCCCAAGCATCTCTATGCAATAGCACTTTCATGGCCCGAAGACGGTAAAATCACCGTAAAATCGCTTGCAGAGGGCTCAGCTCTTCATAATAAGAAGATCCGCAGTGTAGAGCTTCTCGGCTATGGCAAAGTAAAATTCACCCGTGATTCCAATGGACTTAAAGTGATTCTTCCGGAAAATGCAAAAAAATCAGTCGCACCGGTGATAAGAATCCGCAAATAAACAAATCGGGGACCGACACAACGGCTCATTTACTTCAATATACTGATATTCCAGCGATTAATAACAGATTAATCGCTGGAACATGAGATTCTCACGCCAATTTCTAACCATAATAAATCATGAAACTATTTAAAAATCTAACATTTACGTGCAGATTAATCTCTGTGTTGCTGTCAATTGGCATAGCAATGCCTATGATGGCCCAGCAGACAGTTGCAGTCAAAGGTACCGTGACAGACTCCTCCGGAGAACCGTTGATCGGAGCGACAGTGCTTCTTAAAGAATCCACTATCGGAACATCTACTGATCTCGACGGAGGTTTCACAATCAACGTTCCCTCTCCCGTGAAAGGGAAAGTTCTGGTGATCAGCTATATCGGACATCAGCAAAAGACTATAAAGCTTGAAAACAGCAATACGCTCGATATCAAGCTGGTTTCAGACTCACAAAACCTTGACGAAGTAGTAGTCGTGGGCTATGGCACACAAAAGAAGGTGAATCTTACAGGATCAGTGTCGAGCATCAACGCCGATGATATCGCATCACGCCCTGTCAACAACACATCTTCAATTATCGCCGGTCTTGTGCCCGGTGTCAGCGTGATCCAGTCGTCAGGCAGACCCGGTGCAGGAGCAAACGTGAAGATGCGTGGAACAGGCACATTCTCAAGCGCGGGCAACTCCCCGCTTGTCATCATCGACGGTCTTTCCGGAAATCTTGATGATGTAGACCCCAACGACATTCAGAACATCTCATTCCTGAAAGACGCCGCCTCTGCATCAATTTATGGAAGCAGGGCTGCAAACGGCGTTATCCTTATCGAAACAAAAAAGGGTTCTGAAGGTAAAACCACCATCACCTACAACAACAATTTCGGATGGCAGAAAGCCACTGAACTGCCCGATTTCCTTGAGTCATGGGAATATGCCACATATTACAACATGGCCATGAGAAATATCGGTAATGCCGATGCCTATACTCCCGAACAGATCCAGAAATTCAGAGACGGTTCAGATCCTGACAATTATCCCAATGTAAATCATATGAAATGGCTCCTGGAGTCAGGTTCAGGCTTCCAGCAACAGCATAATGTAAGCATCTCGCATGCTCAGGGAAACACCCGCTACAACCTCTCGTTAGGATATCGCGGACAAAACGGTCTGACCGCCGAGACTATGAACAAGCGTCTTACCGGTCTTTTCTCTCTTGAAAGCAAGTTGAAATATGGTCTGACTTTGGGAATGAATCTCAATGCCTACAGAAATATCTATGACGCTCCTATCGGAGAACCTCAGAGCATTGACGGAATCATCGGCTACACTGTCAGGGAAGCCCCAATCTATGCAGGCAGAAAATCTGACGGCTCATTCGGATATCAGGACAACTACAGCCCCGAGGCCTGGCTTGCCGGTGATTCTTTCACCAAATCAGTTTCAACTTATATCAGCGGCAATGTCCGTATGCGCTGGGACACTCCGGTGGAAGGTCTTTCCGTTCAGGGAAAGATGGGTGCCAACTATTACACCAACTACTATAAAGGATACCGAGCAGAGACCTATTTTGACCAGCACAAGACTATCGGCCCGACTCAGCTGACAGTTTCAGACAACGACAATAACTATTACAGCGTTGAGGCTCTGGCGCAGTATGACAAGAATTTCAAAAAGCATACCCTTAACGTGCTTGCCGGCTATTCTTTTGAATCATGGAGCAACAAGTATCTTATGGGCAACAGAAACACCTTCCCCACAACAAGTCTTAGCGAACTGGTGTCGGGAGATGCAGCAACCGCAGGAAATACCAGCTCTCTCAATGAATCAACTCTTATGTCGGTGTTCGGCAGAATAAACTATAATTATGACGAGCGCTATCTTATAGAGGCCAATCTCAGATATGACGGTTCATCCCACTTTGCAAAACATTCCCGCTGGGGTCTCTTCCCATCAGTGTCGGCAGCCTGGAGAATATCCGAAGAATCATTCCTGAGAGATTCAAAAGCCGGAGAGGTTATCAACAATCTTAAGCTCCGCGTCTCACACGGCACACTCGGAAACCAGAATATCGGTGCCTACGCATACCAGCAGACTTATTGGTATGGATTCAACTATCCTCTCGGTTATCCCGCACAGCTTACTCCGGGAGCGATTTCCGGACCTTTCAATGATCCTGACATCACATGGGAGAAAACAAGAATCACCGACGTCGGTTTCGACATCAGCCTATGGAACAACAGATTCTCAGCAACTGTGGATTATTTCTACAAATACACATCCGATATCCTTTCAAGCGTTGCAGTGACCGATATCCTCGGAAACAGCGTGGGCAATACCAACGTAGGTGCCGTTTCCAACCAGGGTGTTGAAATCAACCTGACATACAACGGACAGATCGGAAATAATTTCAGATTCTCCGTATCTCCCAATTTCACTTATGTGAAGAATGCGATCGAAAAACTGGCCGACGGTGCCAAGATGCAGATTAACGAAGGCCGGTTTGTGGGTGAACCTATCGGTATTATATACGGCTACAAGACTGACGGCTTATTCGTGAATCAATCTGAAATCGATGCAGCTCCCGAGCAGATCGTTTCAAAAGGATCTCTGCGTCCCGGCTATGTGAAATATATGGATCTCGACGGCGACGGCAAAGTGGACGCCGACCATGACCGTACCATTCTTGGAAGCACAACTCCGAAATTCTACTATGGCATGACATTGTCTGCACAGTATAAAGGTTTTGATTTCTCAGCCCTTCTTCAGGGTGTTGGCGGACATAAGCGCCTTATCGGTTCCTACATGGCCTACGCCTTCTATAATGGCGGTCAGATTCAGCGCTGGCAGGCAGACAACTGCTGGACCGAGGAGAATCCCAATAAATGGGCTTCATATCCCCGTATCGAAACACTCAACATGAACAACCCCAACCTTCAGACTTCCGATTACTGGGTGAGAGACGCAAGCTTCCTCCGCATAAAGAACATCACTCTGGGCTACACCATCCCGAAATCCATTACTCAGAAAATCGGAATTGAAAACATCAGAATGTACGTAAGCTGCGACAACCTTCACACATTCAATAAATTCTATAAAGGATGGGATCCCGAGAACGAAATCGGAACCGGAGACTCTCCCTCCTTCTATCCCATCACAAGTGTTTATTCATTCGGATTTAACTTCAAGTTTTAAATCGTAATTCTATCAAAATGAAATTTTTCAAAAATATATATTGGTTAAGTGCCGGCATGTTGTTAGTATCATCATTTTTGTCAGGTTGCACTGACGAACTTGATAAGTTTAACACACAAGAGACGGCCAACGAGGAATTCTGGAGAAACGAAAACGATGCCAAACTCGCGCTCGTGGGTTGCTACCGTTTCCAGACAGGATGGTCGCATGATTCATTCGATACGCCTCAGGGTCTTTTATACCTCGACTTCGCAGGTGGCAACGGTACTGAAAAGGAGAACTTCTCCACGAATATGGCAAGTGTGAACACGGCTGCCACCAACAGCAACATCCGCTGGTACTGGGGCAATGCATACGCTCAGATTTATAAATACAATAACTTTATTCAGAACGTGGGGGCATGTCCTATGGACGAGAATAAGAAGAATGCCATGATCGCCGAGATGAAGACTCTCAGGGCATACTTCCTGCTCAACCTCGGATTCTACTTCAAGGATGTGCCCATGCCTCTGAAGCCGCTTACCGTAAGCGAAGCCAACTCCATCGAACAAACCGCACAGGCCGATGTCTACAAGCAGATTGAAAGCGACCTGCTGGAGTCGATAAAAGTTTTGCCCGAAACTTATGACGGCGCTGACTATGGACGCATTTCCCGCAACGGAGCACGTGTAATCCTTGGCAGATTATATCTTGCACAAGACAGATTTGCTGATGCCGCATCTGTTTTTGGCGATATCATATCTTCAGGGAAATTCCAGCTCGACCGCAGAAACGGCATCGACAGTTATGAGAAACTGTTCCAGCTCGACGGAGAGTCAAGCCCGGAAATGATTTTCTGCATCATGGGTGTAAAAGACAAATACACTAATTCCCGCTATCAGTATCTCTATCCTGAATGTCTGGGAGGATGGCATCAGTTTGCAGTTTACAACGAGTTGGTAAAATCATACTTCTGCGCAGACGGCAAATCGATTGAGGAGTCTCCATCCTACAACGATGATGATCCTTACGTGAATCGTGACGTCAGACTCTATGCATCGGTGTTTCTTCCTCCCGTCGGAACTTATCCCGGCACAAAGTTCAATGAGACCACCTACGACTGCTTCAATGGCCCCGGCACAAGCGACAGCTATAACCGCTTCGCTTTGTTCAACGGTTATTGTCCTAAAAAGGGATGCGATCCGAGTGTGACAAATTCATTGGGAAGCACTTATACTTATACTCCGCTTATGAGATATGGAGAGGTGCTGCTCAGCTATCTTGAAGCCCTGAACGAGGCAAATCCCGGAAATGTCTCTCAAGATGTGCTTGACAGGACTATTAACGACATCCGTGACAGAGTCGGACTTCCCGGTTACACCACACGCGATCTGAACAATCAGGAAATGATCAGAAAGGCTGTGCGTGCTGAGCGCAGGGTTGAGCTTGCTTTAGAGGGTCTCCGTTATTTCGACGTGCTTCGCTGGGGAACTGCTTCAGATGAACTGAACCACACATTTACAGGTGTGAAGCTCTCGAATGATCCCAATGCCCGCAACTACAAGGGAAACTCACCCGTAGATGCCGACTGCTACTATCAGTTCGAGACAAGAAACTGGGCAAGCCACAACCGCTACTGGCCTATCCCGCAGAACGACAGGAACATCAATCCCAACCTCAAGCAGAACGAGGGATATAACTGATATCGGTCAATACAGTCTTATCATAATACAAGGTTAATTAGTATGTTTTTAGGTTATTGTTAAATTCAGATTAACTTCAAACCAAAAGGGCACATCAATGATGTGTCCTTTTCCTTTTGTATAATACTGAAATACCGGGAACAGAATCCCGGGAAATACAAAAAATAAAGCCAATATGGTCAGATTCAAGGGTCTTCCCTTCTTACCATATTGGCTTTATTGTTTTATTGCCGGGATCTCTTTCAGACGTGCAATCACTGACTGTTGAAAGAATCTCGGTATTTCTGAGGGGAACATCCCACACGCTTCCTGAAAAGGCGGGAAAAATAAGACGGATCTTCATATCCGAGCACATACGATATCTCCTTCACCGATATATTTTCCGTGGCCAGTATGAGCTGCGCATGCATCATCTTTTTCTCTATGATGAAATGCATGGGAGTAGACCCCACCTCCTGCTTGAACAATTTTATGAAATGGTCAACTGAGAAACATGCAGCTCCCGACAGTTCCTCCACACTGATAGGTTTCGACATATTGTTGTCGATATACTCGAGCGCCATCCGAATGTATTTGTTAGTTGTCTGATATTTCGGTCTGGCCTCTCTCACGAATCTCGACATAAGCTGATAGATCACCCCTTTCGACTCCATACGGTCAAACAGCGGACGCTCCCTGTTGAGACGCACACATTCTATCAGGGAATTCTTATTGTCATAGATTTTCGGATTCGGGTTCTTAAGAGCCATCGCGCTGTTGTGCTCGCAAAGCGACCTGAACAGCATCTCATCAAACTCACATCCGGAGATTTCAAACGGGAATACCAGATTATCTATTATGTTCTGGCTGGAAACACCATTGGCATATATGTGCACATAGTAATGCTCGAAATATCCCTTGCATATATTCGTGTGTTGCGTGAATGCCGGTATGATATAGAGATTGCCGGGTGTAAGGCTATAAGTCTTCGACCCGAACATTACCTCGGCTGTCCCTTTCGTGACAAGATATATCCTTGTGAAAGGGCTGCTGACATTCTGGAAATTCCAGTCTCCGTGATGCTCTGCCTTTCCGACATTGAGCATCATCAAATCATTGAGCTGATCTAATGTTTTCATACTTCTGCAAAATAAATACATTTCTCCTGACTATCCAAAAACATCTTCAGCACATAACGATTTAGTCCTATATGAAAATAACATTATCCTATTAATACAGACTGTTTACAAACTACCTTTGCCAAGAACTAAATTACCAACAATCATGAAATACCACGAAATAGGAAAAACCGGAATGTGTGTCTCCGAACTCAGCTTCGGAGCCTCCTCATTAGGCGCAGTGTTCCACGAAATAAAGGAATCCCAGGCTCTGGAAGCCGTCTATGCAGCAATCGACTGCGGAATGAATTTTATCGATGTGTCGCCATATTACGGACATTATAAGGCAGAGACGGTTCTCGGCAAGGCTCTGCGCAATATCCCCCGCGAAAAATACTATCTCTCCACTAAAGTGGGAAGATATGGCGAAAACGGAGTCAACACCTGGGATTATTCCGCACGCCGTGCGAAAGAGAGCGTTTATGAAAGCCTTGAGCGACTCGGATTGGACTATATCGACCTGATAAATGTGCACGACATCGAGTTTGCAGATCTCAGTCAGGTGGTGAATGAAACCTTGCCGGCCCTTGTCGAGCTCAAGGAGACAGGGTTGGTAAGACATGTGGGAATCACCGATCTTCAGCTTGAGAATCTGGAATGGGTGATCAAAAATGTTCCGCAAGGCACCGTAGAGAGCGTGCTCAACTTCTGCCATCACACTCTCAATGACGATAAAATACTCGATTATATCGATTTTTTCGAATCAAACAATGTCGGAATAATCAATGCTTCGCCATTCTCAATGGGTCTTCTCACAAAAAGAGGCATCCCCTCCTGGCATCCGGCTCCCGAATCGCTCGTTGAGGCATGCCGCAAAGCCGTGCTCCACTGTGAGGCCAAAGGATATCCCATCGAGACTCTTGCAATTCAGTATGCCGTAAGCAATCCCAGAATCGCCACGACTCTGTTCAGTTCGGCAAACCCAGAATCTGTAAAAAGGAATGTGGCCGTGCTCGACGAGCCGATAGATATGCAGCTTGTGGAGGAAGTGAAAGAGATTATCGGAGACCAGTTCCGTGTAAGCTGGGCAAATTCCTAATTTTCCGTAAACATGGATTGCTTCATAATAGACGCGCACGCGCATCTCTGGCTGACACAGGACACTGTCCTTGACGGGAAACGGATAAGTCCTCTCCCGAACGGGAGGTGTGACTTTATGGGCGAGGAGAGGCAAATGCTCCCCCCTTTCATGATCGACGGAAGGAACACGGCAGAAGTCTTTCTGTCAAACATGAACTATGCAAGGGTATCGGCTGCGGTGATTGTCCAGGAATTCATCGATGGCGTGCAGAATGATTATCTGAAGACTGTGTCGCGGAACTATGGCGACCGTCTTTTTACGACCGGAATGTGCGACTTCAACAGGCCGGACCTGCCGGGACAGACCGCCGCATTGCTTGAGGCGGGATTCAAGGGCATATCCGTGCCGGCTCATAGAATCTCCTCTTTCGGAGAAAGCCGCAGCAGACTCAACTCCGATGAGATGATGGCCATGTTCAGGGAGATGGAACGACGCAAGGCGATTCTTTCGATAACACTTGCCGACGGAGCGTCGCAGGTGGAGGAGATGAAGGAGGTCATTCAGGAATGCCCCGACCTGAAAATTGCCATCGGACATTTCGGCATGGTGACGAAAGAGGGATGGCTCGAACAGATAAGACTGGCAAAATACGGCAATGTCTTCATAGAGTCGGGAGGTATCACCTGGCTCTTCAACGAGGAATTCTATCCCTTTGCCGGTGCCGTCAGGGCAATTAGAGAGGCTGCGGACCTTGTGGGGATCGACAAACTCATATGGGGGTCTGACTATCCCCGCACAATCACAGCCATTACCTATAAAATGTCGTATGACTTCCTTTTCAGATCCACTCTTCTCTCCGATTCGGAGAAAAAGTCATTCCTGGGGGAGAATGCCCGCCGGTTCTACGGATTCAGGGATCTGATAAGATTGCCTTACATAAAAAACATGTCGGAATGAAAAAGGGATACTCAGTATTGCTGGGAATGGTGATATGCCTGTTTTTCGTATGGGCTATCAGCGCCAATCTGCTTCCCACCATGATCCGTCAGCTCATGAAGACGTGTGAGCTTACTCCATTCGAGGCTTCATTTACCGAGACCGCCTACTGGCTGGCATATTTCATATGCCCCATACCGATCGCCATGTTCATGAAGCGCTATTCTTATAAGGCGGGTATAATTTTCGGTCTACTGATGGCAGCAGCCGGAGCATTGCTCTTTTTCCCGGCTGCGGAGCTTAAGGAATACTGGATTTATCTCTGCGTGTTTTTCATCATTGCCACGGGAATGTGCTTCCTTGAAACCGCTGCAAATCCATATGTGACAGTGCTCGGCGATCCCTCCACAGCCCACCGCAGGCTTAATCTTGCCCAATCATTCAACGGACTCGGCGCCTTTATCTCCGCCATGTTCATAAGCAAGATAATATTGAGTGGTTATTCCTACACGAGGGAAACACTTCCCGCCGACTATCCCGGAGGATGGCAACATTACATCGACGTTGAGACAAACGCGATGAAGGGCCCGTATCTCGGTCTCGCACTTGTCCTGATCATAATAGCTGTGGTTTTCGCCTTCTCAAAATTTCCGAAGATAGAAGCGGAAAAACAGGAGGCCGGAGGAAAACTTATCAATTTCAAGGTACTGAAAAAGCCCAATCTTCGCAATGGAGTAATCGCCCAGTTCTTCTATAACGGCGGACAGACAGCCATCAACAGTCTGTTCTTGGTGTATTGTTGCTCGTATGTCGACATGAGCGAATCGGCTGCCACCACCTTCTTCGGAATCTATATGCTTGCTTTCCTTTTAGGAAGATGGACCGGCACGTTCCTGATGGGATATTTCAAGCCTCACAAAATGAATCTGGTATATTCCATTGTAAATGTGGCGCTATGCGCAGCAGTCACAACAATAGGAGGTATGACCGGAGTGTATCTGATGATTGCCATATCATTCTTCATGTCGATCATCTATCCCACCCAATTCTCTCTCGCCCTCACCTCTCTCGGAAATGACACGAAGAGCGGTTCTGCCTTTTTAGTGATGGCTATCATCGGCAATGCATGTCTGCCACAGCTCACGGCATTTCTGATGATGATTAATCCGGTCCTGTATCATCTGGCATATGCAGTTCCGATGATATGCTTCGGAGTCTGCGCATGGTACTCTGTAAGCTATAATAAATTCATAAAGTCAAAACAGTAATGAAATCAGTTCAAATCATATCCAAAGGGAAAGTAGTGACAATAGAATCACCGAAACCGGTGATTAACCCGGATGAGATCCTTATAAGAATCCGATATGTAGGATTCTGCGGATCCGATCTCAACACATATCTCGGCAACAATCTTCTTGCCATCTCTCCGGTTGTGCCCGGCCACGAGATAGCCGGCACCATCGAGGAGATAGGAGAAAACGTGCCCGAGGGTCTTTTTCATAAAGGGATGAATGTCACAGTCAATCCCTATTCATCTTGCGGTAAGTGTCCGTCATGCAGAAGACGCCGCGTGAACGCTTGCCGCGACAATCAGACCCTCGGTGTGCAGCGCAATGGAGCCATGTCGGAATATATCTCCATGCCCTGGCAGAAGGTGATACCGGCCGAAGGATTGCCTATAGAGCAATGTGCTCTCATCGAGCCCATGAGCGTTGGATTCCATGCCGTGGCTCGCGGAGAAGTGACAGATATCGACACTGTGATGGTGATAGGCTGCGGAATGATCGGAATCGGGGCTATCGTCAGGGCAGCTCTGCGTGGAGCAAAGGTGATTGCCGTGGACATCGACCCTGGAAAGCTTGAGCTTACAAAAAGAATGGGAGCGGCTTTCGCACTTGATTCCACATCTCCCGACTTCCACGACAGACTTCTTGACATTACTGACGGAGACGGTCCGGATGTAGTGATAGAGGCTGTAGGTTCAGTTCCGACATATCTCATGGCAGTGGAAGAGGTAGCATTTACAGGAAGAGTAATATGTATCGGTTATGCCGGAAAACCGGTATCTATCCCGACAAAACTGTTCGTGCAGAAGGAGCTTGATGTGAGAGGCTCTCGCAATGCCCTTCCTGAAGATTTCGAGGCTGTGATGAAATATTTCAGAAAAGTGAACTGTCCCACCGACACACTGATAACAGATATCGCAAAACCGGAAGAAGCGGCCAAGGCCCTTGAAGACTGGAATAACAACCGTGGAAAGGTGTTCCGCATCCTTGTTGACTTCAACTGATCATCTTAAAAAACAATTGTCATAATGATAAAAAAAGGATATCCTGTAAAAAGATATAACCATCCCGTAAAGAGATTCTGCCAGATTCTTGAGATAACAGACAATCCTCAGCTCATCTCTTTATATAGGAAATATCACTCCAGAGAACATCACTGGAAAGAGATAAGGGAAGGCATCCGTTCGGTTGGCATTCTTGAAATGGAGCTGTATATATACGAGAACAAGGTCTTCATGATTGTCGACACTGAGGAAGACTTTGAGTGGGACAAGGCAATGGCCAGACTCGCCACACTTCCCCGTCAGGCGGAATGGGAAGCGTTTGTCTCCGAGCTCCAGGGTTGTGATCCCAAGGCAACCTCAGATCAGAAATGGAAGCTGATGGAGCGCATGTTCTACCTATATGACATGTGATTCTAACACCTCTTAAGGGCACATCAATGATGTGTCCTTTTCTTTTTTACATAGCGAAAGGTGAGCTTAATTCATGATAATAGAACCGGGGTAATCATTTTTTTAGGATCGTCATGCAGTATTCGGCGATTTTGCCTATCTTTATCATGTGAACCATAATCTACAGATCGATAACCGCACATTAGTGGAAGAGTGCAAAAGGGGCAACAAAGAGGCTTTAAACCTCTTCTACATCCGTTTTGCGCCCCGGATGCTCAGCGTCATACGCCGGTATGTGTCCGACCCAAAAGATGCCGAAGACATTCTGCATGACGGTTTTATTGTGGCTTTCACCAGACTCGGATCATTGCGAGATTTCGACAAAGTGGATTATTGGCTTGCCACGATTATCAGAAATCTGTCTCTACAGTTTCTCCACTCTCAGGATGTGGCTCAGATGCTCCATGAGATTCCGGATGTGGAGGATACCCCGGAAATTGACGACATCATAGATCTCGAAACCCTTGAATCTCTGATAAGGAAACTCCCTGCCGGATATCAGAAGGTGTTCCGTCTTGCTGTGCTGGAAAATAAATCGCATAAGGAGATTGCCCGGCTTCTCGGAATTGCTCCCAATTCATCATCTTCCCAACTTTTCCACGCAAAGCTGATGATGCGGAAACTCATCACCGACTATAAGAAGCAGACCGGTCTGTGCATACTGCTCCTGTCCTCTGTCTCGGCCTTGGTTCTATTAAGACTTGGACAAGAAGTGAACAGACAGGACTCCCGGCCTGTGATTACAGACAATGTAAACGTTGGAAATGCCACGAAGAATCACGTCGAAGCGGATAATTCCACCGGATTGCCGGAAGATAATCCCGTTACTCAGGCTTCCGGATCAAGACCCTCAGTCATCACAACCGCGAAAACTCTCGGCAGTCCGCTTATCGCCGCTTCCGATTCTGTCTATAATAACGGGGAACAAGAGTATCCGGGAATTAAGGAAGAAACAGATCTTGTTGCGGATAATGGCAGTGGCGATGAGAAACCGGAAATTGAGATATATGATAATAACGGCACCTCGACAGCCGACTCGATACCTGCAATTCCGGAAGAACCTTATTATGCATATCTTGATGACATATTCAAGAATCGGCATAGGGATGATGACTGGTCGCTACGTGTAAGTGTAAACTCGGGAATTTTGAATTTCGACAATCCTACGGGCAATGACGATTATGCCAATGGCCCCGGGCAGTCTTGCCCCAATGACCCCCCTGTAAAACCTGAAGAAAAACCGGAAACAGAAGGAATGACAAGATCAGGTACAGGCGGATACAAAAATTATAAGGATCTGTCTCACCATAACCATATGCCGATTTCATTCTCCGCAACCGTCAACAAAGCGCTTAACAACAGACTAAGCATAGAAAGCGGCATAACCTACACTTATCTTCACACCACATTCGAGACCATAAATGCAAAAAGTGAATGCCACTGGCATTACATTGGTCTGCCGTTGAAACTGAATATAAAGACATTCTCTTCCGAAAGACTGAAGCTGTACGCATCGTTTGGAGGAGAGGTTGACTTCCCGGTTTATTCCAATGCGGATGTAACCCGTCTTGCCATTAATTCCGATCTGCGTCCCGGTAAATTTGACTCCTCTGCCGTGTGGTCGTTGTCTGCAAGCTACGGAATATCGCTAAGACTATCGAAAAGAATCGACTTATTCCTTGAGCCGACTCTTCAATATCATTTCAATCATGACCATGAGGTGCCCAACATATGGACTGACAATCCATGGGGATTCTCTCTGCCAGTCGGTTTCCGCTTCAACTGGTAAAGAGTTTACATCTATCATCTCCCGGATTTTTTAGCATACGTCATGCAGTATTTCCAGATTTCCGGCATCATTATAGTAAACAAACAAATTAATACACATTATGGCAACGATCAGAATGAGATTCTCAACTTTAATATCACGTATTTGCGCCTCGGTGCTTGCAGTTCTCGGTTTCGGATGCTCCTCTGACGGACCTGACGATCCATATATCTGTATGTATGGCACTCCCTACGGTACTTTTGAGATCAAAGGGAAAGTCACTACTGAAGACGGGAAGGCTGTTGCAAATGCGGCAGTCAGGATCACCGGCTCAGAAACCCCATCCGGAGTATACTCATTCGCAGAAACCACCACAGACAAAACCGGAGATTACACGGCAAAGGGCACAATCTTCGGAGGTAGGGAAAAATGGAAGGTGGTCTGCATACCTGAAGAGAAGAGCCTTGATGCCGATTCGGTCATAGTGGACATAGAATTCATTCGGGAAAGCTCCGATGATCACTGGAATCACGGCCACGCCGATGCCACAGTTGACCTTACTCTTAAGAATAAAAAGACAGAAGAATGAAAGGAATCTCCTTAAAACAAAGAATAGCTTTAGAGCTCAACCGCAAGCTTAAATCTGAACGCCGGAGGGAACATTCTCTCCGGCAACTTTTCTGGGAATGCACATGGCGTTGCAATCTTTCATGCCGCCATTGCGGGAGCGATTGCAAAAGTTCCTCTCTCATTCCCGATATGCCTGCCGAAGACTTCCTGAAGACGGTTGATTCACTCATGCCTCATATTGACCCTCATCAGGTGAATATTGTGATAACAGGAGGTGAGCCGTTAGTGCGCGATGATCTTGAATATGTGGGAAGAGAACTCTATAACCGGGAATTTCCGTGGGGAATAGTGACAAACGGTTTGCTGCTCACCGAGGAGAGATTTGAAAAACTGAGACGGGCAGGTCTCCACAACATAACAATAAGTCTTGACGGTCTGGAAGAGAATCACAACTGGATGAGGAATCATCCCAAATCTTTCGAGCGGGCCTGTGAGGCAATAAGAATGGTGGCGAAAGCCGAAGACCTCAAGTTCGATGTAGTGACGTGTGTTAACCGCCGTTCTCTTCGGCAACTGGATGATCTCAAGGAGCTGCTGATATCCTGCGGAGTCAGACGGTGGAGACTGTTTACCATATTCCCGTCAGGACGAGCCGCACAATATCCGGAATTCGAGATGAGCGGAGATGAGACAGAGCAACTCATGCAGTTTATCATTGACACCCGCGAGGAGGGACGGATACATCCGTCGTTCTGCTGCGAGGGTTTTATGGCAGGATATGAAGGACTCGTCAGAGACTATTTCTTCGACTGTCAGGCGGGAGTGAGCGTAGCGTCTGTATTGCTCGACGGCGGAATAGGAGCCTGTCCGAGCATCCGGGCAGATTATCGCCAGGGAAATATCTATGAGGATGACTTTTGGGATGTCTGGGAGAACCGCTATCAGCAATACCGCGACCGACTCTGGATGAAGACAGGACCATGCAGTGACTGCAGCTTCTGGAGATATTGCGAAGGGAACGGAATGCACCTCCGGGATTCAGCCGGCAACCTAATGCACTGCCACCTGAAAAAATAACCACCCCTCCCCGCAATAATACAACAGAATCGCTTCGGCAATAACCAACAGAAAGAGACCGTACCTATAACAGATAGGAACGGTCTCTTTCATATTCTCTCAGAATGAGAGTTGATTATTTGTAGACCCTTAATCCAGGAAAAGCATGGGGAGGAATTCGCGTAGACAACGGCGCCATGTGAGCCATTCATGTGCTGTTCCCTCTGAGAGGAAAAACCTGTTGTTTATGCCGCGGCGGGCAAGAGACTCGCTGAGTTCCTTGGTGCCGAAGTTCTCTTCACTTCCCACTCCGAGGAAAAAACCCTTGATCTTAGAATTAAAATTATCGGCATCCTTAAACACTCCTCCATAGGCCTGGTCAAGCTGATCATCGGTCATGAAGATGGCTCCGCTGAAAGCACCGAGATAAGAGAATTTGTCAAGATTGGGCATTACAGTCTCGAATGTCTGGTGACCACCCCATGAAAGACCGGCCATAGCTCTGTGTTCACGGTCGGAGATTGTGCGGAATTCCTTCTCTACGGCGGGAATAATATCCCCCAGAAGGATCGGTGTGAATGTCGCGCCGAATTTACCGCGGGCCTCATCAGGGCTCTCCCCTTTCTTCGGACGGAAAGGGATTCCGCAGTTGCCGTTATCCATCACCACAATCATAGGCTTGCATTTCCCGGCAGCGATCATATTGTCGAGGATAAAATTGGCTTTCCCCTGATTCGGCCATCCTGTCTCGTCCTCACACATGCCGTGCTGCAGATAGAGCACAGGATAACGTTTTGTATGTTCGACCTCATATTCAGCAGGAGTATAGACATTGCAACGACGGTATTTCTTCTCAACCTGAGAATAATACACCATGGATCGCACCTGTCCGTGCGGCACTTCCGCCGGACGGTAATAGTCACCTTCCGGACCCTCGGGCACCTCCACGGCGCTCGAACGGCCGTGGCTGCCGCAATATGTGTGGCTTTCAGTGTCGGGAGTCACCACACCATCCACGTTGAAATGATAGAAATGGAAACCCACAGGGAGTGGTTTTGTAGTGGCATACCACCATCCGTCATCACCTTTTACGGCATCGGTGTTGCCACAGCAATTCACAGAAACTTTCTGTGCCATAGGAGCCTGGATACGGAACCATGCTCTGTTCTGGGAATCCACGCGGGGATACTCCCTTTCGAAAAGTGCGGTTTCCGAGACTACAGTCCCTGCGGGAATATCCACCTGGGCAAATGCCGGAAACGCACAGACAGACATTACCGTCAGGGATAATATTGACTTTATGAATTTCATATTTTTACACTTTCAATTTACCTGAATCAAATTCTTTCCGATAATTTGACAAACGGCGTCAACCTCATGATGGCTGACGCCGCACATTTAAACAATTACCGAGATTATTTACCTTAGATTATTTCGTCGGCCCGTCATAATCGGGACGTGTGTAGAATTGCGTGAGTGTGATTCCGTCACCTTCCGCCTGTTCCACAGCATAGTTGGGGATCGGGAAATACTGGCTTGTAGGAGTTCTGCCAAGCTCGGAAAGGATTGTATGATATTTGTTGAAACGAATTAGGTCGATCTTGCGGTTGCCCTCATAATAGGTTTCATGTCCACGTTCAGTCAGCAGAGCATCGAGGAAAGCCTCAACTGATGCGGTGGCTTCCGCAGGAAGATCACCGAGACCCGCACGATGGCGCACCTGATTCACCTCATTCACAGCTTCAGCGGTAACAGCGTTTTTCCAACGCACGTTTGCCTCGGCATGCAGAAGCAAAGCATCCGCCCAGCGGGCCAGAGGGAAGTCATTTGCCTGACGTGTGGCTTTTGTTTCGATGGGGAACTTGTTGACGATGAAACCATGCCAGTGGTTGCCGAGATCCTTGCGTTCGATCCAGCCGAGCCAGAGATGGTAATAACGGGTCAGGACACCCGCCGCACGAAGGTCGTTCTCCTCGAAAGTGTCGTAGAATTTAGGATCGATATTGAATTCCTGTCCCCAGCCGCCTCCGTCAAGAAGCGCCACGTGGGTGGGATTGCCCTTGTCGTCCACTGTATTGAACGACCAGTTGTTGAAATAGTAATGAAACAGGAAGTTGTTGCCGAGTTTGGCATCACCCTTTCCGGTTTCGGAACATGAAAGGGCCATGATCCATTCGGAGTTGTTCTTGTTTCTGGGGCTGAACTGCTCTATGTAGGGATTGCTGCCGGAGTTGAAGAGAGAATAATTGCCGGTAAATTGCGAAAAGATCTCATAAGCCTTCTGATAATATCCCTGCATATGAGCACCCTCGTTGAGATAATGACGCATGAGGCAGAAGCGGGCGTAGTCTGCTGTGTAACGGCCCTTCTCACTCTGCTGTTCCACCATATTGGCGGCGGCATATTCCAGATCGTCGGTGATATATTGGGTCATCTGGTCGAGAGTGGGACGTTCGAATCCGAGCTCCGCCTTTTCATCACCCACAAGAGCAGGATCAACGATCACAGGCACGGGGCCATAGAAATGGAGCAGATAATAAAGCATCAGGCCTCGGAGCAGACGGCATTCAGCCACGAGTTCAGTTCTGCGCTGGGGTGTGAGTACCTCAGCCTTTTCAAGGTCGTCGATAATCTTGGTGAACCGGGTGATGTCGCGAACCTTCTCATAGTTTGAAGGCTGGCCGTCGTTCGAAGCACGGCCATAATACACCATGTCGGAGAAATCGGCCTTTGAAAGAGTGAGCCATGCCGCGCCCCAGCTGTCTAATGCAGGTGCACAGAGATCGGAAGGCACATCGAGAAGACGAACCACGCCGTCAGTAGGGATATAGAACGGTCTCTGCTGCGCGCCACCCCATGAATATCCCCAATAGGTGGTGAAAGGCACATAGCAGTCCATCATATAGCTTTCATAGTCGGATGCGGTCGACGGGAAATTGGTCGTGGACAGCGAACCATAGATTTTGGCGTCGAAATTGTCCTCGCAACTTGTGAAGCATGAAGCTGCCGCGAGAATCGCCAAGGGTAATATTTTATTCATTTTCATGATTATCAGGATTTAGAAGGAAACATTAAGACCCAGTGTGAATGTGCGGGTCATAGGATACTCAGCCTTACCGCCCTTGTAGTTGCCTCCGGTCACAACCTCAGGGTCAAAGCCTTCAAAGCTTGTGAAAGTGAACGGGTTCTGCACATCGGCATAGATTCTCAATGCGGATATGTATTTACCCACAACTCCGAGAGTCTTGCGGCTGAAATCATAGTTGAGCGTAATGTTGCGCACGCGGAGGAACGATGAGTTCTGGTAGCCGACGTCTGTGCCGCATCCGCTGGGAAGGGATTTGCCTGCCTGTGTCCAGGACACACCCGGGAGCTTGCCGTTGGGGTTGAGTTCGGAATGCCACACATCCTTCATATACACACTCTGGTTTGAGTTCTGGCTTGCAAGATCGGATGCGCTGGTCCAGTCGTAGATATAATTGTGTTTCTTGAGTCCGAGCTGAGAATAGATGAACACGTCGAGGCTGACGTTGCGATACTGGAATGTATTGCCGAGACCCCAGTAAAGCTTCGGAACCACATTTACGAGTTCGATGTCATCCTTGTCGATCTTTCCGTCGCCGCTGAGATCCTTGATGATAGGGCAACCGGGCTGCTGGAATCCTTCGGGCTGCCATGAGGGCATATTGCTCTTGTCGGCATTGATGATTCCATCGGTGCGATAGAAATAGAGGGCGTTTACAGGCTCGTTCTCACGCTTCTGATATTCATTGAAGTCATAGTTGGGCATGCGCTCCTTCCATACGGAATTATAATGTGAGAGTGTGAGTGTGGAAGTCCACTTGAAATTGTGGGTCGTGATATTGGTGGAGTTGATGGTGGCGTCCCAGCCGTAACGACGGATATGTCCGCCATTGATCGGATAGCTTGAGAACATGGAGAGTGCTCCGGTATTGGCCCATCCGAGCATGTTGGTGATGTCGTTCCAGAAATAGTCGAAGCTTCCGTCAATTCGGTCGTTGAGCACTGAGAAGTCAACACCGATATTTTTCATCACGGTCTTCTCCCAGGTCACATTGGGATAGTCCTGGCTCTTGAGATAGAAGGGGATATATGTGGTGCCGTTATTGTTAAACATCACATAATTATTGGAGAATGTGTAGGTGCCGTAGAGTGTGGATCCGAGGTTGTCGTTACCTGTTGTTCCGTAAGAGGCACGCACCTTGAGCATGTTGATCCAGTCGATGTCGCGCATGAATGACTCTTCATAAAGCTTCCATGCAACAGAGACAGAGGGGAACAGAGCATATTTCTTACCCTTGAAGAACTTGTCGGTTCCGTCGCGGCGTAATGATGCAGATATCACATACTTGTCGAAGAAGCGGAAATTGGCACGCACGAACTGTGAGCGTTTCTCATCCTCGGCATGTGACGAACCCGGCATCTTGTCTCCCTCGGCGGCACCGATGTTGTCATTGCCGATCACATCGTTAATCTTGTTATAGCTTACGCTGAGTCCGGTGTATTTGTTGAGATAACGGCCGATACCCACCACAGCGTCCATGCCGAACACATTGCCCCAGTCCTTCTTGAAAGTCACCAGACCCTCGATTGTGGTGTTGTAACGCTCGTTGCGGGTGATGCTGCCTCGGGCAAGGAGTTTCTGGTCAAAGAACACGTTGGAGGGGATATAGGTGCTTCTCGAGGCATTCTCGTTGTTATAGCCGAATACGAAGCGGGCTGAAAGCATATCCTTGATGATGTCGAGGTCAACAGCGAAATTAGTGAAGAATCCTGTGGTCTTCGACTGATCATCGATATCAAGCATAGAGACGGCGTTTGGCACTGTCTTATAAGTGGTGTAATTGCCGTTCTCGTCGCGGATGGGGAGAATGGTAGGATATGTCATCGCGGCGGAAAGCGATCCGGAAGCCTCAGGACCGCGGCCACTGCCGGTGCCGCCCACGAGACCGTTGTTGTTGATGTTGCGGAAAACGTTGACGGTAGCGGAGAGTTTCAGGAAGTCGAAAATCTGTGAGTTCACATTGGTGCGGAGCTGATAACGCTCGAAGTCGGAGTTCGCAACCGTGCCCTCCTGTTTGAAATAGCTTCCCGATGTGTAATACTGAAGATACTTCGATCCGCCCTGAACCACGATATTATGGTTGGAGATGCTGCCTTTTTTCAGGATCTCATCACGCCAGTTGGTGGTTTTTGTGGTTCTGATCTGCTCTTCGTTGAAGGTATTGGAATAATTACCGTCAAACGGAGTAGAGCCATATATGCCCTGCTTGTTGTTGAAGAGATAAATCTCCTTGCCGAAAGCATTTACATAGTTCATATAGTCCTGGGCATCGAGCATGTCGAGATACTTGTAGTTTCTCACCTGTGAGAAGCTGCCGTTGTATGACACCTTAACCCTGCCCTCTTTACCTCTCTTGGTAGTGACGAGGATGACGCCGTTGGCAGCACCGATACCATAGATAGATGCGGAAGCATCCTTGAGCACCTCGATGCTCTCGATATCTTCAGGGTTGAGTCCGGCAAGACCGGAACGGTTTACGTTGTTGGGGATAGTGGTGGCCGTGCCGCCGCTTGAACCCTCAAGAGAGTTTGACGGCATGATCATTCCGTCAACCACATATATAGGCTGTCCGCCGCCACGCACGGTTATATTGACGCCACCTCCGGGCTGGGCACTCTGCATGGTGGCCTGAAGTCCTGCGGCTCTACCCATGAGCATCTGCGACATGTTGCTGACAGCACCCTTGTTGACTTCATCTGCCTTGATCTTGGAGATGGAAGTGGTGAGGTTCTTTTTCGACATCGCTCCGTAGCCGGTGACGATAACCTCGTCGAGCACTCTCGTGTCTTCATACATGACCACATCATAATTGTCCTTGTCTGTGATCTTGACAGTGGCGGGCTGATAACCTATGTAAGTGATTTCGATCACATCTCCCTTCTTTGCGGGAAGCTGGAAATTACCTTCGAGGTCTGTTGCGATTCCCACTGTGCTTCCTGCCACACGGGCGGTGGCTCCGATAATGGGCTCTCCATTATCGTCCACTACATGGCCTGTCACTGTTTTGGTCTGTGCGGATACAGATATGACGCAGAGAAGCGACACTATGATCATCGCACATTTCTTCAACCAGTTTGTGACAACCGGAACATCTGTCGTTCCGGAATGTCGGTCTTCATTGGTTTGTTTCATGATTTTGTATTAGGATGGTTAAACGCCGTAAAATTATAACTAAGACGTGAGGCAGTCTGACACCGCTCAGACATATTGCTTCACTTTTTCATTCATATGTTGCAGAACATAAATGTCTGAATCGTACAACACAAAATTATATTGTCTTATATCTCAACGTATTATAATTGCAAAATATGTCTGATATGTTTTATTCGGGCTAAAATGATTTTTGTTTTGCCCCAATCTTTGAAAGAAAAAAAGAATTAAATTTGCGAAGTCTAACAAACGATAGTCTTCCATGAAGGGAAGACAGAAATAAAATAATTGATATCATGAAAAAGATTTTGATTGCTGCCGCTATGACAGCATTGGCCACGACAGCCTCTTTCGTAAGGGCCGAGGAGCCGTTCTGGCTCGGAGCCGACATTTCCGGAACTACCATGATGGAGAAAACGGGCAGTTTCACCTATAACCGTGACAGTGTCCGCACAGAAACCACAAAACTTATGAAGGACTATGGCATGAACGCCACCAGACTCAGAGTATGGGTGAATCCGAGAGGCGGCTTCTCCGGTGCGGAAGATGTGCTCGAGATGGCCAAGAGGTCGAAAGCCCTCGGAATGCCGGTAATGATCGATTTCCATTATTCCGACACATGGGCCGATCCCGGAAAACAATACCCTCCCAAAGCATGGGAAGGGATGTCTGTGGAGCAGACCGCCAAAGCTCTGGCCGATCATACACACTCCACTCTTCAGCTGCTCAAGGACAATGGCATAGATGTGAAATGGGTTCAGGTCGGCAATGAGACCACCCATGGATTTCTGTGGCCAATGGCAAAGTTTGAGGAGAACCCGAAAAACTATGCTTTGCTCACCAAGGCTGGATGCGAAGCGGTAAAGGAGGTATATCCTGAGGCCAAAACCATAATTCATCTTGACAACGGATTCAATCAGAAGATCTATGATGATATTTTTGACTGCCTCAGAGACAACGGCGTGAAATGGGACATCATAGGCATGAGCGTATATCCCTACTGGGCTATTGAAGGCGGTCGGGAGGAGAGCGAGATCATGACACTTATCGACTCCATCATAAACATCAATCATCTGAAGAATAAATACGGAAGTGAGATCATGATTGTGGAGACCGGTGTTGATGCACGTGAACCGGAAAAGGGCCGGCAGTTTATCGATGCCCTCATAAAAGCGTCGAAACAGCTCACAAACGGCGCCTGCACAGGCGTATTCTACTGGGCCCCTGAAATAGATGCCAACGCGAATTATCACCTTGGAGCCTTCTCCAAAGGTATGCCTACCGAAATAATGGATTCTTTCAAAAACGCGTCAAAAGACTGAAATGAATATTCCCCGGAGTTATGCCCTGCTTGTTATGGCAGTGATGGCGGCTTGCATGATGATGCAAGCAACTGCCACGCCTGCGGCTGAGGCTGTGCCCATGCGCTATCTCACATATCAGAACTTCCTGCAGCGCAACTCTCCGGAACATGTCAGGTGCATGACAATGGGGAAAGACGGCGTGCTGTGGCTCGGGACTATGAACGGGCTCTGCACATTTGACGGTTATGATCTGCGTCCGGTGGCTCCCGATGTAATTGAAGGCATAGTCTATTGTACGGAAATTCAGGGAGATCAGCTTCTGATCGGATGTGATAAAGGACTTTTCTCGCTCGATATGAAATCGGGCAGAATCTCAAAAGTGCAGGGAGAGCTTACAGGCGAAGCCATCTGCATGACAGAATTCCGGGGGAATGTCTATATAGGATCCTCTGACGGTCTATATGTGTATGACTCCCGGGATGAAGCTATCCGGCGGGCTACCAATCACGGCGAAACAATGCGTGACCGTATCCTTTCCCTTTCGGGCGCAGACAATTATCTTTTTGTCGGCGGAATGAAGTCGATTGGCAAATACGACGTAAGGAAAGGTACTTATGAGACAATAGCCGACAACATAATTCTTGCCGGCGCAATGCTTGTGGATGGCGACAGACTTTGGATCGGAACCGCTACAAATCTTATTAGCGTGGGGCTTGCCGATGGGGAAATCACTGTCACGGGAAATTTCCCGGTAGTGAAAGCCATCAACCGTGACTCCGCAGGTAATCTGCTTTTAGGCACTGACGCCGGGCTGTATGTGAGAGGCCGGAACGGCCGAATCGACAAGGTCTCCCATAATGCCTCAGACATGAATTCTCTCGCGGGAGAATCAGTCTGGGATATATTCATAGATGATCAGGATAATGCCTGGCTGGCCACCGAACGTGGACTATCCATGTCATAACGTGGACTATCCATGTCATATGGCGCTACTGGATCCGTGTCATATCCTTTACCGTTGCTTACCGGATCCTCCGACGGCAACAGCATAGAGTGCCTGATAAGGGATTCCGAAGGTATAATCTGGGCAGGAGGCAACAACGGACTTATACAGATAAAAGATTTGTCATCACACTGCCCGAGGAGCATATGGTATAGAAACGAAGCACGGAACTTTCCTGTTGCCCACAACAGAGTGAGGTCAATCCATGAAGGGAGTGACGGTAAAATATTGGCAGCCACAGATGTGGGTATAGCCTCTATATGCAAAAGCAGCGGAAAGGTGACAGGATATACCGCCGCAGGAGAATCTTTCTGGACATATGATGTGGTAGAAGATTCTTACAAAAGGATATGGATAGCAGGTTACAGCGGTGTGTATTGCATCCTCCCCACTGAAAATGGAGGAACCGTGAAACCTCTGAAGCATATCGGAAAAGAGAACGGCCTTGTTTCCGACAGGGTCAGCCGCCTGTGGTTTGACAAAAACGGGGATTTATGGACACTATCCGGAGGATCCCTGTGCAAGACCGACACCGCCACCCTTGCCACCACACGGGTAAACCTTACTCCTTACGGAGAACAACACGTCACAAAAGTGACCGGATACCACGACGGGATGGTCTGGGCTCTCGCAGGAGACACTCTGTTCAGGATCTCAGACGATGGCGGGATAAGGCAAATGGAACTCGGATTGAATAATGAAGAGAAAGCCACCGACATGAGGAAGGTAGGAAATGAGGTATGGATCACTTTTCCGCGGCACCTTGTGAAAGTGGATTTCGACCAAGGGGATGTGAGGAGTTTCTTTGCCGACAACATGTACCGAACTTTCTATAACGACACGATAGAGAACAGGATAATTTTCGGAGGTGATGACCTTATCACCACTTTAGATTCAAGGAAACGCCCTTTCAGACGCATGTTTCCCCTGAAAGTGACTGAGTTTATCGTGAACGACACCATGAGAATACCTCTACGGGAGCTCAAAGGCGACAATGTGAGTCTCTCTCACGACATGAATAATATTGAGGTCAAATTCTCAGACTTCGCTTATGCCAATAAGGTTTTTTCAGGGCTTAGATATAGAATAGACAAGAACGGAAAAGCCGGAGAATGGAAGAGCCTCGGACGATATGAAAACTTTATCAGGCTCACATCTCTGTCTCCCGGAGCCTATGATATTTATGTGGAGCATCTTGGTCAGAGACCGGATTCGGGTCCCTTGCTGAGCATAAGCGTGAAATCGCCATGGTATGCCTCGGGATGGGCTTATGCTGCATATGCATTGATAATGTTCGGAATAATCGCCACCGGAATATTCTTCTATATAACAAGAAAAAATCTGAAAAAAGAACGTGAGACACGTGCCATACTCATTGAAGAGGGGGAATCCAAAAGACGGTTCATGACCGAGATAACCCGCGACCTCAAGAACCCGCTGAGCATGCTCCTGACTGTGAACAGGCGTCTTGATGTGCTGGCCCGCGATTCTGAATCAAGGCGTCTGATCGGTACAGCCGACGAGACTGTCAATTCCCTTATCGACATTGTTTCCAATTCTCTGGAAACGTATAGCTCAAGTGCGCCTCGGCAGATTGATGGCAACGATGTCTCTGAAATAGCCGATGATGAAACTGCCGAAGAAGAATCAGCTCCGGTGGCGGAACCAGAAAAGGACACCGTCTGGCTTGCCGAGATTGTTGAAGGGAATGCCACGGCAGCATCGGCGATGGCAGAGATGCTCAGCGGAAGTTTTCACTGTGTGATTGCCGCGGATGGTGAAGAAGGGATAAAGCTATGCAAGGAGATGGAGCCTGACATCGTGGTGACCGAATATAATCTCGAGGGGATAAACGGACTGAAAATGGTGAAATCAATCAAAAAAGACAATAATCTGGCCACTGTGCCCATGATCATGCTCACTGGCGACAACACTCCGTCGCTCGAGATGAAAAGCATATCAGCCGGGATTGATGTCTTTATGAGAAAACCGGTTGACTATGCTGTGTTGAGGAGCAAAATGATCGCCCTTGTGGAGAAAGTGGATGTGATACGCCGCCACGTAAGACTTGACAGGATGATGGCCGAGACTGTTCCGGAAGGTATGGACAGCGATGAGAAATCGATGAAGCGGGTTTCCAGGATAATCGAGATGGAAATATCCAATCCGGAATTGTCGGTGAACTATCTTGTGGAAAAAACCGGATTGAGTGAAAAGAAACTATACCGGCTTATCAAGGAACACGTTGGAGTTTCGACTTCGGAGTTCATACGCAAAATGCGGCTTGCCCAGGCTTCATCTCTGTTGAAATCCAGGAAATTCACGATTGGAGAAGTGATGTATATGAGTGGTTTCCAGAATGCATCATACTTCAGCAGATGTTTCAAAAAGGAATTCGGCACCACCCCGCGTGAATATGTCACGCGTCAGTAAGCTGAGATCTCATTCTTTTTCTTCTGGCTATAACATAGATTACCGCTATCACAACGAATGTGAGCAACTCTGCCGAAGGGATCGCGAGCCACAATCCGTCAGCACCGAACAATAGCGGGAGCAGGATAAAACCGGGAACCATGAAAATCACTCCGCGGAGGAGCATGTAGATTATGGAACGCGCAGCCCGCTCAAGGCTCTGGTAATAGCCGATGAACGTGATGTTCAGGGCGAAGAAAAGCGCGCACAGGCCGAGAAGCGGAAGACCCTTCACGGCAAGGGAATATGCAGCTTCCGAGGGAGCAAGGAAAATTCCGGTAAGCACAGGTGCACCTATCCACATCACGGCTGAAACCGCCAGTCCGCACACACATGCAGAGACCAAAGCAAGGTTTAAAGCCTGACGGACACGTTGCAATTGTCCGGCACCGTAGTTATAGCTGATGATGGGCTGTGAGGCCTGTGCCACGGCATTGCTTATGGAGAAGATCAGAGGGAAAAGATAACATCCTGTGCTGAAAGCAGCCACACCTGCCTCCCCGAGATATGACATGAACATGTAATTGCCGGTGACCATCATTATGCCGATTGCGAACTCCGCAATGAAAGTGGCGAGTCCGATCTTTACCATATAGCCTGTGTTGCGAAGCGACAGTTTGAGCGACTTCATGGTCATCTTCAGGCGATAGAATTTCAGTTTGTCTGACAGGAAAAGGAAATAGCCGAGCACCATCAGTCCGGCAACTATGCAGGATATGGAGGTGGCGATAGAAGCTCCCTTGATACCCATATCCAGAGGGTAAACCATTAGCCAGTCAAGGAAAATATTCAGTATGGCCGCCACGATCTGAACACTCATGGCATACTTCGGCGAACCGTCAAGACGGATGAGCATCATGCCGGCACACTGCATATAGAAGAAAACGAGCCCCGGAAGAAGCCACAGAAGATAGTCAGTGGCAAGCTCCTCAAGAGCAGGACTGCATCCGAGTGCATAAAGCACCTGGCGGGTAAACAGCCACGACACCAGTATGACTGTGCCGAATATCACGGCTCCGGCAATATATGCCTGAGTCATGATTATACGCGCCGCCTTCACATTATTCTCAGCAAGACGGATACCGCCGATCACCGATGCCCCGATTCCGAACATCAGTCCGACACCTGTGCATACAAGGAATAAAGGAGCCACTATATTGATGGCAGCCAGAGCGTTGCTGCCCACACCATGCCCCACAAACATGCCGTCGCAAAGGTTAAGAATAGAGTTGAACACCATGCCTATCAGAGTAGGGAAAAACATGGCGCGGAACAATTTGCCTATCTTTTCGTTTCCTAAGTCAAGTCTGTCTCTCTGCATATTGAATAGACGTGTTTTTATTTTTAAATTGCAAAATTACACACTTTCCTCCAATTGGCATTGGTGATTAACAACACATGTATGGTACTTTTTATAACTTATACGCCATAATATACCCATATTTATAGTAACTTTGCAAAAATTAACTTTATGAATACTGTAAAAGGCTCTGATATATCCGGTTCTTTCAAATCAGGAGAGAAAAGCAGTGAAGACTGGCAGTTCGGACATCCATTACCTGTGGACGGGTGTCTGATAATGCTGTGCACCGATGGGAACGCTGAGTTTTCAATCAATTCCCGCAACTTCTCCATGACTCCCGGATGCATGGCATTTATATGCTTCGATATGGTCACAGTTCCATTCTCGGCATCAAAGGATTTCAAGGTCCACTGTCTCACCGTAGCATTCAATGCCACGCAAGACATATTCTTCCTTGTGACATCAAACCGCTTCTGGGATTTCATCTACAGGACTCCCGTATTTCCACTTCCCGATGATCTTCTCGACACGGCCACTCAATGGTTTGCCCTTGACAGGTGGCTGTCATCTCAATGTTCTGAAGCCATCAAGGAGAAAACCTTGCGCAACGAAGCCGAGAATTTCATACTCGTGATGGCGGAACAAGTGGAGATCAGACTCGGAATGCTCGGAGAGAACCCGTCAAAAAACAGGGCCTGGACCATCATTAACGATTTTGTAGGACTTATCGACAGGTATTATGCCGTTCATCATGATGTGGCGTTTTACGCCGAAAGGCTCAACGTATCTCCAAACTATCTCAACATCATTACAAAAAGGAATATCGGAACCACAGCAAAAGATCAGATAAACATCCAGATAGAACGGGTGGCACGTATGCTTCTCGACACTACCGACCTTTCCGTGAAGCAGATCGCAGAACGTCTTCATTTCGAAGATCCCTCCTATCTGTGCCGGGTTTTCAGGAAACAGACAGGCATGTCGCCAATCCAATACCGCAACCACCTCCGGAACAACAAACTGCCATCGGCTTAAAAAATAATGACATTATAACTACATTAGTTATTTCAAATGCTAAATCTCTCAAGAACAGTCCTCACTTTTTGATTATTTTTCTCAAACGTTCAATACCTGCTTTTCCAAGTATAATAAGGGCCGTGTATTGGCAGGCCTTGGCAAGACCGAAGAATAATGTCCAAAGAACTCCTTTGGTCACGGAAGATAATGGCAATATCATCTGCGCGAATGATATTATATAGCAAATGCAACATAGCACGGCAACTATTACTCCGGACCTGAACGACAAAGACTGAAGATATTGTATGGCTCTTGTCTTCATATGGAAGATGTTTACTGTTGTCTTTCTATAATCTTCATGCAGCGAAGATACTAAATTTTATTAATCATAACAAACAAAACCCCAAATAATCGAATTTTATTTGTTATACCTAACAAAAACCGATTTCATCCACGACCTTTCAGTTTATGTTGACTTTTGCCAGTCTGATTTATGCATATTTTTTTATAAATTTGCAGAAGATAACATTTATCCTGAAAATCTTTCATCATGAATTTTGCCAAACTGGTTTTACTGACTGTTTCAATCCTGTTCTGCATTCCGGCATCGATGGCGCAGCTGTCGTTCGGACGTGCCGAGAATTTCAACGACGGATGGCTGTTTCTGAAAGCTGACAGCACGGCCATGTCATCGCCTGACTTTAACGATGAACGCTGGCGCAAGCTCGACCTACCCCACGACTGGTCGATAGAAGGGCGGCTCTCTCCCACCCTCAACAGCTGCACCGGTTATCTTCCCGGAGGAATAGCATGGTATCGCAAGCACTTCACAGTCACCGACAGTCTGCCGGTGCACTACATATTTTTCGAAGGTGTCTACAACCGCAGCGAGGTATATATTAACGGCCATCTTCTCGGCAAACGGCCCAACGGCTATGTATCGTTCTACTACGATATGACTCCATATCTCAGGAAGGGAGACAATGTGCTTGCCGTAAGAGTAGACCATAGCCGCGAGGCCGACTCCCGTTGGTATACAGGTTCCGGCATATATCGTGATGTATATATCGTCGGGGCCGACAACGTGCATTTCGCGCCATGGGGAATGGGATGGCATGCCTCATCTCTAAACGACAAGAGAGGCGTGGTTACCGTAGAACTGTCGGCTATCGACAGCAAAAAAACCGATAAATCAAAACTGAAAGGGGTTGTAGAACTTCTGGATGCCGACGGCAAACGTGTGGCCAAAGGCTCTGTAAACATGAAAGCCGGGGAGGAAGCTGAATTAAATCTGAATGTGTCCATGCCCCACAGATGGAATCTTGACGATCCGTACCTGTATACATTGCGCGCTGTGCTCTATGCCGACGGCAAGACAGTCGACAGCGCATCCACCCGTGTCGGCCTCCGCACTTTGGAATTCTCTCCCGACAAAGGTTTTGCACTTAACGGCCGGAATATGAAAGTAAAGGGAGTGTGCCTGCACCATGATGCCGGCACACTCGGAGCAGTAGTGCCCGAAGAGGTGTGGCGTCGCCGGCTTATGAATCTTAAGGCCATCGGCACTAATGCAATCCGCATGAGCCATAACCCTCAGGCCCCCGCGCTGTATGACCTTTGCGATGAGCTTGGATTCCTCGTAATGGATGAAGGGAGCGACGAGTGGGAGTTCCCCAAACGCAAATGGGTGGAAGGCTGGAACAAGGGCACTCCGAAATATGAAGGCACCTACGACTTTTTTGAGGAATGGATCGACCGCGACATAACCGACATAGTGCGCCGCGACCGCAATCATCCTTCCATATTTCTCTGGAGTGTGGGAAATGAGGTTGACTATCCCAACGATCCCTATTCACATCCCGTGCTTGACGGATCATCGATCAATCAGCCCATGTATGGCGGCTATAATCCTGACGCACCCGATGCCCGCCGCATAGGCGAGATTGCAAAACGGCTGGCCGCTGTAATCCGCAAGGTAGACACCTCGCGTCCCGTAACAGGCGCTCTTGCCGGAGTTGTAATGTCTAACGAGACCGAATATCCTCAGGCAGTAGACGTGGTAGGTTATAATTACACTGAAAACCGATATGCCATGGACCATGCGGCATATCCCGACCGCATTATCTACGGCAGTGAGAACGGACAGGGCTTCGACGCATGGAAAGCCGTGCGGGACAACGACTATATATTCGGACAGTTCATATGGACAGGCACCGACTATCTCGGAGAATCAGGAGCTTGGCCTTCACGCGGACTGCATACAGGACTTCTGGACTTCGGCAGTTTTGCAAAGCCTCGTGGAAAATTCCGCGCTTCTCTCTGGTGCGAACAGCCTGTGGCATATCTCGGCACATATCCCAAGCCCCGGCGTGGCAACCATATGTCGATCGATGCGCCCGACCTGTGGAACTATGAACCGGGGGATACCATACGCGTCGTGTGCTACACCAATACTCCTTCCGCACGCCTGCTCCTTGACGGGAAGGAGATCGGAGCCCTCAAACCATACGACGATAATGCGGGAATGATTCACTGGGATGTTCCGTTCAGCCCGGGCACTCTCAGCGTTGAAGCGATTGATGACAATGGCAAAATACTTGCAAAAGACAGCATACGCACAAGCGGCAGACCCTATGCCCTTACAGTCACCCCGGATGTAGACTCTCTTGATGAAGATTGTGAGGTGGCCCATCTCACAATAGAGGTTGTGGATGAGAATGGGGTGCCTGTCAAACTTGCCGACAACAACGTGACCTGCCGTATCGACGGCCCGCTGGAACTCCTCGGACTTGAAGGATCGGACAATACCGACATGGGTGACTACCGCGACAATAAACAACGCGTCTATCAGGGCAGACTTCTCGCCTACGTAAAAGCAAAAAAAGGAGAGAAAGGCCAGGCCACTGTGCGCCTCACATCACCCCTGCTGAAACCGGCCACTACTTCCATCATCGTAAAATAACCCTGAACGCCAGCATCTATTATGACAGCAAAATCTATAGTTATGAGAAACTTTTGTTTCGCGTTATTTCTCCTTATCTCTTTAGCCATGACCTCCGTCTGCCCGGCGCAGGAACTCAGACTGGTGTGGAGCGACGAGTTCAATTCAGATGGTCCGGTTGATGAAAAGTTCTGGAATTTTGAGGAGGGTTTTGCAAGAAACCATGAAGAACAATGGTATCAGGATAAGAACGCGTATTGCAAAGACGGACTGCTTGTGATTGAATGCAAACAGGAGTCAAGGCCCAACCCTTTATACAAAGAGGGTTCAAAAGAGTGGAGAGAGTCGCGCAAGAATATTGAATACACCTCCTCTTCAGTCAATACCCGAGGAAAAAAGGAATTCAGATACGGCACTCTCGAAGTGAGGGCAAGAATTCCGGTAGGCCCCGGAGCATGGCCTGCAATTTGGACACTCGGCACCGATAAGGAATGGCCTTCTAACGGAGAAATCGACATAATGGAGTATTACCGGATTGATGGTGTTCCGCACATACTCGCCAACGCTGCTTGGGGCACAGACCAACGGTTTAACGCAAAATGGAATACGCAAACAGTCCCTTTCTCCAGATTCCTGCAGGAAGACCCGGACTGGGCCTCAAAATTCCATATCTGGAAGATGGTATGGAATGAAGAATCATTAGACATTTATCTTGATGATTCCCTAATCAACCACACAGATCTCAATGAAACAGTAAATCCGGACGGTTTCAACCCTATGCGACAGCCCCATTACATCCTGTTGAATCTTGCTTTAGGAGGGGACCATGGCGGGAGTCTTTCACCAGACGCATTCCCGCTGCGCTACGAAATCGACTACGTCAGGCTCTATCAATAAAATTTCCCGAGTGACTAACCCACCATATCAAATCAACAATCATGAACTTCAGATCGATACTCACTCTTATTCTTTTATTCTGCGCAGTCAGCACATATGCCGAACGTAAGACCGAGGAAATGGCATACTCAAAACCGGATCGCTGCAGACTTATCATTTCCCATCACGGCGACAACAGTTCCCGACCTGTGGTGATATGGTTTCACGGAGGCGGTCTCGTGAGTGGCAACGCATATATTCCCGATGAACTAAAAGACACCGACTATGTCATAGTGTCGCCAAACTATCGGTTGCTGCCGAAAGTGAGTATTGACTCCTGCATAACAGATGCAGCAGCTGCAATTGCATGGACTTTCAGAAACGTTGAGAAATATGGCGGCGACCCGTCGAAAATATTCGTCTCCGGGCACTCCGCGGGAGGATACCTTGCCAGCATGGTGGGATTTGACAAATCCTGGCTTGCAAGACATGATATCGATTCCGATTCAATTGCAGGACTAATCCCGTTCAGCGGTCAGGCCATTACCCATTATGAATGGCGCAAGATGAACGGGATTCCTGAGTTGCAGCCCACAATCGACAGATACGCACCACTATATCATGTCAGAAAAGACGCTCCTCCATATATCATGATCTGCGGCGACCGCGAACTTGAATTGTTCGGAAGATATGAGGAGAATGCCTATCTTCACCGCATGCTGAAATTAACAGGGCATCCCGACACCTCCATCTATGAATTAGACGGATACAATCACGGAGACATGGTGCACCCTGCCTTCCACATACTGAAATCACAGATCACCCGTCTGCTGCACAAAAACAGATAAGGGTACTGTCCCCCCTTATTTTACCGGACGCAGGATGGCTGACCAGCCACCGCCGGGAGCAAGAGCGGCGTCAAGTGTCGTGCTGCTGTTCACGCTCCTGTTCTGAAGTTTATAGTCTATTGGATGCTTCGCGGCATTCACTCCGTCTGAAAGAATCATCGCGTTATAGTCTACAACTTTCGGAAGGAACGAAAGATCAATGGGAATCTGTCGGGAGTTTCGGTCGGTAAGCGCTCCGACATACCACACATCACCCGCGCGACGGGCAACCACCACGTATTCTCCCACTTTTCCGGAAATTACTCGGGTCTCGTCAAACACCGTGGGGATGGCTGCCATGAAGTCGGCACACTCCGGTTCACGGTCGTAGGCTGTCGGAGAGTCGGCAAGCATCTGCAGGGCGCCGTCATACACCACATACATGGCAACCTGATGGGCACGGGTGCCGAGACTCATGGGAGCGTCGTTGCTCGGACGGTAGGAAGCGGCCGTGCTGTTTGTCATCGCGCCTGGGGTATAGTCGAGGGGGCCGGCAACCATTCTGATAAACGGGATGGTGGCGTCATAGCGTAGCTGATCCGGATCATTGGCACGGAATGCTCCCCATTTGTAATTCTCAAGACCTTTCACACCCTCATAATTCACAATATTGGGATATGTGCGGTGCAGACCGACAGGACGGAATCCGTGAAGGTCAAGCATCAGATGAAGGTCTGCCGCCTCCTCAGCTATATCGGCTACAGATGAAATCACCACCTGATCGTCACGGTCGAAGAAGTCCACCTTGAATCCCTTCACGCCCATTTCCGCGAAATGAGGGAGCAGTGTCTTATAGTCATCGCGGAGCTGTTGCCATGTAGCCCATAGAATTATCCCTATACCTTTCTCTTTCGCATAGCTGATGATTTGCTCAAGATCAACGTCAGGATTTATGTCAAGAAGATTGCCGTTATCTTTTGCCCAACCTTCGTCGAGAATTACGTATTGCAGACCTTTGCGTGCGGCAAAGTCTATATAGTGTTTGTAGGTGTTGGTGTTGATTCCTGCCTCAAAATCCACACCAGTGAGTCCCCAGTCGTTCCACCAGTCCCAGGCCACCTTTCCCGGAATTATCCAGGAAGTATCTTTAATCCGGCTCGGTTCTGCAAGACGCATGGCGATGTCATTATCCACAAGTTCCGTATCTTTGCGGCTCACAGCCACAGCTCTCCATGGCAAGGCCGCATCACCGGCAACCCGCGCGATATAACCGGCATCGGATGTGGGTATAAGATTCAGTTGATTGTAACCTTTTTTTTGGTCGGTTAATGGCAGCGGAGCATGAACGCTCTGAAGTGCGTTACCATCCTGACTGCGCTTAAGGAACATGCCGGGATAGTCATAGAGCGCACCCTCCATCAAAAGAGCCTTACGGGTGTCGTCAAGCTCTATCATGACAGGAGTGCATGACAGAGTGTCGGCAGGCATAACGCTCAGGGGTACCTCGTCATAATAGCTTTCAAATGAGAAACTATAGTGATAGCCGGCATCTCTGAGATCGTTGACATAAGGGAGCCAGGCCTTACGGTCGCCGTCAAAGCGGAATTCAGCTTTTTCAGTAACAATATTTACGGAATCCGGACGCGAGAGGATGATGCGGTAGGCCGCGGCATCATCATAAGCCCTCACCTGAAGGGAATATCCCCCTTTCATTTTCAGCGTAAGCTGATTGTAACTGTCTGTGACCTTCTCTTTCCTGTATAATGGCGTTTCAAAAGAGGTGTCGATACTTTTTCTTTCTGTCTTGGCAACCTTCGGATCCGCTCCAAGCACCTCCCCCTTGTCCGTAAGAATACTTATAGCGGATGGTTCGGTAACAATGCCACCGTCCATTTTCACACTCCAGGTAAGGTCTTTGCCGACATTGATGTCGACGGAAAGATTCTTGTCGGGAGAGTTTACTGTGTACGTTTTTGCCGATAAAACAAGACAGGAAAATAGGGATACTGTCGTGATCAAAGCTGTTTTTGTCATTATCTCAGGTGTTTTTAAATTAACAGGGTCACATGCGTCTTAATTTGAAAGCATATGTGGAATTAACGATAATTCTGCAAATATAATAAAAAATCATATATAATGCGTCCTAAAACATACATTCATAAACAATTCCAACAACCGTCATTTTAATAATCATGGCGGCGACAGAACCACCGCACCCTACACCCAATCGTAAAAACCATTAATGGAGTTAAAATTTCCGTTTGAGTTCGTAGGTCTCTGGCGTTTGGACATAAAAAAAGTAGTCAGCGATTTGCCAACTACTTGATTTTATGTTTCTCCACTTGCTATGTCACCTGATGATCGAACAGGTGTGAATTAACAGCACTTCTACAAGTTGGTATCGAATTTGACTGTCACGGGCTTCAATCCAGGGCAAGTGGCTTTAAGAGTCACTGCTCCGGGAGTACGGGTAGGACGGAGTATTGCCATTGCGAATCCCCGGTATAGATCTATGTTATCGCCACGGAAAAGATGGTCGCTTGTATGGCAACCGTTGTCCACTGCATGAAGGGAGGCTTCTCCCGTGATTTCAAACTTGATTTTGCCTGTAGCTGTCGGCACTTTACGTCCTTTGCTGTCCACCGCATAGATGCGGGCATATTGAAGATCCATTCCGTCTGCCTTCCAATTGTCATTTTCCGCTTCTACCACAAGCTTCACAGGCTTGCCGGTGGTCTCGATTCGGTGACGCGCCACCTCCTTGCCGTTACTGCGGGCTACGGCAGTAAGATTACCGGGCTTATAAGCCACGTTATCCCACTTTATGATATTACGGCGTGTGCGCTGCTCAGGATTCTTTCTGACACCGAGCGACTTGCCGTTGACAAACAGTTCCACCTCATCGGCGTTGGTGTATGTATATACTGTATTGACGCTACCCTCTTTGCGGTTCCAGTGTGATGAAATTACTTTCTGACCCACCACAATGTCATTCCATAGTTCGGCTTCTCCCTCGCTGTCAACAATGCCGATTCTCACGTCCGGCTCATCAGTAAAGGTGGCTTTCATAAGGTATGCCTGCGGAAATGGTTCGAGAGAGTGATTGAAGAATGAATACATCCATCCCTTCTTGGGCCATGCGTTCGACTCTCCCCAATATTCGATGGCACCCCAGTAAGCAAGTCCCACCATCCTGTCTCTGTCCATACCGAAAAATGGCGCAGTAAGTTCGTTGGTCACTGCCTCGCTTTGGTACACAATCATGTCCGGATTATGCTTAAGATACGCCTCATAGTCATCCCAACAGTAGTTGAAGCTCGCCACGTCAGTCACTGTGGCAAGTTCGGGAGCTATGCGGTTCTCCTCCTTGCGGAAGTCCGGATCGTGCTTGACAATGCCTCCTGCACGAGCCGGATACATCGCCACGGTGGTAAGACGTGTCGGGTCATGACGTTTAAGAAGCGTCGACATTATCTTGTAGGTGGTCACACCCCAGTCATTGGTGCCCGGTATGCCACAGCGCACCTCCTGAAATTGCAGTTCGTTTCCGAGACTCCAGAGTATGACTGAAGGATGGTTGCGGTCACGCTTCACCCAGTCGGTGAGATTCTCATGCCACATATCGGTCCACGGACGGCGACCTGCCCATGCAACAGTGTTGCTCCATTTGTCATACAGTTCATCCACCACAAGTATTCCCTTCTCATCAGCAAGACGGAGGAATGCCTCGGAATAGGGATTGTGGGAGGTGCGGATATGGTTGAAGCCAAACTCCTTGATTCGGTCCATCATACGTGAGATTGAGGTCTCGAACGCAGCCGCTCCGAGAGCTCCGAGGTCATGATGTATGGCTATACCTTTCAGGAACACTTTCTTACCGTTCAGCTTGAATCCTTCCTCTTTTGAGAATTCTATAGTACGGATGCCAAATCGGTCAGAGACCTTATCTATCGCTTTATCACCGTCAAGAAGGTCGACATTGACAGTGTATAATGAAGGTGTCTCACACGACCAAAGTCTGGGCTCAGCCACCTTGACACCCGGCAGTCTTACCTCTTCCGAGTCTCGGCGTGACCGCTGCGGAATGCGTATGCTGGTCCTACCTGCCACCTCGCCATCCGGATCAAGCACTGTGACCTGCAGCGACAGCGGGCGCTCCGTCATCCTTATCCCCTCTACCTGCACCTGCACTTCTACCGATGCTTCCTCTTCACTGACCACAGGTGTGGTGATGAAAAGACCATTACGGCTCACAGAAATTGAATCCTTGACTATTATATTCACATCACGGAATATACCACCGCCCGTATACCATCGTGAGCCCCCCTCCTTACCGGTATCGGCACGCACAGCGATGACATTAGGCTTGCCATAGTCAAGCAGGCCGGCAATATCGCTTTCAAATCCCAAGTAGCCATAATCGGTTCCACCGATATGTTTACCGTTGAGATACACATCTCCATGAAGCACTATGCCGCCAAAATCAATCATTACTCTGCGTCCTTTCCAGGCTGGATCAGCATTAAATGTCTTACGATACCATGCCGTGCCCATAGGTTTGAAACCTCTGCCTCGTGAAGCTGTGGAATCCCATGGCATTTCAAACTGAAAATCGTGTGGCAAATCGAGTTTGCGCCATGAGGAATCGTCATAATCACGCTTTTCCGCCCCATCAGTGTCACCCATTGAAAATTTCCAATCGAAGTTAAATAGCTCCTTCACTCTTGGCGAACCGTTTTCGGCCGACACTGGATTCAGCGTCACAGACATCATGGCCGCCACAGCCGCGAGTAGTAACCTTGAAGTTCTCATCATCAAAAATTCAGATTGACAGTTATTAATTTAAGGTATTGATTCTGACGGCAAAGTAACCACCAATATCTCTGGCATACAAATAATTAGAAAAATATCCATGTAATTTGAATTTTTATCCATGCCACATGGACAGCCATTTTGACAACTGAATTCATCTCTATGTGAGCCGGCCCATCACTTCTCACGAAGCGATTTGACATAGGCTGTCGGCGAAAGCCCGTAACGGCTCTTGAAACTGCGGCTGAAGTAGAGTGGATCCTTTATCCCGACCATTGCGGCTACCTCGCTCACATTATATGTGCCGATACGCAAAAGCTCCTCTGCCCGCTCAAGCCGACGTGTGCGCAGATACTCCATAGGAGCTGCCGAAGTGCGGGACTTCATTATATTATATAAAGCTGTCCGGCTCATTTTCATATCCGAGGCGAAATCATCTATCGAGTAGTCGGCATC
>JAAGKN010000929.1_pt1 | contig 67132 bp, 60 predicted proteins | sample 6206371 | NCBI WGS metagenome assembly JAAGKN01 (sample SAMN11533720, study PRJNA540317) | gut metagenome | isolation source: fecal pellets from male and female animal of same cohort | host: Peromyscus leucopus | place: USA:CA | collected 2017
TTGGAGTGTACTATTTGCACAATGGGACTTTGGTAAAATGGGAGTTTCGCAATTGCCTATGGGAACAAACAGTGAAAGGAGCTATCACATCATGCAAATTACAGCCGACTGCCATCTGCACTCTTCTTTCTCCGGGGACTCGGACACCCCCATGGAAGAAATGATTCTGAAGGGGATTTCCCTGGGACTGAAGACCATGTGCTTCACAGAGCACCATGACATAGACTACCCGGATTCTCCTGAGGGATCCGGCAGCATTTTTCTTCTGAACACAGATTCCTACCTCTACGATCTGGCAAGGCTGAAAGAAAAATATCAGGATAAAATCCGCCTGCTCTTCGGTGTGGAACTGGGACTGCAGCCGGAAATCCTGCGAAAAAACGCCGTGTACGCCAAATCCTATGAATTCGACTTTATCATCGGCTCCTCCCATATCTGCCACGGAAAAGACCCCTACTATCCGACATTTTACGAAGGCCGGAGTGAGGAGGAGGCCTATCGTGAATACTTTATCTCCATTTTGGAAAATGTGAAAAAGTTTTCCAATTTTGACGTCTACGGACATTTAGACTATGTGGTTCGGTACGGCCCCAGCAAAGACAGGGATTACTGTTATGAAAAATACCGGGATTTATTTGACGAAATTCTGGAAACACTGCTGGAAAACGGAAAGGGAATCGAACTCAACACCGGCGGCATAAAACGGGGAATGAAGGATTTTCATCCCTGCACCGGTATTTTAAAGCGCTATCGGCAGCTGGGAGGCGAAATCATCACCGTTGGCAGCGACTCCCACGATACGGTTCACATCGCCGACTCCTTCTCCCGCGCCGCCGAAGTTCTGCAGTCCTGCGGTTTCCGGTACTATACAGTGTTCCAGAACCGGACTCCGGAATTTATCAGACTGTAAATTAGTGTATTACCGGGAAGAGCTCCGCCAACTTATTCGCTTTGGCGTTGCTCTTCTCACGCTTCGCACAGCACCACCACCAGCTTGGGCGTAGTCTGGGCGGGAATACTGCGGGTGGAGCTTTCATAGACCACCACCAGGCTATGATTAGCGGGGCTTCCCTGAAAATACTGATTATTGGTGGTACGCACATCTACAGAGCCATCCATATTCAACTGCAGCGTCTGATCCTCATTTACCATGGACATATTGTAATAGCCAACGTTCACCATCCGATCCGCCTTCTCCCGCGCCGCCGCAACCGCATTGTACTGAGGCGGATAAATCAGCGGCATAGGAGCGTCCGCCGCATACCAGAAGGTACACATCATCCCCACGGACAGCGTCTCAAAATCCACCACATAAGTGGCCGGCGTCAGAATTAAGTTCACCGTGTTACCGTCTGTATCCTCCAATGTGACAAAAATCACACACCCGTTTGCCCTGCGGCCGCCGATTCTTGTGGGCACCATGTCCACAATGGTTCCTGTCACGGAACCAAAGCGATTCCTTCTTTCAGGCATTCTTCCTCCGAAATTAAAATCCATCGCTTATCTCCCTGCTGTCTGCTTTCATTATCTTACTATATGCGTTTCATGCCCAAACCGTGCCGGTATGTCAGCGCACTCCCTTTTCACCGGCTTCCATACCAGCCCTGCTCACCTATAGTATAGTGCCGCCTCCCAGAACGTATTCCCCATCGTAAAAAACAACCGCCTGCCCCGGCGTTGCCGCCCGAACCTCCCTCTCAAAGGTGCATTTTATTCTGCCCCCATCTGTTTTTTCAATCCGGCAGTACTCGCCCCTATGATTGTAGCGGATTTTTGCCTTCACCCGACGCGGCTCACAGACATCCTCAACAGACATAAAGTTCACATTGCCGCAAAGCACCTCTTTTACCAGCAAATCCCCATTTCCTCCGATTACCACCTCGTCCGTCTCAGGTCTGATTTCCGTGACGAAGACCCTCTCTCCCATGGGCAGTCCCAAACCTCTCCGCTGCCCCAGGGTATAATGAGTAATTCCCTTGTGCCGTCCCAGAATTTTACCCTCTGCATTCACAAAATTTCCGGGCCCCGGCACCCGGACTCCCGCTTCCCGGTCAATAAATCCGGCGTAATCCCCGTCCGGCACAAAACAGATTTCCTGGCTGTCCGGCTTGTGTGCCACAGGAAGGCCGGTATCACACGCCAGCTTTCTGATTTGCTCCTTGGTATACTCCCCCACAGGCATCAACGTGCGGGACAGCTGCTCCTGCGTCAGATTATAGAGGGCATAGGTCTGATCCTTTTCTGCCGTCACCGACTGCCGGAGCGCAAAGCGGCCACCGGGCAGCCGGTCGATTCTGGCATAGTGCCCCGTGGCAATATAAGCTGCGCCTATCTCCAGACTGCGCTTCAGCAGTGTCTCCCACTTGACATAACGGTTGCAGGCAATACAGGGATTCGGCGTGCGCCCTGCCAGATATTCCGCTACAAAATAGTCTATTACATGGCATTTAAACTCCTGCCTGAAATTCATGACATAATGCGGAATATCCAGCACCTCAGCTACCCGCCCTGCATCCTCCACCGCGGACAGGCCGCAGCAGCCTCCGCCCTCAGCCTGTGCCTCCTCCGGCTCGTCCTGCCAAATCTGCATGGTGACGCCGATGACGTCATAGCCCTGTTCCTTCAAAAGGTATGCCGCCACGGAGGAATCCACTCCCCCCGACATACCCACTACCACTTTTTCTTTCATACTACCCTCCGGGTGCCGCCATGCGGTACAAGTCATTCTTTCCCTACTATACGGTATTTTTCCCAAAAACACAACCGGTTCCTTGTTCCCGGCATGCACCCGCACCCTTTAGTTCATCCGCCGTACAATCCTGTAATAAGCTGTCGAAGTCCGCTTATAGCAGATACCATACACAAGTACAAACACTGCGCAGATGACTGCAGTACACAGCACCATCACTCTTGACTCATAATTTTGAATTGCCCCCATCATCACTACCACCATATTCATGCCAATAACCGTATGAAGTACCGCACCTGCCAAAGGTAATGCGAAAACCAGACGGACCTGCTTTTTAATTGTTTTACGAATCTCCTCATCGCTCATTCCCACTTTCTGCATGATTTCAAAATTGTTCTGATCCTCAAATCCTTCCGTAATCTGCTTGTAATACATAATGATCAACAGGCAGATCAGGAATATGCTCCCAAAGAAAATGCCGATAAACATCAGACCGCCATACATGCTTTCCGTGGCTGCAATGTTTTCCCGGTAATCTCCACAGCCCGCATATCCTGCCGTTTCCGCCACGGCAGCCTGCACTGCCCCGGCAAAGGCATCAATGTCAGCTTCCTCTCCTCTGGGGGTGCAGGACATGGAAAAGGCCTTCTGCTCTTCTCCCACCCCGAATACTGCCGCTGCCCGGCTGCGCTCCTCTCCGGTTGCAAATACAATCAGATAATCCCCTCTCACCCTTATGTCTCGGACTTTTTTCGCCACAGGGCACTGAAGCAGTTCTTCCTTTATACGCCAGCTGTTCTCTCCCACAAAGACAGTGTCACTTCCAAAATCGGCGCCTGTAGAGAAAATCAAAACCTCACCCTCTGTCAGACTGACTTCCCTTTGTTCCATGCGGCTGTACTCCTCCCGGGTCATCATTACGACATTGCAGCAGTCGGCAAAATTGCTTCTCTCCTCAGCACGCATGGGGCGAAACATCTTTCCATCCATATAAGCATTCCGCACTGTAACATCGGTTCGTCCCAGGTAATCGGTAACCTCTACTCCATTTTCCGCCGCAGCCTTTTCCAGCACCTCCTTTAACGCCTCCTCATCCTGCTCTCCGGTCCAGAACACACTAAAGGTTCTCGGATAAGAATAGGATGTGATGGAATCTATACTAAGCCCAAGGCTGATGGTGCAAATGACCGTGATAATGGACATAGTGGCAAAAATACAAATGTTGGAAAGGCTTGCGGCATTTTTTTTCATCCGGTACAGCATACCCGACACTGTGATAAAGTTCTCCGCCCGGTAGTAATAGTTTTTCCGCTTTTTCAGATGCCGCAGCAGGGCAACACTACCGGCTGTAAACAGGAAATAAGTCCCCACTATCACCAGAAAAATTGCCAGGAAAAAATCACCAAAAAGCTGCCCGTTCAGCTTTGCCGTAATCGCAAGATAGTAGCCCGTGCCCAGCGTCAGGAGCCCGATAATGCTCCACAGCCCTATGGCTTTCGGCTCCTTCTCTCCTTTTCTGGAACCGGTCATCAGTTCCACAGGCCTTGCCTTCCCCACCTGCACCAGATTTACAAAAAGGTTCAGCGCCGACACCAGGGCATAAAACAGCAGCACGTCCAAAACAGCCTTGGGACTTATGGAAAATGCCACATTTACAGGCAGCTTCGCCAGATTAAGCAGCAGGAGAAAGAGCAGCCTGGAAAACAGCAGACCTGCGGCAATTGCCGCCGCCATAACAACTGCATACACCGCCAGACTCTCCCAGAACATCATAATCCCAATATGCTTCTTCTCCATCCCCAGAATACTGTACAGCCCCAGTTCCCGCTTCCTGCGCTTGATCAAAAAGCTGTTGGTGTAATAAAGAAAAGGCACCATGATAAGGCCCAGCAGCACAAACCCTATTTCCAAAAATACAACGGCATAAGCCGCTTTGGGCAGGGTCCACATCAAATCATTCTGCATGATCAAATCAAAGACAAAGTAGGTGAACATGGCAAAAGTACTCACACCAATGTATGGAAAATAAGTAGAACCGTTCTTTCGGATATTGTTTGCCGCCATTCGGGGCAGAAGAGATATCTTTCTATTCATGATTCACTGCCTCCTCTCCTTCTGCCGAGGGTTCTGCAGTATGGTCAAAATACTCGCCGGCCCTTTCCGTCTGCAGGATAGTCAAGGTGTCCGAAATCTTCCTGTACATTTCATCATCACTCAGGTTTCCACGGTAAATCTGGTTGAAGACACATCCGTCCTTGATGAACATAACTCTGCCTGCCCTGCTGGCTGCCTGAAGACTGTGGGTTACCATGAGGATGGTCTGGCCTCCCTCGTTCACCTCCGCAAAAATCCGCAGCAGCCTGTCTGAGGCCTTTGAGTCCAGCGCGCCTGTAGGCTCATCCGCCAGAAGTATCTGGGGATTCGTAATCAGTGCCCTGGCAACTGCCGTGCGCTGCCGCTGACCGCCTGAAACTTCATAGGGGTACTTTCCGAGAATATCCCGTATGCCCAGCTTTCCCGCAAGAGAATCCAGCCTCTTTTCCATCTCCCCGACCCTGCAGCCTGCAAGCACCAGGGGCAGAAATATATTGTCCTTTAGAGACAGGGAATCCAACAGATTAAAGTCCTGAAATACAAATCCCAGATTATCTCTGCGAAAGGCACAAAGTTCTTTGTGCCTGATGTCAGCCATATTCTTTCCCGCCAAAATGACCTGGCCTCCGGTGGGCTTATCCAGCGATGCCATGATATTCAAAAGGGTGGTCTTGCCAGATCCGGATTCCCCCATAATTGCCACATACTCTCCCTGTTCCACCGTAAAATTCACATTCTCCAGGGCCTGTACCTTATTACCTCCTAACCGTGTGGTATATACTTTTTTTAAATTTTTCACTTCCAAAAGCGCCATAATTCCTCCATCCCGCGCATGGCCCTGCGCGCTTTACTTAATATTGTGTTATTGTACCGCGTCGACAGTACAATAATACAACAAAAGGAAATGCTTTGCAATCGAATTGCGTTACATTTCCTTCCTGAACCTTACAGTTATGTAAGAAACTACATGGTTAAATACAATTTATATAACCATTTATAAGTCTACAAATCCTCATTTTACAGCATTTATAAACCTCTCTGTTTTTAAGCAACCTCACATAAACTTATTCAAGCAAGACAAAAAGGACTGGTATAAACAACCAATCCTTTATACTATCACATATCTGCTATCAACTTAAATTCCTATCACGCAGCACTACTATAATTCACGATAGAAATTTCCTGCGTGAACTGTTTCGCCTGTTCTGTAATCTGCTCCAATCTCTTGATAACATCGCCTGTATAGATAACCTCATTACATTCTGTACATTTATAACAAGGCACATTCCGCACAAATATCAAGCAATTTCCTAAATCTGTAACACTTGTATTATATCCTTTTTCGGCTTTTGCGCCACATTCCATACATACCATAATTAACACCCCTGTTTTGTCTTAAAATCAGCTTCCCACATTTCAGGATCTGGAAAGTATGCAGTTATCAAATATATAAAATCTGTTCCCTTGCAACCTGTGCGGCAGATACTCCTGACTGGACACGCTTACATGCCTCTTCCTTAAATTCGATACTGTACGTCTGTGCCATAATCTTTCCTCCTGACTCTGTTGGATAGATTATACCATTCGTTCTATATGTCTATCAAATGGGGTATAAGTCACATTCCTGATAGATTTCAACCCACGTCCCCACAAAGGGGACGACGTACATTACTCAAGCTCCTCCGCGGTCATGCTCAGATTTCAACCCACGTCCCCACGAAGGGGACGACAAACGGAGACAGATATTATAACGTCTCCTGGCGGATTTCAACCCACGTCCCCACGAAGGGGACGACATTTTTATCCTCTGCTTCCACATAGAGACCAAGAATTTCAACCCACGTCCCCACGAAGGGGACGACAGCGAGACCGTCTGCCATTAGCGATTAGTTTTCTATTTCAACCCACGTCCCCACGAAGGGGACGACTGTGCAGTACAATCCTTTGGTTATAAGCGGATACATTTCAACCCACGTCCCCACGAAGGGGACGACGCGGCAAGTCCGAAACGGTCACGAAGATTATAGAGATTTCAACCCACGTCCCCACGAAGGGGACGACTGACCTGGTACTGCAGGAGACCAAAGTAGACAAATTTCAACCCACGTCCCCACGAAGGGGACGACGCTGTAACGGGGGAGGAATATGAATTAACAAAGGATTTCAACCCACGTCCCCACGAAGGGGACGACAATAAAATTATAGCCATTGATGCCGGGCACGGCATATTTCAACCCACGTCCCCACGAAGGGGACGACTCCACCGACGAACCTGTGGGACTTTCCGCCGACATTTCAACCCACGTCCCCACGAAGGGGACGACTGTCCCATGCCGACACCGGAATGCTCCTGATGATTATTTCAACCCACGTCCCCACGAAGGGGACGACATCTTTATGGCACGGAAATCACCTTCTGGAGCAATATTTCAACCCACGTCCCCACGAAGGGGACGACGCCTCAATAATTAAGATTTACAGTAGTAATCTTATTTCAACCCACGTCCCGTAAGCGTCAAATCTGACGCTCCCTCTGAAAATATACGCCGCCTATTGGCGACGCTTGCTGTAACACTCGGCCGGAAGGCATTTGGACCACGGCATAAGTGGCTCCAGCTTTGTCTGGTCTATATTTCCATCCGCATCCTTCAGCTTCATAAGTTCCGTCAAAAGGTGTCGGATATAGCAGTATACGTTTAAACCGTTCGCCCGGGCGGTCTCTGTGACGCTGTAAATGACTGCGCTTGCCTGCGCGCCGCGGATTGTATTTATTGTCACCCAGTTCTTCCTGCCGATGGTGAAATTTCGCAGTGCGCGCTCCGATGCGGAATCGTCTATCGGAACTTCGCCGTCTGTTAAAAATACTTTGAGATGCTCCTCTTGGTTGATGCAGTAATTCAATCCCCTGGCGGTTTCGCCTTTCGGGAGGACGGTTGTGCCCGCGGCCTGTTCCTTTACCCACGCAAAGAATTCTTCCACCAGTGGCTTGATGGAAGCCTGCCGTTCTTTCAGGCGCTCCTCCGGGGATAGATCCTTCAGCGCCCCTTCGAGCTTATAGATGGTCGCGATCCGCATCAGGGCTTTGTATGCCACCGAGGCTTTGACAGCCTCCTGGTTTCCCTTGCCGATCGCCTTGATGGCATTGGTAAAGTGGCGTCTCGCGTGGGCAAAACAGTTGGCATTGGTTATGCCTTCGCTCTCCCGGGCCAGTTTGTGGTACTGTTCCAGACCATCGGTCATCAGCACCCCTTTGAAATCCCTGTAGTATTCCTTGGGATGGTCGCTGCGCCGGGTCTTCTGGTATTCGTACACAATGATCTTCGGGCAGGGGCTCAGTTCGCCGGTCAGATGCACCCACATATAACTCTGGCTCCCTGCCGGCCTGTCATCATGGATGACCTCCACCGGGGTCTCGTCACACTGGTTCACATGCTCCCGCAGCTGCCGGATGATCATGGCTTTATAAACCGGCGACAGATACCGCTCCGCCGTCCACACTGTCCAGTTGGAGATCGTCTGTTTGGAAAGGTTAAGTCCATTCGCTTGGAAATCGCGGCAGAGACGATCCAGCGGGTTGCTGTTCACATACTTGGCATTGATGATGGCGGCTTCCAGAGATGGCGTTGCAACACTCCCCCGGAACAGGGCATCCAGATGGTCCCCTCTCAGAAATTCGTCCTGATGCAGTCCGTCCGTGCCGACATAGACCTTGATGACATGCTTCTCGGCAACCCACCTGGCCGGTTCAAACCTCAGCTGCCAGCAGATTTCGTCCGGCATGCTTTTATAGCAGCCCTCACCGAAGATTTCCTCCAGCTGCCCTTTTGGAACGTCATGCGGGATCTCTTCCTGGGGATAGCTTTCCATATCTTCCCTGCGCTGTCCCCTTTTCTTTGGCTTTCTGGGCTGCTTCGCCGCAGCAGCCACCGTTTCCTCTATGGTTGGCTCCGGCGCCTCCTCGTTGCAGTTGGCTTCCGCTTCGTTGAAGAAAGACATCTGGCCGGTGACCTGGTCAAGCGTTTCGGTCTGCCTGCCAAAACGCTGCTGGTTTGCCAGCCGGATCTGCTCGATCAGGACTTCATAATCCTTTTCAAGTTTGTCCAGCTTCTCCTGGATCAGGAAGATCGCCTGATCTTTGGAGGCATGATCCATGGTATCCAGTTCTTCCCGTGTGAATTTCCGGCACATGCTTTTTACCGCCTTTCCTATAAGGACAGTATACCAGAAATCTTGTGATAACGCCAGTTGGAAAGGCTTTCACGGCATTTGTGTGTCCGTCATTCCGCCACCCCGCAGAATGTGCTGTGAGGCTGATTGGAGCGGATGAAAATATAGGGTTTTCAAGCTTCAACAAAGTTGTTGTGTGGTCACAGCGGAGTCCTGAATGCTGTTTCTGTCCATCGGAAAGATACCTGTGCAGAGAAGATACCGCCCAAAAAGCACCTTTGTAAATTTCTCTGTTTTGCACAAAAGATCAACCTATTTTCACGGGGCTCACCTCTTTGACCTTGGGTTCCAGGGGATTTAATCCCTGCATAAGATACCGGAATTGGTCTTCCGTGATATCCGCGGCCTCTTCCGCACGGCGCGGCCAGGAAAGGGAGCCGTTCTCAAGACGCATATACAGAAGCAGGAACCCTGTCCCCATCCACAAAAGCCCCTTAATGCGGTCTGAACGTCTGCCGCAGAAAAGAAAGAGAGTGCCTTTTTCAAAAGGATTCTGCTTGTATTTTTCACCAATGATCATGGCGAGACCGTCGATTCCCTTGCGGAGATCTACCGTACCGCAGGCCAGCACAACACGCCGGATGCCTGTATAATCCTCAAGCATGGGCGAGTACCTCCCTTATGACCAGCGCTGCCAGTTCGGCTGATGCTGCATTCGTGACGGTGATGACGGCGTCTCCCCGGCTGACAAGAACAGCCGCATTTGTATTGTTCATTGGAGACACTGCGGCGGCCACTGGTGCAGGCTCCTGTGACGGAACCAGGAAGGGCATCTCATGAAATGCGACATCATTGTGCGGACGCGCCAGCTCATAGGATTCTTTCCGGAATTTTCTGAGCCAGTAGTAGTACGATTTTGGACGGATGCCGTTATCCGCCATCCACTGTTTGGCAGTCATGCCCTCCGGGCGGCCTTGGCACTGCTGAATGATGTTCAGCCAGTTTGTACGTCTGACCTCATGGGTAATCTGATCCATAGTAATACCTCCTACTCGAAAAAAACACTTAGTTTTCTCAAGTAGTATGGCATAGTTTTTGGGATACGGCTAGGCGGGGGATTTGACGTTTACCACGTCCCCACGAAGGGGACGACTTGATAAGGATTTCAGACCAACCCTGATTTATGATATTTCAACCCACGTCCCCACGAAGGGGACGACGTTTGCCGCCCTTACGGGTTACATTGTAACACTGCATTTCAACCCACGTCCCCACGAAGGGGACGACTCCGTCGGTTTGAGTTTGCACTGTTTCCTCCTATAATTTCAACCCACGTCCCCACGAAGGGGACGACATCCGGGTCAAATTAATGATGCGCATATTTTAATATTTCAACCCACGTCCCCACGAAGGGGACGACTCAATACGCGCGACTATATCCCAAACATATGTGGCATTTCAACCCACGTCCCCACGAAGGGGACGACGATTTATGTTCACACAAAAACAAAATGGTTTATGGATTTCAACCCACGTCCCCACGAAGGGGACGACGTTTCTTTCTACGTCGCCTGCCAGCGGTTCTCTTATTTCAACCCACGTCCCCACGAAGGGGACGACGGGGCAATTAAATTAAGGAGAAAATCGTAAATATATTTCAACCCACGTCCCCACGAAGGGGACGACTCAGGGACATTATTGAGATTGTTGACGGTGAGTGATTTCAACCCACGTCCCCACGAAGGGGACGACGGATAATGGGCGCATTCTCAATGCTGAAATATGTATTTCAACCCACGTCCCCACGAAGGGGACGACACACCAATAGAACCATACATAAAAAGCCACAAGCATTTCAACCCACGTCCCCACGAAGGGGACGACTCGGCGAACATATCCGCTAAGTACTTATACGGGTTATTTCAACCCACGTCCCCACGAAGGGGACGACTCCAGCCAAACTTTTTTGTATAAAAAACACCAATAATTTCAACCCACGTCCCCACGAAGGGGACGACGGGGGACATATTCCTCTGGTTTTATCATGTCAGGATTTCAACCCACGTCCCCACGAAGGGGACGACCGACCAAGCAAGTAAAACAATTTGGGTTTTTGACATTTCAACCCACGTCCCCACGAAGGGGACGACCAATGTATAGGTAGACGGCAGCATTGATATGTTTATTTCAACCCACGTCCCCACGAAGGGGACGACCTCTTGGCGCACTCTTTTGCGGCAATCCCGTCGCACATTTCAACCCACGTCCCCACGAAGGGGACGACATAAAAGTATTGTCCAACACCAGTTGCATATGTAATTTCAACCCACGTCCCCACGAAGGGGACGACGCATCTGCGGCTGTGTCTGCATCTGCATCAAAGCAATTTCAACCCACGTCCCCACGAAGGGGACGACGGCAAGGGTACTGATGTGACGGGAAGAATACATAGGATTTCAACCCACGTCCCCACGAAGGGGACGACAGAAGAAGTTGATATAGCCGCCGACTATGTGCTTATTTCAACCCACGTCCCCACGAAGGGGACGACTACCTTTATTCAGAGAGTTTCAAAGCACGACAAGATTTCAACCCACGTCCCCACGAAGGGGACGACTCTTTGTCTCCTCTTGGAGAGCCGCTATAGCTGTTATTTCAACCCACGTCCCCACGAAGGGGACGACAGTGCCGGAACCATTGCACGGATGATGCGTGAGATATTTCAACCCACGTCCCCACGAAGGGGACGACCAATCTCGCCCACATATGCATCTATCACCGGGGTATTTCAACCCACGTCCCCACGAAGGGGACGACATTGACGGATAGTTCTGCTGCAGGACTGGAAAACCATTTCAACCCACGTCCCCACGAAGGGGACGACCAATGCAGCGCCAATCGCTTCAATACTGCTGTTCGATTTCAACCCACGTCCCCACGAAGGGGACGACGGGGATTCCGTTGGAGTGGGTGTAAGGGGAGTAACGATTTCAACCCACGTCCCCACGAAGGGGACGACATCAGAGTCGGAATAAGAGTAAGAAGTAGGAGGGATTTCAACCCACGTCCCCACGAAGGGGACGACTACATGTTAGGTCAAATCAAGTATGACATAGGCATTTCAACCCACGTCCCCACGAAGGGGACGACTCCGGGGCGGGAATTTTAACTACATGTACAAAACATTTCAACCCACGTCCCCACGAAGGGGACGACGCGAAGTGGGTGTCGGAACACCGGACACAGGAGAAATTTCAACCCACGTCCCCACGAAGGGGACGACTACGGTTACATATGACACAAGTCTCTCGCGTTCAGATTTCAACCCACGTCCCCACGAAGGGGACGACACCAGGGCGAATTCTCGTCTGTCACATCAAAGAGAATTTCAACCCACGTCCCCACGAAGGGGACGACACTTTGATAACCGATAGCATGGTCTGTCATAGCAATTTCAACCCACGTCCCCACGAAGGGGACGACCACCAATCACCGAATGCAATAAGGTCACTTATCATATTTCAACCCACGTCCCCACGAAGGGGACGACGTCAACACACATGATGCGGACGGTCTTTGTTGCGCATTTCAACCCACGTCCCCACGAAGGGGACGACGACACATTTAAACATATCAACATGATAATCACGATTTCAACCCACGTCCCCACGAAGGGGACGACAATTTTCACCAGTACATAGGGGGACAGTTTATAGAATTTCAACCCACGTCCCCACGAAGGGGACGACGACTACATGTTACTCACAAGTCTGCAGCAAAAAATTTCAACCCACGTCCCCACGAAGGGGACGACCGGGAGGTAGACGATTACAGAGGCCGTAAATGCGGATTTCAACCCACGTCCCCACGAAGGGGACGACGACAAAGAAGTTCCTGCCTCTTTTGTTTGGGGAGAATTTCAACCCACGTCCCCACGAAGGGGACGACTGTGTTCCGCCTGCGCTGCCTAATGCCCATTTGTTATTTCAACCCACGTCCCCACGAAGGGGACGACCCACCTCCCTCTTTGTCTATTCTGATTAGTGTGTAGATTTCAACCCACGTCCCCACGAAGGGGACGACGAAGGTGCCGGTGGCGCGGATTGTAGTTACAAAATTTCAACCCACGTCCCCACGAAGGGGACGACGTGAGACGGAGAATCCGGAGCATCCGGAGCATGATATTTCAACCCACGTCCCCACGAAGGGGACGACCCATTCTTTATTAACATTAAACTCCCTACAAATTATTTCAACCCACGTCCCCACGAAGGGGACGACATGGCAGTGGCCTGTACATACAGTATAGAATGGAATTTCAACCCACGTCCCCACGAAGGGGACGACCTTTTTTGTTAATATGGTTTTGGGAGGTGGATGATATTTCAACCCACGTCCCCACGAAGGGGACGACAACGGCATCACCGGATATATGGGGACAGCGGCCCAATTTCAACCCACGTCCCCACGAAGGGGACGACCTCCCTTTGCCCGTATTTCCGCAAACCAGTTCGTATTTCAACCCACGTCCCCACGAAGGGGACGACTATCATGCCAAGGGGGAAAAGAGGAGCAAAAAAAAATTTCAACCCACGTCCCCACGAAGGGGACGACCTTGGGTTAATCCTTTTGCATTTCTCAAAATAATATTTCAACCCACGTCCCCACGAAGGGGACGACTAGTTGACAGCTCCGCTTCTCCCCGGAATTCGGCATTTCAACCCACGTCCCCACGAAGGGGACGACCCGATCCACACCCAACTCCACCTTCGCATTACTATTTCAACCCACGTCCCCACGAAGGGGACGACCCCATCTCCTCTCTGGATTGCTGCCTTTCGGATATTTCAACCCACGTCCCCACGAAGGGGACGACTCCTGTTTTCCTTGTCATAAGCCTCCTCCCTAACATTTCAACCCACGTCCCCACGAAGGGGACGACGCTCTGGGGCAGCGGCTGATATGGCGGCCACCATATTTCAACCCACGTCCCCACGAAGGGGACGACGGCTCAATATGGGCCATGGGTTCCGGACAAACGGAATTTCAACCCACGTCCCCACGAAGGGGACGACTATGTATGAGTTGGATGGCAACGACCAAATTATCATTTCAACCCACGTCCCCACGAAGGGGACGACAGGAATGTCATTCTCTCTCTTTCTGCGCCAACAGAATTTCAACCCACGTCCCCACGAAGGGGACGACCCGCTTCGACATACAAACCGAGAGACGAGTTCATATTTCAACCCACGTCCCCACGAAGGGGACGACTATCCAGTCTTTAATACCGCCTGTCCCACAGATACATTTCAACCCACGTCCCCACGAAGGGGACGACAATGTATAGGTTGACGGAAGCGCAGAGATATTTATTTCAACCCACGTCCCCACGAAGGGGACGACTGCATTAAGTTTTGATATTTCGTTCTTGAAGCTTATTTCAACCCACGTCCCCACGAAGGGGACGACCAAAATACTATGTTTTAACGTATAGTTCACTCCTATTTCAACCCACGTCCCCACGAAGGGGACGACGCATCTGCAACAATGCAAAAATATCATTTCGAGTATTTCAACCCACGTCCCCACGAAGGGGACGACTAGCAGTATCGGAAACATGATAAATGCAGAGTGATTTCAACCCACGTCCCCACGAAGGGGACGACATATACACATTTAGCAAAACGAGGCTGGTATTTCCATTTCAACCCACGTCCCCACGAAGGGGACGACGAATTTCATATGGAGTTTGCCGCCGCACCGAGGAGATTTCAACCCACGTCCCCACGAAGGGGACGACTGCAAAACTAACCAATAAAACACCTTTCTATATTCATCTTTATTGTGATATTAAACAAAAACACAACTGCTATGTACATACATAAAAGGATATTTATAAAATTTTCTTTAAATCATTACATGATTTTTTTGCGAATAACCACCATTTTCAACGGGTGCTTGGCTTTCGCACATTAACAGATTAGCGTTCCTGAAGGATCGACTCCCCTGTCATGTCCCACATGCTCCACCCGGTTTTTATATTGCTCACCTATGACATAATATCTGACGCTGTCCTTTTCCTCGTCAATAATATCCAAAATCTGCTTTTTAATCATAGCGAGCTGCGTATTATCGACCAGGCATTCAAATACAGAATTCTGCACCCGCCTTCCATAATTTACGCATACTCTGGCCACCTTTGCCAGACGTTTTACACCTTGACTTGTCTTCGTATTTACATCATATGTAATCAATACCAGCATTTTTTTACCTCTTAAAAAACGGCGGATACGCATCTAAGTCTCCCCGCAGATATCTGGCAAGCAGCAGTGCCTGAACATAGGGCAGTAACCCCACTGGTACCTTCTCCTTCAAAAAAGGATGCTGTATCACCTCCTGCTTTGTCTCCTGCCATCTCTGAATAACAGCTTTTCTGCCGGAATCTGTCATAATAACTGCATGGTCTTCCATTTTCATAAAATCAGCTGCCGTAATCTGGCGTTTATTTATAAGCGTCAGCACAAACCTGTCAGCAACTGGGCTTCTCAGTTCTTCCATTAAGTCCAATGCCAGCGACTTTCTGCCTGGCCTGTCACGATGCATAAAACCCACATATGGATCCAGACCCACAGAATATGCCGCCCCGGCACATTCATTCGCTAAAAGAGAATATACAAATGACAAAAGTGCATTCACGTTATCAAGCGGAGGACGCTTGTTTCTTCCGATAAATTGAAATTGCTCTTTATTTTGCAGAATCAATTCGTCAAATACATGAAAGTAAACTGTCGCCGCTTCCCCCTCATATCCCCTTAATTCGTCCAGGCCCTTACAGCTTCTGATATTTTCAATGGCATTTTGCAGCAATTCGGAGGCATGGCGCAATTTTTCGGCATTGACCCTCATTTCGTGATCCCGTATAGCACGGTTGACTACATAGCGTTCATTATAAACCTTTCCAAGAATCATATTTCGCGCAATGTCCAGACATTTCTGGGTGTCATCCGAAAACCGATACTGCGTTTTGCGCAAAATAACATTTCCGTTTTCCTGCCCAACAAACCTTCCGCAGTATTGATTCCCCAGAAAAACACTTATCGACACATTACTTTCCGTACATTTTTTCATCAGCGCCGGGCTGATGCCCGTATAATTGAAGGTCACCACTGCTTCCAGATTATGAATGGGAAGGCGCATTGCGATTTCCTCATCTTTCCTGACCACAATATTTTCCCCATCCAGGCTCAGGTAAGCGTCAGGCGAAGTCACATAAAGCGTATTAAGAAGCTTCTTCATCTCGTTTCCTCTCCAAGCACAGTTTCTATATAGTTTTTTGCACTGGCATGACTGCAAAGATCCGGTACGCATATGTTTTGCAGCGAACACTGCCTGCACTTTGGTCCGCCCTTTACCTTCGGAGTGTAATTGCTGTCATAATACCGATGCATCTCTTTCAGAAAATCTTTCACCTTCTCACGAAGTGCCGCCGTTAGATCTACTTCCTTTCTGTGCTTCGTCTCACCATAATACAAATAGCCCCGCTTAATTTCCGTTTGCAGCATTTCTTCAAGACACATTACCTGTGCTGTTAATTGCAATTCATCCGCATCATGGCTTTTAGGCGCTCCTCGCTTATATTCTACAGGCACTACCCTGTAAAGGCCATCCCTTCCACTCAGCGGAACTCCCTGGGAGTCCGCGTGAAATTCAACCAAATCGCATTCTCCGCTGACTCCCAGGCTTCTGGAAAAAACCTTCATTGCACGAACAGACAATACTCCGCCCCTTTTTTCCTTATAGAACGGATTATGCGCGTTTTCATGCATACTTCTTCCTTCAAATGTCCTGACATTTTCTTCCCATTGCTGCTCAATATGAATCAATGCCCACTGTCTCCTGCAAAATGCAAAATGCTGAATACCGGACAACAGCAAAAAATCCTCTTCTTCATACTCCATATTGATTATTCCTTACAGATGCAGATTACGCCATCCGGCAGTTCTGTCTCAACCTCAACTGCATAATCACTGAATCCCCTGGCAATCTCTACCCCGATCTTTCTCTCTACCTTTACGCCGTCAAACAGCTTATGTGCCGGTGCGCATCCGAGTTCACTATCATGCTTGAAAATAATCAGTTTGCGGACAGCCATTTTACCTCTCGCCGCGGAATGGTCATTTTCAAACATATTGATTATTGCCTGCCACAAAAGTTCCAGATCCTCCTCTGAAAATCCTGTGACTTTCCTTGCAAGGTTTGCTGAAATATAGCCTTCGGCACGGTACAGCGCATATGGTACAATGAACTTTCTCCCCATCTCCGTACCTTTGTTCTCTGCATCGCTTTCCGTAGTAATAGCCACTCTGGTAATCGTAATCTCCTGCGGCAGTACAGGATCCACAGACCTTGCAAAACCAATCTGAACCGGCCCCCTCACCTGCCCGCAATTCAGCTTGTCTTTTACAAACGTTGTCATCACCGCACCGAAAGTCCTGATATCATAAAAATTCTCACACATAAAATCCCTTATCTTCCGATCCAGATCGGGATCCTCTTTTTTCTTTGCCTTCATATCGCCTGCTGCCACGCCCACATAATCATATGCTTCCTTATCACTGCGGTTTAAGGGAACATTTTCCTTGATGTAAATGCGATATCCCTTTTCGTCTTCCTTTACCGCTTCCACATAATTGCGAATTTTTCTTTTCAAGCAAACATCTGTAACAAGGCCATAACCGCTCTCCGGATCAATTCTCGGCATATTTCCCGCATCAGGATCCCCGTTTGGATTTCCGTTTTCCACATCAAATAAAACCACAAAGTCATACCTGTTTTTTATTGCCTCACTCATTTTTACTTCTCCTCCTTTTTCTGATAGCGCTTCTGCGTTTGATGGTAATAGCCCAAGTGAAACGACCCCTGCTGCGGTATTGTCATCCGTGCCGGGTACTCTTCTTCCAGCTTGTCCAAAATCTCCTGAATCTGTTTCTGAAAAGCAACTCTGATTCCTTCAGATCCCAATTTCCTCATATGCTTCTGTGCCAGGTTCACAAGCATCGGGAAGGTGCTTGCCGGCGCAGATGCAGCAGAATTAAAGTATTTATCCTTAATCGTCGTATTAATACCCGGATTTGCTTCCTGCTGGATATGCTCCAGCACTGCAAACAATCTTCCCAAGTTGTAAGGCACATTCCTGCTCTCTTCATTTAATGCCATCTGTAATACCTCCTCCATATCCGAACACTGTACATTTGTGTTCCTCAAATAATAAGCCTTTATAATTGCCGCCCTGCCTCGGGTCACCTCATGCTCTGCCCGAATGCGCAGCATTACACCATTCAATAAGGATGCCGGGTATGTGCCGCCTGTCAATATTGCCTTCATCACATCCGCAGCCATCTGCGGCGAGGGTACTTTATCCCTGGATTTTTGATTAACCGTCTCCTGGAGCAGCCTCCAGCACGATAGTTTTTCACATTTGTCATAAGCCGGTTTTACAATCTCCAGTCTTTCATAATGCCTTCCTGCATTTCGAAGCATATTTCCAAAAGAATCCTGCCAGAAAAACCTCACGGACAAGCGCGCCGCGTTCGGCGCCACGCCCAGAATATAGAAGTGCCTGTCCGCGTCCAGTTTCAGATTCTCCAGTTCAATCGGTTTTCCTTTAAGGGCCGCATTCAAAATTGCACTCAGGTTTTCATCCGATACCTTACCCTCGTCCTCCACTCCGAACATTGCGGCAATCCCCACATCCTGATATGCCTTTTCACCTCCGTCCGCCCAACAGACAATCGTGGTATCGCCAATCCATTTGCTGTGTTCCCTGTCGCTTAAAAGTTTGTTCAGCGCTGCGCCGTAAGCCTCTGCCGCATAATCTCCCACTGAAGCGTTTTCCCCCTGCTCCTTTCCATAAGAACAAAAGGCCGGTGCGTTAAAGGACACCAGTGAGGTACCCATTGCCTGCGCCCCATATACCCCTTTGATACTGGGGTGCAGCGCTGCAATGTGCGCCGGCTTTCCTTTGACCATGCAGAAGCCGTTCTGCTCTGTCCCCCGGTTATCATAATATTGCTGCCAACAGCTTCTGACAGCGTCGTCCTCCGTTATCAGCTCGCCTTCATAGCAAAAAAGGACATTGGCACCATCCATTAATTCCTTCCATGCATTCACTATACACGGATACTCTGATGCACTTCCCGGATCCCATTTCTGTAAAAAGAGCAGCACTGCTTTTGCCGTATTTGACTGCGCCTCCTGCAGCAGTTCCCTATGTAATTCACAAAACGCAAGAAAACACTGCCTGGTTCTTTCCGGACTTCCCTTTTCATCCACCCCCAGAATATAAGTGGCATTATCGCACAGAAAATTGGGGCTGATATTGACTGAGCGCTTCACCGGTTGCGGCACTATTATACTCCGGGGTTCATAGACCATCTTTTTCCCCTTTTCCTTCGGAATCTTCAGCGGAATTAAATCAATAATATTTCCCTTCTGGTCCAAATTCAGTCCAAAGGAAACTCTTGCGGTTCCCCAGCCGGGTCTGGGAATCTCCTCTTTTTCCAACAGGTCTTCATAATGCTTTACCAAAGCCTGCAATATCACATAACCACCTCGCAATCCCTCAAATCCAACACCCCTTCCTTCATCTGTGCCCTGAAAAATCTGGGACAGATTCCTGTCGGATGATTGTAATCCATACTGTGAAGCATATATCCGAAATCCTTCGTCAGAGGAACCACCGGTATCGCACCGCCTTCCCATTCCCGAAAATGTGCCGGGAACTCCCTGCATCCGAAATACGGCTGATGATAACATTGTCCTTTCCTCAGACGCCGTTTCATAATATCCTGGAACTTTCCCGGATTATCTCCGGGACTGGCATCCGGCGTCATATCAAAATGAGCTTCCAGCACATAATGCACATTCTGTAATATCAGGGAAGAACGCTGATTCCTCTCAACTGCCGTATTCAGATACAGACTGCCCTCTCCTGTTGTCATAACCGTCCGCACAGTGCTGGCCAAAACTTTCGACTTCACTTCATTTCGCTTGATACTTGTCATTTTAATGCCTGTGGTTTCAGCGTCTGCCTTCTCCTGTCTCTCCAGCTGAATCGGCGCCATCAAATAAATTTTGTCCACCACCCAGTTTAGTCCCGGGTGCCAGTAGATCGCTTCCAACAGTCCCCTGGCGGCAGAAGGCGTAATTATATCATATGTTACTCTTTCTGTCTTAAGTTCAGGCCTGGCAAAACATGCATATTCCCCCCACGTTTCCACTAAAATTGACATTTCATCACCTTCTTTCCTTCAATAGATTAAAATGTAAACTTCTATTTAATTGTATTATAACCTTTCTTTGTTGTCAATCAAAATATTGCAATTTTTGCCTAAAAATATTACACTATTTATGTCATCAAATTGATGCGGGTTGAAATAATAGGTTAAACTGTAATGCTCATTCAGGCGACAGACAATATCTGTCGCCTGAACATTTTCGCCCTGCTGTTATTAAACTGTATACTGTTATTCCCCTTTTCCGATCATATCAGTATTCCGTATCCGGTTTCCACATCCATCTTAAGTCCGGTATTCCTGCTGTATTGATTGATATCCCGAAGCACAAAAACCTCCTTGCTGATTTCTTCCAGACAGCCTGTCCTCCAAAGCTCTTCAAAATGACTTGCATAAACATTGACACCATATTGTCCCAGTTTTCTGTATGTGTCCCTGTCTGCAGTTCCTGTCTCCACCTGTTTCAGCAGATCGGATGCTTCCTCCAGCGGTATGTAAACTGTTTTCATATCATTCTCAATCAAATGAAAGTTTTGGCTGACCGTTGCAAAAGGGAAACAGCCGCCTCCCGACGTTTTTTCCCAAGCTTTCATAATCTCCTTCTGGTCCAGGTTCTCTTTTCCCAAAAGCTTTCTCAAATATTGGAAATAAAAGGTAATTGCATCGGGATCGTCGATTGCTTCATATCTGCGCCACACTTCCCGCAGTGCTGCAATACTTTGAGCTGCATACCTGCTCTCCTCACCCTCCAGACGAAAAGAGTAAACCATCTGCTCCTCCGGCGGCCGCCTGCCTTCCCGATTGCATCTGCCCGCAGCCTGAATCAGAGAATCAAGCCCTGCCTCCTGCCTGTATACCTGCGGGAAATCTAAGTCAACCCCCGCTTCCAGCAGTGATGTTGCTATCACCCTGCACTTTTCTCCGGCGTACAGACGTTCCCTTATTTCTGTAAATTTAAGCTTCCTGTCAGCAGGACACAATAAGGTTGTCAGGCAGAAAGCGGTCTCTTCTTCCAGCGCCTGATATAACTCCTGAGCCGTTTTTCTCCTGTTGACAATGCAAAGCACCTGCTCCCGGCTGCGCAAGCGTTCTTCCAGTTCCTCTGCAGACAATAATTCAATATTTTTAATCACATTCCTCTTGAAAAAAGCAAACAGTTCTTCGGTATCACTGCAAATCTCCCGAATACGGTATTTCGGCATATAGGTCTGAAACCTTTCCTCCAGAGCAGGCTGCGTCGCGGTACACAACACAATTGTTGACCTGTAGTTTTTTGCCAGCTGTGCCATTGCAGCCACACACGGTTCCAGATAAGGCGTCGGCAGCGTCTGCGCTTCGTCAAAAATAATTACGCTGTTTGCCATATTATGCAGCTTCCGGCATTTTCCGCTTCTGCTGCCATACAATGATTCAAAAAACTGCACCGCAGTGGTGACTATAATCGGCGCATCCCAATTTTCCGTAGCTAATGCCTTCCTGTAATTTTTCTCTTCTCCTTCGTTCTCACTCACATCATATGACACACCGGAATGATGCTCCAATACATTTTCCTGTCCGAAAATACGTTCAAAAACCGCGGCATTCTGATCGATGACAGATGTATAAGGTATTACATAAATAATTCTTTTCAGACCATGTGTGCAGGCATGGTTCAGGGCAAATCCCATAGACGCGGTGGTCTTTCCGCCTCCGGTGGGTACGGTCAGAGTATACAGCCCTCTGGAATACTCTTTTCCGTTCTTCATACACTCCCGCAGTATTCTGTTGCGCTGTCTGCACAGTTCTGTATTTGCCCCGGTGTCTGCGGGCTCCATTTCCAGCCAGTCACTGACATATTCCTCAAAGCAATGCAATAAGGCCTCCAGTGAATCATAACCGCCTCTTTTCACCTGGCCTCTGTTCATAAACGCTTCTGTATCCAAATAATCCGCATCCACCAGACAGGAAAAAACCATGCGGATAAAAAAAGACAAACTAAAGGTGTTCTCTGTACAAAATGCCGGAAATGTTGCCGGACAAATGGCGGAAATTTCCGGCTGTAATTCTTTCTTCCAACCGCTGTAATCTTCCAGTATTTTTTTGTGTCGCCCGAAATAAGTTCCGTCCTCCGGGCTTGCGGTTGTAATATTCCCTCCATCCAACAGCCCGCTGTGATGTCCTGCTACCGCCATGCCCAATGCAATATAACTTCTGTCCAGTTTCTGCAATTCCACCGCTCCCGCAGTAGAATGATCCACCCGGTTGGAAGACAACGGATTTCTTATCCGTTTTTGAAATGCCTCCGAATATTTTCCGATATCATGCAGCAATCCGCACAAATATGCTGCATCCCCGCAGTCAAATTCGGAGGCAAATCCCTTTGCCCTGACTGCTGTGCCAAGCAAATGGTCCTTCACCTCCTGGATATTGCCCTCCGCGTCTATGTGCGCAATCATTATATCCTCATTCTGCATCCTGCCACCCCTCTTTTGTATAGAATACACATTCACCCTTTTACATTAAATTTTAAACCATATTAAATATCCTGATATCTGTCACTGCCAACCAATGTCCGCAGTGATTTTTCGGTTATCTTTCACAGGCAGCATGCTGCACACTGTACGTTCACATTGAAACCAAAGATATCAGAAAAAACAGATTTACATTAAACGAGATTATTGTAATTATATTAGTTTTTCTTTTTCACATATTTGTAAATATCATATCATATAATAAAATAAATATCAATTTTTATCATAAAACCATATTTTTGCCGGACAATCCCCATCATCACATTTTTTCGCACCGAGCCACGTCCGGGCACAGTTCGATTCCGCTGCGCTTCATCTCACTGTTCGGCTTTCGCCGGATAGGCCACTCACAAAAAAGATGCGGCTGCAAGCAAGCTTGCCCCGCATCCTCTTTGCTCCTGTCCTGCCCGGACTCATTGCTGCAGCATATTTTCAATAAATATTCCATAGCCTCTGGTGGCGTCTTGCACCAGTACATGGGTCACTGCCCCGATGAACTTTCCGTTCTGAATAATGGGGCTGCCGGACATGCCCTGGACAATGCCGCCCGTGATTTCCAGAAGTTCCTCGTCCGTGACCTTCAACTCAATTCCGCGGTTCACATTGTCGTGATCCAAATGTATCTCCGTAATTTCCACATCATAATATCGGGGCTCCCCGTTCACGGTACAGAGTATTTGGGCAGATCCCTTCTGGATTTCCTGCTTCAGCCCGATAGGCAGCGGCGCATTTACTCCCAGGGACAGGGCTTTGGCATTGCAGGTGCCGAAAATCCCCTGTGTGCTGTTCTGTGTAATGCTTCCCAGAATATGATCATCAGTATAAATAATCATGCCAGTCATCTCACCTGGATTGCCTGCCACCCCCTTTTTGATCTCTATAATATTGGTCTCATAGAGCGTACCGCCCTCCATGTGCATGAGTGTACTGGTATCCACATCATTAATTCCGTGTCCCAGCGCTCCGAAGTTTCCCTGGCTGTCAATGTAAGTCATGGTTCCCACGCCTTGGGCGTCATCCCTGACCCAGACTCCGATCTTGTATTTCCCCGCCTCGTCACGCTCCGGTTTTATCTGCACGTCCATGGTTTCCCCATCGCGCTCCACAGTCAGTATCACTGGATTGCCGCCGCAGCTTTCCACAAATTTAGTCAGTTCATCCTTTTCCTCAATCTGCTGCCCGTTTACCTTGCGGATGTAGTCCCCTGATTTTACTATGTTTTTCCCCGGGGAACATTTGAGACCGTTTTCGCCCTGAAACTCTCCTGTCCCCACTACCAGAACCCCATCTGTCTTCACATAAATGCCGATGGGAGCTCCCACCGGTATCAGAGTCTGATTCTCAATTACCTGAATGTCAACCTGCTTGATTGGCAGGAACCCAAAAAGCTTTACCTGCATCTGGCAGGAGGACTCCAGATTCATTTTCATGGTAACTGTTTTGCTCAGGTCAATATTGACGGCACCCTTCGGGATGTTGCTGGTTCCCTGGTCGCTTACGCTGATAATCTCCGCTCTTGCCGGAATGCCCAGCAGAAAGGAGTCTTCCTCCCCCGCCCGAATATTGATAATAGAAGGAATACTGCTTTCTACACGGTAATAGGCCGTTCCTGTAAGCGCCGTACAGCTGATTACCAGCATTGCAATCAGACAGGCTCGGTATATCTTCAGCCGACGAACCCTTTTTTTCCAGCCTTCCAGTACCACCACCATATTCTTCCCTGCCTGTTCCTGAATTCTTCTATTTTCATCACTGCTCCGTCTCATACCTCATACGCTCCCCGAAAATCTGCTCCGCATACTTTTGTCCGCCGTGCCATTGTGCCATTCCATTCCTGCAATCAGCAAGTTCAGCGGTCTGCATGCCCCCCGGCATGCACCCTGCATATACCCGGTATATATCCGGATCCTGCAGACATCAAAAAAAGACCCTCGCAGGAGTCTTTTTTCTTCTGTCATACATAGTATGTGACATTTTTCAGCTTTCATACAAAAAATTATTTTTCATCCTATCTGCCCATGCAGACTCTGCAGAGACTGTATCTCCCCGCTTCCGTTCTGCTTTATGCAGAGAATTCCCTCTGCCGTTGCCTTCGCCGCGGCGATGGTTGTCATATAGGGAACCTTTCCCTTGATAGCCGCCTTTCGCAGATAGCTGTCGTCATGCACGCTGTCAGCGCCCACAGGGGAATTGATAATCAGGTCGATCTTTCCGTTGGTAATCATATCCAGCACATTGGGACGGCCCTCATAGAGCTTCTTAACCAGCTCCGCCGGAATTCCCGCCTCCTGTATCAGCCTGCAGGTATTTCCCGTAGCCAGAATATGGAATCCGGCTTCGTGGAACATCTTTGCCACTTCCACAACCTCCTCCTTGTCCTTGCGGTTGACACTGATCAGCACCGTGCCCTCAAGGGGAAGCTTAGTCTGTGTGGCCTCCTGGGCCTTGAAGAATGCCTCTCCCACGGTGGACGCCAATCCCAGCACCTCACCGGTAGAACGCATCTCAGGCCCCAGAATAGGGTCGACCTCCGGAAACATATTGAAGGGAAATACAGATTCCTTCACGCCGTAATAGGGAATTTCCTGCTCCTTTAACGCAGGAACAGGGGACGGCCTGCCGGTAATGTCCGCCGTGATAATATCCGTAGCCAGCGGCACCATGCGGATATTGCACACCTTGGATACCAGCGGCACCGTACGGGATGCTCTTGGATTGGCCTCCAGCACATATACCTTGTCATTCTCAATGGCATACTGCATGTTCATCAGACCTTTTACATGCATTTCCTCCGCAATTCTGCGGGTGTAATCTTTAATGGTGGCCACATTTTTCTCAGAAATATGCTTGGAAGGAATAATGCAGGCCGAGTCGCCGGAATGCACGCCGGCAAGCTCGATATGTTCCATCACCGCAGGCACAAACGCGTTTGTCCCGTCGCTGATAGCGTCCGCCTCGCACTCCGTGGCATGATTCAGGAACCGGTCAATCAATATGGGCCTGTCAGGCGTCACACCCACTGCCGCCTGCATATAGCCCACAAGATTTTCGTCGTCATACACCACCTCCATACCTCTGCCGCCCAGCACATAGGAAGGACGAACCATCACAGGATATCCAATCCTGTGGGCAGCCTCCAGGGCTTCCTCCACCGTGGTAGCCATACCGGATTCCGGCATGGGAATCCCAAGCTTATCCATCATAGCCCGGAACAGATCCCTGTCCTCCGCAAGGTCGATCACGGAGGGCGCCGTGCCAAGGATACGCACGCCGTTTTTCTCCAGATCCGCTGCCAGATTCAGGGGCGTCTGCCCGCCAAACTGCGCAATCACGCCCACCGGCTTTTCCTTCTTATAAATGCTCAGCACATCCTCCAGGGTCAAGGGCTCAAAGTACAGCTTATCGGAGGTATCATAATCCGTGGAAACCGTCTCCGGGTTACAGTTTACAATAATCGTCTCAAAGCCCAGCTTCTTCAGAGCCAGAGAAGCATGTACACAACAGTAGTCAAACTCAATGCCCTGGCCGATGCGGTTGGGTCCGCCGCCCAGAATCATCACCTTGGGCTTGCTGTCGTTCACCGGATTTCTGTCGGCTGCATTGTAGGTGGAGAAGTAGTATGCGCTGTCCTCTGTACCGCTGACATGCACACCCTCCCAGGCCTCCTCCAGGCCCAGCTCTATGCGGCGGTTTCTGATTTCCTCCTCTGGAACCTTCAGCAGCAGACTCAAATACTTGTCGGAGAAGCCGTCCTTTTTGGCGGCGATAAGCTTCTCATCCTCAGGCAATCCGCCCCTGCAGGCCAGAAGCTCCTCTTCCTCCTCTACAAGTTCTTTCATCTGCCGGATAAACCACTCCTTCACATGGGTAATCCCATGAATTTCCTCCACCGAAGCCCCCTTGTGCAGAGCCTCATACATGATAAAATGTCTCTCACTGGAGGGCGTAGCCAGCATTTGAAGCAACTGCTCCTTTGTTTTCCCCATCAGCTTTTCAATCTGCCCCAGGCCGTAGCGCCCGGTCTCCAGACTGCGAATTGCCTTCTGAAATGCCTCTTTATAATTCTTTCCGATACTCATAACCTCGCCAACGGCCCGCATCTGAGTCCCCAGCTTATCCTCCACGCCCTTAAACTTCTCAAAGGCCCAGCGCGCAAACTTGATTACCACATAGTCCCCGTCGGGCACATACTTATCCAGAGTGCCGTACTTGCCGCAGGGAATATCCTTCAGGTTCAGACCTGCCGCCAGCATGGAACTCACCAGCGCAATGGGAAAGCCGGTAGCCTTGGAGGCAAGGGCGGAGGAACGGGATGTGCGGGGATTGATTTCGATTACAATGACGCGGTCGCTCACCGGGTCATGGGCAAACTGCACATTGGTTCCGCCGATGACCTGCACGGACTCCACAATGCGGTACGCCTGCTCCTGGAGCCTTGCCTGCAGCTCCTTCGAAATGGTCAGCATGGGCGCAGCGCAGAAGGAATCTCCCGTATGTACCCCCAAAGGGTCGATATTTTCAATAAAGCAGACCGTAATCAGATTGCCCGACGCGTCTCTGACTACCTCAAGCTCCAGCTCCTCCCAGCCCAGAATGGACTCCTCCACCAGCACCTGGCCCACCAGGCTAGCCTGCAATCCTCTGGCACAGACTGTCTTCAGCTCCTCCTTGTTATATACCAGTCCGCCGCCGGCGCCGCCCATGGTGTAGGCAGGACGCAGCACCACCGGATAATCCAGCCTGTCCGCAATCTCCAGGGCCTCCTCCACAGTGTAGGCCACCTCGCTGCGGGCCATCTCAATGCCCAGCTCGTTCATGGTCTTCTTAAACTCAATTCGGTCCTCGCCCCGCTCAATGGCATCCACCTGCACGCCGATGACCTTCACATTATATTTATCCAGGATACCAGCTCCGGCCAGCTCTGCACACAGATTCAGCCCCGACTGTCCGCCCAGATTGGGCAGCAGCGCGTCCGGCCGCTCCTTTGCAATAATCTGCTCCAGACGCTCCTTGTTCAGAGGCTCGATATAGGTGACATCCGCCGTCTCCGGGTCAGTCATAATGGTGGCGGGATTGGAATTTACCAGTACAATTTCATAGCCCAGCTTTTTCAGGGCCTTGCAGGCCTGAGTGCCGGAATAGTCAAACTCGCAGGCCTGTCCGATGATAATGGGGCCTGAGCCTATGATAAGTACCTTGTGGATGTCTGTTCTCTGTTTCATTTTGAACCTCCTTGATTATGTGAATTATTCTCGTCTGCCGGTAAAATCTCATAAATCCTGTTTTTAAGAAAGTGTTTACATGCTCTCTTTGACCGCCTTATGCTCCTCCGCCCTGGCGCGCATCTCTCTGGCATTGGACATGGCTGCCTCTGACAGTTCGTCGCCTCCCAGCAGTCTGGCAAGCTCACGCATTCCCTCTTCCTCCTCCAACGCCCGGATATCTGTAATGGTATTGTCCTCCGTGCTGTTCTTTTCTATACAGAAATGCCTGTCCGCCATGGCCGCTATCTGGGGCAGATGGGTAATGCAGATGACCTGGTGGGTGTGAGCCAGAGTGTCCAGCTGCTCAGACACCTTCCATGCCGTCCTGCCGCTGATCCCGGCGTCTATCTCATCAAAGATCAGCGTGTCAACATCATCCCTGCCCGCCAGCACCGTCTTGATTGCCAGCATGACCCGGGACAGCTCACCTCCGCTGGCCACCTGGTTTAAGGGCTTCAAGGGCTCTCCCGGATTAGTGGAAATCAGGAATTCCACATCATCCCAGCCTTTCGCCGAAACCGTTTGTTCCGGGCGAACTGCAATCTCAAATTCCACTGTCAGAAAATTCAGCTGAACCAGCGCATCCTGCAGCCTCTGCTGTAATACCAGTCCGTTCTTCCGCCGGATTTCGGTGAGTTTTCCGCAGGCCTCCTCCAGTTCTTTTTCTGCCGCTCCCAGTTCCTGTTCCAGCTTTGCCACATAAGCATCATAGTCCTCCAGCTTTTCCAGCAGCGTCTGTCTGTCCTGCCCGTAGTTTATAACCTCACCTATGGTTTTTCCGTACTTTCCCTTCAAATGATTCAGCAGATTCAGCCGCTCCTCTGTGACCGCAAAATCCTCCTCATCAAACTCGCAGTCACTCATATATTCCGCAACATCACGGTTATAATCAGCCAGCAGACTGTCAATCTCCGCCAGCTGCTCTTCCAGCGCCTCCAGTCTCTTATCAAAAGCGGAAACGCTTCGCACCGACCGCAGCGCCCGTCCCAGCGCACTTCCTGCGCCCTCCTCGCTGTCATTTCCCGTTATCCGGCTGCTCTCTGACAGGCTCTCTAAAATTCTCTTGCTGTTGACCATGAGACGGTAGCGCTGTTCCAGTTCCTCGTCCTCGCCTTCCTGCAGTCTTGCCTCCTCAATTTCCCGCCATTCAAACTCCGCCAGCGCCCGCTCCCTTGTCTTCGTCTCCTCATCCATAGATTCTTCAGCCAGTGATTTTTTAAGTTTCCTGCATCTGCTGTATGCCACGGCCACAGCCTCCGCTGCCGCGTCGTATTCCCCGCCGCAGTAGGCATCCAGAATTTCCATGTGCTTCCGCTTATTCAGCAGTGACTGATGCTCATGCTGACCGTGAATGTCAATCAGCACCTCCGCCAGCTCCTTCACCTGCTTTGCGGTCACAGTCTCCCCGTTAATCCTGCAGATGCTTTTTCCTACCTGCATTTTCCGGCTGATGATTACCGTGCCATCCTCTGACTCCTCCAGCTCCAGCTGTGCCAGCTTTTCCCGCACCCTGTCGCTGTCTCCCTCAAACATCAACTCTACCAGAGCGCTCTCCGCCCCCGTACGCAGCATTTCCTTCTCAAATTTTCCTCCCAGCGCCAAATTGATGCTGCCAATCAACAGGGATTTACCCGCTCCCGTCTCACCGGTCAGGATGTTCAGTCCACTGCCGAATTCCACCTCTGTCTCCTGAATCAGCGCCAGATTTTTCACGTGTAAGCTTTGTAGCATATTTTGTCTGTGTTTTCCTCCTGAAATGATTGTGTTTATATCTGCTTTCCGCAAAACCGGAAGCTGCTTTTATGCCAGCAGCTCGGCAATGGCCTTTTCCCAATATTGATTGGGAATATTATACCAACTGCACTTTTCCTTTGACTTTTCGCATAAGGCCATTGCCCTTGCCAAAACCGTTCCGTGGGATACCTCTCCCGTAAGTATCAAATGCTTCGTTATCTGCGTCCAATAAGGCGCTGCCTTTTCTAATCCGGATTCCTGCATTTCTTTTATTACCCCCTCTTTATCATAATCTATACTGATAAATTCTGGAGTCCATTCCTGCATATTCCGATGCAGAATCATAAACTGTGCTTTTCCGCAGCTATGCATAGACACACCTACCGCTCCTGGATTTAGTGCCGCCTTACCTCCTTGCTCAATTATCCCCTGCAAATGCGTATGACCGCACAGGATATACTTATATGCGCATTCGTCAATGATTTGCCTTGTTTTATCATTACCGGGAAGCATCTTTTCATTGTTCCTGTCCGGGGAACCGTGACAGGCCAGTATTCCGGAACTGTTTTCAAATCTTATCTCCTGGGAAACCGGAAGGCTTTGAAAGAAATCAATATCTCTGTCCGTCTGGTTCTCATAACAATATTGCATGGCACCGACAGTCAGATTTCCGTCTTTCCACTTACAGTTATCATCATTTCTGCGGCTTATCCAATAATCTTCCTTATTTCCCCTGACAAAAAAACAAGTGTATTTTTCCTTCAGGGCATATATCATTTCCATTGTTTTCTGCGGATATGGAAATTCCCCTAAATAATCCCCCAAAAAGATAAACGCATTTATATTGCGGCGCAAAGCATATTCCATGCATTGTTCAAGTGCCGCATAATTACCATGTATATCAGAGAAAACTGCAATTTCCATACACAGCCGACGCCTCCGAATCATTTCATTTGCCGGTATAATTATAATCTGTTTTCATCAGATGCACAATTCCGAAAAGGATGCCGTATAAATCTCTTCACACCAGACCCTGCATTTTCTCCATCAGTCTCCCGGTTTCCTCCACAGTGCGCACCGCCACGAAAATCGTGTCATCCCCTGCGATACAGCCCACCACCTCGGCAAACTGCAGGGCGTCCAGGGCTGCCGCCACCGCCATGGCCATCCCTGAGACCGTCTTGATGACCAGAATATTCTGCGCCATATCCATAGAGACAAAGCCGTCTCTGAGCACACGGATGTATTTGTCGCCCATGTGCCCGTCCCCCTGCTCCAGAACAACATATCTCTGCCTGCCACCGCCGGCGGAAACCTTGGAAAGCTTCATCTCCCGTATATCTCTGGAAACGGTTGCCTGTGTCACCGCAAAACCCGCCTCCCGCAACTTTCCGGCAAGCTCCTCCTGGGTCTCCACATCATATTTTTGAATGATTTCTGCAATCTTTTCATGCCGAAGCTTTTTCATATCTGTATTTGTTCCTTCTCCCTGACTCTTCTCATCATGTCATCCCCTCCGTATGTGGGAAAGAATTGCTATGCCAACCGCAGAAGTTCTTTGCAAAACAGCCGTTACTGTGAGTTTCACTCAGACATCTTCCCGTGAAGCACCTCCAGAAAACTGACCCTGTTCAATCTTAAGAATTCCGTTGTCTTCTCAGACTGGTTAATCCGGATTCTCTCACCGGTGCAAAGCTCAATCCCATGACTGCCGTCAAAACTTGCTTCCACCGTCTGCACACTGCCATCACTGTTCTGGGGAATCTCTATCTCTATCACGTCCTCCGGGGACAGGATGATGCTTCTCTGATTCAACGTGTGAGGACATATGGGGGTCAGCATAATCAGCCTTGCCCCGGGCTCCACCAGCGGCCCTCCCGCAGACAGATTATAGCCTGTGGAACCGGTGGGCGTCGTGACAATCATACCATCCGCACAGTAATCGTTCAGGAACTGTCCGTTGACATATATATTAAACCGGATAATCTGCAGCGAACCCTTGCGGGAGATGACAATATCATTCAGGGCCCAGCCCTCCTCAGTCCTGTCTCCTTCCAGAAAGGCTCTGCCGTACAGCATCATACGGCTTTCCCGTTCATAGTCCCCCTGAATCAGGCGCTCCAGCGCTTCTTCCGGATTTTCAGGCTCAATCTCTGTCATATATCCCAGTGTGCCCAGATTTACGCCGATTATGGGAATATTCAGTTCTCTGGTTTCCCTGGCGGCCCGAAGCACCGTCCCGTCTCCTCCCAGAACGATAATGCAGTCCGCCGCTTCCTTCCAGTCCACGCCCTCCGTCTTCAGGGAAACCCGCTGCCCCCTTGTCTCCAGGTAGCTGCGGATTCTCTCCGTGACAGCCAAATTTATGTCCTTATGCCTGTTGGTATAAATCAGAAAATGCTTCATAATACTCCAATCTGAAATTGCCGGCTGCGGTCAGCACTTCTTTGTGCATCATGCCTTTGCAGATTATATTTGATGAGAATTCTCCACGGTCTCCCGGATAACCGCCTGCCATTCCGCACTTTGAGACAGCCCGTTTCCGCCAGGACCCGTTTCGCCTTTGGCAAGGCTGCTCCTGGTCTTTACCATCTCCCGCAGCGCCGCCTCCGCCTCCTGCTCCGTGAGCGTACGGATTCCCTCTTCCGGCTCCTTCTCCTTTCTCAGGTGTACAAGGTACTCGATATTTCCCTCCGGCCCCCTGATAGGAGAATACTCCAGATGCAATACCTTAAACCCGATGCTGTCGGCATAATCCACAATTTTCTCAATGACCTCCCGGTGTATCTCCGGCTCTCTGACTACGCCGTTTTTACCAACCTTCTCCCTGCCAGCCTCAAACTGCGGCTTAATCAGACACACCATCTCTCCGCCAGGCCTTAACAGGTTGCGGGCCGGAATCAAAATCTTTGTCAGAGAGATAAACGACACGTCCACACTGGCGAAATCCAGATCCTCCTCTATGTCATCCCTGACCATATACCGGAAATTAGTCTGTTCCATGCAGACCACTCTCTCATCATTTCTCAGCTTCCAGGCAAGCTGTCCGTGTCCTACATCCACAGAATACACCTTTGCTGCTCCATTTTGAAGCATACAGTCGGTAAATCCCCCCGTGGAAGCTCCTATATCCATGCAGATTCTGCCCTCCAGGGAAATTCCCCATACGTCCATGGCCTTCTCCAGCTTTAAGCCTCCCCGGCTCACATATTTCAGGGCATGTCCTCTGACCTCAAGCTCTATTTTGCTCTCCTCAAATGCAGTTCCGGCCTTGTCCTCCTTCTGACCGTTGACATAGACATTCCCCGACATAATAATCGCTTTTGCCTTCTCCCTGGATACTGCATATCCCCTGTTCACCAAAATAACGTCCAGCCGCTCTTTCATATGTCAGCCTCCAAAAACCGGCAGATGCGCTTCACAATGCTTTCCTCGTCTATGCCCACCTCCTGCTTAAGGGCTTCCACATTGCCATGCTCTATATAGGCGTCGGGAATACTGATGTTTAAGCATTGATTCCGAAGCCCGCTCCTGTTCATGCAGTCCAGCACCTTCTCGCCATAGCCGCCGCAGGCCACATTTTCTTCCAGGGTGACAATCAGCATATGATCCCTGCAGGCCTCTTTCACGGCCTCCTCGTCAATGGGCTTTACAAAACGGGCATTTATAAGGCTGACGCCGTAGCCCTTACTTTTAAGCTGCTCCCTCACATTCTCTGCCGTCTTCACCATACTTCCCACGGCAAACAGGGCAATCTCCCACTCCCTGTATATCCACTCGGCCCGCCCCAGTTCAACAGGCGCCCGATAGCTTTTCAGCCCGTCATAGGCACTGCCTCTGGGATAACGCACCGCTATAGGCGCTTCATAGGAAACAGCAAATTTCATCATGTCCGAAAGCTCCCATTTATTCTTGGGTGCACAGACACACATATTGGGAATTCCGGTGAGATATGTAAAGTCAAAAATGCCCTGATGGGTCTCTCCGTCACTCCCCACAAGCCCTGCCCTGTCTATGGCAAATACCACCGGCAGATTCTGGATGCACACATCATGAAGAATCTGGTCATACGCCCTCTGCAGGAAAGAGGAATACACCGCCACAATAGGCTTCAGCCCTCCTGCCGCCAGACCGGCCGCAAAGGTAACCGCATGCTCCTCCGCAATCCCCACATCAAAGAAACGATCCGGATACATATTTCGAAACCGCTTCAGCCCGGTGCCGTCCGGCATGGCTGCAGTGATTGCCACAATCCTTTCATCCCGCTGTCCCAGCTTGCACATGACGGTGGAGAACACATCCGTATAGTTTGCCACGGTTCTCGGTTTGGCAGGCAGCCCCGTCTCAATGTCAAAGGGCTCCGCACCGTGGAATCTGGCCGGGTGACGCTCCGCAGGCCCGTATCCCTTTCCCTTCTGGGTCAGGGCGTGAATCAATACCGGCCCCTTTACGCGCCTTGCCTCCCCCATGACCCTCACAAGCCCTTCAATGTCATGTCCGTCAACCGGGCCCAGATATGTGATGCCCATATCCTCAAAAAGCATTCCCGGTATCACCAGCTGCTTGAAGCTGCTTTTCGCCCTGCGGATTGTTTTGATAGTGTTGTTCCCCCGTCTCGTTCCCTTCAGTGCCTGATATATTCCCGCTTTCAAATCCAGATACCCGGTAGCCGTGCGGATATTGTTCAGATATTTTGACACGCCTCCCACATTCTCCGAGATGGACATATTATTGTCATTGAGAATAATGATAAAATTCGTCTCCAGCTTTGCCGCATTGTTCAATGCCTCATAGGCCATGCCCCCTGTCAGGGATCCGTCCCCGATAACAGACACAATGGTATTATTTCCTCCGCGTATATCCCTGGCTCTCACCAGTCCAAGTCCCGCCGAAATGGAGGTGGAACTGTGTCCTGTATTGAATACGTCGCAGCTGCTTTCCTTCGTCTTGGGAAATCCGCTCATGCCGTGAAACTGGCGGAGAGACTCAAAGCCATCCTTCCTGCCCGTCAGTATCTTGTGAGTGTAGGACTGATGCCCCACGTCCCAGATAATTTTATCTTCCGGCAGATTAAGTGCAAGATGAAGCGCCATGGTCAGTTCCACCGCCCCCAGGTTGGAACCCAGATGTCCTCCGGTGACGCTGATCTTTTCAATCAGGAATTCCCGAATCTCCTGGGCAAGCTGACCCCAGTTTTCCCTGTCTATCTGCTTTATATCATTTGCTTTCTCTATGTTCTCCAAAAACATTTTATGTGCCTTTCCGTAACGGACCTTATTTTGTGCGGTGAATCAACTCCAAAACCAACTGCTTCAGAAAGCTGTGGCTGCCCGCAAACCCGTCCAGAATCTGAACTGCCTCATCTGACAGCGCCGCCACGTCCTCCTTTGCCCGCTCCAGACCCTTAAGCGTCACATAGGTCTGTTTCCCGTTCTGCTCATCGCTCCCCACAGGCTTGCCCAGCTCAGCGCTGTCCCCTACCACATCCAGTATATCATCCTGAACCTGAAAAGCAATTCCTATATTGTACGCACACTTTTCCAAAGCCTCCATCTGCTCCTGCCCTGCCCCTGCCAGGATTGCCCCAATGGTCATGGACGCCTGTATCAGCGCCGCCGTCTTGTACTCATGAATAAACAAAAGCTGCGCCTCGGTTATGTCTTCAGACTGCCCCTCCGCCTCAATATCCGCCGTCTGACCGCCTATCATGCCGTAGATTCCGGCCTTCCGCGCCAGCACGGACAGGGCCCTTGCGGCTCTGTCCAAATATTCCCTTGAAGTGTACAGGGATGTGACCGGTCCCCCTGTGCAGCCGCAGAACTCAAAGGTGCGCATGGCCGTCTCAAAGGCGTAATTCAAAAGCCCATCCCCTGCCAGTATCCCCATGGTCTCCCCGTATACCGCCCAGGTGGTCTTTCTTCCCCGGCGGTACTGGTCATTGTCCATGGCCGGAAGGTCGTCATGCACCAGAGAATAGGTGTGAATCATCTCCACCGCTGCCAGAAAGGGCTCCACAAACATCTTGTCCTCCTCCCTGCCGCCGCAGAGCAGAAAGGTCTCCCACATCAGCATGGGACGAAGGCGCTTTCCCCCCGCCCTGACACTGTAATTCATTGCCTCGATTACAGTCTTCTGGACACCTTCCTCCGCCGGAAGGTAACGCTCCAGAATCTCATTAAGCTCTTCTGTCTTTTTCTCCAGCAAAGCTCTGAATTCACTGTTCTCCATCTTCAAACGCCTCCAGTTTTCCTTCCTCTGTAAGCTTCAATACCTGCTTCTCCACCCGGTCTATCTGGTCATTGCAGGTCTTTAGAAGTTTCATCCCAGCGCTGTATGCCTGAAAGGCGTCTTCCAGCGGAATGTCTTCGCTCTCCAGCTTTTCTATGATTTCCTCCAGCCTGTCAAAATTTTCCTCCAGACTGAACTCCCTTTTTTTTTCTGCCATCACAGTAACCATACCTTTCTCCTGTCCGGCCCTTTATACCGGCGCAGGCGCTTCTATCAACCACGCCGCAGTCCCCGGAAGTCCAACTGTCAGCATACCCTTGCCGCCGATGATTCGACTGCGAACCCAAATCTCATACAAAATATCCACGGGAAGAATCACACAGGTGAATTTATTCACCTTGGGATTCTTCCGGGAGTGACATAGATTTTCTTAGGCAGAGTTCCTTCTGCCTTAGAAAATCTTCACTCCCTGCACTCCCTGCACTCGGGCTTCAAAGCTGCCGTCCTGCACCCGAACCGTCACACACTGTCCTGTCTCCACCTGCTTCACAGACCGTATGTTCCTGCCGTCCCGGTCCGACACATAGGAGTAGCCGCTGCTCAGCTTTTCCAGCGGAGAAAGGCCCTTCATCCGCTGAATATAAAGCTCCGTCTCGTGCCGCCTGGCCTGAAGCAGCCGCTCCATCCTGTGCTGCAGCTGCTCTTCCATTCCAAGCAGCCGCATCTTCCTTTCCCGGATCCGGCTCGCCGGACTGGCGGCTTTTAATCGGAGTTCCGCCTGTTTTGCCGCCATTCGCTCCTCCTGCAGTTTCCGCTGCATAGACCGCCCCAGTCCGTTTCTGCATGCTTCAAGCTCCCCCAGCACCTCTCTTATATCCGCCACGGCCAGCTCTGCGGCTGCAGAAGGCGTAGGCGCCCGCAGATCAGAAACAAAATCAATGATGGTAGTGTCCGTCTCATGACCCACTGCCGAGATAATGGGGACAGAGCAGTCAAACACCGCCTGGGCCACCTCCCGCTCGTTAAATGCCCATAAATCCTCAATGGAGCCGCCGCCCCTGCCTACAATCATCACATCCACGCCCGCCCGCTCCAGCATCCGGATGCCGCGCACCACACTGGGAACGGCCGCCCCGCCCTGAACAATGGCGGGGTACAGAATAATCTGCACATACGGGTTACGCCTTCTGGTAATCTGTATAATATCCCTGACAGCAGCACCTGTGTCCGCGGTCACCACCCCCAAACTCCGAATGTACTTCGGAATGGGCTGCTTGTACTCGGCTGCGAACATACCGGATTCCTCCAGTTCCTTCTTCAGCCGCTCAAATTTTTCATAGAGAAGTCCGCTGCCATCCAGCACAATCTGCTTTGCATATATCTGATATTTACCATCCTTCGCATACACGTCAACGGCGCCGCCCACAATCACCTGCTGTCCTTCCGCCAGACGAAAAGAAAGACCCGCGCGGTTTCCTGCGAACATGACACAGTTCACCACTCCAGTGGGGTCCTTCAACGTAAAATAAATATGTCCGGATGCATGATATTTGCAGTTGCTGACCTCTCCCTTTACGAAAAGGCTCTGCAGCAGGTAATCCTGCGTGAACATATTTTTGATATATGAATTCAGTTGTCCTACCGTATAAACACTTCGAATATCAATCACCCAGCTTTAATATTTTTGCCAGAATCGCATTCACGAAACCTCCGGAATTCTCCTGGCCGTACTTTTTGGCAAACTCCACAGCCTCGTCAATGGCAACTCCGGGCGGAATGTCATCATCAAAACGCATCTCATACACTGCAAGCCGCAGAATGGCAAGCTCCGCCCTGCCCATGCGGGCAGTGTTCCAGCCCTCCGTATTATCGTCTATCAGCTTATCTATCTCGGGTATCTTCTCACGAACCAGATTACATCTCGCCTCAATGTAATCGGAATCCTTCTGTGATTTGACCGCCTCATTGTCCTCCAGAAACAGCCTTATCTGCCTGGGCATATCCTCCGGTGCGTGAAACTCCACCTGAAATAAAAGCATGAAAACCTGTTCCCTCTGCTCATGTCGTCCCATTGCGTCTTTTCCTTTTATTTTACTTTTACGCCTGCAATTCGAATATTGACATCGGTGCAGGTAAGCCCCGTCATATTTTCAATAGCAGTCTTCACCTTGGACTGTACCTTCTGGCAGGTGGCGGGAATGTTATAGCCATACTCAACGGTCACGGCAAGCCAGACCACCACGCTGTCATTCAAAACCTCGACTTTGACTCCCTTAGTCAGCTTCTTCATGCCCACTCTGCTCATCAGCTCGTTGGTAATGTTGCCTGCCATGGCGCAGACGCCTTCAACCTCCGTGGTAGCCAGAGATGCAATCATAGCCACAACATCATCAGCAATCTGTACCACTCCCACATTCTCCTCGGCCTTCAGCACTACTGTCTTCTTCTCTATGTCTTTTTCCATCTTTGCTCCTCCATTTCACTCATAGACACACTCCGGTGCGCTTTGTTTCTGAACCCGCACGCCCGTGCTTCCTGCCTGCTGCCTCGCAGTGCTGCGCTCGAAGATGCTTCACATCTTCTCGCTCACGGGCTTATCGCCCTATGAAAAAAGTCATATATGGATTTTCTTACATGCAAGCATGACGAAAATTCATGTCTGCCTTTTTTCGCACTGCTCATTGTCTACGTGGACATTATACCACAACCCTTACTCATTTGTCACCCAAAATGTCAGGGACATCTGACTGTCGTTTCTGGCATAAGCAACCGCTGCGTCCGCAGCCTCCAGATAGCGGAATATCTCATGGTTGTCCACAAGCTCCGTCAGCACCTCATTATAGCATTCCCGGTTCACGCACTTCACGGTAATGTCATCCCTGTTCTCCGCTCTGGCCCTGTCAAAAAGCGTCTGCATCTGTTCTCTGTCATAAGATGTAAACAGTGCTCCCTCTTTTGCATAATAATTTGCAGCCGTGGCAACGCACTGGGGCATAGGTATATTCTCCCCCAGCGTGTGACTTTTTAAAAGTTCCTCCGTGGTCACATTCAGATAATCATAGTTTATTTCCGGAATATTGACGCCCTCCATGGACCCGCCGTCCTGCCTGCTGTAGGATGCGTCTCCCCATGTGGCGTCCAGATAGTAATACTCCCCATCCACCTTAACCAGGTTCCAGGCATGTCCCTCCTGCCGGGCAGGAAGTCCCAAGTCTGCTCCCGTCTCAACGGTTCCCAGTACAAGTGTGCATTCCACTCCCAGCCGGTTCAGCAAATACTGGGTTGCCTTGGCATAGCCCTGGCATACGGATCTGTTGCCCACAAACACAGAATAAATATTCTGGTTATCGGGGGCCGACGGGTCATAGTCCGTCTCCCTGATAATCGTGTCATAAACATACTTAACCTTTGTGTACTGATCCGCGCCCTCATCCACACCAGCCAGGATTTCTGCGGCGGCGGCCTCTATCTCACCGCGCCTGCTCTCCGCAGTCTCCCTGTCAATGCTGTAAGTCCCGGAAAACACAATGGATGTAATCTTATCCCCCCTGGTGTATCTGGTATAAGAATAGCCCTCCACATAAAACAGCTCGGGATGGTCGTTCAAAACACACTGAAAGATTCGGTCAATGTCCTCCTCGTCGCATCCTGCCTCAAGCGCAGCACTGTTCAGTCGTACATTTTCACCGAAATTCCCCAGAGCCCGCTTCATATCCAGATACCAGGTCATTTCCTCCTCACTCAGGTGCTGCGCGGCATATTCAAATGCACCCTCATACAGAAAATCCTTCTGTATGCTTTCCTCCTGTATTTCCGCCTGTACCTCTTTCTCCTGTGCGTCCTTTTCCTGTAGGTCTTCGGGCACACCCGAAGAAGCCGCGCCGTCCTCCCGGCCCTGCTCCTCATCAGCCTCTCCCTGCTGTTCAGCAATCCCCGGACCCATCATGGAAAAATCCCGCGGTATTTCCATTAAGAGGCTGCTGTCGCCGCAGCCTCCCAGTACCAGCAAAAACAGAAGTAAAAACAAAAAATATTTTTTCATACCATAATTCCGGTGCATTAGTTTCTGGAGAACTCTGTCAGTACCAGACCCTTGTTTCGCTCCAGCGTCATACCGACGCTCCAGGCATTCACAAACAGCAGCAACGGATTTCCTTTCATATCCTTTACCTTTTTCATATCTGAAGTACCTGTCAGTCTTGTAATGTCCACCTCATCCTTATTCTCAATCCAGCGGATATGCTCATAGGGCAGGTTCTCCAGACGGATTTCCACATTATACTCATTCTCCAGCCGGTATTTCAGCACATCAAACTGCAGCACGCCCACCACGCCCACAATGATTTCCTCCAGCCCGGTATTGAACTCCTGGAAAATCTGGATCGCGCCCTCCTGGGCAATCTGCTCAATGCCTTTGACAAACTGTTTGCTCTTCATGGTATCCACCTGCCGCACTCTGGCAAAATGCTCCGGCGCAAAGGTGGGAATCCCCTCATACCGGAAATTCTCCTTCGGCATGCACAGCGTATCGCCGATGGAAAAAATACCGGGATCGAACACGCCGATGATGTCTCCTGCATACGCCTCGCTTAAGATCTTCCTCTCATCCGCCATAATCTGCTGGGGCTGGGAGAGACGCATCACCTTGTTTCCCTGTACATGGCGCACCTCCATGCTTGCGTCAAACTTTCCGGAACAGATGCGCATGAATGCCACTCTGTCCCTGTGTGCTTTGTTCATATTGGCCTGTATTTTGAACACAAACGCCGAAAAATCATTCTCCGCAGGATCCACCGGTCCAATATCCGCCATCCTGGGCAGAGGCGTGGTTGCCATTTTCAGGAAATGCTGTAAAAAGATTTCAACGCCGAAGTTCGTCAACGCCGAACCGAAACAGACCGGTGTAAGCTTCCCTGCCTGCACCTGCTCCAGATCAAAGGAGACTCCCGCACCATCCAGCAGTTCAATCTCCTCCAGAAGCTTGTCCGCCGGCTCGTCTCCAATCAGCTCCCTGAGATGAGCCTCGTCTTCGATGGGAATCTCCGTGGCGGTTCCTTCCTTTGTGCCCTTCTCCGTATCAGAGTAGGAAATCACGCACTTTTTCTCCCTGTCATAGACTCCTTTAAATCCCTTCCCCGAGCCGATTGGCCAGTTCACAGGGCAGGTTGCTATCCCTAACTCCTTCTCAATTTCATCCAGCAAATCAAAGGTGTCATTGGCATCTCTGTCCATCTTGTTGATAAAGGTAAAGATAGGAATTCCCCGCATTCCGCAGACCTTGAACAGCTTTCTCGTCTGAGCCTCCACACCCTTGGAGGCATCAATCACCATGACCGCTGAATCAGCCGCCATCAGCGTACGGTAGGTGTCCTCTGAGAAATCCTGATGCCCGGGCGTGTCCAATATATTGATGCAGTATCCGCCATACTCAAACTGAAGCACGGAGGAGGTGACGGAAATACCTCTCTCCTTCTCTATCTCCATCCAGTCGGACACCGCATGCCTGGCCGTAGCCTTTCCCTTGACGCTGCCTGCCAGATTGATGGCTCCGCCGTAAAGCAGAAATTTCTCAGTCAATGTAGTCTTACCTGCATCAGGGTGCGAAATAATCGCAAAAGTTCTCCTGCGATTGATTTCTTCTGTATAATTACCCATTTTTCCTCCCATTCCGCCGCGCACAGCGGCAATGCCTCCTGCAGGGGCACAAAACAAAATGTGTTACTTCCACATTTTTCAGGTGGGCCCCATCATGCTGTCCGCCTGAAACACAGGTGCAATATCAAAATACTGCAGCACCGTTGCCCCTATGTCCGCAAAGGTTTTCCGCGTCCCGTAATTAACAGGGCTGATACCCTCCCCATACATAATAAAAGGAGTGTACTCTCTGGTGTGATCAGTGGTTGCCGTATACGCCGGGTCACAGCCGTGATCCGCCGTAATCATCAAAACATCCTCCGGCCTCATCTTAGCCAGAATTTCCGGCAGCTTATGGTCAAAAAAGGCAAGAGCCGCGGCATAGCCATCCACATCCCTTCTGTGCCCATACAGCATATCATAATCCACAAGATTGATAAAGCACAAGCCTTCAAAATCTCTGTCCAGATACTCCAGTGTCCTGCTGATTCCTTCCTCATTGCCTCCGGTGCGGACCGACTCGGTAATGCCCCTGCCTGCAAAGATGTCCCAAATCTTGCCCACGGCAATCACATCCTTTCCGGCGCTGCTGAGCTGATCCAGCATGGTGGTTCCCGGCGGCTCCATGGAAAAATCATGCCTGCGCGCTGTTCTGGTATAGGGGCCGCCGTCAGGACCCACAAAGGGCCTGGCAATGACTCTGCCAACGCCGTGCTCACCCGTAAGTATTTCCCGCGCCATGCGGCAATACTCATACAGCTGCTCCGGCGGCACAAGCTCCTCGTGGGCCGCAATCTGGAACACGCTGTCCGCAGAGGTATAGACAATTAATTTTCCTGTCCTCCTATGCTCATCCCCGTAATCCTGAATCACCGCCGTTCCTGAATAAGGCAGATTGCAAAGCACCCCCCGTCCTGTCCTCTCCGAGAAGGCCTCCAGCACCTCCCCTGGAAAACCATTGGGGTAGGTGGGCAGCGGCTTCCCGGAGCAGACGCCTGCAATCTCCCAATGGCCTATGGTGGTGTCCTTGCCTCTGGAGCGCTCCGTCATCCTCGCAATGGCCGCCCTGTGGTTTCCCTTTTTCGCGACGCCGCTCCCCGCTGCGGCACCATCAATATCAAACAGCCCTAAATCCCGCATATTCGGCATACGAAAACAGGGGCTGGAAGATACGCTTCTCAGGGTATTCACATTCACATCCCCATAGGAAGCCGCATCCTCCATCCCGCCGATTCCAAAACTGTCCAGCACAATCAGAAATACTCTCCGCATAATCTTTAGTCCTCTCTTCTGCGCCTATTATAGCACATAATCTATGTAATTTATACCAATTTTTTACACCTACTGTGCCACTGTGCTGATAATGATGTTTTCCGGTGCAATCTCTGTCTTCCGCTTTACAATATCTTCAATCTGTGCCCGCTGTGCGTCACTCAGCATTGCCGCGTTTACCACCACGTCCACCGCATCCCCGTTGATGCTGACCACAACATCGGAAAATCCCTTGGCTTCCAGCAGGATTTCCGCGGCAGCCTCCTTCTCCGCAATAGCCGTCATCTGTACCATACTGTCCACTGCCGCCTGCTTCTGCTCGTCGGAAAGCCCTGCGCTGTTGATGATTTCCAGCAGTGTCTCCTTATTTCTGGCTCTGGTCTGCTCCTTTAAAAGCTTTGCCTCCGAGAGAATTGCCACTCCCGTGGTGGAAGTGAACACGGCTTCCCCCGGTATCTCTCCCTCCTCCGGCGTATTATTTTCTCCCTCTGCGGATGAATTCTGGGACACCTGAAAATCCGCATCCAGATAGTCATCCACAGGATCATCCTCCATGTCTGAATCCAGACTGTCGATTTCGGTCAGACCCGTCTGTATCAAATCCTCTTCTGACAGATCCAGCAAATCCTCCGCCGTAAAATTCTCCGTGAGGATGTCCTGTGCGCCTGCCGGATTCGTATCGCTTGTATACACATTGCTGTCGTCCACTGCCTGGTATTCATCTTCCAGACCGGTGCCCGCAAACTGCAGATACCCTGCGATTGCAATCATAATTGCAAGTGCGGTTATCATAAGCTGATTTTTTTTGATTAGGTTTTTCACGTCTTTTCCTTTCTCTTCGTTTTCCTAGTTTATTGTATGAGCCCGGAAACAGATATATGAATCATGTCACCTGGATTTTGTCTCCATTTTTACCACCATGACCTTATGGGCGTCTATATGAAAGAGCGCCTGCGCAATCTCTGTCACGGTACGGTTTACCGTACCGGTTCCCGCTCCCTCCGCTACCACCAGCACGCCCTCAATCTCCGGCACGTAGGTTTTCACCACATAGGGCGTACTGCTGCTGCCCTCTGTGCTGTACACCACGCTGTCTCCCGTCTCGCTTGTATTCACCGTGCGGGTTCCCCCCTGGGCGTCCGTCTCCGTGGTCACGGAACGGCTCACCGGCGTTTCCCTCTCCACCACCAGCTCGCTGGAGGATTTCAGCGTAATCATCACCCGCACCCTCCCCACATCAGCCATATCCGCCAGGGCCTCCGTCAGCCGCATTTCCAGCGCCGCCGCATACTCCAGGTATGCGGCCTCCTCTGTGAACTCCAAATCCGCCCTCCCGCCCTCCGTCCCTCTGCCCGCCTCTGTCAGATTCAAAGCATCGCCGCTTTCCTTACTGCTGTCCTTTGTTGGCAGGGCTATGACAAACAGCAGAATCCCCGCCAGAATTAGTACCAGCAGATTATCCTTTCGAAACAGCTTCTTTACCCTATCGTTTTCCAGCCATTTTTTTCGCTCTTTTTCCATATAACTCCCCCGACACCTCCTTCATGGTTACTGTATTTCAATGGGTCCCACTATCACGGTGACCTCCGGCACCTCCTCCGTTTTCTCCGGCATCTCCTCCGGCGGACTATTCTGCTCTTCCACTCTTTTTCGGATCTCCTCCAGCGTCATCTGCTCCAACAGCTTATCCGTCGTTTCCGCCTCCAGGGCCGCCGTTTCCATCTCCTGCTCCAGCTGCACCCGAAACAATTCCAGGCTTCTAAGCGTCTGCTCCATGCCTCCCCCCAGCAGGAAGCTTCCCACTGGCAGAAAGAGCTGAATCAGAATCATGACGCCCACCAGAAGCTTCAGATATTTCTCATAGGTCTCCCTGGGTCTGAAATGTATGATTGCCTGGGCACATATCATAAAAATACCGATTTTACAGATTGTCTCCAGCAGCATACTCAACTCCTTCCCGACGCTGTCACCACCGCTATGGATATCAGAAACAGGAGAATCGCTGTCCCCGCAGTTTTAAGCAGCAGCAGTCCGCCATCCCCGGCTCTGTTGACGCATGTAGTGATTCTTTTATCGCTGACGATTCCCATGAAGGCAGCAGCACATTTCAGCACGCCGGCAATCAGCCCAATCTTTAAGAGCGGCGCCGCACAGAGCACCAGTATCAGTATCAAAAGCACCACCCCTATGCTGTTCTTAATGACAAGGGCCGAGCCAAGTACCAGCTCCACCGCACCGTCCGCTGCATTTCCCACCCCGGGTATGGCCGAAACGATTCTCTGGAGAGCCGACTTTTTCACCGAATCCACCACCGGGGTAATAAGAGCCTGAAAAATGCTGATGCCGGTAACCACTCCTACCGCCCCTTTCAAAATCCAGCCCACCGCCTTCTCCAGCAGTTCAATCAGCATAGTCAGCTTCTCCTCCACCCAGATGCCGTTTATCATGGAAAGCATGACAAAGCTGTAAACCAGCGGAATGGCCCCCTTGGAAAGGATATACTCCATCCCGTATATCACCAGCAGCATCATCTGACTTGCCACGGCAGCCGTGGCCGCGCCGGTGGAAACCCCCACGGAAATCAGATAGGCAGGAACCAGCAGCCGGATGAAAAGCGTAATATCCTCCAGGGTCTGCAGCGCCGTCTCCGCCGCCTCGGAAAAGCATTTTAAAAGAATTGCCGTAAACAGCAGATACATAAAGTAAAAACCCATATCCGCCACCTGATGCACATCAAATATCTCCACAAAATGGGTAATCAGGGAAGAGACAATTCCCAGCACCAGCAGCCAGATAAACACGTTCTTCATACCGGACAGCTGATTCGTAATGCCTGCTGCCCCATCCGCAAAAAGACTTGACAGAGCGCCCAGTATATCCCCGGACATCACCTGCTCAAGCAGCCGCTCCGCCGATATACCCGTCCTTGGAAAAAGCTGCTGTATTCCCTCCGAAAGCCTGTCCAGACCGTAGTCCTGCCAGATAGCACCCAAATCCATATATTATCCTGCCTTCCCTCCAAACTTCAGCCGCTTTTACAGAAAACTCTGAATCTGTTCAATCACCGCAAACAGGACAGGCAGACCGGCAAACATAACCGACAGCTTTCCAAGCACCTCTATCTGCCCCGCCACCGTCTGATATCCGGCATCCTTGCAGATGTCCGCACTGAATTCACAGATATAGGTAATTCCTATGACCTTCAGCAAAATGGCAAGATAGCTCTCCGCACCGCCCAGATAGCTCCGCAGCTTTCCAAGCTGGGCCGTCACAGCGGCCACCTGCCGTAAGGCGTAACCGAAAACAAGAATACCCACAGCCAGCCCCATATACATTCCGTACTCCGGCTTCTGGCTTTTGAACTGAATTGCCAGCATCACTCCCGCGATTCCGAGAAAAGCCACTTTTACCAGTTCCTGCACACTTTCCCTCCCATCTACAACGCAAACAAGGTCTGTATTGTCTGAAACAGTTCATATATGTACGGCACAATCCAGGTCAGTACAAGAATCAGACCCGCAAGGCTGATCATAAACGCATGCTCCTCACGCCCGCTGTGCTTTAACACCTGGCTGAGTATCGTGACAAGAATCCCAACTGCCGCTATCTTAAAAATCAGACTCACTCCCATAACTCCCCGTATCCTATCCTTTTAATAACCGCTTCCCGCTCTGCAAGCAAACACTCAGCATAATACGAGAATAATCAGCAATCCGCCCATTGCTCCCAGTCCTACAGCCATTCTGCATTTTTCCCCGTTCTCCCGCTCCAGGGCCGCCGCCTTTGCCTCCAGCTGCTCCCTGCTCTGTTCTATCAGGGCAAGCTGCATCTGACCATCGCCGAAGGTTCCTGCCGATACAAACCGCAGAAACTCCTCCCTGTCCTCCTCCTTCAAAGGCATTTCCTTCAAAGGGTCTTCCGTACACTCCGCAAAAATCCCGGCAAAGCTTTCTCCCGTGTTCTCCTGCATTCTATCCGCAATCCTCCGAAATGCAGCTTTTAAAGGTCCATTCAGCCTGTGGGCCGCATGTTCGCAGCACTCCGGCAATGTTCCCCTTCCGTACCGGATTTCACTGCACAGCAGGCTTAAGGTATTGCACAAATCCCGCAGTGCCCTGACTCTGCCCGTAAACTGCCGCCTGTACCAGAAACCCAGCCCTAAACATCCCGTCAGAATCATGCAGGCCCCCATTGCCTTAAACATCTGATCCCCCTCCCTCAAGCATCCTTTTCACCACACAATTTCCGTTTTCCTTCCCAAGAATAATCACCATCTGAAACAACTGCCTCCACACGGCCTTCGACACATCAAATCGCGCTGTCACGTCCTCCCGGCTCTCCCCATGTGCCGTAGCCAGTATCCGGCAGCCGCATGCCGCAGCATGGCCCAGCGCCTCCAGCTCCTCGCGGTTTCCAAGCTCGTCAATGGCAATGACTTCCGGCGACATGGCGCGCAAAAGCATCATCATCCCAAGACTCTTGGGGCAGGCATCCAGCACATCCGTCCTCATGCCCACATCATTCTGAGGTTTCCCGCAGAATGCCCCCGCAATCTCTGACCGCTCATCCACCACCCCTACCGTCATGCCCCGTCCCCATTTGTTTCCATCCGAAACCTGCCTGATCAGGTCTCTCAGAAGGGTTGTCTTACCGCAGCCCGGCGGAGAAATAATCAGGGCGCTCTTTAAACTCCCGCCGTCATACATGCACGGCATCACCTTGTCCGCCGCCCCTTTGATTTCATGAGCCACGCGGATGTTGATAAAAGAAATATTTTTAATTGTCCGAAGGCTCTTTCCATCCTCCGTCACTGCTTGTCCCGCAACTCCCACCCTGTGGCCGCCGCCCACAGTGAGAAAACCCTGACGCAGTTCATCTTCAAAGGCATACAGGGAATAGTGGCAAATATGTTCCAGCAATTCAGCCAGTTCTCCGGCTGTGACCGAAACCGCCTCCGTCTGGCAGTCTGTAAAACGTCCCTCTCTGTTCAGAAAAGCTTCCCGCCCATCCACATACACTACCGCAGGACGGTCTGCGCGCAGCCGAATCTCCCTGACATATTTCTGGTGCGTCGCCGTATACTCCCAGAAAGCTCTTCTTCCGGCCGGAAAAAGCTGCAAAATTGTATTTTCCATTCCGATACCCCATCTCCAAACTTTGTCCTTCTTTCTCCAATATATGAAAATAAGAACCGGATATTCCTGTTTTCTTTTTAACTTTTGTACTGGAAAAAAAACAACATTTTAAAAAAAACACATAGACAAATGACAGGAGAAGTGATATGCTTTTCTTGTAGCAAAACAGTAATCATTACTATTATTAATTATTAAAAATAAACGGAGGTATTGTTATGAGCACAAGCACAGCACAGGTTGACAATCTTGTAAATCTTCTCGACGGGTACGCCACAAAGGGCGGACATCATCTGAACGTTAATGTACTGAACAGGGATACGCTGCTGGACGCGCAGAAGCATCCCGAGAATTATCCCCAGTTGACCATCCGGGTCAGCGGTTATGCGGTAAACTTTATCAAGCTTACCCCGGAGCAGCAGGCTGACGTCATCAGCCGTACCTTCCACGAAGGCTTGTAAGAACGCGCGCCGCCGGGCGCACATTCTAAAAGAGCCCCGTTTCCTTCACTCATGAAAGTGTTGGAAACGGGGCCTTTTTTTGTAAAAAAGCGTCCTGTAAAATTTCCTGTAAGATAAAATATTTAATAGGTATAAACATTATGATACAGCTTACAATAACCGCCGCCCAGCCGCTGCACCTGAAGCTGTATCAGGAAATTTTCCGCCCCCAGCTTCTTCAGCGCCTCACTTACATAGCCGTTCTGATAGGAGCCGCTGCTGTATGCCCGTTCCACATCATTCCAGAGAGCCTCCGGAATAATGTTGACAAACTGTTTCTCTCCTGTCCCTGCCTCCTCGAGGCGCTTTTTACAATCTTCATAATATTTTTCCAGACTTTCCAGCACCTGATCCTCCGTGATGCCGGCTTTCTCCAGATTTTCCTTCCGCTTGTCATCCTCGCTCTTCTCATTGTCCACCTTGTCATAGGGATTGCCCCTGCTCTGCCAGACCAGCGGATCGATGGGGTTGGGGTTGATGTAAGCATCCACCGCGCTGCTCCCCGGCTCCGCTGTCTGCACCGCTGGAACATCCGCGCAGGCAGGAAGATACACCGCCAGATCCGTCCGAACATGGGTGGCTCCAAACTCTCTGTCTGACTTATTGTAATAATCGTAGGTAGAAGGATCTGTATCATCCCAGGTCACATCCACATTGCGGTAAAGACTGCCCATCTTCACAATATTCCACGCGTGATCCTCCCCGGCATATCCCGTACAGTAATAGCAGGGAATACCCAGCTGCTGCATCAAGTACTGGAAGGCCCTTGCATATCCGGCACAGACGCTTTTCCCCAGCACAATGGCGCTGTATGCGCTCTGGTCTATGGGCATGGATACCTTATATTCCACAATCTGCACCAGCGCATCATGAATATACTGCTCTTTCTCATAATCGCTGCCAAGGTTCACTGCACCGGCCAGAATCTCCGACGTGCAGGTATTAAAGTCCTGTACCGCTGCCGCCAGATCATCTGCGGTTTCATTGTACTTCAGCGTAATCTCCACACAAATTCCCGTCCGAAGGTACTTGCAGGCAAATTCTGCATCCATCCAGAACAGCTCCGGATGGTCGTTATACACAGCCTCAACCACGCTGGTGGCCTGGGCCGTAGTAGCCGCCACCGCAGGCGTAAAGGATGTGTTAAGTACCAGTGCATTGGCATACACCTGTCGGTACAGCGTCTTTAAGGTGTCATCCAGCATGGCATAATAGGGATAAAACTCTGCCGGGAAGCTCAGTCCCTCCCCTGTCTCTCCCGGTGCGAGAATACTGCTGAGATTGTCCGCTTCCTCCTGGGCAATCTGCTCGTTTTCTGCCGTAATGGGCTGGTAACCCACCAGTCCGCCCACTCCCTCGGGAATCTCCTGGGGATAACTGTCCGGCACAACATACTTTTCCCCGTCACTGCTTCCCGACACCACAGGTGTGAACGAGAGATTCTGCCCACTGTCCGGCCTTGCATTTCCTGCCTGCATTTCCTGCACCTTCTCCGCCAGCCTGGCGGTCAGGGAAGGATTTAAGGCGCACACCAGAACTCCCAGGCTGCACGCCATCAGAAGCGCCACTATAAAATAGAGTATTCTTTTAATCAGCTTCATTTTTATACCCCGTTTATTCTCAAAGCCCCATCCATAAAGCGCCAAAAAAACCTAACGCAAAACTGCCCACAAACCACACTACCATCACCGCAATGGCAATAATGCACAAAATTTTTACCAGCTTGGGATTGGAGCTGTAATCCATCTTTTTCCAGGCCATCACGATAAAGATAATGCCCAGAATGGGCAGTGTCCAGCCGAAAAGCAATGCCAGTATCGCAAAAATCAGGGACGAATTGGCCTCCGGATCCGCAGGAGTCCCCCGCCGGTTTTCTCCCGTCTGTACAGGCCGGGAAGCATTTCCCTGAGACTGTCCGGGATTCCACTGCCCCGAAGGCGGAGTCTGGTGCCGGCCATCCTGCCGGGCTGTACCGTTCGTCTGCCCTGAAGCACCCTGCTGCCACCGGGTATCCTGTTTCCACGCATCATGGTTATCGGCATGGTTACTGTCATGGTGAAGGGGATCCGAGCCGATATGGCCGCCTGCAAGAGATCCTGCCGCCGTTTTTTTCAATGTCTCAATCAACCCGTCCATGCTGGCGCGGAATTCCTTCCGGCTGGCTCCTCCGCCCACGCCGTCCAAATCCATCTCGCCTCCCATGGCATTTTTCAGCCATGCCTCCACATGAAACCGTCCGTCCACATAGACCCACTTCATGTAACGTTCCTTATTATGGCGATCCTTCAGATAAAATACCATCTCTCCGTTCCAGTCGGTTCTGGAAAAATGATTGTGATAAATAAAGTCATCCATCACCATACTGACCACATCTATCGGCTGTTCCAGCTGTATGTCTTTAATATATCTGCCCATGGCGCCCCCTTCTTTTGTGTACGCTTTATTTTAGCCATTCAGAACCCTTCGCAAAAAAAGCCCTGAACAGTTACAGTATAAACAATTTTCAGGCAAAAATCAATGCCCCGGGCGCAAAGCTTCAAACAGATGTAAACCGCAGCAGGATTGTAAAAACATCTCCCTCCAGCTCCGCCTGCAGATCGGCCTTCATCCGTTTTGCAAGCTCCGCCGCAATGGTAAGTCCCAGGCCCGTGGAGGTATCCTTCCTTGCGGAATCCGCCTTATAAAATTTCGTGAAAACCCCCTCTATATCCAGCTCCTCCGGCGTCTGGATTCTGTTGGAGCATCTGAACACCGCATGGCTTCCCTCACGGTGCAGGGACAGGGATACCTCCCCCGCACCGTGAACCAGGGCGTTTTTCACAATATTCTGCAGAATCCTGCGCACTGCCTCCCCATTTCCGTAAATATATGCGGGAGTCTCCTCAATATCCACTCCGGGCTGTATGTCCCTTTCGGCAAACTGCCCGTAAAATGCCAGCAGAGCGTCAATGACGCACTGGGTAAAATTAACGGAATTCATCTCCAGCTTATAGTCGCTGTTCTGAAGCTTGGTATAGGTAAACAGCTCCTCCAGCATGGCCTCCAGGCTGCCGATTCTGGCTTTGATGATGATGCTGTACCGCTCCCGCTCTCCCGCATCCTCCGTCTCGGTCAGCAGCTGAAAATAGCCGCTTAGGGAAGTAAGGGGCGTCCTGATGTCATGGGAAATCCCTGTCAGGGAGTCCTTCAGCCCCCTGCTCTCCCGCTCCAGTTCCACGCGCTCTTTGTCAGTTTCCTCCAGAAAAGCGTTTACCTCGGAGATGAGCCTGTCTGTGGAAGAAAAGGAAACCTCGGAGGTCAGCCGCATATTGGTCTTATGAGTTCTGATAAACGCCAGACGGCGGCAGATTTCATTTATCTGCCGCACAAACAAAACAATGATTACAATGAAGACAATGCAGCCAGCCGTGGCTGCCGCCGCCCAAATTATCATATTCTCCTCACCCTATATCTCTCTTCTCCATCACAAGCCACCCTGCGGCGGACGCCAGCACCAGATACACCCCTCCCACAACCAGGGCTGTTGCCGCATCCTTACCTGAGGCTTCCGATGTCACACGGGAAATGTAATAGTCAAGTGCACATTTCGATATGTCAAATCCCGCCGGAGCACCCAGATATGTTGTCGCCAGCCGGTTGATAAATAAATACACATAAGGAAACAGTCCTGAAGCTATAATAATCCCCGCAATGATTCCCGCCGCTGCGCTGCGGGCGGCTGTGCTGATAAACAGGATAATCCCGCCGAACGCCAGACCCAGCAGAAGCTGCATCGCTATTGCCCTGCACATGGCAGAAGGATTCCCAAACGTAAATTTCTCAAAATACATCCTTCCAAACAGAGCAAAGCTTAAAACCATTACCCCATATATAGCCGTAATCTCAAGCAGAATGACAGGCAGCTTGGATACCGGCAGCATTCCCCTTGGCTTCATCTGGCCCCCAAGATTTTTGATAAAACCCCTTTTCCGCTCTGCGTTGGCAATGATAGCCGCCCCCACAGATATGAGAATCATGGTAAAACCGCTGGCATAAAATTCATCCATGAACTCCGTTACATTAAATATCTCCAGCTTCGGCACCGGCTCCGGCATGTTCCCGTCTTCCGTCCCGCCGACCACAAGTCCTACCTGAAAGCCTGCCGTAAAATCCTTTTCCTCATCGCTCTGTGCAGCAAGCTCCCTGGCCTTTTCCTCCATCCTGGGAGTCATCCAAACCATGAACACCATAAGCCAGCCTATAAACGCCGCTGCCGCTATCAAAATGTAAAAGGATTTCTGGCGGAACAGCCTGTAAAAATTCATTCTAACCAGGTTAAACATTTTTGCCACCCCCTGTCAACTCCAAAAAATAATCTTCCAGCTCCTGGTTCAAAATCGAAATGCCGCTTATGGGAATCCCTGCAGACGCAAGAGCGGAATTAATTTCCGCAGTGTCGCCCAGACGCTCATAAATTTCTATCGTGTCTCTTCCTGTCACCCGATAATTCGTGATGCCTGTTTTCTCCAGCACCGTGGAGGCCGCCGGAGTATCGGGGGTATTCAGCAGAATCTTGCGGGAGCATTTCTCGAACAGTTCTTCTCCTGACAGTTCCTGCAGCAGCTGTCCGTTGTGTATGATGCCGTAGTTGGAGGCAAATTTTGAGAGTTCTCCCAAAATGTGGCTGGAGATGATAAAGGTAATCCGCCGCTCCCTGTTCAGGCGCTCAATGGTGGTCCTCACCTCTGCAATGCCCTGGGGATCCAGTCCGTTAATGGGCTCGTCCAGAATTACCAGGTCAGGACTCCCCACCAGCGCAAGGGCTATCCCCAGACGCTGCTTCATCCCCAGGGAGAATTTCCCCACCGGCTTTTTTCCCGTATCCGCCAGCCCCACGATTTCCAGGAGTTCCCGCTCCGTGTTCCCGGTCCGCACTCCCAGGGCGATGCACTTGGCATGGAGATTGCCGTAGGCGGACATATCCGCATAGATGCCTGGCTCCTCAATCAGCGCCCCCACCCTGTTCATAATTTTCCCTGCTCCGGCGCCTTCCTCTCCGAAAAGAAAAAAACTGCCTGAAGTGGGAGCCGCAAGTCCGGAAACAATTTTCATCAGCGTAGTCTTACCGGCCCCGTTCCGGCCTATCAGGCCGTAAATATCTCCCTGTTTCACATGAATGCTTACATTGTCCACAGCCTTCTTCCTGCCGTACTGCTTTGTGAGATTTTCCGTGAAAAGCAGATAATCCATATAGTTCACATCCTTTCCTGTCTTTGCAGCAGCTCTTTGGGGTACTCCCCCTCACAACTGCTTTCTGACTTTCAGTATACAGGCAGATGTTCAAGATAGCGCAAAGAAAAAGTAAAGAAAGTTTCAAGATTTCAGCCTCTGGCCTTAAAGCCGATTCCCCATACCGTCTCAATATATTCTTCCTCCGAGACAGCCTTCAGCTTCTTGCGGATATTGCTGATGTGCATGTTGATGGTCTTGTCCTCTCCCACATAATAGTCCTCCCAGGCATAAGTATAGATATCCTGTTTGGAAAACACCCTTTGGGGATTCGACAGCAGAAGCTCCAGAATCTTAAACTCCTGCCTGGTAAAAGAGATTTTTTCGCCTTTGACCTCTCCGCAGAAGCCCTCAGAATCCAGAGCCAGGTCCTTCAGCGCCAGCTTCCCGCCCGGGCGGCGTCCGCCCTCGCCGGCAGGAACCGCCTTTTTGAGGCGCACTCCGATGCGGGCCACCAGCTCCGCCACCTCAAAGGGCTTCGTCATATAGTCCTCGGCCCCCGCTTCAAACAGGGAAAGCTTGCTGTCCAGCCCATCCTTTGCCGAGAGAATAATGATGGGGATATTCTGCTTTTCCCGAAGCTTCGGCAGAAGCTCCTCCCCGCTCATGCCCGGCATCATCAAATCCATAACCGCCAGGTCAAAGGGTTCGGCCGAGGCGCACAAAAGCCCCTCTGTCCCTGAAAATGCCTGTTTATACTCGTATCCCGCTTTCTTCAACGCTTCTCCGATTAAATTGTTAATGTCGGCGCTGTCCTCAATAATCAGTATTTTGCTCATATTTCCTCTCATTCCGCCACGCCTGCGGCACTTCAGGCATTACTTATTCGGCCTGCCCGGCAAAAAAGCTGTCCAGCCCGTCGGCAATGCCCTCTGCCAGCAAATCCTGATACTCTTCCGAAGCCATCAGGGCATCCTCCTCCGGGTTTGTCATGTATCCCATCTCCACGATAGTCACGGGCACCTGGCACCAGTTGATGCCGCTCATGGTATCCGTCTCCCATACCTTTCGCTTCTTGCAGCCGGTGCTGGCCGTCAGTTCGTCCAAAATACAGTCCGAGAGCCTTCTGCTGGCCGGATATAGCTCCCCGTTGTACGGATTGTCCTTCGTCTGGCAGATTGTCATGGCGCCATGCACAGAAGAATCCTCCGAACCGTTGGCATGAATGCGCACAAAGGCGTCCGCACCGGCATCGTTGGCAACCGCTGCCCTCTCGCTGTTGCTGATATCCACCTCATGGGTCTCGCGAACCATGATGACCTCATATCCCCTGTCCTCCAGAATGTCCCGCAGCTTCAGCGCCACCGCCAGATTCAGCTCATACTCCGCCCATCCGCTGACGCAGCCAGCCGTGCCGGAGGAAACCTTTGCCTTCATCTCAGAGCTTCCGGGCCCTACCGGTTCTTTTTCCCTGTTTCCCTTCTGCTGGTGTCCCGCGTCAATCACCACGACAAACTGCTGATTTTCCCCTGAAGTCTCCGGCTTAGGCTCTCCTTCACCGCTGCCCTCCGGGGATGCCTCCGCCTTCCTGACTCCCAATGTGCGCCAGTCGATTTCATTTTCCTCACTATAGGACTCATCTGTTATTTTAAGCTGTTTTCTGTTTTCCCCAATCAGCTGCCATGCCTCGTCATCCGTGAGGAAGCTTACGCCCATAAGCTCTTCATTGTCCCTGATATATTTCAGAATCGTTTCCCTTTCCTCATCCGTGGCCTCATCCGCAATATAATAGGCATAAACTATCTCCTCATCTATGGTATACTGGCAGAAATCCACAGCATAACACCTGTCATTTTCTGAATTCCATATATCTCCGAAATAGCTCATCCCATACAGGCCGGCTCCTGTTTCTATATGACATTCATAGCTGCTGCGATAAATACCGTCTGCTCCTAGGGCGCCCTCCCACTCATAATGGGTGAAAGCCCCGCCGCTGCCGAAGCCATGCACACAGCCGTTGTCATAGACCTCATTGTACCTTCTTGCCCATGTGTCGGCCGCGTATAACAGGACAATCTCTCCGTCTTTATAATCAAAGACCATCGTAAGGCTGCTGTCATCCCTTGGTGAGTATATCCCCAAACCGCAGGCCCGCAGCGCAAGCTGCTTTCTGCCGTCGTTACCGCAGTCAATCAGCGCATACTGCATTTCCTTAACCTGATTCCTCACATAATCATTCAGCATTTCATGCCGGATTCCGTCGACCAGCTCCCGAAAAGAAAATCCTTCCTCATGGCTGCCGATGAACTCTTCATCTGACAAAAAGGTTCCCCTGTATCCGGTGTCCGCATACAGCTGATCCGAAACAACCGCCCCACGTTTTCCCGTGAGGAATTCTTTATAAGCCTTTACCGCTTCACCGGTTCCCTCTTCGCCAAACAGTCCTTTCCCGTAGCGCTCTCCTTCCCAAATCCACTCAGCCGCCGCAAATATCTTTCCATCCATATCCGTGACGTACCAGTCGGTTACAAAGGCTTTTCCGTTTTCATCCCAGTCGAATACAAACACTGCCGCCCCGAGGGTGTCTGCAATGCCTCCTGCATAGAGGTATTCGCGTCCTGCCAGGTACCCCCGGCCATCCTGTTCTTCCCTTTCAAGTATGCAGTAGCCCCTGCAGTTGGCTCCGCCATCCCGGTAATCCTCCGTGGCCTCCGCTGTTTCCAGAACAATGCTTTCGTCGAGATACGGACAGTATATGTTGTAATTTCCGCTTTCCGCATCTCTTTTTATCTCCACATTCAACCCGCTGTCATATTCTTCCGTGAGATCACTTGGGAGCGTCATTCTCTCTATTTCGTTGTCCCCGTATTTAAAAACAAATTTCTGGCAGTCGCCCGCGCCGCCGTTTCCCGTTCCCTGTACGCAGAAAACAATCTCCGTGCTGCCGTCATCGTCAATGTCCGCGCCAAAGTCCCCGAAAATGTACCCGCCCCAATAGCAGCAGAAATCATCATATATGTAGAAGGGCGCGTCGTCATTCATAAAAAGATAAAGACAGCCATCCGCATAGCCGTCACTGTCCTCTTTATCCTCGTACAGACAGAGAATCATATCCATCACGCCGTTTCTGTCATAATCGCCGAACGCCGCTCCCGTAAGGCTCATCGCCGTGGTTTCGGGGATTTTGCTGTCCTCTATTTTCCGGTACATTGCACTTATGTCGGTTTCCGTCATATCAGAAGAGTCAGAAGCCAGCCCGTAAAATTTTTCCCTGAAGGCTTCCTTTACGTCTGTGGAGGCGGAGACATCTGTTTCGGTTTCCGCCTCTTCCAAGGTGTCCACTGTCTCCACCGGTTCCTCTGTCCTCACGTTTTCCTGTATCCCTGCGCCGCTTTCCATACGGTCCCCGGCAGTCCCGCAGCCCGCGGCCAGTATTGCCAAAGCTGCCATGCAAAGCATAAATGTGAATCTGAATTTCATACAAGCCTCTTTTCTCCATTATATTGCAGCATTTGCACCACTGCCTGTCCCGCTTATGTTTCATTCATAATTTAGGCAGTTGCGGAACTCTCACTTTCTAAGTGTCATTGTGCAAATTGTATCCTCCAACGCAGACGCGCTTTCGCTCCGGGCTCACCGCAGCGGTACATAAGATGCCCCAATACGGCATCTAAGTACCGGCGGTTCCCAGGGTCTGCTTATGAAGTATACAATCTGCCCAATTCGAATTCTGAAAACCGAAGTTTCACAAATGCTTATCATTCACAATTATAAACGTACAAATACCGAATAGCAACAGAAATAGTCATATCGTTATCCTCCTCAAACTTCCTGCCTCAATCTGATAGACATTCCCGCATAAGTCCTGTATATCCTCCTGATGATGGGAAGTCGTCAGTATTGTGATTTTTTCCTGAGTGTTCAGCCGTCTCAGCAGTTGTCGGAAATCCGCTGCCGTTTTCCGGTCGATTGCATTAAAAGGCTCATCCAGAATCAGCAGATACGGCCTTTCCATAAGTGCCTGGGCAATGGCAAGACGTTGTTTCATGCCCAGAGAATACTTGCCGACTTTGACCTGGGAAGCAGGATCAAGCCCCACCATGCGCATGGCAACTTCCAACTCCGCCCTTGTCACCTTTTTTAAGATTCCGGCTATGATGGAAAGGTTTTTAAGGCCTGTCTCATTGGGTAAAAATCCTGCATTGTCCAAAACGACACCTATGTCCTTTGGGAACTTCCCCTTTTCAAGTTTCTCTCCGCCTACCGTAATATCTCCTTCATCCGGTCTGACAAGTCCACAGATCATTTTAAGCAACACACTTTTTCCTGAACCGTTTTCACCCACAATAGCGCAGCTCTCTCCCCGTTCCACATGGAGATTAAGATCTGTAAAAAGTACATTGCCCTTATATGCCTTTTTCACATGCTCCACTTTCACGATACTTTCCGATTTTTCCATATTTTTATCCCACCTTTTTATTTCCGACACTTGCAGAAAGTCTATCCTGCCCGGCATCGGCTGTTTCCTTTATTTATACTGTTTAAAATATTTATACTGTTTAAAATATTTATACTGCTTAAAAGATAAAATTTTCGGGTAATCCGACTACATATCTGCATATTTTTCTGCAAAATCACGGAACACAAGAAAGAAAACCACACATACCATAATCAGATTCACTGCCAGCTGAATCGGCAATGCGGGGCGACCCCCGCCTGTTGCAGAGTTTAACAGCAGTCTCCCTGCAAGAACCGCCAAAAACCCAGCCTCCGCCGTCCTGAAAATGCAATGGACCACATACGCCGCAAGGCAGAAACTCAAGGCTTCCAAACCTTCCTCTAACAGGATTGCCGGCAGACCACTCTGCTGTAAAAGGATTACCGGGTTCGTACCGGGTACTGTCAAACCGTGAAAAATTGCCATAACCACTGTCCCGATGCCATAATAGCACACTGCCCTCCCGACACATCCCGTATAAGTGTGCAGAAATACTTTCCCATAACTCCTCTGCCTCAAAAAAAGATAGATAAAGAATCCACTCTCCAGGCGCAGTAAATGTACATAGATAAAAATCCATGCAGTTAAACGCATGGATATCCAGTAAATACAGTCAGGCCCAAATCTGCGGAACGTACGATTCCACATACAGACCAGCAATTCCTCCCCCGTCTCCCTTAAATAGGATCGGGAATACCATGCCAGCAGGCATAAAAACAGGGTCATGCTAACCAGCCCTGCGCGTTTCTTCAAAAACATAGTCCTTTCTCCCATTCCATTCATCTGCCAGATAAAATAAAAACAGCAGCAGGAATATCCAGTACATCCCATAAAACCGGTAGCCTGACCTCTCCTGCCCGAACAGCCTGTAAGCAACATTCCCCCATGGTGTCCACACCACTGTCGTTTTCAGTACTAACTTTACCACTAAAAGATTGATCAGCGAAACCGATGCCGTCAGCATCACACCCAGCATTGCATTCCCTGTCACATGAAGCAATAATTCATATAACAGGATCATCACACAGACATAACAAAGGAGATTGAAAAATTGCATGATGATAATTCCCGCCGGATGTTCGGAGGACACAAAGAGTATCTGCGGGGCAATGGGAAGGGAATGCCCCATTATGAGAAGAGCCCCTATATGTTCCAACAGTACGGTCATAGCAAAAAAAGCCTTCGCTAAGAACCGAATCAAAAAGAATTCATTTCTGGTCCGGTATCGGAGCAAAAGAGGGTATCTGGACATTTCATGATTCTTTCCGCTGGTCCATGCCAGACACAAAAAAGGGAACAATACCAGAAAATAATTTTCCTGTGTCAATGAATATACAATATATTCGCCAATAGATGCCCCCGGCCAATTCATCAAAAAGGAATCCAAATGTACATATGCCACCATAATCGAAAGAAGGCTTTGGAAGATTAGCTTCTTCCAAAAACAAAACTCCCCCCATTCCAGCTTAAGCTTTGCCGGCATGATGATCCCCTCCCAGATACAACGCCAATCCAACCGCTGTCAGTAGTGCCTCATAAATCGGAACCGTCCAGTATCCCAATGGGTACACGTCTCTGTGCCAGTATAGCTGTAAGGGCATCATTTTCATCACTTCAAGACTTCTACCGATAAAAGTATCTATAAAGAGGGATACAAGAACAGATGACGAGAAAATAGCATAACAAAACGGTATCAGCAATGCCAGATATCTGTTTTTGACCACTGCACTTAAGCCCAGTCCAAGTATGGCAAACACAGCACCTAATAAAGCGGCATGAAAAGCATACATTACACAATACAGAACCACATGCTCCTCATAAAAGGAGAACGCAAAATGAATGTTGTCTCCGTAGTATTGCATGGCCCACTCCCAATCCGTATCCCCCAGCAGCCTACAGACCGGAATCCATGCCATGCAAGGCAGCAGGATGGCCCCAAAAGCTGAAGTTCCAACCGCCAGCACCTTCGCCCCCAGATAAGCTTTCCGGGAGGTCTTGAGCAAAATAAGCTGCCTGTAACCGCTGTCCCGATCCCTCCGATAGGAAAGAACATAGGGAATCATAACCACAATGGGGTAAAACACTGGCAGCATAGTTTTCATTCCTAAGAAAAAACAATGAAAGTAATAAATCCACCATGGTTCAGAAAGTTCTATAGTAGCATAAGAGGGCGGCAGATAATCGCTGCTGCCGAAGGCAAGCATTCCCAGCGTGATTGCACAAGTCACCCAAAAAGGTTTAGAACAAAAAGCTCTTTTCATCTCCGTTCTCAGCATTTCCGTATCACCTTAATCCTTCCCGATGAAATTCCCCGCGCCCTGCGGAGAAACTGCATCTCCCGCATAATCAGTCTCTTACCTATCATGGATTTCCACCCGCCCCATAAACCCGGCTCGCTGAAGCACCGCCAGAAGCACAGTAACCAGCCCGAACTCAGATACTAATATGATACTATCATTCGTCACATGCTGCCGCAGCGCCTCCAGCGTGTTCATGCGGAATAAGGATTCATCCAGCGACAAAATCATGTTCAGGGCCAGCAATGCAAGATTCCGGCTCACCAAAAAGCCCCTGTTCCTCTTTTTTGCCAGAATCACCAGCACTGCCAGCAGTACAGCTGCGGCCAGCGCAAGAAGCAGGCACATGTTATGGATAAAGGGACCGAGCAATAACGCTTCAGACTCATCTACAGCCCATGTAATGACCCGATTGACCGTCAGATACCGCATTATCGATGCCGCCGAGACTGCGGCCAGCCCAAAGACAGGAGCCAGCCATTCCCTTCCGGATAGCTTATCCGTTTCCCTGTCTCCCGGCAGTACATAGGCACACAGCAGCATCATAACCGGCATCTCAATATAGTAAAATATCCCTGATACCCCGCCGCGGTTCACACCGTAAAATCCGCCCAGAAGCATTAGCAGCGGAAGAAATATTCCCACCAATGACTGAATATCTATGAAGCGGCGCACCTTTTTCAGATATGCCACCTCAGGAACATCCTTCCCCGCATCCTGCTCCTGGAGCTCCTTAAGAAATTCCCGGCAGGAAGCGCATTCCTTCAGATGCTCCTCCACCAGCTCCCTGGATTCCCCGGAGCATACCTCGTCCAGATAGGAGGACAACAAATCCTTTGTCACATTGCAGCTGATTCTGCTCATATTTATAACCTTCCTTTCTGAAGCTGGCGTTTTCACCGTCAGCTTTCCCTTAACAGTTCCTTTGCGCGAAAAAAAGTGACCCTGGCCCAGTTCTCGGATTTTCCCATAATCCGCCCGATTTCCCGGAAGGACAAATCTCCTGAAATCCGAAGGTATACCACCTCTCTCATGTTTACCGGCAGCTGATGCAGCCTGCCCAGCACATCCAGAAGCTCCTCTCTGGCCAGAACCTGCCGCTCTACCCCCGGTTCCTCCGAAAGCATCCAGTCATCCTCCAGAGGAACACTTTCCTTTCGCCTTTCCCAGTACTGATATAACAGGTGTTTTGCAATCTGGCAGAGCCAGACGGATATCTTACAGTTTCCGTTGTAGCTGTCGATGGATTTAAGAGCCTGTAAAAAGGTTTCCTGAGTCAAATCCTCCGCCACCTCCGGGTTTCTGCATTTAGAGAGCAGAAAATGGTAGACGAGAGCTGCATTTTCTTTATACAATTCTTCCATGTCTGCCCTCCCTCCTTCTTTGCGTGCGGCGCCGTGCACTTCGTGTCTGCTTTATGCCTGTTGCCTGTATATCCGGTTCGGAAGGTTTTCGTTACAAACTTTTTTACTTTTTATTATATTTTTCTTTATCATTATGCTTTACTGCTCATTATACTTCAAAATTGCCATATACATCCTGAAGGCAGACGCCGCTTCCCTACGAGCTATGGCCTCCTTGCGATGCTCCTCATCCAGTCGCTCACGCTCCGATGTTTTCTTTACAAGCAGCTTTTTGTATACCGACTTCTCCAGACGCCGCTTCTCCTGATACAGCTTTTCCAAACGCTGTTTTTCCAGCAGCTTCTGCTCCCGCCTTTTTTTCAGCAGGGCCTGGAGCTGCTTTTTTCTTCTCCTCTTCAGCTCACGCCGCCTCTCCTGCTCGCACTTGCTGCAGCCGGAAGACCAGCTCTGCCCTCTGTACTCCTCCTTCGTAGCGCCAAAGAAGTGGGCGCTGTGGTAACCGTCATGGCCGCCCCTGTGTCCGGCATATGCGTACGCGTCCCTGATGTTCCCCATGACCCAGGCCTCATATTCCGGATCATTCTGCATTGCCCGGAAGCCTTCCTCTGAAATATATATAAAAACAGAATTTCCTCTGCTGTAATTCCGTCGGGACAGCTCCGAAATCTGGCCGTAAATATAGTGGGCATACTCCTCCAGGCTCATGTCCTGAGGGGATCTTGCACCTGTGGCAGCGCACTCTTCCGCTGTGGCAGATTCTGCCCCCGCAGTGCATTTTGAAGCATCTGTTATTTTATCAGCGAAGGCGTTTCTCTCCAACGTCTCCCTGTCTTTCCTGCATTCTGCCCTCTGTCCGCCGGAATAACATCCGTAATTCCACATTCTGCTGCTTATATCAACTGTGCTCATTATCCGTTCTCCTTTCCTGCTGCAATATATTTAGGTGATTGCGAAACTTATGTTTTTTGGAATTCGAATTGTGCAGATTGTATATTCCATAAGCAGACCCTGGGAACCGCCGGTACTTAGATGCAGTACTTATGCATCTTATGTACCGCTGCGGTGAGCCCGGAGCGAAAGCGTGTCTGTGTTGGAGTATACAATTTGCACAATGGACACTTTGGTAAAATGAGAGTTTCGCAATTGCCTATGCAATATATTTAGGCGATTGCGAAACTTATGTTTTTTGGAATTCGAATTGTGCAGATTGTATATTCCATAAGCAGACCCTGCGAACCGCCGGTACTTAGATGCAGTACTTATGCATCTTATGTACCGCTGCGGTGAGCCCGGAGCGAAAGCGTGTCTGCGTTGGAGTGTACAATTTGCACAATGGAACTTTGGTAAAATGGGAGTTTCGCAATTGCCTATGCAATATATTTATGGTTAATAATCAGGCGTTTTCGAAACTCCGGTTTGGGTAATCCTGTTACAATTATATCGGCAGAAAACGAAAATTCCTTTTCTGATTTGATGTAAACAGGGATTGATTTGACATGAAATTCAGCATCAGCTGTTATTCATAAATCGGCGCACATGAAACTGTAACTTTTTACCAGTCATTGCACTGATTTTTTGTTGCATTTTTTTTAAACAAATTTCACAATTTGCTACCTTTTTTTTGAATAAAATTGTATAATTTATAATATGGTATTAAAACAGGAGGTAAAACTATGGCAAAAGAAATGATTGCAATGCTTCTCGCCGGCGGACAAGGCTCCCGCCTGTACGCATTGACCGAAAAGCTGGCAAAGCCGGCAGTTCCGTTTGGTGGGAAATATCGTATTATTGATTTCCCTCTGTCCAACTGTGTCAATTCAGGAATCGATACGGTTGGTATCCTGACCCAGTACCAGCCGCTGGTGCTGAACGAATATATTGGGAACGGACAGCCCTGGGATCTGGACCGTCTCTACGGCGGCGTCCATGTCCTGCCGCCTTATCAGAAGGCAAGCGGCTCCGACTGGTATAAGGGAACGGCCAACGCAATTTATCAGAATATTTCCTTTATCGAACGGTATGACCCGCAGTATGTCATCATTCTGTCCGGCGACCAGATCTGCAAGCAGGATTACAGTGATTTCCTGAAGTTCCACAAGGAAAAGGGCGCTGAGTTCAGCGTGGCCGTCATGGAAGTTCCCTGGGAGGAGGCTTCCCGCTTCGGACTGATGGTGGCGGACGAGAACGACAGAATTACAGAATTCCAGGAAAAGCCCAAAGACCCTAAGTCTAACCTGGCTTCCATGGGAATTTATATCTTTAACTGGGATATTCTTAAGAAATATCTGGACGAGGACGAAGCCGATCCCAATTCAGAGAATGACTTCGGCAAGAACATTATACCCAATCTCCTCCGGGATGGCCGTAAGATGTATGCATACCACTTCAACGGCTACTGGAAGGACGTAGGCACCATCTCCTCCCTGTGGGAGGCAAACATGGAGGTGCTGGATCCGGAGCACAGCGGAATCGATTTATTTGACGAGGGCTGGAAGATTTACAGCCGCAACAGCGGCATGACCGGCCACAAAATCAACACCGGCGCCGTTGTCGAAAACTCCATGATCACCGACGGCTGCCGCATCAAGGGCACGGTAAAGCATTCCGTCCTGTTTGCCGGTGTAAAGGTGGAGAAAGGCGCTGTAGTGGAAGACGCTGTGGTTATGGGCGGCACAGTCATCAAGGCAGGCGCTGTAGTGAAGCACTGCATCGTCGCAGAGAATGTAACCATCGGCGAGAATGCCGTAGTTGGCGCAATGCCCACTGAAACGGAAAACGGCGTGGCCACAATCGGCACAGGCATTACCATCGGCGACAATGCCACGGTAGGCCCCAAGGCCATGGTAAGAAACAATGTGGAAGGCGGTGAAGTACAATGTTAAACACAAATATGAACGCACTCGGCATTATTTTCCCCAACAGCTATGACGCGCTGGTTCCGGAGCTGGTCAACGTGCGTCTGATGGCATCCATCCCTTTTGCCAGCCGTTATCGTCTCATCGATTTTATTTTGTCCAGTATGACCCACTGCGATATAGACAATATCTCCGTCATGGTAAACAACAATTACCATTCCCTGATGGATCATCTGGGTTCCGGCCGTGAGTGGGATCTGGTTCGCAAAAACGGCGGCCTGAATATTTTCCCGCCCTTTGCCGAAAAAGGAAACAAGCCCTACAGCGGCCGTGTGGACGCGCTGGCAAGCCTTCTGGGCTTCTTAAGGAACCAGAAAGAAAAGTATGTGGTTATCACTGATACGAATATTGTGATGAATTTCGACTTCAAAGCTATGATAAGAGCGCATATCGAGAGCGGTGCGGATGTGACGGTTGCCTACAATGAACAGGAGCTTCCGGAAAGCCTTGTCCAGTCCAAAGCAAACGACAAGGGCTTCTATTACACCTTCGGTATCGAAGACGGACGGATTACCAGGATTTACGTGAATCCCAGAGAGTCCGGCATTCAGAATTTCAGTATGAATATATATCTGATTGACCGTGAGCTCTTAATCGACCTTATTAATACGGCTTTTGTCCGCGGACAGTCCTATTTTGAGCGCGATGTACTGATGCCCAACCTTAACAAGCTGAATGTCCATGCTTACAAATATGAGGGCTATGTGGCGCGCATCAGCAGTCTTAAGAGCTATTTTGATGAAAATATGAAGCTTCTGGACGACTATAACCTGGATGCTCTTTTCTCAGGCTTCCCGATTTATACAAAAATCAGGGATGACAATCCCACCAGATACATTGAGGGCGCCAAGGTTCAGAACGTGATGGTAGCTGACGGCTGCTTAATCGAAGGCGAAGTGGAAAACAGTATTCTGTTCCGTGGAGTGAAAATCGCAAAGGGCGCCAAGGTAAAGAACTGCATCCTGATGCAGGGAACTGTAGTTGAGGCCGGCGCAAATATAGAATACCTGATTGCGGACAAAAATGTATTGGTTACAGCCGGTAAAGAGATGAAGGGGGCGGACAGCTTCCCTATCTATATCGGAAAGTCCCAAAAAATATAAGTTCAGGACATGCAAAATGAGACCGGCGCACCTGCCGGTCTCATTTTTATTCACCACTTATATGCATGCTCTCCCCTGCCGCTTTCCTGAATCAGGAAGTCTGTTTCTTTTTCAGCCTTACGCGCATCGCAATATCTGCCATCACCGCAAAAATCACCATCACCAGCGCTAACACCTGGGACACGGGAACAGTGGTTCCGGGAATGAACAGCGTATCCGTTCTGATTCCCTCTATCAGGAACCGTCCCACGCCGTATCCTCCCAGATAAAGCAGGCACAGCTCCCCATCAAACTTTTTATGCTTTCTGTATACCAGAAGAAGCACGAAAATCAGCAGATTCCAGACACTTTCATACAGAAAGGTGGGATGCACGTTAATGTAGTTTGCACCCTCCGGAATATTCGCAGCAATCTTCGCAGTAATGTCACTCTGGTCCCGCACAGCAGCAACGGGAATCTGCATGGAAAACAAACCGCTGTAATAATCTCCGAACACTTCCCTGTTCATGAAGTTTCCCCAGCGCCCGATTGCCTGTCCCAGAATCAACCCCGGCATGGCAGTGTCACCGATGAGGAGCGGCTTTTTTTTCTTAATCCTGCACCAGACAAAAAGCGTAATAAAAGCTGCTATGACTCCGCCATAGATGGCCAGCCCGCCGCTGCGGAGCTTGAAAATACTGAGCAAATCATTCTTATAATCATCCCAAGAAAATATCACATAATAAATCCTGGCGCCTATGACGGAAAAAAGCACCGCCCAGATGGCAAAATCCCAGTAATCATCCGGATTTTGATTTGTTTTCTTAGCCACATGCACTGCCGTCAGCAGACCAGCCATGACGCCGATACCGATAAACAGCCCGTAAAATGCAATTTCAAAGCCGAAAATACTGAAAGATGTGGGCACATCATGAAAATATATCCCCAGGTTTGGGAATGCAATATCGCCAGCGTTCATAGCTGCTCCTTTCCCGGACTAAACCCTCCGCTCAGACATTAAACCGGAACAATATCACATCGCCATCCTTCACAATGTAATCCTTGCCCTCAATGCCGACCAGCCCCTTTTCCCGGGCAGCTGCCAGAGAACCCTGTTCCAGAAGATCCTTATAATTTACCACCTCTGCCTTGATAAAACCCCGCTCAAAATCCGTATGAATCTTACCTGCCGCCTGAGGCGCTTTTGTGCCAATCTTAATGGTCCATGCCCTGGTCTCATCCTCTCC
>JAAGKN010000017.1_pt1 | contig 67119 bp, 57 predicted proteins | sample 6206371 | NCBI WGS metagenome assembly JAAGKN01 (sample SAMN11533720, study PRJNA540317) | gut metagenome | isolation source: fecal pellets from male and female animal of same cohort | host: Peromyscus leucopus | place: USA:CA | collected 2017
AGTAGAGAGCGATTACTGGAAGGCAAAACGAATTTAATAAATTTTTAGAATCAATCATCAAAAATTATGTGTTGAATAACAATATTTCAATTTCTTCAGAAAATAATTTATATCAGCTGGACATTGAAAAAGAGTTGTGATAATGTGTGCTTGCGAAAGGAGTGATGTTATGCGAGTATGGCTATATGCACGACTCTCAAGAGATGAAGATGACGAGTTAAATTCATTGACAAACCAACAAAACATCATCAGAAAATATGCCGATAAAAACAACTACACAGTTGTTGGTGAGTCCTTTGATGACAATGTCAGCGGTATGCATTTCAATCGTGAAGGTATCAAAAAAATCTATGAAGTTGTTGAAAATAAATTGATTGATGGCGTTATCGTTAAGGATATGTCAAGGCTCGGCAGACATAAAACTCAAACAGCATTGTTCATTGATTATCTTCGAGAAAATGATGTCAAGGTGTTGTCTGTAACAGAAAAACTTGATACAAGTAATGAAAATGATAACTTAATTATCGGATTCAAAGGTTTATTCAATGATATGTATGCTCGTGATATCAGTAGAAAAGTTCGTGCCGGATTTCTTCAAAAGCAAAAAGAAGGTTTGGTTATGATACCGCCAATGGGATATTTCAAAGATAAAAATACTAAAGAAATTATCATTATGGAAGAGCCTGCAAACATTGTTAGAAGAATATTTCAAATGTATCTTGATGGGTACGGACTAAAAAATATTGCTCAAACGCTCAACAATGAAAGTGTTAAAACTCCGAGATTTTATCAACAGAAATATATCGGTAAAGGTATTCCATATACAAAGCCAGAAATTACAAGTAGGTATTTATGGGAAGGCACTGCTGTAAAAAGAATTTTGCAAAATGAATTTTATACAGGAACTGTTGTATGTCATCAATCATATACAAATAAGATTAATCATATCAGAAAGAATTTGCCAACGGATGAGCATTTCAGGCACGAAAATTTTGTACCAGCGATAATCGATAAAGATGTGTTTGATAAAGTGCAATATCTTCTTGAAAACAAGAAACACAATAATGTTCGTGCAAGTTCAAATAAACCATATCACAGATATACAGGCTTAATCAAATGCGGTGACTGTGGTTCGAGTTTTTCTTGTAAGACAAGAAAATACAAAGGTAAAGAGCCATACTATGAATATGTCTGTAACAGCTATCACAGATACGGAAAAGAGCATTGCAGTCCTCACAGAATAAATGAAACTGTACTTGATGAAATTGTATATTCTGAACTGTTAAATATCAGAGAACAGGCTAATGAAAATTTCAAGCAGATTGATGCAAAGTTAAATCTATGGAAACAGAATAAAGCTCTCAGTCAAAACAATATTAAATTATTAAATGAACAATTATCTCAAAGAAATCAGACCAGCAAGAAATATTACTTGAACGATTAAGAGATAAAGAACGAGCTGATATTTACACGCAAATGCTTGAAAAGTGCGAACAAGATATTGCAATATTATCAAAGCGTATTGCAGAACTTGAAGATATGGATGCAACAATCAAAAAGCGAGAAACTGAAATATCAAACAGTATTGAGATATTCAATAAAATCATTGATGAGGGTACAATATGTGATTCAGGTTTGAGAATGCTGATTGATAAGATTGAAATATCTGAACAGGACGGAAAGTTAGATATTAATATTATCCTTAATGGAAAATTCAAAGAACACACACTTAATTTTGATGAGGTGCAAAGATTAAATTTAGTATCTTGATTCAAAAATAGTTTACACAATATTTGAAGAAATCTCAGAGAACTTAAATATTTCAGTAAACAAGCCAATAAATTAAATAATTAATATTAGACAAAGGGATTCGGATTTATTGTTTTTTATCTTTTGATTTTCTATTTTGAACTTTTTTAATTTAGGTGCCCATTTGAATTTAGCACCCTAAAAGTCCAAAACACGCATTAAATCAAGAGGAAAAAAATACCTATAGCTGTCCAACTCTTAATGGTTTGGATTTGCTATAGGTATTCAATTTGTAATTAAAAAGCGGTTAATACACATTCCAAAACATCTTGATAAACTTTTGGATCAAAATTAGCTCTTTCAATATGTCTTACCAGATTATTTAATATCGATTCTTTTATAATCAACTTGAAATTGTTATCAGTAAGTGATAACTGGATACAATCTTCACTATTAGTCAAGTCAACTGTTAGTTCAATATTTTCGCTATGAATTAGAACATTAAATGGATTATTACGTATTATTATATATTCATCCGTTTTAATTAAAATATCTTTATCCAAAATTTCATTCACTATAGCTAATTTACTTTTGGATTTAAGCTCGTTTTGTATAAATTGCCAAACAGAATAAGCAATATTAGAAATATCATAAGTTGAATCTGATTTTATAATATTTGAAATAAATTTATTAATCATAATCATATTACTCCTTAAAATTTAATGTTTGAGAACATATATTGTTATTATCCCACAATGAATTAAAATACTCGTTAAAGTATTGACCACCCTTACCATTTATGTTGAATTCAAGTGCAAAATTAATTTGACTTTTATATAATGGTAGATTAGGACCAAAAAAAACACTATCATCTATTCGTAAATAAGAGAACCCTGGATATGTAGAATGATATTTAATTTCAATATTTCCATTTTTATTTACAACACTCTGCACCCATTCTGTTAATGCTTCAACTTCATTTCTCATGGTTCCAATAACATTACCATTGCCACCTATTGTCTCATCCTTTTCTCTTTGTGTTAACATTGATAAATTATCACAAGAAATTATACGGATTTTTACGCCATTAGTTGCCTTCTTCTCTAACACGTTTCCTTTACAACTCAAAAAATTTGTCATACCAATCGCAATAATATCTATTTGCTTTTTTGCATTATCTAGACATTCATTAGATTTCATATTCATTTCAGATTTTGTTTTAAATATTCCTTGTAATTTCCAATTGGTAATAATCTCTTTCATTTCGTTATTATTTATTAAATAAAAAGAAGTCAGCCATGTAGCAATACTTGTTGCAATCAAAGAACAACCAACACTTAAAAAAATATTCTGTAATATATTTGAAAGTTGGAGAGTAATAGCAATTAGATCTAATATCAATCCTACTAATCCAATGATGATGTTCGTTAATGTTGATTTATTTTCTAATATTTTTCGAAAATTGTTTTTCATAATTATATACCCCTTTGCAATTTGCAATCTTTGCAAATTTGATTGCTATAATTAAATAATTCTAGAATACAATTATTATAATACTCATTATATATACAACATATAGATGATCCAAATACTTTTGCATTTGTTGTACTTCGCAACAATTCTATAAATTCATTCATGGATTTAACTTGCGTATTGTACATTTTTTGAGCTTCATCTTTATCATATAGTGATATGCACGGGACTTCACTATCATTATTAAAAGTTGGTCCCACGCAAACTAAGTCAATTTGATAATATTTAATATAATCTATATATAATTCTCTATCCCATTCTTTCATTACAAACGGTTTTATATATAAACAAAATTTTATGTTGTAATATAGTTCTTTCATAGCAAAATTATTAAATCGTTTTTCAACAGAAGCTGCATTCGGCTCTAAAGCATCAGAATTACTTATTGATGGTACTGAAATATTTATATATATTTTTGATTTGCTCAAGTGATGGATTTTCTTCAAAAAAAATTCCGGTATTATTTCTTTTGTTGATATTTGTATATAACAATCCGTGTCAGAAAAAAAATCAATTATGTATAAAATTAATTCTATGCTTTCTTTAGATTTTAATGGTTCGGTGTTAGGACATAGAGAAATAATTTTCTTTTCGCAATCATAATTATTTTTAACATATCTGCAAATCGCATCAATTTGTTTTTTGTTTAATAATCTTTGTGGCTCATTGTGATAAGGAGCATAACAATATAAACATCCACTTCCACATCCTCGTACACATATATCTATAAAAATCCTTTCTTCTTGTACAATAATATACTTCAACTCATTAAAAATGCTATTAATTCCCATGTCCGTATATTTCACTCCATTTTTTCAAACAACTTTCTATGTTTAAATTTGTATCAATGTAATGAACATTTTTAAATATACTAATTTTGGAATCAGAAAAATCTTTCTGATCTGCTATAAATCTACGACAAACTTCCGAATAATCAGGTCTGTCTTGCTTTGATTCACGTTCAATACAGCGCAATAATCTTGTTCTATCATCGATAGCTAAATAAACAATATGGACTATATCCGAACCATATTCTTGCATTATGCTAAAAGCACCATCTAAAGTAGTTATCAATATATAATCATTATTATTTGTAATATTAAATTTTAATGTAAAATAATACCATACACCCTGTGTTGTAAAATATTGACGCTTTTCTATTACATCTCCTGCTTTTTCAAAAGCCCTTAATTGTTCTTCAGTAACAAAATTATAATCAACGCCATTATTTTCTCCAACTCGCTTTGGTCGCGTTGTGTATGGAATTATAGGAACCAGTTTCGAGCAACCGGTTGACAATATTTTCTTATATATTGTGTCTTTTCCTGATGCACTTTTACCAACAAGACAAAATATTCTACTCACAACATCTACCTCTATATAAATCATCAAAAATTGCACCACATAACTTAGCAATATAAAGTTATAACGCGAATCTTTAATTCGCTAATTTCTATAAATGATTACTATCTTTCTTAAATGTTTTTTATATCAAAATCAACCTTTTGAATTCTCCAAAAATTGCCTACCTTTAAGATCATTAGTTCTTATTTTGCTATAAGTCTTATCACATACTTTTAAATATTCTGTTGCCTGAGCAAAGATTGATATAACATCGGACATATTATAATATCTCACAATCTTTTATATTAATATATCACATTTAACGGAAATTTTCAAGAAATATAGAGGACTTTGAACATTTGTGTAATTTATGAGATCAAGTCACCCATAGTGAAACGACAGAAAATAAACCATTCCCAATTTTTGTACTTTTTTTGAAAAAACTCACATGAAAATAGTTTTATATTCATGCTCCTAGAACAAGACTTCTATCGTTCCACTTTTTGAAATAAGCACTTTATAACACAATATACATAAAAAACCTTGCAAAATAAGCTTTTCAACGCTAAAAGGAATCAGAAAAGATTTTATATAAGAACAAAAAAACTTCAAGATAATCATCTCATACTTTTTAGTATAGTGCAAACAAATGACTAGACTTTACTTCTTAATCAAATAAATAAAGCCATTTTCATATTGCTTTGTTTTTAGACAAAGGAGTTCGTATTTATTGTTTTTTATCTTTTGATTTTCTATTTTAGACTTTTTAGTTGTATGTCCAATTAAAGTTTAATTAAAAAAGCACCTAAAACATGCACAAAATCAAGGAAAAAATAAAGAAAACCTATAGCTGTCCAACCTCAAAGAGTTCGGATTTGCTATAGGTTTTCATATGGTGCAGAAGAAGGGACTTGAACCCTCACCGACTCACGCCGATATGAACCTGAATCATACGCGTCTGCCTATTCCGCCACTTCTGCATTTATTCAATTCTATCCCTTAAATTTTACACGGCAGGGATATCCGAGGTGGAGCGATTTGCTTAATCCACATTTTTATAATAACAGCAAATGCTGAAATTATCATCTTTCACAGAGGTGGCATTACCTGAATCTAGCGCGTCTGCCATTCCGCCACTCCTGCGTATTTAATTTTTTGACCTCTACATTTTACACGGTGAGAACTTACCGAGACGGAGCTTACTTTCAGTTGGAAACTTACTTTTCGGCTTAATCCGTGAATAAAAAACTGTGACTGAAAGAATAAATTTTAAATCAGCATAAGAATAATATCACAACTTGCTTGAAATGTCAATCAAATATGTTACAATATAGGCGGTGAAATTATGAAAAAATTATTTTGTCTGTTAACAAGCATTATTGCAGCTGTCTATTCTATATGTTATGCAAGCATAGGAAGCTTCGTTGGAAACAGCGGTGCGCTGTCGAAAATCGGTCTTGAACACCCTGTTCTTTTTTCTGTATGGGGACTGCTTACATACTCGGCACTTGCACTCAACATCGTAATTGGTTTCAAAAAAACCAGATATAAATTTTACATTGCACTGCTTATCATTTCATTAACAGGTATGCTGCTGACAATAGGCTTTGACTTTGACTACGACAAGCATAGTGAATATATGCTGCACTGTATCGGGTCACTTACATTTTCAGCAGTAACAGGTATTACGGTATTCCTGCTGTTTCTGCTCAGCAAATCATATACGCTTACGGCTGTCAGCGGTATCATTCTGATAAGTGATTTAATACTTCTGATTATTTTTAAAGAAACGGCAATCATTGAGCTTATGCCGATTTTTGCAGGGTACATAATGCTATGTATTCACAATCTGAAAAAGGAGAAAAATTTAGTTGAAACTAAGTAAAAAGCTTGAAAATATAAGCACATACCCTTTTCATATGCCGGGACATAAGCGGAATGGAAAATATCATATTACCGGTGTTGAAATTGATATAACGGAAATTGACAGCTTTGATAATCTCCATTGTCCGCAGGATATGATTGCAGATATGCAAAGGGATATTTCAGAAAGCTTCGGATATAAAAAGAGTATCATTTCGGTTAATGGGTCGACCTGTGGTATACTTGCAGCAATATGCGGTATATGTGACAAGGGCGATAAAATAATCATTGCAAGAAACTGTCACAAGTCCGTATATAACGCCTGCTTTTTGCAGGAGCTTGATGTGGTTTATCTTGAGCCTGAATTCAATGAAGAGCTTGGGGTGTACACACGAATAAATCAGGACAGTGTTGATGCAGTTTTGAAAAATAATGCTGATGCAAAGGCGATTGTTATAACCTCCCCTACCTATGAGGGATTTATAAGCAACATTCATTGCGAAATTCCGTTGATTGTTGACTGTGCGCACGGTGCACATTTCGGTTTCGCTGACTGGCTGCCTGAACGTGAAAACGGTGACATTGTGATTCAGTCACTGCACAAGACGCTCCCCTGTCTTACGCAGTGTGCTGTTGTGCATATCAACAATGAAAAATACTTTCGCAAAGTTAAAATGTATATGGATATTTTTGAAAGCAGCTCACCAAGCTATGTACTTATGAATTCCATTGACAAATGCATTGATTTTTTAAAGCACGATAGAAATGAATTTGATAGCTACAAAAAAATTCTTGATGATTTTTATCTTAAGGTGCAAAAGCTTAATCATATTACAATATATAAAAACGATGATTTGACAAGGCTTATAATTTCTGCCAAAGGCTACAGCGGTGTTGAATTGTCCGAACATCTAAGACACAACGGAATCGAGGTTGAGGGAGCAACGCTGGGCTATGTGATTCTGATATCAACCGTTGCAGATACGCAGGAAGGCTTTGATATACTGTATAACGCTTTAAAGAAATTGGAAATGCGAGAAGAGAAAAATCATGCATTTATCAAAAAAATATCCTTGCCTGCAAAAAAACATAAATCAAGCGAAATTGATAGCACAGTTGAAACAGAGCTTACAGACAGCGTTAATAAAATAAGCGGTGAATACGTTTTTGCATATCCTCCGGGAATTCCGATTATCGTTCCCGGTGAGGTAATCACACAGGAAGTTACGGATAATATTTTGTTATGTATAAAAAAAGGTGTAAATATTATATCAGAAAGCAGTTTGTTGCCTAACAGGATATTGACAAAAACACAGCAATAATGTAAAATAATGAAAGATAAATTTAAGAAAGAGGTGTTCTCTGTGAAAAGAATTAACACTTTAAGCTCACGCAACCTTTGCGAATCAGCTAAAAAGGGCGGCTGCGGCGAATGTCAGACATCTTGCCAGTCAGCAAGCAAAACTTCTTGTTCAGTAGCAAATCAGAAATGTGAGCAGCTTAAGAAGTAAGAAACAGGATTAACAAGATTTAGGTGGGCATGCCCACCTTTTTCTTTATTATATTTTATGGAGTAAACTATGATTCACGCATATAAAATGAACGGTTACAATATCATACTGGATCAGAACAGTGGCTGCGTTCATTCCGTTGACGAGGCAACATATGATATTATAACGATGTACAAGAAAAAAAGTAAGGATGAAATAAAGTCCTTTATTCTTGAAAAATACAAGAATGATGATGAAGTAACAGCTGAGGATATTGACATTTGCTTTGAGGATATTGAAGCACTCATAAAGGACGGCAGGCTCTTCGCTGAAGATACCTTTGAGGAGGTTGCCTCACAATTCAAAAAGCGTCAGGGCGTTGTTAAGGCAATATGCCTTCATGTGGCACACGACTGTAACCTTGCATGTAAATACTGCTTTGCAGGCAAAGGTGAATACGACGGACCTAAAGGCTTGATGAGCCTTGAAACAGGAAAGCGTGCGCTTGACTTTCTCATTGAGCAAAGCGGTACAAGGCGCAACCTTGAGGTTGACTTTTTCGGCGGCGAGCCTCTGCTTAACTGGGAAGTTTGCAAGGAGCTTGTAAAATACGGAAGAGAGCAGGAAAAGAAATACAACAAAAATTTCCGATTTACACTTACAACAAACGGCTTGCTGATTAATGATGATGTGATTGATTTCTGCAATAAAGAAATGGGCAATGTCGTTTTATCACTTGACGGACGAAAAAAAGTTAACGATACTATGAGAGTATCCAGAAACGGCACAGGATCCTATGATTTAATTGTTGACAAATTCAAAAAATTTGCTGACTCAAGAAATCAGACTGATTATTATATGAGAGGTACATACACGCATAACAATCTCGACTTTGCAAGTGATATCATTCATATGGCGGATTTGGGCTTTAAGGAGCTTTCCATTGAGCCTGTGGTATCTGACCCAACTGAGTCTTATGCACTTAAGGAGGAAGATCTCCCTGTACTCAAGGAGCAGTATCAGATACTGGCTGACGAGATGCTCAGGCGATACAGAAAAGGCAATGGCTTCACATTCTATCACTATATGATTGATTTGGATGCAGGACCCTGTATAGTCAAGCGTGTATCAGGATGCGGTGTAGGAACGGAATACCTCGCTGTTACACCGAGCGGTGAGCTTTATCCGTGCCACCAGTTCGTAGGTGATGAAAAATTCCTTTTAGGTGATATCTGGAACGGCATTAAAAATACTGATGTACTGAATCAGTTTGAAAAATGCAATGTATATTCCCACAAGGAATGCAAGGACTGCTTTGCAAAGCTTTACTGTTCAGGCGGCTGTGCTGCAAACGCGTACCACACCACAGGCTCCGTAAACGGTGTTTATGAGTTTGGCTGTGAACTGCATCGAAAGAGAATTGAATGTGCAATTATGCTCAAGGTGGCCGAAGCAGAGGAAAATTTAAAGGTTGAATATTAAGAAACAAGGCAATGAGATTATCAAAAGATATTTCTCATTGCCTTGTTTTATAATTCTATCCTTTTTGTTGCGATGTTTTGGCAGAAGGTTTCGTCATGCTCAACGAAAATCATTGTCGGCTGATACGCAAGTATCACATCCTCAAGCTGTCCTCTTGAAATGATATCAATATAATTCAGCGGCTCATCCCATATATACAGATGTGCTCTTTCACACAGGCTTTTGGCAATCTGCACCTTTCTGATCTGTCCTTTGCTGTAGGTTTCAATAGGATAGGAATAAAGCGTGCTGCTAAAATCCAGCTTATTGAGTATGGCAAGAAACAAATCATATTCAATATGATTCGCTCTTGCATAGTCCGAAAGCGTACCTCTGATATCAAAATCCGACTGTGAAACGTGGGATATTTTCACATCGTTATTTATTTTGAATTCACCTGCAGTCTGCGAAAGCTCACCGAGAAGAATTTTTATCAGGCTGCTTTTTCCGCTGCCGTTTTTACCGCAAAGTGCAATCCTGTCTCCCCTGCATATATCAAAGGAAATATCTGAAAACACAGAATCATCATAAAAGGACAAGCCAAGATTTTTTACATATCCCAGCATATTCGTCCTGTATGCTTCAGGAGTCAACTTAAGAGAAAAGGAGTTTTCAGTATTTGAAAGAAGTTTTTCTTTTTCAACCTTCTGATTGCTGATTCTTTTTTCAAGAGACTTAGCACGTGCCATCATTTTAGCAGATTTATGTCCAACATATCCTTTATCGATATGACCGTCACCAAACTTGGATCTTTCAATTTTTGAAGACCAATCCGAATTCCTTTTTGCAGCTGAATCAAGTCTGTCGATGTCCTTTTTTATTTTATCATTCTTACTTTTTTCAAACTGTTCCCTTTTATCAAAGCTGTCCTTCCAGACATCATAATTTCCTGCTATAACATCTATTCCATTGCGGTTAATGGAAATGATATGGTCACAGACCTCATTGAGCAAAAATCTGTTATGAGAAACAAGAATAAATCCGCTTTTCTTTTTCAGATACGCAATGACCGTTTTCCTTGAAAAGGAATCAAGATGATTGGTTGGCTCATCCAGGAGCAAAAAGGAATTATCCCTGAGAAACATTGCACATAAAAGACATTTGGTTCGTTCACCCATTGAGAGTGTAACGAATGGTCTGTGAAGCATTTCGCTGTCACACATAAGGAGATTCAGCTCGCGCATGATCTCCCAATCCTCTTTACCGCACTGCTCTCTTATGATTTCAATTGTCAATTCATTTTCGTCAGAAACCTCATATGGGAAATACTGAAAATCGACCTTTGAAACAATTGCTCCTGAATACTCAAGCTCCCGCATTAATAATTTCAGAAGCGTTGTCTTTCCCCTGCCGTTTCTTCCGATTAATCCTGACTTCCATTTTGTATCCATATGAAAAGATACATTTTCAAATACATTCTGTGCTGCACCGTCGTAGCCGAATGTTAAATGATTTACACTTATTTCTGACATATCTATATACCTCCATACCTCCAAATAAAAATAGCTGCCGAAACGCAAATTTCAACAGCTGAAAATATATAGATATATAAGCATAACTATACAAGGAAAGCTTTGAAAAATGCGTTTCTGCAAAAGGTTAAACCCAAATAACGAAATATATATAGCTGTCCCTTGTGTATAGACATAATATAACGTTATTATCTGCAGATTGAATTACGCATTTTTTCACTTCACTTTCTTGTTTTTTATTATTATAACACAACAATAATTGTATTTCAATAAATTATACTGAAATTGTAGCTTAATCAGTATATTTCTGCTTTTTCATATCAAGATAAGCAATACCAACATAATCAGGAAGACCATCTCGATATGGCACCTGAACAGCACCGCGAACAAGCGGTTTCAGATATTCAACCATTTCCTGTGTAACATCGTTTTGATTCTCTGTAATCCATTCAAGAGGAATGGTCTTTTCCGCATTGGCAACCACAGATACCTTTTCAGTATCATATTCGACACTGTACGGATTATCAGAAATTCTTCTTAATGTTGCAAATACACCTGTTTTTCCGTCAACGGCAGCGTGCACGGCAACTCTGCCGAGATTCTGAGCCTCTGTCATATCGGTGAATGAAATCGTATGTCCGGCACTTCGCTGAAGAATACCCGGCTCAAGAGCACGCACCTTACAGCCTATATGCTCCTCAACAATATTCTTAAGATAATTTCCTGTACCGCTGAGCATAACGTGACCGAATTTATCAACACTGTTTCTTGCACTTATGTATTCGCCGTTTTCATCCTTAAGCCCCTCACTTACAACAACAATAACCGAGTTATACTCACTGAGCTTTTCCTTTACATCACTGATAAATCTGTCAACGCTGAAAGGAACCTCCGGCAAATAAATCAGATGCGGAGCTACATTTTTACTGTCACGTGCAAGAACAGAGGATGCAGCAATCCAGCCGGCATTTCTGCCCATTGCTTCAATAATATGAACACTTTTAATACTATAAATACTTGTATCATAAGCAACATTACGAACTGCGAGCGCAATATATTTAGCCGCACTGCCAAATCCGGGCGAATGATCAATTCCCATCAAGTCGTTATCAATTGTTTTTGGTATACCAACAATCTTAATATCAATATTATTTTTTTTAGTATATCCTGACAGCTTATCAACAGTATCCATTGAATCATTGCCGCCGATATAAAAGAAATAGCCGATATCATATTTCTGTAAAGCATCAATTATCTTTTTATATTCAGCTTCATCATCAGACAGCTTGTATCTGCATGATCCAAGATACATTGCAGGTGTCATACTGAGTCTGTTAAGTCTGGAAAGATTGTTTTCAAATCTTTCATTAAGATCAATAACATTATCCTCAAGCAAACCCTGAATACCGTTTACCATACCGTAAACAGTATCAATCTCCTTCATAGAAAATGCACATTCAATTGCACCGGCAAGGCTGGCATTAATTACTGCTGTCGGTCCGCCGGACTGACCGATTATCATATTTCTGTTACTCATCAATTACCTCAGTTTTATTATCATAAATTTTTATATTTTCGTGAACATTATCAACAGGATTAAGCATACATAACGGATCCAATACAACAGGATCTTTCTGTGAAAATATATTGTTATATATCTTCATATTCTTGCACGGACCTGATTCATACCAGTCTCTGCAATCACATGAAATATAGATATCCGGCATCTTAAGAGAAATAAACTTATTTGAGAATATTTCAGAGGGCTTATCCGTTGTACAAAGTATACCTCTGGTCGGGATTGCTCTGAAAGTACAGTTAGAAATAGTAACCTCTGGATTATATGTTATATTTTCACAAACAAACATCTTAGGTGTCATATCAGGAAGTTTTTCCTCAAAAGTTATCTTAACCGTTTTCTCGTTTATATTATCCACAGAGTCAGATACTGTATAAATACCATTAAGTTCCTTTAGATTTCTTCTGTCGTAAAGCTTTACACGATCGCCTTTGAAGAATGATTTATAACCACCCTGCTGTTTATGAACAAATTCAAATACGGCAGTCTTTTCATTCACTATTTTCTTAAGCCTTAAAAACGCACCGTGAATATTAATACCATCATCATGCGGATGAGTAAAGAAACAATCATTTATCCTCACGTAACCCTTACAGCCGCAAACATGAATACAATCAGCAAAGGAAGAAACCACATAACCATCAGCCGGCTTAAAGCTAATTTTTTCAAAAGTAAGATTTTCACACATCTGCGAAAGCCAGCCGAATCCATGCATATAATTAACTGTAATATTTTCGCTGATAATATCACTGCACTCCCAACAGAATAAACCGCTTGTCGCCCTACAGTAATTTTCAGACATTGTAATCGTATCCCCCACCTTAAGAGAAGGCGGAATAAGATAAGATATGCAGACTTCCGTATCGCTGATCCTTTTTATTTTCGTAACAGCTCTTACAGGTGAAACCTGTGTACGGTGCACATCATCACCATTATGCAACACATTACAATAGCTGTGAGGCTTATTTTTTAATTCATAATACTTTTCATTTGAGAAAGGACTGCGTTCAAAAAAATAAATATTTCTTCCCCGAACATCAAAATGATTACCGTCAGGCAATGAATAAATAATAGAATTTTTTCGTTTTTCCTTGACTGTCATCTCAAAATTTGTTGGTGCATTATATCTGATAGTAAAATTCTTTAAAACAATATTTCTGCATCTTATAAGTGAAAGCGCACACATATCCCCGTGTATAACAAACACTGAACCGTTTCCATCAATGGTGATATCTTCCTTATCCTCAAGTAATACAGAAAAATACTTTTCAGGTTTTTTAAAAGAATCCGTATTCGTCATATGATAAACCTTATGCTCACTGTATTCCTTATAAAAATGGTATTCATTCTTCTCAAAGGAAATAACATCACCCTTATCAGCTTTGGCGATAGCTTGCTTAACACCGATTGAAGCATTTTGTGGTGTGCAATATTCATTAACATTTACAATCATTTTTACCACCTCTAAATAGACATTATACTATTTTTATCACTTCATTGCAATAATTATTGACATTACTTACAAAAATAAGATATTATAAATTTGTAACACTTTTTATAAAACTTAAGGGGTAAAATATGTCTTGGAAAGAAATATATGAAAGCAAGCTGGTTTCAGCTGAGGAAGCAATCAAAGCTATCAAGGATGGCGACAAGGTAGTTACCGGTTTTGCCTGTGGTGAACCATTTGGAATTGAACGTGCTCTGGTAGACAATTATACAAATTACAAAGACGTTCAAATTATAAATATGCTCACACTCGGTGACTCACCCTGGTGTGAGCCGAGAATGAAAGGACATTTTACTTTAAACTGTCTTTTTGCTTCTCAGAGCAACAGAAAAGCCATTTCAACAGGTGCGTGTGAATTTACTACTTCTCACTTTTATGAAATACCTGATATAATAAAAAACTATATGAAGCCTCGAGTAAGTATAGTTATGGTATCACCGCCTGACGAACACGGTTATGTTTCCTTTGGTACAACAGTTGACTATACACGCGGTACAACAGATTACTGTGAGGTAGTAATTGCACAGGTAAACAAATACGTTCCCCGTACCTTTGGAAACAGTATAAAACATGTAAGAGATTTCACATATTTTGTTGAAATAGATGAACCTTTGCCTGAGGTTAAAAGTGTTGAGATAAGCGATATTGAAATGCGAATAGGCAAAAACTGTTCAAAGCTTATTCATGACGGCGACTGCCTTCAGCTTGGAATAGGCGGAATTCCGAATGCAATATGTGCACAGCTCTGGGACAAAAAGGACTTAGGGCTTCACAGCGAGCTTGTAGGTGACGGCGTTGTTGATTTGCTTGAAGCTGGTATAATCAACAATAAGAAGAAGCAAACCAACAATGGAAAAACTATTTTAGGCGCTGCCTTCGGCTCAACAAAGCTCAACAATTATATAAATAATAATCCTTCAGTTGAACTGCATCCTATTGACTATGTAAATAATCCAATTGAAATAGCAAAAAACAACAATATGGTTTCAATCAATTCCTGCCTTCAGGTGGATTTATTGGGTCAGGTTGTTTCAGACACAGTAGGTCTAAATCAGTTTTCAGCTGTCGGAGGACAGGTTGACTTTGTAAGAGGCGCAACAATGAGCAGTGGTGGACGATCCATTATCGCTATGCCTTCAACAGCAAAAAAAGGAATGATATCAAGAATTGTCCCGCTGATTACTGAGGGAAGTGCTGTAACAACACCCAGAAACGATGTCAATTATGTAGTAACAGAATATGGTGCCGCACAGCTTAAGGGAAAAACACTCAAGGAAAGAGCTAAAGCACTTATTCTGATTTCTCATCCTAAATTCAGACCGCATCTTATCCTTGAATACAGAAAGAGATTCAATGAAGATGTTTTTACAAAGGAAGAGCTTAAGGAACAGCTTGATGAAATAAAATTCAACATTGACAATACGGTCGGAGATATAAAGGAAAAACTGAAAAATGATTTGAAAAATATTTTATCAAACAATTAAATAATAGACTTTTCAATATAAAATTGACATTAATAGAAATTAGTGATATAATTTGTTCATTAAATTAAAGGAGCAAATCTGATTAACAATGGCATTAATTAAAGAAGAAATTTTCGGAATAGCAAGAAAAATTGTATCAAATATGACCTCTGAAAGCTGGGAAACGATCCCACATGGTGTAGTGACGTATGACGCTGACGTAACAGAGCTTTTCCGTGAATGCAAAAAGCTGAATTCCGATTGCACGGATAAAACAAATAAAATCACAATAAACACAGTAATGATTAAAATACTTTGTGAAGGTCTTAAGGCTGCACCTAAGATGAACTCACACTTGTTTTTCAACAGAAAACTTGTAAGAGGCACATTAAAATATTTTGACCACATTGATGTATCTATGCCTATGATTCTTCCAAGCGGAGAAATGATGACTGTCAATATGCACGATATGGGCAACAAAACACTCAGCGAAATGACAGCTGCAATTAATGATACTGCACGCCGCGCAAAAAATTCAGATATGAACGAGGTTATGTTTGAGGTATCTCTTGACAATACCTTAACAGGTCTTAAAGAAGGTAAAGTAATTCAGGCAATCCGCAGACTTTACGGCTCAAAAATGCCGGGTAAACACAAAGTGCATACCCTTTCAGGAGATAAGAAAAAACAATATTATTCCATTCCTGTCTCTGACAGACTCACAAAACACGATATTGAACAAGGCACAACAACTATATCAAACTTAGGCTCTGTTTATCGTGATCACAAAGGTACATGTACTCTGCTTGAAATTATTCCGCCGCAGACAACAGCATTTGCAATTGACTCTGCACAGAAAAGAGCAACAGTAGTTACAGATGAAAACGGCAAGGACAGTATTGATGTAAGGCTTATTATGCCGATTACAATTGCAATTGACCATAGAGCTCTCGATTACGGCGATGTAGTTCCGTTTATGAGAAAGCTTGACGAAATCTTCGAAAATCCTTCCGTTATTCAGAGCTGGAAGTAATTTAATAGCATCAAAAAAAGTGAGAATCCGTGTTCTCACTTTTTTTGATGCTAACTTTTTTATAAAAATAAAAAGATCCCAATACGTATATAGTATTGGGATCTTCAGTTATTTAATTTTATTGTCTTAGTACATCGGACCAAACCTCAAATAAATTTTAAAATACATTTTTGCTAATGAACTTAGCTTTTACTCAGTACATTGGATTTCACCTTAAATTTATTCTTTTATGGTTTTCAGCCACAAGTTATCCGCAGGCAGATAACCGAAAAATTATATATATAAAGTTATTAAGTTGTTACTGCACTCAATTGTAAATACCGACCCTGCTAAATAACTTATACTGACTTCATAAAGCTGATATCCGTCGGTAATTCCGTTTTACCGCTGACGATACCTCAATCCGTTATTCTTATCGGCTTACAATCTGAGTGCTTGTCTGACCTGGTTCAAGCTCCATCGGACAAGCCTCCTTTACTTAAATTGAACAAGTGTTTCTCTATCTATAAACCTTTAACTACATCCTAAAGGTTATCTCCTTTGTTCAACTAAATAATAGCACTACTTTTGGTATTTGTCAATAGTTTTTTTTAACATTTTTATATTTTATTTGTATTATTTTTACAATCGTTTTTTTACAATTAATTACTATTGACGAACGGTCAATAAAACTATATAATAATAATCACAAAGGAAAGGCGTGATAACAATGGCTAATGAAGAAGAATTCTACGAACCTGATATCATCAGCGTTAATGATGAGGATGGAAATGAAATTTTATTTGAGCTTCTGGAAAGATATGAAACCGATGACGATGTTTATGTAGCAATCACCCGTTACTATGAAACTGACGAAGAAATCGTTGAAGGTGATTACGAAGTAATTATCTTAAAAGTAGTTAATGATGACGGCGAAGAATACCTTGCAGAAATTGAGGATGAAATGGAATTTGAACAGATTTCAGATATTCTTATGGCAAAGGTTGAAGAAAAGTACGAAGTTGAATACTTCGAGCCAGAACAGTAAATACTATTAACAATCTGCCCTTCTCGACAACCTCAGGCTTTAGTAACCCGAACACGTTTTTTAAGGGATTTATCTTCCGTGAAACGGGAATGCAGACCTCCCTATTATACACAGGATGTTGGGAGCACAAAGTGATCGGAGTAAAACCCACCTGCTTGAGATGCAGGTTATTCTCAGCTTGAGGCGGCTGGGTGGATTCAATAAAAATGAAGCGTTACAGATAATCTGTAACGCTTTTTATTATGTCAAATAGATTCTGTTTCCGTCGGAATCATACAGCTCACCGTCTTTGTTCCACTGTGCTGTTATACCTAAAAGATAGGAATGCTCGCTGCCGTCATGAAAAATCATATGATCAAGTGTGCCGCTGTATGCATCACGCTGCACAAAATAGCCATCCTTATCCACATAGCAGTTAAGATAATCATATTCTTCATTTGTTTGGGCATCAATAAAGCCGCTGTTAAAATCATCCTTATAATAAACATTCCCCTGCCGGTCATAGAATTTCACTTTCTGATTAAAAAAATAAGGATTGCTTTCCCTGTCATATTTAATAATATCATAATGTTCAGTAAGCATAGGGTCAGAATTATTCATAGTCATAGTGCCGGCAACACCACTTGCAGCAAGTGTAATTACAGCAATTACACTTAACACTTTAGCTGAGGAAATAAGCTTAGAGGAATTTTCAGGTATATCATCCGCCTGTAAAAGCTTTTTCCTTTTACATCCGTAAACAATTCCTGCAATAATCGGAAAGAAAAAGGAAGATATTACATATGCATCTTTCTTTTTAATGCCTCTTGCAGTGCAGTCCTTCAAAACCGCAAAAGCCGTTAAAATATGAAAAACAATCAGCAATATAATATTAAAAGAAAAATCCATTATAACACCCCCTAAGGGCATTATAATGGATTTACAATATTTAGTCAATCGGCAATTATTCGCCTCTCATTTCAAGGAGCTTTGCCTTGCCCTCGAATGAAGCCTTTGAAAGCTTGATTGAATCGAAGATAGCTGATTCGATATCATCAGGAGTACAGCCAAGCTCTTTACAATCATCGGTAGGAATAAATAAATTCATACCCATAATATCTGCAAGACCAACAGGATCAATACCGCTGTCAACGTTACGCTTAGCATAGTCCTTTCTCATAACAAGACCGAATGCCTGGAATGTCCACTTCGGAACGTCAACAATCTTTCTGTCAGGAATGCCATCCATAGCGCGATAAACGATTTTTAGGAACTCTCTCCAAGTCATATTGTAGCAGGAAATACCATATGCTCTTGCACCCTCAACCTGCTCAGCAGCACCAACAATTGCCTCACCAACCTGACGAACAGTAAGCATTGCTGTACCGCCTGCAGGATACATTGTGAAAGGCATTTTCTCAAATCTCTGAAGCTGTTCAATGAGGATTACCCATACAGGACGACGGCCCGGCTGGGTACCGAAGATATATGGAAGCTCAAGAACAGCAACACCCATATTCTCATCAGCATACTTGAAAGCAACCTCCTCCTGGTCAACACGTGAACGGATATAAGGGTGCTTATCGCAAAGATTCATCTCAGGCTTCTGCTTAGCGAGCCAAGCGAAATATGAGCCGAGAACAACGCATTTCTTAACGCCGCATTTCTTTGCCATAGCAAGACAGCGGTCAACCGGATCAATGTTGAATTTTTTGTAAGCCTCATAAACAGGAGCAGGAAATTCAACTCTTTCATCAACACCTGCAGCATAAACAAATGCATCCATGCCTGTCATTGCTTTTTCAAGCTCTTCATCAGTAAGTTCAAGGAAATTACCGAACTCAATTTCCATTTCCTCAGGAATCGGAGCACCTTCCGGAAGAGGAGGAAGAGCAATTGTTTTAACCTTGTGGCCACGATCAATAAAGATCTGTGCAGCAGCAGAACCAAGAAGACCTGTACCGCCAAAAATAAGTACGTTCATTAATTTAACCCCCTATGTGAAAAATGTACTAATAAAAAGTATAACACTAACAGGCAGTTTCGTCAATAAATAATGGTGATAAAATATCATTTTAGATATTGTCTATATGTTTTATTGACACTAAATAAAAATAATCTTATAATATGATTAACAGCAAATTTTGAAAGGAAAAGTATTATGGGTTTAATAAAAGCAGGTCTTGGTGCACTTGGCGGCACAATGGCTGATCAGTGGAAGGAATTCTTTTATTGTGAAGCTCTTGATAAAAATATTTTAGTGAAAAGAGGAACAAAGCAAATTACCGGTCGCTCCTCGAACACTAAGGGAAACGATAACATCATAACAAATGGCTCAGGTATTGCCGTTGCAGATGGTCAATGTATGATTATTGTTGAGCAGGGAAAAATAGTTGAATTCTGTGCTGAACCCGGTGAATATACATACAATATGTCAACCGAACCGAGTCTTTTCTGCGGCAGCTTTGGTGAGGGTTTAAAAAATACGTTTAACATCATAGGAAAGAGATTCACCTATGGCGGCGATCCCGGAAAGGACCAGAGAGTTTACTATTTCAACACAAAGGAGATTGTTGATAATAAATTCGGCTCGGCAAGTCCGATTCCCTTCAGAGTAGTTGACAGGAATATAGGTCTTGACATTGATGTATCTATCCGCTGTAACGGTGTGTATTCCTATAAAATCACCAATCCCCTTTTGTTCTACACCAATGTATGCGGAAATATTACAAATACATACGACAGAAGTGAAATTGATGCACAGCTTAAAACGGAATTTATCAGTGCACTTCAGCCTGCACTTGCAAAAATTTCCGATATGGAAATCAGACCGAATGCTATTCCGGCTCACGTTGAAGCGCTTTCCGATGCAGTTAACGAAACACTGATGAAAAAATGGAGTGAACTCAGAGGAATCTCAGTAATTTCCATTGCAATGAATTCCGTCACTCTCCCTGATGAAGATGCTGAAATGATTAAGCAGGCACAGAAAAATGCAATTATGCGTGACCCTACAATGGCAGCTGCCACTCTCGTTGGTGCTCAGGCCGATGCTATGAAAACAGCTGCAGGAAACGCAGGCGGTGCAATGAACGGCTTTGTGGGTATGGGATTTGCGCAGAATGCAGGAGCAATGAATGCCCAGAATCTTTACACTATGGGTCAGCAAAATAACAATATTCAGAACACACAGAATACCTGGAGCTGCGAATGCGGTCAGCACAACAGCGGAAAATTCTGCTCAAACTGCGGTAAAGCAAAGCCTGAGGCAGGCTGGAACTGCAGCTGTGGTGCATTAAACAAGGGTAAATTCTGCAGTGAATGCGGTAAGCCCAAGCCACAGGGAGCACCGTTATACAGATGCGACAAATGCGGCTGGGAGCCTGATGACCCACATAATCCGCCGAAATTCTGTCCTGAATGCGGTGACCCTTTCACAGACAGCGATATTCAATAATCATTAAGACATAAGAGGAGAAAATATGTCCGAAATCATTCAATACAAATGTCCCCACTGTGACGGTCGTGTGGAATTCAGCAGTGAGACACAGACAATGAAATGCCCCTACTGTGACAGTGAATTTTCAGTTGATGAGGCAGTTATCGTAACACAGGAAAATGTGAAAGCAGATGAAGCGCAAGCCCATACAGGACTGAAAACATATATCTGTCAGTCCTGCGGCGGTGAAATTGTGACTGAGGAAAACACAAGTGCTACTTCCTGCCCTTTCTGTGATAATCCGATTATCCTTTGTGAAAATGTGCAGGGTGATTTTTCGCCAAAGCAGATTATTCCATTTAAAGTTTCCAAGAACGATGCAAAAAGTTTGCTTGCATCACATTACAAGAATAAGCCGTATCTTCCAGATGCTTTCAGTGATGAAAATCATCTGGATGAAATTAAGGGTATATATGTCCCCTACTGGATTTACAATGTTTCGACAACGGCACAGGTAAATTACGAATGCAGGAGAAATACCCATCACCGCAGAAATGCCAGCGGCGGATATTATGAAATAACGGATTCAGCAGTATTTGATGTAATGAGAAAAGGAATCATCCATTTTAAGAATGTTCCTGCCGATGCATCAAAAAAAATGGACGATAAAATGATGGACTCGATTGAGCCTTTTGATTTCAGGGAGTCTGTACCCTTTGAAACTGCATATCTATCAGGTTTTACTGCTGACAAATATGATGAGACAAGTGACGAACTCAAGGAAAGAGTGCGGTTAAGAGTAGAAAACGGTGCAAGATCTGCAATGGAAAGCACTGTTAACGGCTATGACACAAAGCATAATACATATACAAATATCTCTTTAAATCACACCGAAGATCCTTACTATATGCTCTGTCCGGTATGGATTTTAAATACAACCTTTAACGCAGAGAATTTCAGATTTGCAGTAAACGGACAGACAGGTAAAATTGTCGGCAAGCTTCCCAGTGACCCTAAGAAAAAAAGGAAAATATTTTTCAGAGATTTTGCAATAAGCGGCAGCATTGCCATTGCTTTATGGACGATTATACAGATACTGGGAGGGTTATTCTGATATGAAAATGAGAAAAAATTTTTTATCATTTATTTTAGCCCTTACGGTGTTAACTGCTTTCTGTTTTGCCACAGTATTCTCTGCCTATGCTGAGGATTGGAAAGACTATCGTTCCAATTCTGCCACTCCGTCAGAAAGGATTTCAGAACGGCTGGTTGATGACGCGGATTTACTCACCGATTCTGAAGAGGATGAGCTGAAAGAACAGCTTGACAGCATTTATGAAACGTATGGATACGATGCTGTAATTGTTACAACAGGCAGTCTTAATGGCTATACAGCTACAGAATTTGCCGATGATTTTTATGATTATAATGGCTTTGCTGAAGACGGTATTCTTTTACTGATCAGCATGGAGGAGCGCGACTGGGCAATCAGCACCGCAGGCGGAGCGATCAATGCCTTTACCGATGATATTCAGGAAGAAATAATCAGCTCAATTATGAGTTATCTTGGCAATGATGAATGGTATGACGCTTTTAACGTCTTCTGTGTAAATTGTGACATTTACATAGATAACTACGTCAATTATACACTTGGGTATAATGCCGACAGTACAGAATCAAACCACTCCTATCACTACTATGAGAACAATCCGCAGCTGAAATCCACAAAGGCATATGCACTTGAAATTGCTGTTTCAAGCATTATTGCAGGAATCATAGTCGGTCTTATCGTTGCCTTTATCAAAAGAGCTAAGAACAACAAAAAAATGCTTGGAAATGAGGCTGGTTATTCCACTGTACCTTATATTGACGGAAACATCAACGTTGTTGAGCACTATGACCGTTTTATACGAAACGAACATTCGGAACATTTTGTCAAAACGGAAAGTGCAAGCAGCCATAGCTCCGGCAGTACTCACGTAGGCTCCTCAGGAACCACACACGGCGGCTCTTCAGGAAAATTCTAATATAAACGCAAAAAAATAACCTGTTTGGAATATTCCAAACAGGTTTCATTTTTTATACCGGATGAACTTTTGTTTCGATATTATCGTGCTTTCCGTCAAGGTTATACTTTGCATCTCTTCTCTTCTCGAAAAACTTAGTAGCAACCTGACCAAACTGAGCATAGGAAAGAACATCTTCCTCCTGCTCATAGAATTCCTTAATCTCATCCTTAAAGGAATCAATTGTATCGGTAATCAAATCAGCAGGACGACAATCAATAATATCATCGTCTCCAACGATTTTCTTTCTGAATTCAGGATTAATTTCGCAAGGGGTCTTACCATACTTTCCGGCTACCATATCCTTGAATTCCTTCGTTACCATTTTATATCTCTCACCCATAATGATGTTGAACACTGCCTGAGTACCAACAATCTGAGAGGTCGGAGTAACAAGAGGCGGATAACCGGAATCCTCACGGACTCTCGGAACCTCATTGAGTACCTCCTCAAGCTTATCAGCCTTACCAGCCTGCTTGAGCTGTGAAACGAGATTTGAAAGCATTCCGCCCGGCACCTGATAAAGAAGGGTGTTTGCATCTACACCAAGCATCTTAGGATCAAGGAGACCTGACTCGAGATACTTTTCACGAAGTGGTGTGAAATAGTCACGAATCTCAGTAAGTGCTTTAATATCAAGACCTGTATCATAAGGTGTACCCTGAAAAGCAGCAACCATTGATTCAGTAGCCGGATGTGAAGTACCCATTGCAAGAGGACTGATTGCAGTATCAATTACATCGACACCTGCCTCAACACCCTTAAGCTGTACCATTGACGCAAGACCTGATGTGTAATGTGAATGAAGCTGAATCGGAACATTTACTGTTTCCTTAAGTGCCTTTACAAGATCATATGTGCCGTATGGAGTTAAAAGGCCTGCCATATCCTTAATACAGATCGAATCAGCACCTGCATTTTCAAGCTGTTTAGCATAATTGCAGTAATACTCAATATCAAATACAGGACCTGTTGTGTAAGAAATCGCTGCCTGGACGTGACCGCCGTATTTCTTAGCAGCGTTAATAGCTGTCTGAAGATTGCGAACATCGTTAAGAGCATCAAAAATTCTTAAAATATCAATACCGTTATCAATACTCTTCTTTACAAAATAGTCAACAAGCTCGTCGGAATAGTGACGATAACCAAGCATATTCTGACCTCTGAAGAGCATCTGCAATTTTGTGTTCGGACACTTTTCACGGATTAATCTGAGCCTGTCCCACGGATCCTCATTCAAAAATCTGAGACAGGAGTCAAATGTAGCACCGCCCCAGCATTCAAGTGAATGATAGCCGATTTTGTCCATCTTTTCAAGAATATCTGAAAATTCATCAGTAGTCATACGGGTTGCTATCAAGGACTGATGTGCATCACGTAAGACTGTTTCTGTAATACCGATTTTAGCCATTTATAGCACCCCTTAATTCAATGTGATAATAACCTGACCTGCCTCAACGCTGTCACCCTTATTTACATTAACGGATGCAACAGTACCGGCCTGAGGAGCAACGATATCATTCTCCATTTTCATAGCCTCAAGAATGCAGAGTACCTGACCGCTTGTAACAGCAGTACCCGGAGCTACCTTTACATCAAGGATGTTACCCGGCATAGGCGCCTCAACTTTAACACTGCCTGCTGAGCCTGAAGCAGCAGGAGCAGGTGCAGATGCAGGAGCCGCAGCCGGTGCATTTGCAACAGGAGCAGGAGCTGCCTGAACAGGTGCAGATGCTGATGAGCCGTTTTCCTCAACAGTTACGCTATATGGTGTACCATTTACAGTAATTGTATAATTTTTCATATCATAATCCTCCACTAATTATTTAACAGAATGTTTTCTCGGTAAAGTGTTTTCTCTCTTGCCTGCAAGCATATCAAGAGCAGCAATCACTCTTGCTCTTGTATCGCCAGGAGTACAGATATCATCAACCGCACCGCATGCAGCAGCAGTAAACGGTGATGCAACCGTTTCAATATATTCAGTCTTAAGTGCTTCCCTGTCTTCGCCTGCAGCAAGTCTGTCGTTAAACAGGAAGGCAACTGCTGAATCAGCATCAAGAGGAGATGCAATTGCACTGTCCCAAGCAATGGTAATATCCGCATTTGCACCTTTGCCTGCAAGAGTGATGTAAGCACATCCGATTGCTTTGCCTGTGATAACAGAAATCTTAGGACAGGTAGCAGAAGCATAAGCTGATGTAAGCTTTGTAAGAGCAGTTAATGTCTGATTTTCCTTTTCACTGATAACGCCGTCAGCATTTACAAGTGTTACAACAGGGATTGAATAAGCGTCACAGAGCTTAATCATAGCCTCAGCCTTATAGGAACAAGCAGGGCAAAGTGCATTGCCTTCAAATGCAACAAAACCTACGGTAGAGCCCATTACGGTTGCAAGAGCTGTTTTGCAGTTAGATGCAGCATAACCGCCCTTAAGTTCAACAACAGATGCATCGTCAGCAATAGATGCAACGATTGAAAGTGCATCAGCACCCTCCTGCACAGCAGCCTGCGATGCAGCAAAATCAAAGATAGGTGCAGGTGAAAGGTTGTTTGAAGGAAGCAGAGAAACGAAATCCTTAACCGCCTCAACAGCACCGTTAAAATCATCACAGAGAACGTCAACAGTTCCCTCATTATATGAAGTCTCAGCAGTTACATCACTTGGTGCGGAAATATAAAAATCTGCATCCTTTACTGCAACAACAACGTCTGCAAGATTTGCAATAAGAGCAGATGTACCAAGACAAGCACCAGCAACAACAGCAATCTGCGGACAAACACCGCTGAGAGATGATGATGCCTTAACAAGCTCACCATAAGCATTGAGCACCTCAAAACCTTCGCTGAGCTTAACACCGTTTGAATCAAAAATGGAAACAACAGGACAGCCTGTCTTTGCAGCGAGGTCATAAATTTTCTTTATTTTTGCACACTGTGCAACGCTGACAGCACCGTCATTCACAGTAATATCCTGAGAAAAAGCATAAACCGCACACTCATTCACAGTACCAAAGCCTGCAACGACTTCAACCTCACCATCAGCAGATTTTGCGAATGCATCAATCTGGGTGAATGAGCCGTCATCGAAGAGTGCCTCAAGCCTTGCAAGTGCTTTTGAATCTTTCAATTCACTCACTTTATTATCCTCCTAAAATTTGTATAATAAAATCGAATTCATAGGCAAAATTCAAAATATTCCAAATTTACCTATTGTACATTTTAACACTTTGACAAACAAATATCAATATAAATTTTTGCTTTTTTAAATAAAATAAAGCGAGTGAAAATCATTCACTCGCACATTAAAAAATATGGAATTACTGCTCGTCTTTTTCAGCAGGATTTGAGGAACGCAGTAGCTTTCTCACCTCATTATCAGTAAGCTCTCTTGACTTGCCCGGCTGAAGCATACCCAGCTTTACAGGACCTATGGAAATTCTCTTCAGTCTTGCAACCTCAAGATTTACAGCCTCACACATTTTTCTGATCTGCCTGTTTCTGCCCTCACGCAGAATGAATTCAAGAACCACTCTTCCCTCTTCCTCAGTAACAATATTTACATCACAGGGAGCCGTTTTTCTGCCATCAATTTCAATACCGTTTCTTAGCTTATCAAGAATCTCATCATTAACAGAAGGACGCACTGTTACACGGTACACCTTTGCGTAATTATGCTTCGGATGTGTCAGTGCATTGGCAAATGAACCGTCATTCGTAAGAATCAATAATCCCTCTGAATCCTTATCAAGTCTGCCCACAGGATAGATTCTTGCTTTCACGTCAATAAGATCCATAACTGTTTTTCTGCCGAGCTCATCGGAAACAGTGGTGACATATCCACGCGGTTTATTAAGCATAATATAGTACATCCTGTCAATCTTGTTTATCTTTTTACCACGCACAGTAACCAAATCCTTTTTAGGATTGATTTTGTCACCGATATGAGCAATATGACCGTTGACCTTAACCTTTCCCATTTCAATAAGCTCTTCACTCTTCCGGCGTGATGCCACGCCGCATTCAGCCATGAATTTCTGCAATCGTACTTCGTTCTTGTTCGGCATAATATTTTACATCCTCGTCTGCCTCTATCGGCAGTCTTTCTATCATTTTTTCATTTAAATAAACACACACATAGCCTACAGCATCTCCCTGCATTACTGGGGCATAAAGGAAGGGACTATGATATATTTCAAGCCTTAAATCTGATAAAATATAATACTTTTTTCCGTAAGATGCTTTGACGGTGTTTTCCTTGCCGCCAACAACATTTATATCTATTGTATCTGTAATTTCATATTCATTATATTTTTGCTCACACGCTTTCATCAGATTAATATGATCATTCCAATCATCAGGTGCATTGAGCGTCACACATATAAGAATATTCCCATTGTATTTTTTTGCAGAGACAAGGCATCGCCCTGCCTTTTTTGTATATCCGGTTTTTACACCAAAGAAATTTTTATCTCTCGCAAGCAGCTTATTGTGATTATAAACCGTAACCTTATTTTTGCCAATCATAATATCAGCACTTTTCTTTGAAACGATTGAGCAGAAAGTTTCATTTTTCACCGCCTCAGCTGTAAGCAGTGCCATATCATACGCCGTAGAATGGTGACCGCCCTCATCGAGACCTGATGGTGTTACAAAATAGGTGCTGTTCATCCCGATTTCAGATGCTCGCTTATTCATAAGTGCAGCAAACTCTTCCAGACCGCCTGAAAGGAAATAGGCAACCGAATTGGCAGAATCATTGCCTGATGTCAGCATCATACCTATAACAAGGTCACTGAGTGAAAGGCTATCCCCTGCTCTTAAGCCCAGTGACGATCCTTCAGTCCTCAGCATTTCATCCGTAATTTTAACACTCTCATTCAGCTTACCGCTTTCAACAGCCAGAAGAGCCGTCATAATTTTAGTGGTTGAGGCAATGGCTCTTTCCTCATAAGCATTCTTTTCATAAAGAATGATGCCTGTATCAGAATCCATAACAATTGCACTCTGTGCTGAATTATCGGCACCATAAGCTGTAAACGGAAAAATAAATATAAGCGACAGAAAAAAAGCAAATCTCTTCAACAAAATAATCACCTACATAAATATATGCAGGTGATGTGAATAACAAAACACTGTTTGTAATTATTCAGCTGTTTCCTCAGCCGGCTTTTCCTCTGCCTTGTCAGCCTTGAGAAGCTCAGTTACCTTATCAACAAGTTCAGGAATCATTGCAATTGCACGGTCAGCAGATGATGTGTAGTTGTTAATCTGCATCATTCTGCACTTACCGTTTTCAATAACAATAAATGCAACAGGAGTGATTGTGATACCACCACCGCCGCCACCGCCGAAAAGCTCAGCGTTTGACTTTGATGGAAGATCTGTACCACCTGATGTAAAGCCGTATGACACCTTTGATACAGGAATTAAAGTGGTATTGCCTGTTGTCATTGGTTCACCGATGATTGTTGAAACATCAACCATCTGGCGCATTTTTTCCAGAGTATTTTCCATTATTTTGTTTACCGGAGTTTCTTTCATTTTGCTAATCCCCTTTTTTATTTTTAATTAAATTTTTCAAAAATACAAAGACTGCCTTAAGTGCTACCTTAAGAAGCAGACCGACACTGATACTTCCTATAAGCTGAAATTCAACTTCAGTTTTATCAGCAATAAAATCAGGCTGAATATAATCATCGTAATTATCAACCTTCATTGCAGAGAGTATCATTCCTTTTACAGGATAATAATACTTGCACAGCGTTCCGTAAGATCTTGCAATCATATCCGCATCGCCGCCGCCTACCAATATCATAACATAAAGTGAGTAAATATGTAAACCCCTAATTAATGTAGAAATTGCAGAATTTGCAGTTTCAAGCAAATTTGAAACAAAGGAAAGGATACCTACAATACCCTCCTCATCCCACATTTTCTTAATTGGGTTTGACTTTTTCTTCGCAGGCGGATTCTCAGCAGGCTTATTTTCTTCGGAAATATTTTCATCCTTCTGATTAACTGTTTCCGTTTTCCGCGATTCTGTATCAGCCTTTGGAACTGCAGATGCAGGCTTTTGCTCTGATACTTTTTCTTTTTTCTCCTGCTTCTTTTTCTTACTCTCTTCAGCAACATCCTTTGCCTTTTTCTCAGGGAATAAGATAAAATTAAGAATTTCAGAAAGAATAATATCTTTTTCTATAAAAAGAACCTGAATTTTTGTATGCCAGCCTTTATCATAAACAAGAGTAACGGTGGCTGAGAGTGAACAAATAAGTGCAATAATTACAACAAGCACTGCAACGATTATTAAAAATACTTTCATTTATTCACCGTCCTCCTGTTTATCTGTATTCTGCATTCCGGAATTCTGCTTATCTGCTGATTCATCCTCTTCAAAAAGTGATGTCTGCGAATCATCCTTCTCCTCACTATTATCAGGCAAATCAGGCAAATCGTCAAGACTATTCAGTGAAAAACATCTTAAAAATCTATCGGTAGTGCCATAAACAAGCGGTCTTCCGGGCAAATCCAGTCTGCCCTTTTCCTCAATAAGCCCCTTCTGAATGAGATTTGAAACCGGTCCACTGCAATCAACACCGCGTATCTGCTCAATAAAGGAGCGCGTAACAGTTTTATTATAAGCAATTATAGCAAGCACCTCAAACGCAGCCTGACTGAGCGGCGTATTCTTTTTTATTTCAAGAAGGCCTCTGACCTCTTCGGAATACTCCTCACGTGTACAGAGCTGATATTTTCCGTCAACTCGAATTAATCTGAGTCCGCTGTCGTTTTCATCATACATTGCCTCAAGGTGCCCAAGCATTTTAATTACATTCTCAACATCAATATCCAGCACCTCTGCAAGCTTGCCCGGTTCAACGGGATCACCTGCCGCAAAGAGCATTGCCTCAATAGAAGCCAACACATTATTACTGCTCAATATTATTTACCTCATCTACTATCTGAACCGAAGGATTGCTCATCTCACCCTCGATTGTTATTTTTTTTGTTTTTGCAAGCTCCAGAACTGCAAGAAAGGTTGCAACCATGTCACTTTTGGTCTGCGCATCCTGAAAAAGAGTTAAAAATTTAACCTTTTTACCGCCCCACAGCTTACGCATAACCGTGCTTACCTTTGTTGCAACGGCAACAAATTTCTTAGCAACGATTACTTTAAACGAATCCAGCGGCGGAGGAAGCTTGCGTCTGCCCCTGCCGGCAGCACTTATGTAAGCGTTAAGAAGCTCCTCCCCCTCGTGAAAGCGTTCATAATCGTAATTTACATATCCCTCCTGTGCAGGACGGACAAAACGATTAAAGCCGTCTGTCTGGTGCGACAGCTTTTCAGCCATAAGCTTACAGTCACGATATTCAATCAGCTCGCCTGTAAGCTCCTTTTTTAGTATCTCAGCCTCTTCGTGCTTAGGCAGAAGTGAAACTGTTTTAATATAAATGAGCCTTGCAGCCATTTCAAGGAATTCACCGGCAACATCAAAGTCCTGCTCCTGCATCTGCCTTACATATTCCACATACTGATTTACAAGCTCAACAATCGGAATATCATTAATATTCAGTTTATGTTTTGAAATCAGATGCAAAAGCAAGTCCATAGGACCCTCAAACACATCTATCTTATAATGAATCTGTTCCATGTATTCACCCAAAAATCAGTCTTGGAATAATCGAAATAAGGTCAAGCATTTTTGAAGAAAGCCATGCAATAGGGCCATTGAGCAAGCCTGTGAAAAGAATTACCATAAGTCCGATCATAATATACCTGTCATATTTCATAATTTTGAAATAAATCTTGTCAGGTAAAATGGAAGAAAATATCTTTGAACCGTCAAGAGGCGGAATAGGTAAAAGATTAAATACGGCAAGCATGACATTAATCTGAGCAGCATAGCTGAAGAAATATGCCAATGCATTACCGACAGGACTGCTGCTTACAGCCGTAATAATATAGTAAATAAACACGGATACAAATCCCATAAGGAGATTTGACACAGGACCTGCAAGTGCAATCAGCGCCATATCCCTTCTCGGGTGCTTTAAGCGTGCTGGGTTAACAGGCACCGGATTTGCGTAACCGATACCAAACAGGAATATCATAATTGTACCGATAATATCAAGATGCGCAAAAGGGTTAATTGTAAGTCTGCCCTTAAGCTTAGCCGTATCATCTCCGCATTTATACGCAATAAGACCGTGCGACATCTCGTGAATCGGCAAACAGCAGAATACAACAAAGCAGGTTGATAATATCATAACCATAAAGCCTAAATAGTCCCCTGCTCTTACAAGCTGAATCATCTGTGAAATTTTTGACATATCCTCAGTCCTTTTTTATTGCGGCAACGATTCTGTCGTTACCATATAAATCTTTAATAACATTAACATCTTTGAAATCCGTTAAAACATTCAGGATATCTTTTCCCTGATCATTACCGATTTCAAGGAAAAGATGTCCGTTATCATTTAACATTCCAGACCAATTATCGTTGATTATGCGATAAAAGTCAAGTCCGTCTTTTCCGCCGTCCAGTGCCATAGACGGCTCATAGAGCACCTCGCTCTGCAGGGCTTCAATCTCATCACTTTTTATATAAGGCGGATTTGAAATAATCACATCTGCTTTTTTCAGTTCTTTAGTATTTTTTATATCACCGCAGATTACCTTAGCATTGGGAATATCCTGCACATTTTTTAAAAGGTAAAACATTGCATCTGCGCTTTTCTCAATCATATACACAACAGCATCCGGACAAGCCTTAGCCACACTGACACCTATACATCCTGAGCCTGCGCATAAATCATACACTGTGCATTTACCCAATGACTTAATATGCCTGATTGCAAGAGAACAAAGCTCTTCCGTTTCAGGTCTTGGGATAAGCACACCCTTGCCCACATAAAACGTACTTTCGTAGAAATCCCATTTACCGATAACATACTGTAAAGGCTCACCGCTTTTTACCCTCCAAAGCAAATCGGCAAAGCGTTTCATAATCACATCATCGTCTTTATGCATAGGGTATTCATTGTTTTTGATTCCAAGCAGACTGCACACAAGGCACAGGGATTTAAACTCAGCCTCATCAACACCGTTGCAGGATAAGAAATATACTCCGTAATTATAAGCTTCACTGGCTGTCATTTGATTTCGTCGTCCTCCGGATTATCAGTAATTACTGCCTTAAGAGCCTCAATACCAACCTCAATTATTTCATCATCAGGCTCGTTCGTAGTCAGTCTTTGCATCCATAAACCGGGCGCAGAAAGTATTTTCACAATTACATTATCGTGCTTGCCTGCATACTTTATAAACTCGTATCCAATACCCATTATAAATGGAATGAATGCCATTTTAAGGAGCATCCATAGAATTCTTACCTCTGCAATAGAAGGGAAAATTTTTGAAAGAATGGTACTGAATACAATGCTGAAAATCAGCATAACAAATATAAAGGATGTACCGCATCTTGGATGAAAACGTGAGCATTTCTTAACATTTTCAACAGTGAGATCAAGTCCTGCCTCATAACAGGCAATGGATTTATGCTCTGCACCGTGATACATAAATGTACGCTTAATATCCTTCATACGACTGACAAGAGCAATATATACAACAAAAATAATGATTTTCAGCACACCTTCAATTGTACCCTGCCAGGCAGTAAGTGTACCATCAGTCCAGGCATTAAGCCTGTTGAATATAAGTACAGGAAAATAGAAGAAAATCAGAATTGCAAGACACACTCCGAGAAATGAAGCAATAACCATAATAATATCCATAAATTTGTCACCGAGCTTGTCGGTAAGCCATTTCTCGAACTTATTCATTTCAACGTCTTCCATATCCTCCATACCGGAGGCTTCAGCTGAATACATAAGCATTTTATAACCAAGTATCATTGACTCAACAAAAGCCACGATTCCCCTGATAACAGGCACGCCAAAAAACTTAACTTTTTCTTTTGCATGTTTAAACTCGTGATGCTCAACAAGTATATTTCCACTCTCCTGTCTTACAGCAGTGGCTATACCGCGCGGTCCCTGCATCATCACACCTTCAATCAGAGCCTGTCCTCCGACTGAGGTTTTATGTGTTTTTTTATCACTCATTAACTTCGCCTTTCATTTCAATGCCCTTATTTATTTCAGCATCATCCGGATTTTGGGCAATACCCTGAAGCTCATTTTCCGATGGTGCATTTTCAACAGGAAGATAAATTACAACAAGCGTACCCTTGCCCTCTTCACTGTCAATTTCAAGCTTTCCTTTATGTAAATTAATAATTTCATTTGTTACCGCCAGACCGATACCTGAACCGCGAACGGAAACATTTGCCTTATAGAACTTATCCTTGACGTGAGGCAAATCCTCCTTACTGATTCCGCAGCCCTGATCAGCAATTGCAATACTGATAAAATCACTGCCCTCAAGCTTAATAAACTGTGCCTTAACAAAGATCTTACTCGGTGAGCGTGAATACTTAAGAGCGTTATCAAGTATGTTCATAAATACCTGTTTGAGCCTGTTTGCATCTGCATCTGCCACAGCAGGAACATCAGGAATACTATATTTAACCTCAATACCCTCTCTCATTGCTCTTTCACAGAAAGTGAATACAGTTTCATCAAGCTCAGCAAAAACATCTGTCTTAGCCAGCTTAAGATTCATTCTTCCGCTCTGAAGCCTTGAAAAATCGAGAAGCTCTTCAACAAATCCTTCCAGTCTGCCTGCCTCCTTAACGATTACCTCAAGTCCTTTTCGTGTTACATCATCAAAGGAATCATTAGCACCGAAGGTCAGTGTTTCACCCCAGCCCTTAATGGAGGTAAGCGGAGTCCTGAGCTCGTGAGAGATTGTGGAAATAAAATCGTTTTTCATTTTATCGGTGGTCGAAATCTCTTCCGCCATTGAGTTAATGGAATCACAGAGATTACCGATTTCATCATTATATTTCTTCTCAATACGAACAGAATAATCACCCTGAGCAATTTTCTTTGTCGTATCTGTAACTTCCTGAATAGGGAAAATAATGGAACGGATAAAAAACAGATTTGAAAATACTATGATTGCAAACACAATCACGAGTGCAGCAAATATCAGAAATACCATTGTATGTATCTGATTATCAATCTGCTCAAGCGAGGACATTACACGCACTGCACCGACAATGTCACCATCAGGATTCTTTATTGCACGGCAGATTGCCATTACCTTTTCGCCGCTGTCCAGTTTTCCGATAAATTTTCCGCTGTTTTCAGCATCAACAAGCGCCTGATTATAGTCAGGCATTTCCTGTTTCTCGATGGCAAAGCCGCTTGACGACAGAATAATCTGACCATCACTGTCAATAACCCATATTGTCGTTTTGTCCTTATAGCTGTAGCTGTCAATGAAATCCGTTGCGGACTGCTCCAGCGTTATACCCGCCTCAAGATTTGATGAAAAATAATCGGTTGCCGTTGTGGATGTGCCTGAACTTAAAATGCTTTCAACATTTGAATAATAATGATTTTTAATTGCAAATGATGATGTAAAAAAAACAATAATGAAAAATATTGCAACAACACCGAGAATGTTAATGAGCCATCTCAGAGTGATTCCCCTGACTTTAGGGATATGAAATTTTTCGCTGAATTTATTTTTCATTACATTCCCTGCCAGAATATACTAAATTTATTTTTTACTGCTTTGAGGTAATCCATTTATAGCCAAGACCCCATATGGTAACAAGTCTTGTAGGATTGGAAGGATTTTCCTCAATCTTAATTCTAAGACGTCTGATATTCACATCGACAATCTTTTCATCTCCGTAATAATTTGCACCCCAAACTGTTTTAAGAATATCTGTTCTTGAAAGGGCAGCATTCGGATTTTTAAAGAAATATTCGATAATCTGAAATTCCACCTGAGTCAGCTCAATCAGCTCACCGTTTTTAGCTAAAGTACGATTTCTCAGATTCAGTTCAAATTCGTCAAGGATGATACTGTCGCCGGTAGTATCATTTTTTCTGAAGCCGCGCGTCATTTCAACTCTTCTGTAAACGGCATCCACTCTTGCCATAAGCTCACTTGGTGAAAACGGCTTTGTTACATAATCATCAGCACCGAACAGAAGACCTGTTACCTTGTCCATTTCCTGCGTTTTGGCACTGAGCATAATGATACCCAGATCAGACGAACGCTTGCGAAGCTCCTTGCATACTGCCAGTCCGTCAATTTCAGGCATCATAATATCAAGGATTGCAACATCAAAGCTATTTTGATTCTTTGAAAACTTTTCAAGTGCAACAGCACCATTTTCAGCCTGCTCTACCTCATAACCGCTTCTTGTAAGGTTAATTACAATAAACTCGCGGATGGATTCCTCGTCCTCCGCAACCAATACCTTCTTCATAAAATTTCCTCCTCTGTGAAATGCTAGGGCATTCCAAATTAAATTAATAGGATTTAATCATATTTTTCAAATCATCAATTGTAAACTTTATATCAGATTTGTCATTAACCTTAGCAAGATAAACAAATCCGGAATTACTGTAAATCTCTGCATATCCCTGAAAATCCGCTTCTCTTGAATTATAAGCGGACCTGATCATTGTGATAATGCTGAAGCATTCATTTTTACTTTCATTTGAGATTAAAGAAAATGTTCTGCTTTCATTATCATATTTGGCGCTGACCTTATCAAAAATATCATCGTTAATCAGAAGTGAATACGCATCTCTTTTGCAGGAATACGTGTAACATTTATGGAGCAAAACCGTATTTTCATAAACAACCCAGTTCTGGGCAGTAATCTGCGCAGGCAAATTTTTTACTGACTTATCTGTAGGAATTTCAACAGTTTTATCACCATCAATATCCTTGCAGTAGATTATACTGTTTCTTCTTGTTTCTGAGGTTTTGCCTGAGTTGTAGCTGTAAAACGGTGAAACGATCGAATCATAATAGTCAGACCAATAAATAAACTCTGTTACCATTGAATCACCGTCTGATTTAAGTGCATCGGCATATACACTGACACCCTCATCAGTCATACCCCAAGTTATATTTTCAAAGGAGATGATTGTGCTGTCCAGCTTTGTTTCACCAAGTAGCTTTTCGTCGCCGTCCACAAAGGAATAAAGCTCAGCCGTAGGTGCCTCAGCCGCTGAACCGAGATTGAAAACAATTACCTCGTTCACCTTATCATCATTTATATCCAAACAAATAAATTCACCGGCAGCAATAGAATCGGATATGGATTCAAGCATTGTACCTTTATCTGTTTTTTTCTGAGCATAAACATTGAATCTATAATTATTTGATTTTGAAATAATACTCCAGCAGACCAGAATTTCATCATGTCCGTCGTTGTTCACATCGCAAAAATCGACGGATTTAACATCATTGCCTTCACCCCTGATGCTTTCAACAACACTCCATTTATTCTGCTGCTTTTTTAAAACAGCCAGGCTGGTTGTTCCTCTTTCATCAGAGGGCTCAAAAAAGGCAATTGCCTCATCCTCTTTATCCTTGTCCAAATCGTGAAAAATAAAAGATGTTGTATAATCACCGCTTGACGGTATCTTTATCAAGTACCCTGATTTGCAGTATTCGTCAACAGCATTCTGTACACCTGCATTATCACCGCTGGGCGAAACAGGAGAAATCAAATCATCAATGGATGAGGAAAGTCTGAAATTACTGCATCCGGTCAGCAGCAGTGACAAAGATAAAAGAATCAGAAACACTCTTAATTTTTTCATTTTGTCACCTCTTTAACGCACATATATTAGACATTATAACAGAAATGAACTATAAAATAAATATAAATTTAAAAAATAATTACAAATAATTACATTTATTATAAAAAAACAGAACAGCAGCCATAAAAACTGCTGTCCTGTTAAAATGAAATCAGCCAAACGAGAGTCAAACAAAACAAGGTTTAAATCAATACTTATTATGTACCTTCTCAGCAAAGCAAAGGAAATCCTTAATTTCAATCACAGTGCCGTCATCGAGTACCGCTTTGCCTGACATTCTGCCGAACACCTGATGCTGGTCGGTTACAATAATTCCGACGCTGGTATAATCACATCTGTCAATAATCGGAACAAAATCCATTTCAAATCTTCCGTCTGATGAAGTAAAGGTCCATGTGTCAGTAAAATTATCACTGATGTTAAAGGTTACATCATCAAATTTGTGAGCCACGCCATCATAAAAAATAACATTCTCACTGGCTGCAGAGGTATCACCAAAGCCATAGCCGATATTAAATCCAAAACGGTGACCGTCAACAACACCTGAGCCTGAACCCCAGTACCAATAATTGTTATAGGTCCATACACCTCTGCCCCAGTCCAGTCCGCCGAAATCGGTTGCAGGGTCAAATTCGTAAATTCTGCCATCATATTCAACCTTACCGCTTGCAGGCATACAGTTTATTTTCTGATTATAATAAAAAGCCTTCTTATCCTCAGCCCAAGGGGTAGCAATGACCATAGTGTCCTCGTCAGGATTATCAAGTGTCAGATTAACCTTGAGTCCTTTCCCTCCGTCAAAGCTCGGATAATCGCAACGAATCATACGCTTATTATCCTTCACGAGATACTCAAGAGCCAGCTTTGCATTCTTCACCTTAACATCACCCTGTTCAGAGGTTGGGGGCAGATGCAATTTACCCATAGGAAACGGAGCAAGCACAGGCTGAGTATGCTCACAAGCCTTGTTGAAATCAAGGAAGCTGACACTCTCCATTTCAAGATAACCCAAGTCCGAAATGGTAAAGCACACAGCAATATTGTGCTTGTTGGAAATTACGTAATAGTAATCCCATTCCTTGATTCTTGTTTTTCTTTTCTTAATCTCATTCCTGTCGTAAATCTGAACAAGACGTCTGCTCCAGCCGGGCTCCCTTAAAGTACCATCCGGATTGAGTAATGGTTTGCGCTCTGTTACCTCATGATTTCTCATAATAATTCCCCTTAAATTTTTTAATAAAATAAGTAAACTTATCCGAATTTATTATAACAGACAACCATCCAAAAAGCAATAAAAAAGACGGAGGGCATATGCTCTCCGTCAAAATATATCTGATTGTTATTGTTCAGCCTTTACTTCTTCAGCTTTTTCAGCGGACTTAGTGAAATCAAAATCCTTACCCGGAAATACTGCATTGAGGACGATACCTGCAATAGCAGCAATTGCAAGAGCCGAAAGAGTGATATCAAACTTACCGATTGTAAATGAAACACCACTTCCGAGACCGAGTGCACATACAAGGATAACTGCAGCTATAATTGTATTGCGTGCCTTTGAGAAATCAACCTTAGCCTCAACAACATTTCTTACACCGATTGCAGAAATCATACCATAAAGAACAAAGGATATACCGCCTACAATAGACATAGGAATGGATTCAATTACCGCAGCAAACTTAGGGCAGAATGAAAACAGGATTGCAAAATATGCTGCAATTCTTACAACTCTTGGGTCATAAACCTTTGAAAGAGCAAGCACGCCTGTATTCTCACCATAGGTTGTATTTGCAGGGCCGCCGAACAGGGAGGCAAGGATTGTTGCAAGTCCGTCACCTGCAAGTGAGCGGTGAAGACCCGGATCATTGATATAATTCTTGCCGCAGGTCGCACCGATTGCTGAAATATCGCCGATATGCTCCATCATTGTTGCAAGGGCAATCGGCATAATTGCGATAACGGCTGTAATTGCCTTTGAACTGTCGTGAACACCGCCGAAAACAGTTGAGCTCCATTCAATTGGGAAGCCAATCCATGCAGCCTCTTTCACTGCGGTAAAGTCAATTGCAAAGCTTTCAACACCGAAGCCGTTGCCCACAATAGCTGCCACTGCATAGGAGCCTATAATACCAAGCAGGATAGGAATAATCTTAATCATACCCTTGCCGAAAATATTAAATACGATGACAAGCACAAGTGCAATAATTGCAAGCCACCAGTTCGTCTTACAGTTATTTACTGCTGACGGAGCAAGACCGAGACCGATAGCAATAATAATCGGACCTGTTACAACAGGCGGGAACAGCTTCATTACCTTATTGATACCAATCAGCTTTATAACGGCAGCAAGCACAAGATAAAGAAGTCCTGCACAGGCAACACCGAGACAGGCATACGGCAGCAATTCCTTATTAGCAACAGTTGCATTTCCGTCGGCGTCATTCAGCATTGGGGCAATGGTTGCATAGCCGCCTAAAAAAGCAAAGGAAGAGCCTAAGAAAGCAGGCACCTTGAATTTCGTGAAAACGTGGAATAACAGGGTTCCGAGACCTGCCATAAGAAGAGTTGTTGAAATATCAAGACCTGTTAAAAGCGGAACAGTTACAGTCGCACCGAACATTGCAAACATATGCTGAAAACCGAGAACGACCATTCTTCCGCCGCCGAGCTTACGTGCGTCATAGATACCGTCGGTACCTACTCTGATTTTTTCTTTAGCCATAGTTTCTCCTCATTAAATTATGATTGAATAATAATCGTATTTATTAGCACTCAATATTTTTGATTGATTATTTTGTACCGAAAATTCTGTCGCCTGCATCACCGAGACCGGGTATGATGTAGCAATCCTCATTGAGTTTTTCGTCAAGAGCAGCACAATAGATATCCACATCAGGGTGAGCCTCCTTAAGAGCCTTAAGTCCCTCAGGAGCAGCAATAATGCACATAAAGATAATCTTTCTCGGACTTCTCTTTTTTATCTGACCGATTGCGTCAATAGCAGAGCCGCCTGTAGCAAGCATAGGGTCAACTACAAAAACATCTCTTTCCTCAATATCCTTTGGCAGCTTGCAGTAATACTCAACAGGTGTATGTGTTTCCTCATCACGATAGAGACCGATATGACCTACTCTTGCAGCAGGGACAAGCTGAAGACAGCCGTCAACCATACCTAAGCCTGCACGAAGAATCGGCACAAAGGACAGCTTTCTTCCTGCAATATGATTGCACTTGGCAATACCGCAGGGCGTCTGAACATCAATACATTCAGTAGGCAAATCCCTTGTTGCCTCATAAGTCATAAGCATTGCAATCTCATTAACAAGCTGGCGGAAATCCTTTGTGCTTGTTTCAGTAGAACGCAGAATACTGAGCTTATGCTGAATAAGCGGATGATCAAAAATAATTACTTTTCTTGACATAACATATCCTCCATAAAAACTTTTTATCTAACAAATCATATCATAATGTGACTGAATAAACAAGAAATGTTACATCATTGTAAATACTTTTTTAGGTACTGACCTGTGTAAGACTTTTTGCATTTTGCAATTTCCTCAGGTGTACCTGCTGCAACAATTTTTCCGCCGCCTTTTCCGCCCTCAGGACCGAGATCAATAATATGGTCCGCCGTTTTTATGATATCCAGATTATGTTCAATCACAAGGACTGTATTGCCTGTATCAACCAGCATATTGAGGACATTGACAAGCCTGTGAACATCTGCCGTATGGAGTCCTGTTGTAGGCTCGTCAAGAATATAAATCGTTTTGCCTGTGCTTCTCTTTGACAATTCTGTAGCTAACTTAACTCGCTGCGCCTCACCGCCTGAAAGCGTTGTGGCACTCTGTCCGATTTTAATATAGCCGAGACCCACATCGGAAAGTGTTTTCAGCTTATTATAGATTTTAGTCTGCTGAGCAAAAAATTCCACACCCTCGTCAACAGTCATTTCAAGTACATCAAAAATGGACTTGCCTTTAAACTTAACCTCCAGCGTTTCACGGTTATAGCGTTTACCACCGCAAACCTCACAGGGCACATAAACGTCTGCAAGAAAATGCATTTCAATTTTAACAATACCGTCACCCTGACAGGCCTCACAGCGTCCACCTTTTACATTAAAGGAAAAACGGTTGGCTTTATAGCCTCGCTGCTTTGCATCAGCTGTCTGAGCATAAAGCTCACGTATATCGTTGAAAACGCCTGTGTAAGTTGCAGGATTGGAACGCGGTGTCCTGCCGATTGGTGACTGGTCAATATTTATAACCTTATCAAGGTTGTCTACACCTGTGATTTTTTCAAACTTACCCGGTCTCTTCTTTGCACCATTAAGAATGTTTGAAAGGTATTTATTCAATATCTCATTTACAAGGCTTGATTTGCCTGAACCTGAAACACCTGTAACCGCAACAAATTTACCAAGCGGAATTTCCACATCTATATTTTTAAGATTATTTTCAGCGGCTTTATAAACAGTAAGCTTTTTGCCGTTTCCCTTTCTGCGTTTTTCTGGCACAGGGATAGAACGCTTGCCGCTGAGGTACATACCTGTAATTGATTTTTCACAATTTATGATATCGTCAACCGTACCTGCTGCAATCAGCTCACCGCCGTGTACACCTGCACCCGGACCGATATCCACTATATAATCGGCATTTCGCATTGTATCCTCATCGTGTTCAACCACAATCAGTGTATTGCCTAAATCTCGAAGATGCTTAAGTGTGCCGAGCAGCTTATCATTATCTCTCTGGTGAAGACCGATTGAAGGCTCGTCAAGAATATAAAGAACACCCATAAGAGATGAGCCTATCTGGGTTGCAAGGCGGATACGCTGCGCCTCACCGCCTGAAAGAGTTGCAGCTTCACGTGATAATGAAAGATATTCAAGACCCACTGAATTAAGAAATTCCAGTCTTTCCCTTATTTCATTGATAACAAGTGTGCCGATAAGCTTTTCCCTTTCGGTAAGCTGAAGGTTGTTTATGAATTCAAGCTCCTCACCAATCGGCATTTTACAGAATTCATAAATATTTTTACCTCCCACAGTTACACTCATTATTTCAGGTGTAAGACGTGAGCCTTTACAGTCAGGGCAGGTGCAGGTAGTCATAACCTGTTCAATATCATTGCGTGCCCAATCAGAAGTCGTTTCCTCATAACGTCTCTTAAGATTTGAGACAATGCCTTCAAATGTATTTTTATACGTTCCTGTGCCGTAGGAGGTAACACGTTTCATAGAAAGCTTTTTATCACCTGTTCCGTAAAGGATTGCATTCAGTCCTTCCTTTGAAATCATCTCAATCGGCACATCAAGAGAGAACTTATATTCCTTTGCAAGTCCCTCATAATACATTTTTGCAATAGAGCCATCATTGATATTCCAGCCTGACGCCTTGATAGCACCCTGATTAATGGACAGCTTTTTATTAGGGATAATCAGCTCAGGATCAATTTCTTTATATGCTCCGAGACCGCCGCACTTTTTACAGGCACCGAAGGGATTGTTGAACGAGAACATACGAGGACTCATTTCCTCAATAACTGCACCATGCTCAGGGCAGGCATAATTCAGTGAAAACAGCTCTTCCCTGTCGCCCACAATATCAATGATAACCACACCGTCAGAAAGATGTGTTGCCGTTTCAATTGAATCCGTAAGACGTGATTTAATACTGTCACTGATAACAAGCCTGTCCACAATAACCTCGATATTGTGCTTCTTGTTTTTATCCATTTTAATCTCTTCGGACAAATCATAAACCGAACCATCAACGCGTACGCGAACAAAACCCGACTTACGAACGTTGTCAAGTTCTTTAACATATTCACCTTTGCGGCCTCTTACAATCGGTGCTAAAATCTGTATTCTTGTTTTTTCCTCCAGCTTAAGAACAGCATCAACAATCTGGTCAACGGTCTGTTGTGTAATTTCCCTGCCGCATTTTGTACAGTGCGGAACACCGATACGAGCATAAAGAAGTCTGAGATAATCATAAATTTCCGTAACCGTACCAACCGTTGAACGGGGATTACGGCTTGTTGTTTTTTGGTCAATTGAAATTGCAGGTGAAAGTCCGTCAATATAGTCCACATCAGGCTTCTCCATCTGACCTAAAAACTGCCTTGCATAGGATGAAAGAGACTCAACATATCTTCGCTGACCCTCCGCATAAATTGTATCGAAAGCAAGACTTGATTTACCTGAGCCTGATAATCCTGTAAAAACAATAAGCTTATCTCTGGGTATTTCAATATCAATATTTTTCAGATTATGCTCTCTTGCACCTTTAATTATTATATTCTTTGCCATTATTTTTCACCACGCTGATTATTTTTAAATTTCTCCAATCCCTTTATACCTTCTTCGGTAACAGGTTTAATCCACTTTTTTGATAAATAGAATTTCATACACAAAATATTTTTCGGTATATCCTCAAAAATGTACATAATTGCATATGCAGCCAAAAACGGAGCCTTAAACACATATACGGCAATTAATGTTGCCGGAACGGACAACGCCCAAAGAGACATCAATTCATATTTAGCACCTGTAATTGTATCACCGCCCGAACGGAATATAGCTACCACCTCAAGGTACGGCATAATTCTTAACGGAAATGCAATTGCATAAATCATCATAAGTGACAATGCTGTTTCAATCGCAGTTTCGCTTATATTATTGCCCATATTAAATACACTTACAAGCTGAGCTCTGAACACAATAATGAGTATGGCTATCACAATTGCAAAAGCAGGAACGATAAACATAAACCGTTTTGACTCAAGAAGTCCTTTTCTGATTTCACCCTGACCTATTGATTTCCCTATCATAACAGAGGCTGCGCTGCAAAGACCGATAAATATTACAAAGGCAATGTTTTCAAAGCTCCTCACAATCGTAAGAGCTGAAAAATATTCATAGCCCATATTGGCGAAAATAACATTATATACAAACGTACCTCCGCCCCACATTCCTTCGTTCAAAACAACAGGAGCTGCCTTTGAAATATAAGCACCTAATTCTTTTTTGGAAAACTGAAAATATTCCTTTCCTTTGACAACCAATATATTCTTCTGAAATACAGATATCAATACAATCAGTACAACACCAAGCCAGGCAGATATGGATGTTGCGAGAGCGGCACCCTTTATGCCCATTTCGGGGAAACCGAATTTACCGAATATCATACTGTAATCCAGGAAAATATTAAGCACAGTTGTGAATGCAGATGCATACATCGGCAGTTTTACATTTTCAACTGCACGAAGAATTGACGCAAGTATATTTGTTAATGCTATCGGAATAAAGGAAAAAGCCACTACCTTCAGATATTCCGTACCTGTTGCTATTACATCCTCATTATCATTAAATATACTGACTACACCACTGGGAATCACAAGGCTTATAATTGTAAATATAACGGCAACTGCCAGTGCAAATAATATGGATATACCGCCTATATGACGAATTTTCTTTAAATCCTTAACGCCCCAGAATTGCGAAATGAAAACAGTTGTTGCAGAACAGAAGCCAACAAGAATCATATTCATAAGAAAGTTCCACTGCCCCATCATACCAACTGAGGACAGTGCAACTGTACCAAGACTGCTTACAAGCAGCGTATCTGCAAGCACAAAAGAGCTTGTAAGCAGATTCTGAAGTGCAACAGGAATTGTCAGCCTTATCGCTGTTTTCCAGAATTCTTTATCACTAAATAATTTTTTCATTTTTTATTTTTCAAGCTCTGCAATCTGATCACGTAAAAATGCGGCGTGTTCAAATTCAAGCATACGAGCTGCCTCCTTCATCTCTTTCGTCAGCTGCAGAATAAGCTGCTGCTTTTCTTTTTTGGTAAGATGCTTACGCTTACCTTCTATCTTTTCCTTAGATGTAATTTCAATAATCTGACGGACATCCTTCTTTATGGTCTGAGGGGTGATTCCGTGCTCTTCGTTATACGCCTCCTGAATACCTCTTCTTCTTACAGTTTCGGTGATAGCACGCTCCATTGACGGAGTAACGCTGTCCGCGTACATAATAACCTCACCATGCTCATTACGAGCAGCACGGCCGATTGTCTGTACAAGTGATGTTTCAGAACGCAGAAAGCCTTCCTTGTCCGCATCAAGGATTGCAACAAGCGAAACCTCAGGAATATCAAGACCCTCACGCAGAAGGTTAATGCCGACAAGCACATCAAATTCACCGAGACGCAAATCACGGATGATTTCCATACGCTCAATTGTATCAATATCGTGGTGCATATAACGCACCTTGACATCAAAGCCTTCAAGATATTTGGTTAAATCCTCTGCCATAGCCTTTGTGAGCGTTGTTACAAGCACTCTTTCCTGACGCTGGGCACGGATATTTATTTCAGACAAAAGATCATCCATCTGGTCCTCAGTCGGCTTTACTGTAATAACAGGGTCAAGCAGTCCTGTAGGCCTGATAACCTGCTCAACAATCTGTGTACTCTTTTCCTTTTCAAAAGCACCCGGTGTTGCTGAAGTGAATACAACCTGATTGATTTTATTATAGAACTCGTCAAACTGAAGCGGTCTGTTATCCAGTGCTGACGGAAGTCTGAAACCATATTCAACAAGGCTCTGCTTACGTGCTCTGTCGCCTGCATACATACCTCTTACCTGAGGAAGCATAACGTGGCTTTCATCACAAAACAGGAGAAAATCATCAGGAAAATAATCAATAAGAGTAAAAGGTGCTTCACCGCTTTTTCTGCCGCTCATAACAGCGGAATAGTTTTCAATACCCTTACAGAAGCCTGTTTCTCTGAGCATTTCGATATCATTCATCGTACGCTCTTTGATACGCTGCGCCTCTAAAAGCTTTCCCTGTTCCTCAAACTCGGCAACTCTTTCAACCATTTCATTGTAAATCTTATCAATGGCGATCTTCATTTTTTCAGCACCGACAACATAATGTGACGCAGGATAAAGGCAGACGTGGGAAAGTATTCCCTCCGCCTTACCTGTTAGCGGCTGAATTTCACAGATTCTGTCAATCTCATCACCAAAAAATTCTATTCTTATGGCATTGCCTGAAGATCCTGCAGGAAACACCTCAAGCGTATCACCGCGCACTCTGAATTTATTTCTTACAAAATTAATATCATTGCGTTCATACTGAATGGATACAAGCTTTTCAATAAGAGCGTCACGTCCGTACTCCATTCCGGTACGCAGCGAGATCACCATACTCTGATAATCAATTGGGTCACCGATGGAATAAATACAGGAAACAGATGCTACGATTATTACATCCCGTCTTTCAAAAAGTGCTGCAGTAGCAGAATGACGCAGCTTATCAATCTCATCATTAATGGATGAATCCTTTTCGATATAGGTATCAGTAGTAGGAACATAAGCCTCCGGCTGATAGTAATCATAATAGGACACAAAGTATTCCACTGCATTTTCAGGAAAAAACTCCTTGAACTCACTGCAGAGCTGTGCCGCAAGCGTTTTATTATGTGCCAGAACAAGTGTAGGCTTATTTACCTTTTCGATAATATTAGCCATTGTAAAGGTTTTGCCGGAGCCTGTAACACCCATAAGTGTCTGCTCCTTATCACCATTCAAAATGCCTTTTACAAGTGATTCAATAGCCTGAGGCTGATCACCTGTGGGCTTAAATTTACTTACCAGTTTAAACTTGTCCATACTGTCTACCTGCTTTGTTTTACATAATTTATCGCATTTGGATTTATTATATTATAAACATTTATAAAAGTAAATAGAAAAAAACAAAAATACGAACAAAAGTTCACTTTTTTTAACATATAAAAATACAGCCTGCAGAAAATCACAGACTGTATTTTTTATATTATTAATTATGACCGTAATCCGGTGTTGCATATCCATAAATACGATAGTTATCGTGCGGATAACTTCTTCTTTTTACAACATCGTCCGAGTTGCCTTCTATCGTATAAACTGTTCCGTTTTCATATTTTTCAACAAGTCCTACATGATAAGGCGTTGTCTCTCCGTAAAGTGCAAAGAATACCAAATCTCCAGCCTGCGGAATATAGTTTTTACTTTTGAATAGACCTTTTTTCTTAAACCAGCTTGCTGAATCCTTTGGTGCCTGGTAAAGCGGAATTCGGCCTGACTGATAATATCCGAGCTCATTTGCACACCAGGTAATAAAAAGATTACACCAAGGCACACGGCGATTGTATCCTGCCCACTTCCAGATTTTCTGTCCGCCCGAATATCCTAACTGTTTTTCAGCTACACGAACCATATCATTTTTTGTTACAGGAGAGGAAACAGAAGTTGCACTTTTACCTACAGTATCGTATGCACTTGTATAACTGTTTCCACTATTATTTATGCAGCGAACAGTATAAGTATACGTTGTTCCTTTTTTCGCCTGTATATCCGTAAAGTTTGTATAAGCGGTATTGCCTATAGTTGTCCAATTTCCATTTGGTGTTTTGCGAAATACTCTGTATTTTTCAGCACCTGATACCTTACCCCAGCTAATCTGAATACCTGCCGAAGTTGCTGATACGGAAGAAAGCTTCGGAGCAGCAACAAAAGAGATACTCTTGCCAGCTGTATCATAACCGCTGGTATATATCCTGCAGTCTGCACTTATGCAGCGAACAGTATAAGAATACTTATTTCCGCTCTTGGCGGTTGTATCAAGAAAGCTTATTGCATTGGTAGTTGTTAAAGCAACCCAACTGCCGCTGCCTGTTTTTCTGAAAACTTCATACTTTTCAGCCTTTGCAACAGTGTTCCATCCAATCTTAACACCGTTTGACGCAGCTGATAATGAAGAGATTTTAGGCGTTGCAAGAGCGGTAAACTTCATTCCTGTTTCGGAATAACCGCTTGTATAGATTTTTCCATCCTTACTTACACAGCGAACAGTGTAGACATATTCCGTTCCTTTGGCGGCATTTGTATCTGTAAAGCTTGTGGAAGCGGTTGTGCCAATTATTGACCATGCCCCATTTCCTGTTTTACGGAACACCTTATATTTTTCAGCACCTGCCACTTTAGTCCAGTTAATCTGCGTACCTGAATTTACAGCACGAATGGATGAAATTCCAGGCATAGAAAGGACCGTGATTTCCTTTCCTTGATTGTAAGCACTTGTGCAGTTCTTGCCGTCACTGCTCAGGCATCTTACTGTAAAGGTATATTTCGTTCCCGCCTTTGCACCTGACCAGGTATAGCTTGTAGATGTGGTATCGGTTAATTTTACATAGCTGCCGTTTCCTGTTTTATAGAAAACTCTGTAATTTGCAGCGCCGTTTACCTTATTCCATTTAATCACTGCACCTGCGTTATTGACATAAACGGATGAAGTTACAGGAGCAGCAAGGAAGGTTATCTTCTTTCCGGCAGCATCAAATCCACTGGTGTAGATTTTTCCGTTACTGTTTATACAACGAACAGTGTAGCTATACGCAGTACCTGATTTAACCGTTTTGTCTGTAAAACCGGTAGAGGTTGTGGTACCTACAGCAGACCAATTTTTCCCTGCAGTTTTACGGAAAACTCTGTATTTTTCAGCACCTGATACCTTACTCCATTTAATCTGAACACCTGAGGTAGTATTGGATATAGATGAAACTTTAGGAGCAGGAAGGCAAGCAATGGTTTTTCCTGCTGAATCAAATCCGCTGACATATGTCCTGCCGTCACCTGATACGCACCTTACGGTAAAGGTATATTTTGTACCTGTCTTAGCGCCTGACCAGGTGTAGCTTGTGGATGATGTATCCGCTATTCTCTTCCAGCTGTTTCCGGCTTTATAGAATACTCTGTACTTTGCCGCACCCTTTACCTTGTTCCATTTAATTACTGTTCCTGCATTATTAACGTAAGCAGATGAAAGTACAGGAGTAGAAAGGTGTGAAACACTCTTGGCTTCAGCGTTGTAATCCGCCGCAAATACCGTAAACAACGGAATCATACTCAATGCAATTATTACGGAAAGCAAAATACTAACAAATCTTTTTCTCATAACCAACATCTCCTCTTTTGACAGATTTCTCTTCATTGCTTAATGATCGCGTCTGAGCGTATTAAAATAAATATATTTTTACCCAACAGGTAAAATAAAAAGCTCTGAACCATCCGAAAAACTCGGTAAATTCAAAGCTTTTTATTGGTGACCCATCGGGGAGTCGAACCCCGGACACCTTGATTAAAAGTCAAGTGCTCTGCCATCTGAGCTAATGGATCATATCACCCATTTTAAAAATCAGGGTGCTGGCTGGGGAGGCGGGATTCGAACCCACGCATGACGGAGTCAAAGTCCGTTGCCTTACCGCTTGGCTATACCCCAAAATATCATAAAAGGCACAAGCCAAGCCCATGCCTTAAAATATGGGGTGGGTAGTGGGGGTCGAACCCACGGTCTTCGGAACCACAATCCGACGCTTTAACCAACTAAGCCATACCCACCATATAGACGTAAGAGGTTAGGGGCAGAAACAGGGAAATGCATAATTTCATCTTATTTCCAACATCTTACTTCCAGTATGGCACGCCATGAAGGATTCGAACCTTCGACCTACCGCTTAGAAGGCGGTTGCTCTATCCAGCTGAGCTAATGGCGCATAATAGCGAGCCTTTGACCCAAACGGGGCAAATATGGAGCGGGTGATGGGAATCGAACCCACGCGACCAGCTTGGAAGGCTGGGATTCTACCATTGAACTACACCCGCATTTCTTAAATATCAAGCTTAATAAGTATAACATTTTTTTATCATTTTGTCAAGGGGTTTTTATAAAAAATATATTTTTTTTTAAAATTTATGAATATTATATTCATCTGAAAGGCAAGAGGTTATTAAAAGACCGCCGAAACGGGACATCGGCGGGATTATTTATTATTTAACCGAATAGATCACACGGTTTTTACGGAGGCCCGCGGCGGGGATCGTTTTATTTTCAAGCGCGGATCTGATGAGCGTTTTTGCCGTATCGGTTACATAAGGGTGAGACAATGCCTCGGATATATTTATAAATATTGCCTCATCGTTTTCCGATAAATCGGAGCATGGCTCGCCTTCGATATAGTCCGCTTTTAACACCATATACCACTCATTGTTTTGACAGCGAATTGCTATCATTCCCACGGGAGCGATTTTAACGCCCGTCTCCTCTAAAACCTCACCCACGACGGCTTCCTCCAAAAGCTTGTTATCTTTCAGGTATCCGCCCGGGTTCAGATACTTTCCGTTCGTGCTTCCATAGTTATTCTCCTCCTTTGCGACCATAGGTGATGGTTTTACCTTTAAAAGGGCAAACGCCGTTTTTCCAATATTTTCTTTAAGATATTCGCATATCTTATCAGTTTTGCTGACATAGGCTTCTGTCTCACTTCTTGTCATGCTATGATTTATCAGCCGTTCCACCTCTTTAGCCGCAGCACTCCAACTCGTGGTTAGTGTCAATGCAGATAATCAGCCCGCCTTTAACGGCATAATCGATCATTGTTTGTATAAATGCTCTTGAATCTCCGATATGCCTTTAGCTGTAACGGCGAATTATTAAAAGTCTAAAGCAACGCCATGTCGGCGCAGGAAATTTTTTGCGAGAGCCTGCGGAAGCGTAGCGTAGTGAGCTTTCGCGGGCGGGTCGCAAAAAATTTTTTTAAATAATTTGCTCTTCGTCAACACTTTATATACAAGCTGAAAGCAGCGATACACATCAGTATCGCTGCTTTTATAATGTCTAAGCGCTTATTCAGCGTTCTCCGTTTCTTCCTCGGCAGATTGTTCACGTTCCGCCTTAAGTCTTGAAGCCAGCGCCTTTGCGTTGTCGTCGAACCACTTTGCGGCAAGCAGGGGAGTAATGATGATATCCATAACCTCCTCGTTTCCGTCGTGGACGTTTTCGCCTGCGGTACCCTGATCGCCCGCGTCCGCCTCGCAGATATCATATGTAAACTGCGGACGATATTTTATGCGGCAGTAAAGGAATTCCGCGGGAATTTTCTCGATAAGCGATATCTCCTCCAGCCAGAGGAAGGGCGACATTCCGCCTATGCTGATATCGTCGATTATCCAGCCGCCCGCCGCGTTTGCGTCGTTTGAGCAGAGGTAAAGCGAGAAGTTGAACTTCTGCTCCTTTTCGCCGTTGAGCATTTCAACGGTGAAATTCCTCATCACAAAGCTGTTGATGACCTCCGTTTCATACCCGCAGCAGGGGCACACACCGCCGTAGCCGAACAGCTTCGCGTTGATATCACGGGCGAAATAGTTCCTGTAACCCTTTTTCGCCTTGTGGTCGGCAATTCTCGTTACCTCGCCGCGCAGGAAATCAAACTCGCTTCGGGTGATGGTGGGGATAGGCTTAAGATAGTAGGGTATCTGGTCAAGCAGTACGAGATTTGGCTCCTCGGTGCTGGAGAAGAGCGCTTTAAGAACGTTTTTGTTCTCTCCCGTCAGCAGGAACTCCACAAACCCCGCGAACACGGGCTTTGAAGCGCCCTCGCGCAGAACCACGAACCTGTCCGCTTTTTCCTTGTCGGCATTATCCAGCTTATCAGAAATATCGACGATCTTCAGCAGCTTGTTGCTCTTATCCAGCAGCGCGACCTTGTCCAGACCCAGATCACATACATATACCTTTGCGAGCAGCGCGTCGATTTTCTCCGCGGAACCGCCCTCGGGCAGAACCGTCATGATCTCCTCGGAGTCGAAGCTGTACCGCGCGGGATTAAAGGGGAAGTCGAACATACGGTTCAGGAACATTCCGCTGTCGATAAGCGCGTAAACGTCTCCCACTATCTCCAGCAGATCGGCGTTGGTGATGTTTGAGGGTATCATAAACTGCTTTCCGTAAGCCGCGAAGCGGTAGCGCTTGTTGATATCCAGGGCGAGAGTTACCTCGCCGCCCTGTCCCTTTATCTCCCGCAGGAAGGTCATTACATCCTTGCCGTTGGTAAAGGAGTTCATGAACAGCGTTACGACCTGATTATATATCTGATGGTTCTCAAAGCGCATTTCATGAGCCGCCAGAACGTCGTAGGCTTTCTTGAAGTTTCCGATATTTATTTTGGATATCTCAAACTGAATTGTGGTAGAGCCCGCGGTGATGACGAACTGGAAGTACTTCATGGCTATCCGATAGCTCTCGCCGAACATTTCGTCGATTATGCGGAACGCTTCCTCCAGCGCGTTTTCGTCCGCGACCGCTCCGTTTACTATGCACTTGTCCAGCTTGCGCCCGATAATGCTCTTGAAGCCCAGCCCCAGATCGTAGTCGTTTATCTGGGGATTTCCGTCCGAGGACATAAGGTAGGTATTCCCGCCGCGGTAAAAGGCGTACAGAAACTCGCTACCTTCATCGTCGGAGGCGAGATCGCCCCAGTTATACCGCGCCAGCAGCACATGGTTGGGGTCGCCGTCATACCACTTGTTGAGCTGCTCTATATCCTCCAGCAGCATTTTAGCCGCTGTGCCGTCCTCGTGCTCCTGCTTCGAAACCTCGCTGCGCTCCGTAAAGATACCGTTTTCGCGCAGCTTCTCAAAGGACACCGTGTCCTCGCTGTCGGGAAGCTGCAGGGATATCCCGCCGCAGAATTTCTCCTTAAGTCCGCTGACAAGGGTGCTGGTGTTGATGTAGTTATAGAAGAACTCGAAAACGTACTGCTTCGGGCGAAGCATATAGCGCTCGGGAGCGTCCTTTCTCGCCGTAAGCTCCAGCACGAACAGCCGCTTATACTCCTCAACAACGCTCATGATACCGTTTTCGATCTTGGAGGATACCTCCTCAAGACAGTCGTGACGTATTCCCGCGCGGTTGTTGGTGATATAGCTGTTGGGAACGCTTACAAAAAAGGCGGAGAGCTGCTCCTGAATAAACTTCTGGCTGTTGGCTCTGACAAGACCCGTAAGCTCAAAGGTGGAGAAGTAGTTGTACTTTGACATCATCACCTTTGCCGCCTCGCGCTTAGCGCCCGAAACAGCGTAGGGGATAAGGTATATGAACCCGTCATGCTCCGCGTGGATAAAGTCCGCGACGCTCTTTCCGTTTTCGGAGAAGCGTATTTTAAGTATGGAGTTTTCGTCCTTGCGGTATTCCTGTATCTTATAAACCACCTCGGGCTTGCCGTAGTTTATGACCGCGATGTTAAAGGTGCGGGAGGGGCATTCCTCCTCGTCGGTGCTTTTAAGGTGCTTTTTCCTTATAAAGGCGAAGCACAGCTCCACAAGGTTGATGTAATCTCCCTTTCTGGAGGTCAGCGAGGTGAGATTTTCGTGCAGCTTTCTCTGATCCGCCTCGTCAAGGGAGAAAACCACCTCGGTATGCTTGAACAGCGGCGCGTTCAGGTCAAGGTCTCTTACCTTAAGAGTGCCCTCGTCGTTTACCACGCGCAGCGAGTAGTTGTTGGAGCGCATTTTGAACCAGTCGACGTTCGCGAAAACGCTCTTAGCGCCCAGACCGAACCGACCCTCGCGCTCGGATATGCCCTCGTTTCTGCCCACGGACAGATAGTAGAACACCTGCGCCAGGCTGAATCCCGTCTCGTTATAGGTCAGCTTGACCTGTCCCTCGTCGAGGAACTCGATCATCACCTTGATATCGGCAGTGTCGTAGTCGCAGCCGAAAACGTTCTGAAGCAGCTCGCGGATAATGGATTCTCTCGGGTAATCCTGCATCATACCCGCAACGTTTATCGCGCCTCTGCCCGCATACATATTGTTGAAATACTGCTTGAAAGGCTCGCTGTCGACCTCGCCGGAGCTGAGCTTTTCCTGAATGTCGCCGAGAACGGCGCTCATTCCCTCCTTATCGTCGGCAGTGTGACGCTCAAAAAAGTCGCCAAGCAGCTTTTCAACAGCCTCATAGCTTAAGCTCATACAATTTAGCCTCGTTTCTCCGCGCTGTGGTATCGGATCGGTCTGCCCCGCGCGGTCAGGGAAGTTACCGTATGAATATCATAAAGTGCGCACTGTGCCGCATTATGTACAAGTCATCAATACATTCCGTCGTTGAAGATCTTCACAAAGTCCTTGAAGGATCGCTTTGAATCACGCTCACGTACCCTGTACCGCCATATTCCGAACAGCACGGAGTACTTTACGCAGTCGGGCAGCTCGTTCACCTGCGTCTTTACCGTAAGGTGATAGCCCTTGCTGTCGTGCATAGCGTCGATCTCCGATTTCGCCTCCGCAAGTCCGTTAAGAGCCTCCTGCGCAAAGGGCTGGGATTTATAGCTGTCGCCCTCGAAGCCCTTTGCCATATCCTTAAGCGTATCCTCCGGCAGAGCCTCAAGCCGACCGTCCCGCACTACGCAAAGACCGTTCAGTCTCTCTATCGCCGCAGAGATATCTCCCTCCGAGGAGTCCTCCGAAAGCCCGAATATCTCATAGAGCTTTTCAAGCTGCTTTTGCGCGAAATCCGCAAGCTGCTTGCTGTTGGAGATATCCTTTGCGCCAAGGTGTATATAGTCGCATTTTACTCTCTTTATAAGGTCAAAGCAGCTATCCACTTCCGTCGCGAAGCTGTGGATATATTTAAGGTCGCTTATTACGTTGTTAAGGCTCTGACCCTTTACGGGGATATCCAGCAGTATATTCCTTGTGGGAAGCTCCCCGCAGAAGCCGCTGTCAATGCCGCCGTACAACACCTTGTCCAGCATTCTGGAATCAAACAGCCCGTTGGCGTCGCGGAATATTATAAACTGCCTTTCCGCCTCGCGAGCCGAGCCGTGGCGCGTCATTCTTCTTTCGAGAAGAGCCGCGGAGGAGGGCAGCTCGTAGTTTACGATACAATCTATTCTGTCAAGACCCTCTCCGACAGCGCCCATGCCGTCCATACCGATAATTATTCTCGGATAGACCGTGCTGTCGTCCACGCGGAATTTCCTCTTGATATCCTCCGCGCGGAAAAGCTCTCCCTTGGCTGCGCGGACTATGCCGTCGTTGTGATATACGCAGCTCAGCACCTTTCTGAGGAAGTCAACCGTGTTCCTGTCGCAGCAATATACGACGGCGCGGCGGTTTTCCTCCTTAAGGATATCATCCATCAGCTTTAAAAAGCTGTCCAGTTTTTTGTCGAACGACCGCAGGTCCTCCACGTCGGAGCGGGTGTATACGTTTTTCTGGTAAATGCGCTTGTATGCTTCGCAGTCGTACTCCTCAAAGATATTGCCGCCGTAGCGGTACACGGGGTTTCCCGTCAGCAGGTCGACCTTTCTGCGCAGACTGCCGACCACCTCCGAGTCGAAGCTGTAATCGCAGATGGATATATTCCGTTTAAGCTCTCCGGTGTAAACGCGCTTGTCAAAGTATCTCATCGCCGCGCAGTCCTCGTCGAACTCCGAAACCACCATGCCGAACGCCAGGTACTGCGTCTGCTCCGCAAGGGCTTCGTCCTTTAAAATACCGGAGATGAGCCCCGCAAGTCTGCCGCTGTCCTCGTCGGTCTTAGCGGGGAAGGGCGCGGTGATAAGCAGCTTCTCGCTTTTCCAGCGGATATTTTTTTTGTAATAGTCGTAGTCGGGAACATCGGTATTCTGTTCTTCGTCGATTATTATCAAGTCCCACACAAAATCGTCGCCCGCCTTCGCCTTAAGGACGTTCTGTCCCGCCAGCGCTTCGGAGGACATCAGAAAGAGATTCGGGCAGCTTTCGCTGAAAAACGCCAGCGCATTGGGAACGCCCGTGATGATCTTGAAGTCCGCGCCTATTCCGGTGGTAAGTATTCTGTACCAGCCGTACAGCTCTCTGTTTGAGGTTATCAGAAGAATGTTGGGGTTCTCCTTCTGCTGCAGAACATCGTAAATGCAAAGCCCCGTTTTAGTGAGCTTTTCAGAGCCGAATTCTCCGCAGATCACCGCAAATCCGAATTTGCGGAGCTTTTCAGCCGCCGCAAGATTGACCGCGGACAGATCCATTCCCTCTAAGGGAATCCATTTGATATCGCCCAATTATATCGCACCTCCGTGTAAATATTGAGGGGGTATCCCTCCGTTTTAACAGTAACCTGTAAATTCACTTATATTCATTATACAACAAAATCCGAATTATTACAAGTTATTCAAGGCATATAGAGATTAAAAATAATTGGTGTCATTTTTGTGAATATTGCACAAAAGAAATCCGTTACAAAGTGCTTTACTTTTGGATAAATAAATGATACAATATTATAAAGGACTGACCCGGAGCCGATTATCTAAAATTTTTTTGCGACCCGCCCGCAAAAGCTCGCTGCGCTTTCGCAGGCTCTTGCGAAAAAAATCTGCGCCGACATTGCGCCGCAATAGCTTTTTACGGGTTGAATATGCCGCGAAGCGATGTGTGGAGCGGGGGCGGTAATTTCAAAATAAGGAGAACAAAAATGACAGAACTTGAACTCAAACAGGCGATATGCGACGTTGGACACAAGCTGTGGCAGCTTGGATTTGTCGCGGCGAATGACGGAAATATTTCTGTAAGGCTTCCCGACGGGAATTTTCTTGTAACTCCCACAGGGACAAGTAAATCAAGCCTTAAACCCGAAATGATAATCAAGATGAACGCCAAGAACGAGGTGGTGGAGGAAGCCCCCGGCTATAAGCCCACCTCCGAATTCAAGGTACATTTGCGCTGCTACGAAGCGCGCCCTGAGGTGAACGCGGTGGTTCACGCGCACCCACCCACAGCGACGGGCTTTGCCATCGCGCACATACCGCTTGACGATTATACAATGCCCGAAGCGATCATTTTCCTCGGTTGCGTGCCTATCGCACCTTATGACACCCCCGGCTCGCAGGGTGTGGCGGACAATATACTGCCGTATCTTGAAAATCACGATACTATACTTATGGAAAATCACGGCGCTCTTACCGTGGGAATTGATATCACGCAGGCTTATTACCGTATGGAAACGCTGGAGCATTTCGCGAAGGTGAGCCTTGTGGCGAGACAGCTCGGCGGCGCGAACGATCTGCCTATGAACAAGATAGAGGAATGCTGCGAGATCGGAAAGAGCTTCCCGATCAGACACCCCGGGTACAGAAAGTACAGCGGTCAAAGGTAAGAAGCAAGACGAGCGCGTAAAGCTGAGAGCAACGTAGCTTTCACATCGCGGTAGGCGAACGAAGTTCGCCGCTACGGAAAATTTTTCAAAATAAAAAGACTTGTAAAGCTGAGAGCAACATTCCCCCGCACGCAGCAAAATTTTCCGCAACAAGCTGTGAAAGCGGAGAGCAACGTAGCTTTCACATCGCGGTAGGCGAACGAAGTTCGCCGCTACGGAAAATTTTTCAAAATAAAAAGACTTGTAAAGCTGAGAGCAACATTCCCCCGCACGCAGCAAAATTTTCCGCAACAAGCTGTGAAAGCGGAGTGCAACGGAGCTTTCACAGCGCGGTAGGCGAACGAAGTTCGCCGGTGCGGAAAATTTTTTTAAAATAAGGGGTAATTATGGCTAAGACCATTCTGGTATTCGATTTCGGCGCTTCGAGCGCCAGGGCAATGCGCTGCACGTTTGAGGAGGGCAGGCTGCTTCTGGAGGAGGTTCACCGCTTCGCCAACACTCCCATAAACGAGACGGGGCATTTGCGGTGGGACATAGCGGAGCTTTTTGAGCAGATGAAGATAGGTATCAGCTTTGCCATGTTCAACGGCGGTTTCGACGCGATAAGTATCGACACCTGGGGCGTGGATTTCGCGCTTATCGGGCGGGACGGGGAAATGCTGGAAAATCCCGTGCATTACCGTGACAGCCGCACCGAGGGGATTATGGAGGAGATGGCGGCGGTGCTTCCCGCCGAGGCGCTGTTTATGCAGACGGGCGTGCAGCCGCAAAGCATCAACACCATCTATCAGTTAGCCTATATAGTACGGCATGAGCGCAACACGCTTTTCCGTGCGGAGCGGCTGCTGATGATGCCCGACCTGTTCGCGTATTTCCTTACGGGCGAATGCCGCAACGAATATACCGAAGCCACCACATCTCAGCTTATCGACCAGAAATCCAAGGGGTGGAATCTTAAGATAATCGAGAGTTTAGGGCTGCCAAAGCGGATATTCTGCCCGATTATCCGCCCGGGAGAGGTCTACGGAAATCTTAAGGACGAGCTGACGGAGGAGTTCCGCTGCGAAAGCGTGCCGGTCATCGCCTGCCCGTCTCACGATACTGCTTCGGCGGTGCTTGCCGTGCCGAGCGAGGAGGAGCATTTCGTATTTATAAGCTGCGGAACGTGGGCGCTGTTCGGAACGGAGCTTAAACGCCCTATCGTGACTAAGGAAGCTATGGATATGGGCTTGTCCAACGAGGGTGGCTACGGCGACACGGCGATAATGCTGAAAAACATTATGGGCTTGTGGCTTATTCAGGAGTGCCGCCGCTACTACAACAAGGACGGTCTGGATCACAGCTTTGCTTTCCTGGAGCAGGCGGCGCGGGAGGCTAAGCCTTTTGTCAGCTTTATTGATCCCAACGATCAATCCTTTGTGGCTCCCGATAATATGCCAATCAAAATTCAGGAGTATTGCCGAAGAACAAATCAGCCCGTTCCCGAAAGTATGGGAGAAATTCTGCGCTGTATTTACCAGAGCCTTGCCTGCGAGTTCGCGATAACTCTGAGGAGCATTTCCGCAATAACGGGCGTGGAATATGACAAAATACATATGATAGGCGGAGGAACAAAGGATAGGCTGCTGTGCGAGCTTACCGCGGGCTGCTGCGGCATTCCCGCAGTAGCGGGTCCTACCGAGGCAACAGCACTCGGAAACGGCATAGCTTCGCTTATCGCTCTCGGAGAGATAGAGAGCGTTGCGGCGGCGCGGCGCGTTATCATTAACTCGGGTCTGACCCAAACCTTTGAGCCAACGGAGCACGAGAAATGGATTGAAGCGCTTGCGAGATACAGAGCACTCACCTCAAAACAGAACTAAGGCATGATATATAGTGTTGCTCTAGGCTAATTATTTAAAAGAATTTTCCGCACAGAGGAGTGTTCGGCAAAGCCGAACACTCCTCTAGCCTCGATACAAAAGCTCCGCGGTACTGCGTACCGCTCCGCTTTCGCACCGGCTTGCGGAAAATTCCTGCGTGGGCGTTATGCCGTTTTTGGCTCTGCGCACTCTTGCTGCGCCGACATTGCGCTGCAATTGACTTTTTCTGCAATCCGATCCCGACACGATTTGGTTCGTGTCGGGATTTTTGTTTTGCGGTTTCGGGCGGCTGTTCTATTTCGGACAATCCCCGCATAGGATTTATTAACACAAAAGCAGGGAAAAGGGTATGGTGCCTTAGAGCCTTTATCACCGAAAGGAGCACTGTATGATTACGGTAAAAAGTCAGGAAATACCGCTGAAAACGGCGGCGGCAAAAATACGGCTCAACGGTTTGGGAGGAGAAGCGGCGGAGATACGGCTGCGGGCGGGACGACGCGCCGTGGCGGTGACTGCGGAGGGCGCTATGCGCGAATGCTCCGAGCCGTTCACGGCAGAGGATATCGCCGACTGCTTCGCGGAGCTATGCCGTTACTCCGTGCACAGCTACGTCAACGAGATAGCGGAGGGCTATATAACTCTCGACGGCGGACACCGCGTGGGAATATGCGGGACCGCGGTGATGAAGGACGGAAAAATCGAGACATTGAGAGATATATCCTCGCTGAATATCCGCATTGCGAGGCAAGTAAAGGGCTGCGCGGAGGAGCTTTACCGCGGGATATTCGACAGACCGCACTCTTTGTTGCTGGCGGGAGAGCCTATGAGCGGAAAGACCACGCTGCTGAGAGACCTGACGCGCATTCTTGGGGAGCGGCACAAGGTAACTCTTATCGACAGCCGAAATGAACTGTCAGCCTGTGTGAGGGGAATGCCTACGCTGGATATAGGGCGGCACACCGACGTTCTGTGCGGCTGCCCAAAATCCGAGGGGATAATGCTTGCGCTGCGCTCCATGAGCCCGGAAATAATAATCTGCGATGAGATAGGACGGGATCATGCCGCGGTGGAGCAGTGCCTGTTCTGCGGAGTTAAGCTGATAGCCTCCGCCCATGCCGGAAGTATTCGAGAATTGAAGCGGCGGCGCGGTATCGCCGAGCTGCTGCCCATGTTTGAATACACGGCGGTCATCGGAGTAAAAGGCAGGCTGTCGGAGGTTTATCGGTCGGAGGATTTTTAAATGAGGGTCATGCTTGCATTGACGGCTTTTTTGCTTTGTCTGGCGACAGGAGCGAGGAAAAGTCTGCTGCTTAAGCGGCGGACAGCTTTCTTGGAGGAACTGTCGAGAATGCTGAATGAGTTTGAGATAGAAATACGTTTCGCCGCGCCTACGCTGGACATTCTGTGCGAAAAGGCAGAGGGCAGCTTTGCGGATATTCTGAGGGAGTGCCGCGGGGGGAGCGATATAAAAACTGCGTGGGAGCAGGCGTGCGGAAAGCTCGCGGAGATGCCGTGCTGCCGCGCGGAGGAAAGGGAGCTTCTGTTATCCCTGGGGCGCTCACTGGGGACTTGTGATATAAGCGGGCAACTGTCGCTGATAGAGCTGCATTCGGAAAAGTTAAACGCGCTGAAAAGGGAAGCCGCCGAGGAATCCGCGAAAAAGGGTAAGCTGTTCCGCTCGGTGGGCGCACTGTGCGGGATAGGCGCGGCAGTGCTGATTATGTGACAGGACGGTTTATATGGAGCTGGATTTGATTTTCAAGATAGCCGCGGTGGGAATAATTGTGGCGGTGCTTAATTTAATACTGAAAAAGACCGACCACGATGAGCAGGCAATGATGCTGACGGTGGCGGGTCTGGTCATAGTGCTGATGATGATAATACCCGCAATAGAGGATCTGTTTGATACTATAAAAAATGTGTTCGGGCTGTGGTGAGCGTGCTGCTTAAAGTTAGGCATTGCCTAGAGCAACGCAAAGTCGTCGCAGCAAAGCAACGCCCGCCAAGAGCGACATAGTTCCAAACGCAGTAAAGCAACGCCTGCCAAAAGCGACATAACTCCAAACGCAGCAAAATTTTCCGCGAGAGCGCGACACGTCGCAACGGAGCGAAGCGGAGTGAGACGCGGCGTGCGGGTCGCGGAAAATTTTTTTAAAATCAGGAGAAAAGATGGATATCATATCACTTGCGGGAATGGCAATCATATCCGCTGTGCTTTGCGTTATAGTGAGGCAGTACAAGCCCGAAGCAGCGCTTGGGATAGGGCTTGCGTGCGGAGTGATGATTTTGGGGGCGGTCATGACGATGTTAGCTCCCTCGATTGAAGCGATAAACTCGCTCACGCAGACGGCGGGGATCGACAGCGAGTTTGCGCGGGTATTGCTGAAGGCGCTGGCAGTGTGCTATATAACCCAGCTTTCTGCGGATTGCTGCCGCGACGCGGGCGAGGGAGCCATCGCCTCAAAGCTGGAGCTGGCAGGGCGCGCGGCGGTTTTGGTGGTGTCTTTGCCCGTGTTTACAAGTCTGGCGGAGCTGGTAACTAAGCTGATGGGCAGTTGATATTCAAGGATACGGTGCGGGAAATAAAAAAGCAGGAGTTAAAATGCGACGTATAATTTCAATTATAACAGCGCTGCTGCTGTGGGTCATTATTGGCGGGAGCGCTATTGCGGAGGCGGCGGTCGAGGATTTCGATTACGGGCGCGAGCAACTGGAGGCGGCCGTTCCCGAGACGGCGGCGGAGATACTGGAGGAGGGCGGGATAACACCCGATAACGGCGGGGCGCTGTCGTTGAGCTTTACGGGTGTGCTGTCGTTTGTATGGGATATGGTTAAGGAGCGGGCGGTAAAGCCGCTGAAGCTGCTGGTGTCGCTGTGCGGAGTGGTTTTGCTGTGCGCCATGGCTAACTCTATCGCGGACAGCGGAAGCAGCAGCCTTAAGGGAGTGTTCTCGGCGGTTGGAGTGCTGGCTGGGGCAGGTATAGCCGTCAGCGCTGTATGGGAGGTGCTTAACGAGACCCTTACAATGCTAAGCGGCGCGGCAAATTTTATATTGGTATTTATACCTGTGTTCACGGCAGTCACGGCGGTTCTCGGGCACGCGCTTTCCGCTACTGCCGTCAATGCGGCTTCTCTTGCGGCTACACAACTGTTTTCGCAGCTGGCGGTGAACTTTCTAGCGCCGATGTGCGGAGCGATAATGGGGTTGTCGGTAACGGGAGCTATTCACCCGCAGCTTAACCTCGCAAAGCTGGGAGAGGTTATAAAGAAGTTTGTGGTGTGGGGCTTAACGCTGATAATGACGGTGTTTATGAGCATTCTTTCCGCGCAGACTCTGGTAGCGACCTCGTCGGATAATACCCTTATACGCACCGCAAAATTTATGGTTTCCTCAGGAGTGCCGATTGTGGGAGGGACGATTTCCGATGCTGTGAATACGGTCCAGGGCAGCCTGGAGCTTCTTAAAAGCAGCATAGGGACCTACGGGATAATAGCCGCAGCCGCGATAATATTGCCTACGCTGATAACCGTCGGCTGCTACAAGCTGGCGATGATGTGCGCGCGCTCCGCGGGAGAGATATTCGGTTTAAAGGAGCTGTCGGAGCTTTTTAAAAGCTGCGAATCCGTTATGGCTATTGTAATGGCGGTGCAGATCAGCTTTCTGCTGCTGAATACTTTTGCGGTCATAATCCTGCTGGTTACTGGAAAATAGGAGAGCGGGCGGGTCGCCAAAACAAAAGCAGCATAACGATATATGCGGGATTTTTCTGCAAAGATTACACCAAAACTTAGCTAACTAAGCATTGCGGATAATTGCAGCGTGATGTCGGCGCAGCAAGGCGGGTAAGGCAAAGAGCGACATAACCCCGCACGCAGGAATTTTCCGCAAGCCGCCGTGCTGTCAACACGGAGCGAAGCGGAGAGTTGACAGCACGGCGGGCTAACGGCATACGCCGCTGCGCGGCGTATGGAGTGGTGCGGAAAATTCAAATCAAATAAAGCAAAGAGCAACATAACCCCGCACACAGGAATTTTCCGCAAGCCGTCGTGCAGTCAACACGGAGCGAAGCGGAGAGTTGACTGCACGGCGAGGCTAACGGAATACGCCGCGCAGCGGCGTATGGAGTGGTGCGGAAATTTCAAATCAAATAAAGCAAAGAGCAACATAACCCCGCACGCAGGAATTTTCCGCAAGCCGTCGTGCAGTCAACACGGAGCGAAGCGGAGAGTTGACTGCACGGCGGGCTAACGGAATACGCCGCGCAGCGGCGTATGGAGTGGTGCGGAAAATTCAAATTTAAATAAGGAGATAAAATGCAGTTTCTTACGACGGTATGTATAGCGGCGATAGCGGCGGCGCTGTTCCGGATGTTGGTGCCGGAAAATAAGGCGGAAAAGCAGATATCGATGCTGATAGTATGCGTGTTCCTGCTTACCTGCGCCTCCGCTCTTACGGGCACGGAGCTTGATTTGAACGCGGACGCCTTGAATATCGGAGCGAACGAGGATTACATAGGCTTTTCGGGAGAGGTCAACAAGTCGCTGCAAAAGAAGATATGTAAGGATATGTCGGACAAGCTGTATAAGCTGATGAACGAAAATGAAATTTATCCCGAAGAAATTCATGTTATCGTTAATATTTCGGGTTTGTACAGCATAGATATAACACAGGTAAAGCTTGTTTTGGGCGAGGAACAGCGCGGCGCGGCAACAGCGGCGGCGGAGCTGCTCGCCAAAGAGCTTGACGGGGAAATTGAAGCCGTGGTCGTGGTAAGGGAATAGGGGCTTTCAAAGGGAGGGATGTCGGACTGAAAAAAATAACGGATTTTCTGAGCAGCGACAAGGCTAAGAAAATTATTATCATCGCGGGGTCGGCGGTAATACTGCTGTTGTTTCTCAGCACCCTGTCCTTTGGAGGAAAGGAGGAGCAAAGCCCCGCGGCGGTAGCGGAAAGCACGGGGGATATCGAGCGGGAGCTGGAGCAGCGGCTGGAAAAGCTGATATCGCAGATAGAGGGCGTAAATGGGGTCACGGTCATGGTAACTCTGGAGAGCACCTCGACGCGGGTCTTTGCCGAAGAAACACAGTCTGAATCCACCTCCTCCGACAGCGTGGACTCTTCCTCGAAAAGCAGCAGCAACAGCACCGAAATAGTTCTCGCGGGCAGCGGAAAGGAACCTCTTCAGACAAGCGTCATCTGTCCGAAGGTGAGGGGAGTTGCGGTGGTTTGCGCGGGAGCTGCCGATCCCGTGGTCAGGGAAAAGATCGCGAATACCGTTTCGGGGGTGCTGAACGTCGGGCTGTCGCGGGTATGCGTTACCGATTAGGAAACGGATAACATCGGTATGGCTCAAAGGCATACGGGGCAGGGGAGAGCGCCCCGATCTCTCCCGTCAAGTATTTTAAACTAATATGAAAGGTGTGTTTTTATGAAAAGACTTAATCTTATTCTGGGCAAAAAGCAGCTTATTATCGCGTCGCTGACGGTTCTGCTGGGGGCGGCGGTAGCGGTGAACTTTATCTATTCGGGCACTAAGAAAAAGGAGATCACCGAGCCGTCGACCCGCGTGGGAGCGTCCTATGGAGATACCGTATATGTTTCGGGATCGGCGGACAGCGACGCGTACTTTGCTCAGGCGCGGCTGGAAAAGCAGACCAGCCGCGACGAGGCGGCGGAGGTCCTTGCGAGTATGTATCAGGGAGGCGACCTGACGGTCGACGAGCTTTCAATGGTGATGGACGACGCGGTATCCCTCGGTACGCTTATCGACAGCGAAAACCGTATTGAATCGCTTTTGAGAGCGCAGGGCTTTGAGGACGCGTTGTGCTACCTCAGCGAAAACACCGCGAATATTATCGTCAAGACCGACGGGCTCGACGACGCGGGAGCGGCGAAGATCAAAAGTACTCTGCTCTCGGAGTATGAGGTGAGCAGCAATAATATTACCATCGTTGAGGTGAATTAAACGGTTATTGGTTTGAAGCGTTGAATTATCTTAAAAATTTTTTTGCGACCCGCCCGCGAAAGCTCGCTGCGCTGCGCTTCCGCAGGCTCTCGCAAAAAAATTCCTGCGCCGACATGGCGTTGATTTAGACTTTTTCTACAAGCGGGAAATTCATGCGCGGGCGTTTTGTTGCTCTTTGCTGTCACTGCTAAGCTGCGCCGACATTGTGTTGTAATAGGCTTTTGTACAAACCGCGGCGGGTATCTCCTTTTTAGGGATACCCGCCGCGGTTCAGTCTTTTATTTCCATTATAAGCGCTGTTCCCTCATGCGCCGTTATCCGCGCTGTGGGAGCTGTTATTTCATTGCTTACGCCAAGCGGGAAGGAGTTTGTCAGTCGGTGGCGGTCAAGCGGGTATTTCACCCCCGATTCGCTCACCACCGCGCTGTCCCCGTAGGAGAATACGGAAAGATACCCGTCGTATCGCGGTATGTCCGCGGCTGCTCCCCGCAGAAGATATACCCGCTCCTTTATGCCGTAAAGCTCCGCGCGAATGCCGCGCTCTAAAAGAGCATACAGCATCTGGATATTCGCGGCGGTGTGGTCGAGCCTGCCGCCGAGCGCGCAGAAAAATCGCAGCTCATCGCAGCCGCGCTCCATCGCCGTTTCAGCCGCCAGCATTGCGTCGGTGTCGTCCTTTATCGGGGATACCCTTATGCACTCAACACCGTTCGGCACGGGGCTTTCCGCGCTGTCAAAATCCCCGACAACGATATCGGGAATTATACCCGCTTTCAAAGCATAGTCAAGCCCCCTATCCGCCGCTATTACAAGACCCTCTATAAGGCTTTTGCTGATACCCGCGCTGGGAGCGCCGCATATAATAGAACAAATTCCGCTCATATAAAATTCCTCTCGGGCATAAATCAGTCAGTTGAACGCCTTGATAACCGTTTCCATGATATCGAGCGGCTTGTCGTCGGGCAGCAGCGTTACCGTCAGATGAGCTCTGCCGATAGTTTCAAGGCGCATTCGTGTGCCCATAGCCTTTGTGACCGCTCCAAGCCTGTTTATATCGAGCTTGGAAAGGTAGAACAGCATATTGTCGCCGACCTGGGTTATCTCCTGAATACCGCACAGGCTCGCCATATTCCGCAGCTTGGCGACCGTCACCAGACCCGTTACCGAGGCGGGCGGCTCTCCGTAGCGGTCTATAAGCTCGTCGATAACGTCAAGGCTGTCCTCCTCCGATTCCACGCGGGCTATTTTGCGGTAGCAGTCCACCCTCTGCGCTTGGTTGGAGATATATTTTTCGGGGATATAGGCGTCGATTTTTATGTCCACAAGACATTCCTCCTTGTGAACGTCCGTTTCGCCGCGTTCCTCGCGGACTGCTTCGTCAAGCAGCTTAAGATACATATCATATCCCACGTTCGCCAGATGTCCCGACTGATTAGCGCCGAGAATGCTTCCCGCGCCGCGTATCTCCAGGTCGCGCAGCGCTATTCTGAATCCGCTGCCGAACTGGGTAAATTCGCGTATCGCGTCAAGGCGGCGCTGGGATATCTCGGAGAGTATCTTCCCGGGGCGGAAGGTGAAGTAAGCGTAGGCGCGCTTATTGGTGCGCCCCACGCGCCCGCGGAGCTGATGAAGCTGCGCAAGCCCCATATTTTCCGCATTCTCAATAATGAGCGTGTTGACGTTGGGAACGTCTATTCCCGTTTCTATAATGGTGGTGCAAACCAGCACATCCAGCTCGCCGTCAAGAAGCTGCCGCCACACCTCAAGAAGCTGCTCCTCGCTCATTCTGCCATGAGCCACACCGATCTTCGCGTCGGGCAGAAGCTGCCCGAGCTGCTCCGCGCAGCGGTAGATCGACTCTATGCGGTTGTGGATATAGTACACCTGACCGTTGCGCCGCAGTTCTTTCTGAATTGCCTGCACCAGCAGCCCCCAGTCGTGCTCGCATACGTAGGTGGAGATGGGCTGCCTGTCCTGCGGCGGCTCGTCGAGAACGCTCATGTCGCGTATGCCGCTCATCGCCATATTCAGCGTGCGCGGGATAGGCGTAGCCGAAAGCGACAGAATGTCGACCCCGCTGAACGCTTCCTTGAATTTATCCTTATGAGCAACGCCGAAGCGCTGCTCCTCGTCTATTACCACTAATCCCAGATCCTTGAATTTGATGTCGTTCTGGATTATGCGGTGAGTGCCTATAACAAGGTCTATCCTGCCGGTGGAAAGCTGCCGAAGTATCTCCTTTTGCTCCGCGGCGTTCTTATAGCGGGACATCATGGCGATATTTATCGGAAAGCCCTCCATTCGGGTGACAGCGGTCTGATAGTGCTGCCACGCCAGCACGGTTGTGGGAACGAGTATCGCGCACTGCTTACCCGCCTCCACGCACTTGAACGCCGCTCGCAGCGCGACCTCCGTTTTGCCGAAGCCCACGTC